>Ga0137409_10002873_pt1 | contig 18286 bp, 16 predicted proteins | sample CZODoug1_16funga_FD_122059 | JGI IMG/M metagenome (GOLD analysis project Ga0137409, IMG submission 122059) | Vadose zone soil fungal communities from Angelo Coast Range Reserve, California, USA - CZODoug1_16fungal (Hybrid Assembly) | ecosystem: Environmental > Terrestrial > Soil > Vadose zone... | reverse complement strand
CTTCATAAGGAGGCTTCGCAGCATCTTCTTGATGGCGCAGCCACCCCTCCTCTCCGAGGAGGGGAACACCCTTCCCTTCAATTCAGGTTTTTTTGCAGAATCAATAAAATACCGGCCGCTTCCGGCAGATGCTGGCCAGCAAGTGCGGGAGCCTTGTGGGTACTTGTGAGAATCGCCGGATGCTATCATCCCAAAATCGCTACAACGTCGTGTGGTCGGATTTCAAATCCGCGAGTGGACCTGAGCGGGGGCAGGTTCTACGGTCCTTCTCAGTTTCTCGATTTGACGGGTGAGGCGGGCTCTAAGATGTGTGCGGTACCGTAGCGGCCTGAATTCGAGGCGGCCCTTCAACGCAAGAATCCGCTCGACAGACTCATCGACCCGTTTGCGCAGTGTGGCACTGCTGCGAGCTGCGAGCAGAATCGTCTTGAACGCCTGTTCCAGTAGCGGCGTTGTTTGGGAGAAGAGCAGCAGATCGTTGCCGGCTTCGAAGGCCCGCAGGAACAGATCCGGGATCAAACCGACAGTCGTGACGGCGCCCATCGTCATGTCATCTGTCACCACCAGGCCCTTGTACCCCAGTTTCTTGCGCAAAAAGCCCTCGATCACGCGTGAAGAAAGGGAAGCCGGTATCGGCTTCTCGTCACCGAGGCCCGGATAATGCGCATGGGACATCATGATCATGTCGGCCTGAGGGAACAGGGACACAAAAGGCACGCTGTCTTCCTGGAGCAACTGTCGTTTATTGCGGTCGATTCGCGGAAGCGTAAAGTGAGGATCGACCGTAGCCCCGCCCAATCCGGGAAAATGCTTCGGCGCAGGAACGATGTTTTTCTTTGACAGTTCCTCGAGGAAAGCCCCGGCCAGGCGTGCGACCTCTCCAGGAGTCGATGCCAGACATCTCTCGGAAACGATCGAGCCGGGAAGCCGCAGATCCAGCACCGGCCCGAAATTGACATTGAAACCGGTGGCTTCTAATTCTGCCGCGATGATCCTGGCGCCCAGCCGCAGTTGAGCCATTCCCGCGCCGGCGAGCTCCGGCATGGAAGGAATGGGCGCAAAGATGTGCTTGAGCCGATCGACGCGGCCGCCTTCGTGGTCGATCGCCAGCAACGGAGGAATTGGAAACATTTCCCGCAGCCTGCTGGTGAGGTCGTAAATCTGATCGAAGCTTTCGATGTTTCGCTGAAGAAGGATGAAGCCGCCGGGACGGAAAACGTCGAGCACCACGCGTGTCTCGCTGTCGGGTTCGTATCCCTGAAACCCGACGACGAACAACTGCCCTATTTTTTCCTCCAACGTCAGGCGACGGGAATCCTTCATATGTAGAGCCGCGCTACTCGGCTTTCTTCTTGAGTTCCGCTAACAGTCTTAAAGCTTCCAAAGGGGTCATGCTGTCGAGATCTATCCCGCGCAGAGCAATCCGAAGCTCTTCTTCCAAAGCGGTAAAAAGGGACAGCTGATTGACGATTATTTTGGGTTTTCGTCTGGCTCGGACAGTCAGATTATCGGACAACTCATGTTCATTTTCCTCATGTTTTTTGAGGATTTCTCGAGCCCGCTGGGTGACGCCCCCCGGAATTCCCGCAAGTCTAGCCACTTCAATACCATAGCTCCGGTTCGCCGGTCCTTTTTCGACCGTCCGCAGGAAGATGATACGGTCGTGGGCCTCCTTTACGGCGACATGATAATTCCGGATTCCGGAAAGGAGGTCGGCAAGCTCCGTCAGTTCGTGGTAATGGGTGGCGAAGAGCGTTTTGGCCCGGATCGAGGCCTGAATGTGCTCGATTACAGCCCAGGCGATCGAAAGACCATCAAAGGTCGCGGTACCCCGTCCGATCTCGTCCAGGATGATCAGACTTCGCGCTGTCGCCGAATTCAGGATGATTGCCGTCTCGGTCATTTCGACCATGAAAGTCGAACGGCCGCGTGCCAGATTGTCGGACGCGCCGATTCTCGTAAAGATCCGGTCCACGATGGGAAATCGGAGTAACTGCGCCGGCACAAACGATCCCATCTGCGCGAGAATGACAAGCAACGCGTTCTGCCTCAGAAATGTCGACTTGCCGCCCATGTTCGGCCCGGTCACGATAAGAATCTGATCGGTGGAATCGTTCATGAACAGATCGTTGGGCACGAAGCGGTCGGCGCGATGCTCTTCGGCCAGAGCCTCGATGACCGGATGGCGTCCCTTCCGAACGACCACCTCATCATTAGCCGATATCTGCGGCCTCGAATAGCCGAAGCGTTGCGCGGTGGCCGCAAACCCCGTCAGCACGTCGAACTCGGCGATCACGGCTGCCGTCTGGCGGATGCGTCGCGCCTGTTCCGCGATGTGGTTTCGAATCTTCTGAAAGAGATTCTTCTCGATCTCGAGAATCTTTTCTTCGGCCGTCAGGATCTTCTCTTCGTATTCTTTCAGTTCGGGCGTGACGAATCGCTCGGCGCCAACCAGGGTTTGTTTGCGGTCGTAATCTTTCGGCACCAGATGCATATTCGCCTTGGATACTTCGATGTAATAACCGAAGACCTTGTTGAAGCGGACCTTCAACGATCCAATGCCGGTGCGTTCGCGCTCGCGCGCTTCGACGGATGCCAGATAGGTCTTGCTGTTTCTCGAAAGCGAGCGGAGATCGTCCAGTTCAAGATGATAGCCCTGGCGAATAACACCGCCATCGGCCAGCACGAAAGGCGGATCGTCGCTGATGGCTTTGTTGAGCAGGTCGCCCAGGTCTTCGAGAAGATCCATCCGCGACCGAAGCTGCAGGAAACGGCTGGCCTTCAATCCTTCGAGCGCCGCTGCGATGGCGGGAAGCCGCCCGATCGATGTGCGCAGCGACGTCAGTTCTCGCGGGCTTGCGGTGCCGATAGTGATTTTGCCCAGCAGGCGTTCCAGATCGAACATGCCTTCAAAAGAGCCGCGCGTGGCCTCGAGAACCATCGCGGAGCCGGCAAGCTCGCTGACCGCGTCGAGCCGCGATTCGATCTCCTTTGGATCGATCGAAGGGCGGACGAGCCAGTTTCGCAGGAGGCGCGCTCCCATCCCCGTACGCGTTCGATTGATTACGGTCAGGAGTGTGTCCCTGGTGTCGCCGCTTGACGACTCGAACAGTTCGAGGTTCCGGATGGTCGATGCGTCCAGCATCAGGTAGTCGGCCGCCTCGGAAAATGTCAGTCCGGTAATGTGCTCGAGAGTCGTTTTTTGCGTCTGCCGGACGTAGTGAATCATGGCGCCCGATGCTCCGACCGCCGCCGCCTTGTCCGCAAGGCCGAAGCCGTCGAGCGTCGCCGTGCCCAACTGGTCGCGCAGAACGCGAGAGGCATAATCGGGATCGAACAGCCAGTCTTCCATCGGCGTCTTTGCGATTCCGTCGAATTTGTCGGCGGCTTCTTTGTGTTTTTCGGGAAACAGAACTTCGGTTGGAGCGAAATGCTCGATGTCCAGGAGAAGCCGGCTCCAACGATCCGGACCGGAAAACTGAGAAGCGCGAAGCTCGCCGGTCGAGATGTCGAGAAGGGCGGAACCGAGCTGGTCGTCACGGTCGGTGATGGCAAGCAGGAAATTGTTTTCGCCGGGCGCCAGAATGTTCGTGTCGGTGACGGTCCCCGGTGTGATTATCCGCGTGACCTCCCGCTTTACGAGCTTGACACCTTTCTGCGCGGCCTCCACCTGGTCGCAGATAGCGACCTTGTAACCCTTGCGAAGCAGCCGCGCGATATAGCCGTCCGCCGCGTGGTAGGGTACCCCGCACATCGGCACGGAATTCTCGCGGTCCTTGTTGCGCGCGGTTAGTGTGATTTCGAGTTCACGCGAGGCCGTGACGGCATCTTCGAAAAACAGCTCGTAGAAATCGCCCAGGCGGAACAGGAGCAGGGCATCCGGTGTTTCCTGCTTTACGGCATGGTACTGCCGCATCATGGGCGTGAGGTCTTGGTCTTGCATTTGTGTCAGGTGAGCTCTTAGCCGCGAATTACGCGAATGACGCGAACGGGAGCTCAAACGATTTATTAATGCGCCCGTTCGCGTCATTCGCGTAATTCGCGGCTAAGAAACGTGTCACAAAGGGTTTCTATCCGAAAAAGACCGACGCGTCATCAAAAACTTTGGGATCGAGCAGCTTCTGATTGAGCGCCTCTTCGATTGGCACGGCCACGATTTCCGTGCCGCGGAGGGAAGCCATGTAACCGAACTGTTTTTCGCGGATCAGCTCGACGGCTTTGATACCGAACCGGGTTGCAAGAACCCGGTCGTAGGCTGTCGGCGTGCCGCCGCGCTGGACGTGGCCGAGAACGGTCACCCGGGTTTCGATTCCGGTCTTGTGTTCGATCTGTTTTCCAAGCCAGTCCCCAATTCCGCCAAGCTGGGCGTGACCGAACTCATCGACGTGGCCGCCTTTCGTGAGAACCTGATGGGTTTCGTCGGGCGTAGCGCCTTCGGCAACCACAACGATGGCAAACTCGCGGCCCCGGTCGATGCGCTTGCGAATCAGCGCACATACGTCATCCACGTTGAATTTCTTTTCCGGAACCAGGATGCAGTCCGCTCCGCCGGCCATGCCGGAATACGTGGCGATCCAGCCGGCGTTACGTCCCATCACTTCGACCACCATGACGCGCTTGTGGGACTCCGCCGTCGTGTGCAGACGGTCTATGGCTTCCGTGACGATCTGCACGGCCGTGTCGAAACCGAACGTGTAATCGGTACCGGCGAGGTCATTGTCGATCGTCTTAGGAACGCCAACGATCGGATAGCCTTCCTGTTTGAAAAGTTTGTGCGCGACACCGAGTGTGTCCTCGCCTCCAACGGCAACCAGGCAGTTCAAGCCAAACTTTTGCCAATTGCTCTTAAGCTTCTGAATTTGCTCCACTTCCTTGAACGGATTTGTCCGGGACGTACCAAGGATTGTTCCGCCTCGCGGAAGGATGCCCGACACGGAGAAGTACGTGAGCGGTTCGACGAATCCCTGAACCAGGCCGGCCCAGCCATTCTTGATGCCCAAGACGTCATTGCCGAGAGCGAGAGAGCGACGAACAACGGCACGGATGACTGCGTTCAATCCCGGGCAGTCGCCACCGCCCGTCAGAATCCCGATTTTCTCCATGGGTGTGTTCTCCTCCGTCCTTATAATAAGGCATGCGCATTTTGGCGGTCGACACGAGTTCCGTGCGCGGGAGCGTTTGTGTCGTCGACGGCCCAGAAAATGTAGGAGAAATCCGCCTCGCTTCCTCGATGCAACATTCCGAACGCCTGTTCCGTTCCGTCGACTTCCTTTTCCAGCATCTGCCGTTCAAGCTCGCAGACATTGATCTCTTTGCTGCTGCCCGGGGTCCGGGCTCGTTTACAGGATTGCGTATCGGGTTGGCGGCGATGGAAGGTTTCGTTGCGGCTCATGGCAAGCGCGGAGCAGGGGTCACAACGCTCGAAGCCCTGGCCTGGAAAGCCGGAATTCACGATGCGCTGATTGTTCCAACGATCGATGCCCGGCGGGGAGAAGTGTACGGTGCCGTCTATCGCCGGACGGAGGATACTCTTGTTGAAGAGCGTCCTGCTGTCGTGCTAAAACCCGCCGAGTGGTTCGCGTCGTTGCCCCGCCGGAGCCTGGTTTTTTGTGGTGACGGGGCGCTTCGTTATCAATCGGAGATCGACGAAACGCCCGGATGGAGCGTCCATTCCATGGATCTCTACCTGGCTTCGACGATTGCGGAACTGGCGGCCGCTCCGAGCTGCGGGCCGTTGAAACCTGTGTACGTGCGCAAGACCGACGCGGAGATTGCTCGTGAAAGCATTGGAAGTCCGAATTCGTAAAGTCCGAAAAAGCGACGTCGATCGAATTGTCGATATCGAGCGGTCCTGGCACCACCTCTCCCATTGGTCGATCGACAGCTACTACCGCCTTCTGAACGACGACAGCTTCACGTCCAGCTTTGTCGCCGAACTGGAAGAGGAAAGCGGATCGAACAGCATTGTGGGATTTGTCATTTTCCACATCGCTGCGGATGTTTCCGAGATCTACAATATAGCCGTCGAAAGCGGTCATGCGCGATCCGGCATCGGCAAGCAATTGATGACAGCGGCCATCGAGGAGTCGGCCCGGCGCAAAGCCCGCAAGGTCATTCTCGAAGTGCGAAAATCCAATAATCCGGCCATTAATTTCTATCTCGGATTCACGTTCACGATCGCCGGCGAGCGGAAGAATTACTACTCGAATCCGATCGAAGACGCATACGTCATGGAACTCGACATTTCGGATTGAACTCGCGGCAAAGCGTGTGCTACGGTGGCTTTAGACGGGAAAAATATCAATTACCTAGGAGGAACGTGATGATGAAGGAGGAGGAGGTCAAGGAGCACTTGATGTCCGCGAACCCGGAATTTCGCCGTCTGGTCGGTGAGCATAAACAGTACGCGGACAAACTCGAGCAACTGCATGCGAAGCATCACATGTCTGAGCAGGATCATCTCGACGAAGTCACGCTGAAAAAGAAGAAGCTCCAGCTGAAAGACCAGATGAACTCCATGATCCAAAAGTTCCGGAACGAACCGAGTCATCAGCATACTTAGTCCGCCTTTACTGTAGCGGCGCTCTATGAGCGCCGATGCTCCGGCGGTCCGCGAAGCGCAAGCGCGATAGCGCGCAGCATCAAGAACAGACCGCCGCTACAGTACGCCTTCCTTGTAGAATCGCATTCATGATTGTCAAAGACGCGTTCATCTTCCTGCTGCCTCTACTGGCAGCGGCCGCAATAAGCTTCTGGCTGGCCTGGGCTGCAGCGGGGATTTTCCTGCTCTTGCTTGCGGTTTTTGTGGCATTCTTTTTCCGGAATCCCAGGCGTTCAATCCCGGCGGATCCTCGAATCATCGTATCGCCGGCGGACGGACGCGTCGTAAACGTCGAACGCGTCGGCAACATAACGAAGCTCAGCATTTTTCTTTCGATCTTCGATGTTCACGTGAATCGAAGTCCGATGCGAGGCCGTATCGAGGCCATGGAATACAAGCCCGGCAAATTCAGGGCGGCTTTTAATCATGCGGCCAGCGTCGAGAATGAGCGGAATATCATCACGGTCGCCCAGGGAAACCTGAAACTGGTCTTTACTCAAGTTGCAGGACTTGTTGCCCGCCGAATTGTATGCTGGAAGAAGAAAGGGGATCCCGTCGAGAAAGGCGAACTCATTGGTTTGATCCGTTTTGGTTCGCGAGTCGACGTCTTGTTCCCGGCTGGTACCGAGGCCACAGTGGAAACCGGGATGCGGGTCCGAGGCGGATCGACGCCGATCGGGGTGATCAAAGAGACCTCATGACAGAAAAACGCCAACGCCGACGCATTCGAGACCGGGCACGAATTCAGAGCGGCCTTTCCATTGTTCCCAGCCTGTTCACCGTCGGCAATATTTTTTGCGGCTACTATGCCGTGATCGCGACCCTGCGCGCGAACTACGATTCCGCGGCGATCGCCATTGGTGTGGGCATGGTGTTGGACATGATGGACGGCCGCATCGCTCGCCTGACACAAACGGACAGCGACTTCGGCATCCAACTGGACTCCCTGGCCGATCTGGTCACGTTTGGAGTCGCACCCGCCATGCTGGCTTTCAAGTGGGGTTTGAGCTCCACCGCCGGCCTCGAGGCGGACATCGTCCAGCACGTGAACCAGCTTGGCTGGCTCTCCACGTTCGCGTTTCTCGTGTGCGGAGCGCTTCGCCTGGCCCGATTCAACATTCAAACGAAGAAGCCACCGGAGGCGGGCTCCAGGCGCTACTTCGTCGGCCTGCCGATTCCCATGGGCGCCGGCATGATTGCCGCTGTCGTCCATTTCTTCAAGACGCCCGTTCTGCTCGTGGGATCGGCGCTCCTGTGGTCCCTGCTGATTCTTCTGATTGCCTTTCTGATGATCAGTACGGTTCGTTACGCCAGTTTCAAAGAGTTCGACGTGAAGAAGCCAAGGCCCCGTATCGTGCTTTTTTGTACGGCGATGCTGATCGCCCTCGTTATTTTCTATTCGGAAGTTGTGCTTCTCGTTATCGCGACGATCTATCTTTGTTCCGGACTCGTCGCCAAACTCATTCCATTGGCGTCCAAATTCGCCCACACGGTGCGGAAAGTCAAAGTCGAAGAGCCGAGAGTCGCAGGTTGGCATGAATGAACAACGCCTTCGAAAAGCTCCCCATATAGCCATCATTGGATCGACATCTCCCGTCGGCAAAGAACTTCGTCAGATGATCGAGGACGCCGGTTTTCCCATGGGCCGGCTGGCCCTGCTCGAGACGGAAGAGTACGCCGGCCTGCTCCAGGAATTTGCGGGCGAGATTCAGATCACGCAGGTGATTTCGCCGCGGTCTTTCGAAGATGTCGACATTGCGTTCTTCGCCTGCAGTCCGGAGATCATGCAGTCCTACATCGCCAGTGGCGCAACCTTTCCGGAGCTCACGATCGATCTGACCCAGGCCGGCGCCGATGGAACCGTTTACCTTCACGGCATTTCGGACTCCCGCCTGTTGAAATCCAAAGGCTACTTCGTGAATCCGCACCCGGCCGCGATTGTTCTGGCTCGAGTTCTGTCGGCCCTGCACAACACATTTGGGCTGCAGACAGCGGCCGTCACGATGCTCGAACCGGCGTCGGAGCGAGGCAACGCAGGCGTGGACGAGCTCCAGGAACAAACAGTAAACCTTCTGAACTTTCAGCACCTGGAGAGCAAGGTTTTTGCAGGTCAGCTTGCATTCAATGTTCTGCCGGAACGGGAAGCCGCTGAACGGGCGGAAAAACGAATACTCGAGCATCTGACTGCAATCCTTGGCAAGACCTTCCCGAAGCCGATGATCACGGCAGTTCAGGCTCCTGTATTTCATTCCCATGCGTTCTCACTGTTTGTCCATCTCCTGGCCGCGCCCTCAGCCGTAGATCTGGCGGTGGAATTGGAACGCGCCGGAGTGAGCCTTGACGCGCATGCATCGCAAGTGTCGGTTGTTGGAAAGGATACCGTCCATGCCGGGATCCGGGCCGATGCGAACCATCAGGGAGCGTATTCGCTGTGGCTCGTGGCGGATAATATGCGTATCGCCGCATCGAACGCCATCCAGACGGCCGAACACATCATGCTGGCGCCGGCACTCGGTACATGATGCCAGGTGAGGTTCTCCGTCAGGGATTCGCGCGGGCGCATCGCCGGCTGGGCCTGATCTTCCTCGATCTTCTCTGGAAGGCGATCTGGTGTGCCGTCACGTTTGTCGCGCTTGCTCTGATCGCCGGCTGGTTCGGCTCCCAACTGCAAAACATCCAGTGGCAGGACACCGGTGTTCCGGCGCTGAAGGGCCTGCTTGCCACCACGGCGCTGCGGCAGTTCCTGGGCGCGCACGCGTCCGCAATCTTCTGGTCGATCGGCACGATGGTCGTCTTCTCTGTGACGCTGTGGTTCGTCCTGGAAGCATACTTTCGTAATCGGATTGTAAATGTAGTCGCGGGCTTCAGCCCGCGTTCTCTCTCCCGGTTTGAACGCGGGCTGAAGCCCGCGACTACATTTAAAACTTTCCTCACATCGGCGGTGATCAAGGCCGCGATTCTTTTCTCAGTGGCCTTCATCCTTTCCCTCATCGTCTTCGGACGATACCCGGCAACTCCGATGTCGCAATGGCGAATGCTCTGGCTTGAAACACGAGGGGCGACGGTCGCAGGTCTTATCGCTTTCATCGGCGTCGCCTTCCTTCTCACAGTTCTTGATACGCTGTTAAGAAGCGACGCGGTTGAACTGCTGGGAGTGGACCTCATTCGGGTCAGCGGGGTGATAGGAACATTAGTGATATTCGAAGCGATGATCGGTGTCTCGGTGTTGATCGTCATCGTTTCCGGTTTCCTGAGCGTGTCGCGCGGGATTGAAGCGATCGTGATGCTCTTTGTTTTGATTTTCGGAGTCATATTGCTGAACCTTTTTCACAGCTACCTTCTCCTCGTGAGGTTTTCAGCGGTTGATATAATGAGGCGCAATGTCGTCGGAATTTGAGACCATCCTCGTTCTTGATTTTGGCGGACAATACACACAGCTCATCGGCCGGAGGATTCGCGAAGCGCACGTCTATACGGAAATCCTGCCGTTCAACACGCCGATCGAAACGCTGCGAAATTACAAACCCAAAGGCATCATCCTGGGTGGCGGTCCTGCGTCGGTTTACGAAGCAGGGGCTCCGCTTTGCGATCCCGAGCTTTTCCGGATGGGAATCCCGCTGCTGGGTATCTGCTATGGGATGCAGCTCATGGGCAAGGAACTGGGCGGCCGGGTGGAGCCCGCTGCCAGTCGCGAGTATGGCTCGCGTGAGCTTCAGTCGGTAAAGCCTTCGTGTTTGCTCAACGGCATGCGGCGCGTCTGGATGAGTCACGGCGACCGCATCCTGGAGGCACCGCCCGGATTCGAGATCACGGCTCGAACAGAAACCACGATCGCCGCGATGGAGAATCCCGCGGCCAAGGTGTTTGGCGTCCAGTTCCATCCTGAGGTCACACACACGGAAAATGGCGACGCATTGCTGCGGCGATTCGTCTTCGATGTGTGCCGGTGCCGCGGCGACTGGACCATCGGATCGTTCATCGAAAGCACTGTCGAGCGGATTCGAAAACAGATCGGCAACGGCCGCGCGCTGTGCGCGATCAGCGGCGGAGTGGATTCCACCGTGGCGGCAACGCTCGTGTCGCGCGCTATCGGCGATCGGCTGGTCGGCGTCTTCGTCGATACGGGTCTGCTGAGAAAGAACGAGTACGAGAAGGTCCTCTCGATGCTCCAGAACAATCTGCATCTGAACGTGCGCGGCGTCGACGCTTCGGAGCGATTCCTGAACATGCTGAGCGGTGTCACGGATCCTGAAAAGAAACGCAAACTCATCGGGAATGAATTCATTCGCGTATTCGAAGAAGAAGCTCAGCGAATCGGGTCGGTTGATGTTCTCGTCCAGGGCACGCTATATCCGGACGTGATTGAATCGGTGTCGGTCAAGGGACCGTCCCAGACGATCAAGTCGCATCACAATGTCGGCGGGTTGCCGGACCGGATGAAGCTGAAGCTGGTCGAACCATTGCGTGAGCTGTTCAAGGATGAGGTCCGGCGCGTGGGGCTCGAGTTGGGCTTGCCTGAAGATATGGTCTGGCGTCAGCCGTTCCCCGGACCCGGCCTCGCGGTCCGCATCATGGGTGAGATCACCAGGGAAGGCATTCGCATGCTTCAGGAGGCCGACGACATTCTGGTCTCTGAAATCAAGAAGGCGGGGTTGTATCGCCAGATCTGGCAGTCGTTCGGCGTTCTGCTGCCGGTGAAGAGCGTCGGGGTGATGGGGGACGTAAGGACATACGAGCATACGCTCGCCATCCGTGCCGTCCACAGCACCGACGGCATGACGGCGGACTGGGTGCGCCTGCCTTACGACCTCATGGCCGTGATCTCCAATCGCATCGTGAACGAGGTGAAGGGAATCAACCGCGTCGTTTACGACATCACGTCGAAACCTCCAGCGACGATTGAATGGGAATAGGAAGAAGAATGGCGACGCTATTAAAACCACAAAGACACAAAGGCACAAAGAAAGGCCGCAAATAAAGATTCTTGATGCGGCCTTTCTTTGTGCCTTTGTGTCTTTGTGGTTTTAATAACGCCACCGTATTTGCGAAATCATATGTCGAACTTCGTTCATCTTCATCTCCACTCCGGCTTCAGCCTGCTCGATGGCGCGTGCGACCACGACGACATCGCCCAGACGGCGGCCAAGTACAAGATGCCGGCTGTCGCGGTCACCGACCATGGAAACCTGTTCGGCGCGATCGGCTTTTATAACGCGGCCCAGAAGGCCGGAGTCAAGCCGATCATCGGCTGCGAGATGTATATCGCGAAGACGAGCCACCTCGATCGCGATCCCGCAGCGGGCCGGCCGAACCACCTGATCGTTCTTTGCGAAAATGAAACGGGATATCAAAACCTCATCAAGCTGGTGTCGAAGGGATACCTCGACGGTTTTTACTACAAGCCCCGCATCGACAAGGAACTGCTTCGCCAGCACAGCCAGGGACTGATTGGCCTTTCCGCATGTTTGAACGGCGAAGTCTCTTCTAATCTTCTCGGCGGCCGCATCGAGCAGGCGGAAAAGGCGGCGGCCGAATATCATGACATCTTTGGCAAGGACCGCTTCTTCCTCGAAATCCACGATCACGGCCTGGAGAAGCAGCGCAAGATCATCCCGGACATGCTGCGGATTTCCGAGCGTACCGGCATCAAGGCGGTCGCCACCAACGACTGCCACTACATGCAGCAGGACGATTGCCGCGCGCATGACGTCCTGCTTTGCATCCAGACAGGCAAGACCGTCAACGATCCGAGCCGGATGAAGTTCTACACCGATCAGTTTTACTTCAAGAGCCGCCAGGAGATGGATCGGGTTTTCGGAGAAATCCCATTTGTGCTCGACCAGACTGTGAAGATCGCCGAGCGCTGCAGCCTCAAGCTGCAGCAGGTGAAGAATCCGTTCCCCGAGTTCGTCGTCCCGCCCGGCTTTACCATCGACACCTACTTCACAAAAGTTGCTCGCGACGGCTTCGAGGACCGCCTCCAATACCTGAAGCCGCTGGCCGATCGCGGTGTCCTGAAACACTCCATTTCCGCGTACGAAGCGCGGCTCGAAGAAGAGATCCGCATTATCCAGGGCATGAAATACTCGGGGTACTTTCTCATCGTGTGGGATCTCATTCGCTACGCTCGCGAGAACGAAATCCCGGTGGGGCCCGGCCGGGGTTCCGCCGCAGGCAGCCTGGTGTCGTATTGCATGCGCATTACGGATCTCGATCCACTTCAGTACGGGCTGCTCTTCGAACGATTCCTCAATCCGGAGCGGGTCACGCTGCCCGATATCGACATCGATTTCTGCATGAACCGTCGAGGCAAGGTCATCGAGTACGTCACCCAGAAATACGGGCGCGACAACGTTTCTCAGATCATTACGTTCGGCACCATGCTGGCGCGCGGGGTGATTCGCGACGCCGGGCGGGGCATGGAAATGACCTACGCCGAGGTGGACAAGATCGCCAAGATGGTGCCGCTCGAATTGAAAATGACGCTCGACAAGGCGCTCGAAGAGAATCCCGACCTCAAGAGCCTGGTTCAAACCGACGAGCGGGTGCGGGAACTGGTCGACGTGGCCAAGCGCCTGGAGGGCCTCGCCCGCCACGCTTCAACGCACGCCGCCGGCGTGGTGATTTCTCCGCAGCCTCTCACCGAGTTCGTCCCGCTCTACAAGTCCAGCAAGGACGAAATCACGACGATGTATCCGATGACGGACGTCGAAAAGATCGGCCTGCTGAAAATGGATTTTCTCGCGCTGACGACGCTGACGATCATCGACGACACGTTAAAGATGCTGAAGCAGCACGAGGGACTCGAGCTCGACATGGACACGCTCCCCCTCGACGATGCCAGGACGTACGAGCTCTTCTCCGCAGGCCTCAGCGACGGCGTCTTCCAGTTTGAAAGCTCGGGGATGAAAGACATCCTTCGGAAGTTCAAGCCCTCGAGTATCGAACATCTCACGGCGCTCAACGCGCTTTATCGCCCCGGACCGATTGGCGGGGGAATGATCGATGACTTCATCAAGCGCAAACACGGCAGCAGGAAGATTGAATACGAACTGCCGGAATTGAAGTCAGTGCTGGAAGAAACCTACGGCGTCATCGTCTACCAGGAACAGGTCATGCAGATCGCCAATATCGTCGCCGGGTACTCGCTCGGCGAAGCCGATCTGCTGCGACGCGCCATGGGAAAGAAGAAAGTTGAAGAGATGGCGGCACAGCGCGAAAAGTTTTTGGATGGTGCGCGGGCCAAGGGTTTCAAGGATGAGAAGAAGATCACGCGGATCTTCGACCTGATGGAGCAATTCGCCGGCTATGGTTTCAACAAGTCACACTCGGCAGCCTATGCGGTTCTCGCGTACCGTACGGCGTACCTCAAGGCGCAGCATCCTCAATATTTCATGGCTGCGATCCTGACCAGTGAGCACGGGAACCAGGACAAGGTCGTGAAGTACATCAACGAATGCCGGGAAATGCAAATCGCCATTCTGCCGCCGGACATCAACTCGAGCAATGTCAACTTCACGCCGACCACGACCGGAATCCGTTTCGGTCTGGCTGCCATCAAGAATGTAGGCGAGACGGCGATCACATCGATCGTGGCGAACAAGCCGTTCAAGTCTCTTTTCGATTTCTGCGAGCGCGTGGACCTGCGCGGAGTCAACAAGCGCGTCGTGGAAAGTCTGATCAAGGCCGGAGCCTTCGATAGCGTGCATACCGAACGCGCGCTGCTGTACGCGAATGTCGACCGGGGAATGGATTGGGGCCAGCGCAAGCAGCGCGAAAGGGAAATCGGCCAGGGGGGCCTCTTTGGAATGCTGGGCGGAGGCGGGAATGACGACAACCACGTGATGGATCCCGCCGAATCGTGGCCGGAGGGTTTGCAGCTCAAACACGAGAAGGAGACGCTGGGCTTCTACATCACGGGCCATCCGCTTCGAAAGTACGCCGCCGAAGTGAAGACCTACGGAAACGCCACGACGGGAGTCCTGGTGGAAAAACCTTCGGGCTTCGACATCTCGATCGGCGGCCTGGTTTCCGCTCTTCGCACGATGCGAACGAAGAAAGGCGACCTCATGGGCGTGGTCCTTCTCGAAGACTGGGAAGGCATCGTCGAGGTTCTTATTTTTCCTGAGACCTTTGCGAAGGTGCAGCGGCTTCTGGATACCGATGCGCCGGTTTTTGTCCGTGGCAAGCTCGATAACGATGAATCCAGTGCCAAAATCCTTGCGACCGATGTTTTTCCAATGGAGAGGGTGAAGGAAATGTTGAGCCGGACGGTCACGATCCGCATCGACACTGCATGTGCTCCAGCTGATATCGCAGAACGGCTCCAACCCATCATCGATGAAAAAAGAGGGTCGGCCGAGGTAATCTTTGAGCTAGAATTTCCAGGTCGGTTCACGGCACTGGTCCGGCCAAACCCGTACGTGAAGATCTCCCCGGACCGCGAATTCGTGGAGTCCGTTGAACGAATCTGCGGACGCGACACGGTTCGCCTCAGTTAGCGGCAAGTTGCCGCGGCCAGCGCGCCCTCCATGGCGACGCTCAACCCATCCATGGGAGCGCACTATTTCTATGGAAAACCTGTCCGCGTACCAGAAGGTTCAACTCGCACGCCATCCTCAGCGTCCATACTTCCTCGATTACGTCGAGCATTTATGCCCGGACTTTGTGGAGATTCACGGGGACCGCAAATTCGGAGACGACGCTGCAATCGTCGGCGGTTTCGGCCTTTTTCGCAACGCGCCGGTGTGCCTGATCGGTCATCAGAAGGGAAGGGATACCAAGCAGAAGCTGTATCGCAATTTCGGGATGCCAAAGCCCGAAGGCTACCGCAAGGCGCTGCGCATCATGAAAATTGCGGAGAAGTTCGGCCGTCCCATCATGACGTTCATTGATACTCCCGGTGCGTACCCTGGGATCGACGCTGAAGAGCGAGGTCAGGCTGAAGCCATCGCCTTCAATCTGCGCGAGATGTCGCAAATTCGAGTTCCCATCATCGCCACGGTCACCGGTGAAGGCGGTTCAGGTGGCGCACTGGCTATCGGCGTCGGGGACCGCGTCAATATGCTCGAATGCTCGATCTACTCTGTCATCGCTCCCGAAAGCTGCTCGGCCATCCTCTGGCGCGACCAGAATCACGCCGCCGAAGCCGCCGAAGCCCTGAAGCTGACTCCCGAAGATCTCAGAAAGTATCAGCTCATCGACGAAATCATTCCCGAACCCGAAGGCGGAGCACAAAATGACCCTGCCGGGATGTGCAGGCAACTGGCCACCGTACTGGAACGGCAACTCCGCGACCTCTCCACCGTCAGCGCCGACAAACTCCTCGACTGCCGCTACAAGAAATTCCGGACCATGGGCGCGTTCGGGGAGTAACCTGCTCTTCGAACCCTTTATCCCGATGGCGCAGACAGCGACAATCTACAACCTGAGCATCGATCTCGCAGACATCGATCGTGGCGTTTACGAAACGCTGGATCTTCGCGTGGCACGCCAACCTTCTGAAAAATCGAATACATGCTCATGAGGGTATTTGCATATTGCTTTGAATATGAAGACGGCATCGTCATGACAGAAGGCGTTGCAGCGGGGGACGAACCCGCGGTCATGGTTCGCGACCTGACGGGACGCATCACTGCCTGGATCGAGGTCGGGATGCCGGATGCGGACCGTCTCCATCGAGGCATCAAATTGGCCGGTCGGGCGGCGGTTTACACGCATCGCGATGCCCGTAAGCTGCTGGCCGCCTTTTCATCGGCGAATATCCATCGCGTCGCAGAGATTCCCGTTTATGCATTCGATCGCAGCTTTGTTGATGAAATTGCCGGACTTCTCGGCCGGCGCTCTTCGTTTTCACTCTCGATAACCGAACGGGAACTCTACCTGGAAATAGCCGGGCGACCGTTCAGGACTACGGTCGTGGAACACAGGGTTCCGCGACAACTTCCAGGTTGAAAGCGGGTTTATGCTAGTGTCCTGTCTCAGAAGTCGTCCGCATATTCGGGACCATTTTTCCACTGTAGCGGCGGTCTATGACCGCCGGTTTTATGGCATGTTGCATGGAAAACCGGCGGTCATAGACCGCCGCTACAGTTTTGTGAACGAATTATCGAGGTGAAGCCGTGATGCAGCAGATTCTTGTTTATGGAGACTCGATTTCGTGGGGAATCGTCCCCATGACGCGGAAGCGGTTCGCTTTCGAAGCACGATGGCCGGGCGTGATGGAGAATCGTCTCCATTCCGGCGGACTGGCCGTGCGGGTTATTGAGGACTGCCTGAATGCGCGCCGTACGGCGTGGGAGGACCCCTTCAAGCCGGGCCGAAACGGTCTCGTTGGTCTGGCGCAGCGGATCGAGATTCACTCGCCGCTGGCGCTGGTCATCGTGATGCTGGGGACGAACGATTTTCAGTCGATGCATACCAACAATGCCTGGCACTCGGCTCAGGGAATAGCCGCGCTGGTAACGGCGATCCGGCAGGCTCCGATCGAGCCCGGGATGCCCGTACCTCCGGTTCTGGTGGTTGCGCCGCCGCCCACAGTAAATCCAAAAGGACCCATTGCCGAGAAATTCATCGGAGCCGATACAAAGAGTGTGGGCCTCGCAAGCGCGTATCGCGAAGTCACGACGGCGCTCGGTTGTCACTTCTTCGATGCGGGCACGGTGACTTCATCCAGTCGAGTGGACGGCATCCATCTCGACGAAGATCAACACCTCGCCCTGGGCCAGGCCATGGCCGAGGTTGTCCGGCCCGTCCTCTCCGTTCAATGAGACGAGAACGCGGGCTAAAGCCCGCGACTACATTTTGGAATGAAGAACGCGGGCTAAAGCCCGCGACTACACTTTGGAATACTGATGCTGGCTCCTTTTGATCTGATCGCGCTTGATGCCGATGACACGCTGTGGCACAACGAACCCAAGTTTTACGCCACGCAGGAGCAGTTCCGGGCGCTGCTGACGGGCTATCACACCCCCGCCTGGATCGACGAGCGGCTGCACGAAACCGAAAAGCGGAACCTCGCTCATTTCGGGTATGGGGTCAAGGGATTCGTTCTTTCCATGATCGAAACGGCTGTCGAGTTGACCGAGGGCCGCGTTTCCGGACAAGAAGTAAAGCAGATCATCGACCTTGGCCGCTCCATGCTCACGGCGCCGGTCGAGTTGATCGATGGCGTGCGGGAAGCCGTCGAGCAGTTGAGCCGCGACTACCAGCTCGCTCTGCTCACCAAGGGCGATTTGTTCGACCAGGAAACCAAGCTGGCCCGCTCCGGGTTGGGTGAACTGTTCTCCCACGTCGAAATCGTGTCGGAGAAAAACGCTGTCACCTACCTGGCTGTGATGAAGCGGCGCGGCGTGGAGCCGAGCCGGTTCCTGATGGTCGGCAATTCGTTGCGCTCGGATGTGTTGCCTGTGCTCGAGGCCGGCGGAGCCGCCGTGCATGTGCCATACCCACTCACATGGGCCCACGAGGAAGTGCCTGAAGATGCCCTTGCGGGCAAACACTTCGCGCGCCTGCAGCACATCCGCGAGCTTTCCGAATGGCTGGGCACTCAGGCGGCGTCGCGATGAGCGGCTGCGAATGCAAGCCCGATAGGGCGCAGCCAGTAATTAAATGACCACGATCACCGTTGAGACGGGAATCAACGCGCCAATCGAGCTTTGTTTCGACCTTGCGCGCGATCTCGGT
>Ga0137409_10002871_pt1 | contig 18287 bp, 16 predicted proteins | sample CZODoug1_16funga_FD_122059 | JGI IMG/M metagenome (GOLD analysis project Ga0137409, IMG submission 122059) | Vadose zone soil fungal communities from Angelo Coast Range Reserve, California, USA - CZODoug1_16fungal (Hybrid Assembly) | ecosystem: Environmental > Terrestrial > Soil > Vadose zone... | reverse complement strand
ACCCGTACCCGCGTCTCGTTCGAGGTCGGCGCCTACCAGCTGGGCGGGCAGGCCCTGTTCCTCTCCAGCAAGGACATCCAGATCGGGCGGGGTGAGCCGATCCCCGATACCGCCCGCGTGCTGTCGCGCTACGTGGACGGGATCATGATCCGCACCTACGACCACGCCGAAGTCGAGGAGCTGGCCCGCTTCGCCACGATTCCGGTGATCAACGGCCTCACCGACCTCACCCATCCCTGCCAGGTGCTCGCCGACCTCTTCACGGTCAAAGAGCACCTGGGCGGTTGGGAAGGGAAGCGGATCGCCTGGGTCGGCGACGGCAACAACATGGCGAACGCCTGGCTCGAGGCAGCGACGGTGCTCGGCTTCGAGCTGCGGCTGGCGTGCCCCGAGGGGTTCGAGCCCAATCGCTCCAAGTACGAGGCGGCGCAGAAGAACGGCTGCGTGATGGTGACGGAGGTTCCCGAGGAGGCGGTCGAGGGAGCTCACGTCGTGAACACGGATGTGTGGGCCTCGATGGGACAGGAAGCGGAAGCCGAAGCGCGGCGCAATGCGTTCAAGGGGTTCACCGTCGATGCGGAGCTGATGAAGCTCGCCGATCCAAAGGCCATCTTCCTGCACTGCCTCCCGGCGCATCGCGGCGAGGAGGTGACGGCTGACGTCATCGACGGACCACAGTCGCGCGTTTGGGATGAAGCGGAGAACCGGCTCCACGTGCAGAAGGCCCTTCTCGCGACGTTGATGGCCTAGTGAAACGAACTCCACTCTACGAAGCGCACGTGGCGCTCGGCGCCAAGATGGTGCCCTTCGCCGGCTTCGAAATGCCCGTCACCTATCCCGCCGGCATCAACGCCGAACATAAGGCGGTGCGTGAAGCCGTCGGCGTGTTCGACGTCTCGCACATGGGCGAGTTCGAGATCACGGGTCCGGACCGGAATGCTTTCGTGCAACGCGTGACGTGCAACGATGTGGCGGCGCTCAAACCGGGCCAAGCTCAATACTCCGGCATCCTCACCCAGGACGGCACCTTCGTCGATGATTGTTTAGTCTATCGCTTCGAAGACAAGCTGATGATGGTCGTGAACGCGTCCAACATTCAAAAGGATTGGGACCACATCGTCGCGCAGAAGGCGGGCGCGAACGTGCGGCTGCGCGACATCTCCGACGAGACGGCGCTGCTCGCCGTGCAGGGACCCAGGGCCGAGGCGCTGCTCGGCCAGCTGACGAACCTCGGCCTCGCGATGATTCCCTACTACCACTTCGCGCAGGGCAAGGTCGCGGGCGTGCAGTGCTTCGTCTCGCGCACCGGCTACACCGGCGAGGACGGCTTCGAGCTGTACTGCCGCGCGGCGGATGCCGAGACGCTGTGGCACGCGCTCGTCGGGGCGGGACGCGCCGAGCCCGTGGGATTGGGCGCGCGCGACACGCTGCGCCTCGAGGCGGGCCTGCCGCTGTACGGCAACGACATCGACGACACGACGACGCCGTACGAAGCGGGGCTCGCCTTCATCGTGAAGCTCGACAAAGGCGCTCCGTTCACCGGGCTCGACCGGCTCAAGAAGCAGAAGCTCGAGGGCGTGACGCGGCGGCTCGTGGGATTCAAGTTGACCGAGCCGAAGACCGTGGCGCGCCACGGCTACCCCGTGTTCCTCGACGGGACACAAGTGGACATCGTGCGCAGCGGCACTGTCACGCCCACTGTAAACGCCGCAATCGGAATGACGTATGTACCCGCGGACCGCGCGAAACCGGGGACGAAGATCGAGATCGACGTCCGGGGTAAGCAGAGTGCGGCTGAGGTGGTCAAACTGCCGTTCGTGCCTCACAGAACCAGGAAATGAGAGTCGGAATTCTGACGATTTCAGATTTGGGCGCGGTCGGGCAGCGCGCCGATACGTCGGGCGACGCGATTCTCGACTGGGCGGCGGCGCGCGGCTATGAGGTTGTGGTACGTAGCGTCGTTTCGGATGAGACCGACCGCATCGCCGGCAAGCTGGTGCGCTGGGCCGATTCGGGCGAAGTCGACGTTGTGCTCACGACCGGTGGGACGGGCCTGACCGAGCGCGACGTGACCCCGGAAGCGACGGCGGCGGTGCTCGAGCGCGAGGCGGAAGGGATCGCCGAAGCGCTGCGCGCGGCGTCAGGGCCGAGTTTCCCGCGGGCGTGGTTGTCGCGCGGCCGTGCGGGCACCCGCGGCAAAACTCTGATCGTGAATCTCCCGGGCTCCACCAACGGCGTCAAAGAAGGATTGGCGGTACTGGACCAGTTTTTGGACCACGCCGTGGATCTGCTCGCCGGCAACACGACGCACGCTCATGGCTGACAGAGTTCTGATCACGACCGACGATTTGGAGCAGGCGGTCCGCGTGAACGCCGCGCTCGAGCAGGCGGGGTTCGACACGGCGATGGTCTCGTCGCTGGACGACGTGCGCGCGGCGGTTCGGAGCAGGGAGCAGCGAGCAGGGAGCAAAGAGCCGGATGCGATCGTGCTCACCGGCGGCCTGCACGAATCGACGGCGCAGCGCCTGCTGGCGGCGGCGCGCGAGCATGCGGTGTCCACGCTCGGCCTGGTCGAGGCGACCGACGACGATCCCGACAAGATCGCGCAGCAGCTGGGCCTCACAGGCTGGCTCGTGAAGCCCGCCGACCCGAGCGAGGTCACGGCGACCGTCCGGCGCCTGATCGAGCGCCGCCGCCTGCAGCAGCGCACCGGCATCCTCGGCGAGTCGCCGGCGATTCAGGAAGTGCTGGTGAAGATCGAGCAGATGGCGCCGGTGACGGCGACGGTGTTGATCGAAGGCGAGTCGGGGACGGGCAAAGAGCTGGTGGCGCGCGCGATTCACGATCTCTCACCGCGGCGCGGCAAGCCCTTCATCGCCGTCAACAGCGCGGGCCTTCCCGAGACGCTGCTCGAGAGCGAGCTGTTCGGCCACGAGAAGGGCTCCTTCACCGGCGCCGCCGAGCGACGCCTGGGGAGGTTCGAGCTGGCGAACGGCGGCACGATCCTGCTCGACGAAGTCGGCGAGATGCCGCCCGCGACGCAGGTGAAGCTGCTGCGCGTGCTCGAGGACCGCAGCTTCTTCCGCGTCGGCGGGACGCAGCCGATTCAGGTGGACGTGCGCGTCATCGCGGCGACCAACAAGTCACTCAAGGAAGCAGTCGAGCTGGGGCGGTTCCGGGACGATCTGTTCTACCGCCTCAACGTGCTCTCCATGTACCTGCCGCCGCTGCGCGAGCGGCGCAGCGACATTCCGCTGCTGGTGCGGACGTTCATCGCCGAGTTCGCCAAGACCCACGACCGCAACTTCCGCGGCATCACCCCCGAGGCGCTGCAGATCCTGGTGGAAGCGGACTGGCCGGGCAACGTGCGCCAGCTCAAGAATCTCATCGAGTCGATGGTGGTGCTCGCGCCCGAAGGGGAAATCCGCTCGCGCGACATTCCCCCCGATGTCAGTGAGCGGACGCGCAGACTCCCGATGCGTATCGAGCAGCCAGGGAGCACGGAGCACGGAGCAGGGAGCAGGGAGCTGGAATTCATTTTTCGCAGTCTGGTCGAGCTCAAGGTGCAAATCGAGGAGATGCGCCGCCGCATCGAGGAGCGCCCTGCGGAGCGGGTGGAGGTGATCGAGGTCGGTGGCGGGAGCAGACATCTCGAAGCCCGAACGCTCGATCCGCTGGACGCGACGCCGGAGCCCGATCACCCGGTCATTTACAAACCCGGCATGACGATGTCCGATGTCGAACGCGCCGCCATCGACGCGGCGCTGCGCGAGACCCACGGCAATCGCCGCAAAGCCGCCGAGATCCTCGGAATCGGTGAGCGGACGCTCTATCGCAAACTCAAAGAATTCGCGCTATCTTAACTCGCCCCGATTACAAGAGACTCTAGCGCCCGGCCGGAGTTCGTGTGGATTTTAGAATCGACCCGGAGTTGTGCGTCGCGTGCCTGGCCTGCGTGCGCGTCTGTCCCTCCGATGCGGTAGCGGTCGAAGATCAGAAGGTCTGGATTGTCGACGAGGCCTGCACTCGCGTGGGCCTGTGTCTGCCCGCCTGTCCCCACGAAGCCATCATTGCCGTCGGCGACGCCACCCGCGCGCTGGAATTCGCGCTCAGCCACACAGCCGTGCTCATCCTGTCCGTGGAATCAGCTGCCTGGTTCTATCCTGCGACTCCGGAACAGGTCGTCAACGCCTGCTACGCCGCCGGTTTCGGCACGGTGCACCGCGGCGTCCTGGGCGACGAGCTGGTGGCCAAGGAATACCTCGACCTCTGGACCGAGGAGGAGTGGGGCTCGGGCACTGTGATCCGCAGTACCTGCCCCGTCATCGTCGAGACGATCAAGAACCACTATCCCGAGCTGATTCCCTATCTTGCGCCGGTCGCCACCCCGATCGAGGCCGAAGCGCGCTATCTCAAGGCGATGTACGGCGAGGACACCCCCATCGTCTACGCCGGCGTGTGCCTGACCGAGGGGGGCGAGGACGTCGACGCCGCCATCACCCTCGCGGAGCTGGAGGGAATCCTCAAGAAGCGAGGGCTGCGGGTGCAGGATCAGCCGCTCTTCTACAGCCGCATTCCGGAGGAGCGGCGCCGCTACTGGAGCACCGCGGGCGGCCTGCCGCTCGACTTATTAAAGGAAGAGCGGCAATCGAGCCGCCGCTTCCGCAAGGTCCGGGGGCTGGGTGCGCTGGAGGGCATCGCGCGCGCCGTCTCGGTCGACCGCATCGACCTCGGCTTCGTGGACATCCTGCCGTGCGAGGGCTGTCTCGACCATCCGTTGCTCGGCCCCAAGGAGGAGCTGTTCCGCCGGCGCGAGATCGTCGGCGCCACGGAGCCGCCGCGCGCGACCGCGCCGGTGCTGGCCGAGGGCATCAAGATCGAGATCGGTGCGGCGTTCGACATCACGGTGAACGGCGCCGGGCCGAGCGTCGAGGCGGTGGAAGAGATCCTCGACCAGATCGGGCTGGCGCCCAACGGCCGGCCGTGGGATTCGGGCGCGTGCGGGTATGCGACGTGCCACGAATTCGCGGTCGCGGCGGCGCAGGGGCGGACGACGCTCAAGTCGTGCCCCCGCTATCTCGAGCGTCAGGCGTCGCTGGCGCAGCAGCAGGCGGCGGTGGATGCGCTGACGGGATTGGCGTCGTTCCGAGTGCTGCGCGACCGGCTGGCGAACGAGGTGGCCCGCTGCCACCGCTCCGGGGAACACTTTGCCGTGCTGTTTCTGGACCTCGACAACTTCAAGCAGGTGAACGACCGCTTCGGGCACGAGGCGGGGAACGCGGTGCTGCGCGAGACGGCGCGCCAGTGCGGCGCCCACATCCGGTCCACCGACCTGGCGGGCCGCTATGGCGGAGACGAGTTCGTTGTGGTATTGGTGGGGACTGGAGAAGAGGGGGCGCGGGGCGTGGGAGAGAAGGTGCGCGCCGCGGTGCAGCAGGTCGGGGTGGGGCTGGGCTATCCGGATGGCTTCGTAACGGCGAGCATTGGGGTCGCGGAATACCGGCCGGACAGGAAGGACGAGGACGTGCTGGTCGCGGCGGATCGCGCGCTGTATCGTGCGAAGGCCGCGGGCCGTAACCAGGTGGCTACAGGAGACTCGCCGTGACGCCTTCCATCCCATCGCCGTCGTCCTCCGAGCAGGAGCCTGTGCCGTTGGGTACGGGACAGCAGCCAGACCCCTGGGGCATGAAGCGGGTCGAGAACCTGATCACGGCGCTGACGGGGGTGCTCTCGGCGCGCGTGGTCGTGACGCCGCTGGGCGAGGTGAGCGAGGTGCACGTCCTCACCAAGAGCGACATCGCGCCCAAGCAGGTGGTGCGCAACATCGAGTCGGCGCTGATGGCGCAGCTCGGCTTCAAGATCGATCACCGCAAGATCAGCGTCGCGCAGACCGCGGACGTGCGGCCGATCGCGGCGTTGCAGGAAGAAGCGGTGACCGAGCGCGCCAAGCGGCGCGTGGTGGTGTTCAAGAGCCTCGAGGTGCGGCCATCGGATCGGCCGCAGCGCGTGCAGGTGCGCGTGAAGCTCGCGTTCGGTGAGAAGGAATCGCAGGCCGAGGAGGTCGGGACCGACACGACGCGCAATCGCGTGGAGGCGGCGGCGCGCGCGGCGGCGGCGTGCCTGGACGACCTGCTGCCCGACAACTCGATCGCGCTCGAGGGGGCGCAGATCATCGACGCCTTCGATCGCAAATTCGTGCTCGTCGCCTGCCACGGCCTGGGGGGGCGCGAGGCGCAATTGCTCACCGGAACGTGCGAAATTCGCGAGTCGGCCGAGCGCAGCGCCGTATTAGCGGTCCTGGACGCCACGAATCGGTGGGTCGACGCCCGGCGCTGAGCCTGTAACATCGCATTTCACAATCACTTAACGTCCCACCAGAATCTTCCCTAATCCCTACCCCCACTAGGGATTAGCCCATCTAGCGTACTTTCCGTTTTCGCTGTATTTGGTGTTTCGTGGCTCCTACTAGAACCAAGCGCTATTGGGGTACGCAGCGGGTCGCGCGAGTGCTGCAGGTGACGCCGGCGACGGTTGCGAGCTGGATCGACCAGGGCCATTTGAAGGGGCACAAGACGCCGACGGGTCGCCGGCGCGTGGCGTCGGCGGATCTCGCCGAGTTTCTGCGGGCGCATGGCATGTCGGTGCCGAACGAGCTGGCGAGTGCGCGCGAGCGGCCCATCGTGGTGCTGGTCGAAGACGATCCGGGATATCTGAAGGCGTTGGTGCGGACCATCCAGCGTGAAGCGCCGGACGTGGAAGTGGTCGAGACGACGACGGGCGTGGATGGATTGCTCGAGATCGGCCGGGTGAGTCCCGATCTGGTGGTGCTCGATTATGCGTTGCCCGATCTCAACGCGGTGCAGGTGGTGGAGCGGCTGGTAGACACGTCGAAACGTTTGACGGCGCCGGTGATGATCGTCACGGGCGGGATGCCGGCGGCAGCCGAGAATGATCTGCGGCGATTGGGAGTGCGGGCGATCGTCAACAAGGTGGACGGCATGGGGGTGGTTATCGAGGCGATGCGTCGTGCGTTGCAGTCGCGGAAGGTTGCGTAGGACGAACATGCGAATCTCAAACAGGGGGCCCCTGGTCACCGCTAGCTAGAGCGGAGCAGAGCGGACAGTAGACGAGCGGAGCGTCGGGCACGCTATAGAGAGGCGTGCCACTCCTAGGCGAGGCTGTAAACTCGCTGGACCCATTAAGGGGGTGACGCTCGATGTTGCAACTGCTCGCTTTTCTGTTCACAGCAGTCGCGAAGTTGTTTTTCGCAGATGGGATGGTTGGACTCTAGCGGACCACAAGGGCCCCTTCGTTTTTTGTGTTTGCCGGAAAGGCGACGAATGAGCACTAGCGGTTCGGAGCGAAAAGACTCGTTGCGCCTTTACCTGCTCACGGTCATGCTGTCAGTATTGACCGGTATCGGGCTGTTCTTGCCTGAATGGTCGTTCCCGAGCGTAATGCAGTCACAGTATTGGAATGGCTTGGTCGCGTTCGCGCTCCTTGGCATAGTTTGCGATTCGACATTCCTACCGATCTCTCGAATCACATCGGCCAATGTCCGAAGCTCAGTAGCGTTTATTCCGCTTCTCGCATCGGTTTTGTTGTTCGCGCATCCATGGCCGATGTTGATGAGTGGCCTGGCGGCATTGGTAGTGGATGCCTTTGTTCGCCGCAAGCCGATGATTCGCGTCTGGTTCAACGTCGCACAGTATATGTTGGCCGTTGGATTGGGCGGATTACTCTACCGGCTCCTCGGTGGACCGGTCGGACTCGTAGACTTTCATTTCGCACTTTTGCCGTTCCTCGCATTGGTCGCGACATTCTTCATCGTAAACCAGGGGAGCGTGGCGCTGGGAGTTGCCTCCCTAGGGCAGATGTCTGTATGGGAATCCTGGTCGCGAATTGCGGGTGGCTCGCTTCTTTACGACTTCATCTCTAGTTCACTGGCTGTCCTGCTTGCGTTCCTCTTCACCCAGCTCCAGTTCGTCGGTTTGGCGATCCTAATTCTGCCCCTGTTCTTCGTGAGACATATGTATCAGATGAACCTTCAAGTTGAACGAGTCAACCGAGAACTCCTCGAATTGATGGTCAAGGCTATTGAAGCTCGCGATCCGTACACTTCGGGGCACTCAGTGCGAGTGGCTGAATACGCGCGACAGATCGCCCGTGAAATTGGGCTGAACCCAAAGCTCGTCGACCAAATCGGCACAGCCGCTCTCCTCCACGACGTTGGGAAGATATATGAGGAATTTGCTCCCCTGCTCCGAAAAGAAGGCAGGCTGACACCTGAAGAGCGCATGTTGATGCAAGCGCACCCTGTACGGAGTGCCGAACTTGCCGGGACCATCGCAGAATTTCGTGGCAAGGTGCAAGTTGATATTAGAAATCATCATGAGAACTATGACGGCAGCGGATATCCTGATGGCTTGACCGCTGATCAAATACCCATCGGTGCGAGAATCATCATGGTGGCCGACACGCTGGATGCGATGACTACGGACAGGCCGTACCGGAAAGCGCTGACTCTACAGCGTGCTTTGGAAGAATTAGCGAAGCACTCTGGTACTCAGTTCGATCCGCGCCTTGTCGCGGTGGTATCGAAATCCACCGGGATACGGCGGCTTCTAGGGCCTCAACTGGCCACTGAGCCAATTGCTGTTGCTAGTATGCAACGAGCGAGTCGCGCTCCGCGCATACGCTCGCAAATAGGGTCCTAACTAAGGAAGCCCTGGGCCTGAAGAAGAGCCCGTTTCCCCAGCGCTCCCCACGCCTCGAAAACCTTCAGCTCTTCTTCGGTCTCGGATGAGTACCTATCATTGGTACGCTTTTCTATCCACGCGGAGGCTGCCAAAGCATCGAGGTAGTAGAGCGGGACTCGACTCTTGAAAAAAGTCTTACGTTCAAGCGCTAGCTGCCCCGCTGATTCGGGCCCCTTGTCGTGTAAGGTAGTTAGAACATCCAGTTTGACGTTTAGTCCACCCTGAACGTAGAGTTGTTGGACGCTTCCGGTCAGCTTTTGAATCTCTCTGTGAATACTGAGAGCCAAGGCAACGTTTCCTGTCGCGAGCGCTCTGCTTGCGTTCTCAAGCTGAAATATGACTGCCATGTACCAATCATCGTGCGTAGCCACCCATTCCTTGGCCTTCTCCAAGCAATCGGAAGCACCTTCTTGATCGCCTGTTAACAGATAGGCGTCACCGAGGTTTGTGTAAGCAGTCACGAGCTCAGGCTGGTTGCTGCTTCGCTTGCCCAATTCAATGGAACGTTGTCCAAATCGGATTGCGTGGTCGTAACGAGCTAAAGTGGTCGAAACAATAGTCAGATTGGACAAGATCCGAGACGCCCTTGAGTCATCCCCAATCCTTTCGGCAATCTCCAAAGCCTTGTGAAGGTGAAGCAGTGCCTTAGGAAAGTCACAGAGATTGAAATGGCAACTACCGATGCCGCTGTGGATAAAGGAAAGCTGTGCAAGATCCCGCCCATTCAGCTGCACGGCTCGTTCCAATGAGGTGAGCGCCGATCGAATCTCGTACGTGTAGAAATCGCAATAGGCAATCGTTAGATACGCAGATGGCAGTTGTGACCCACAATCGATAATTGCTGCAGTTTGACAACGTGTTTGGCGCACCCCCTCGTCGTCCCCCAGGTTCTTGCTGGTCCGCGCGTACTCGAGCAGGGCCTTGAGGACCAGTTCCACATCATCTGTTTTCCTTGCAGCCTCTAGAGCCGTCCTGGCTGCTGCTACCCTCAAACTCTTGGGGGACTTCGCCAAAAGGAATTCTGCGTTACTAACAAGTCTTGTGGCCTCCGCTAGATCACGAGGCGAAAGCGATCCAGATCTCAAGAGTGTCTCGAGCACTGGCATAGCCTTTGATGCGTTGGATCGGTCAAGCAGAGCCTTTGCAAGGAGAAGCTGCATTCGCCTGCTAAGATCTTCCTCCTGGTCGAACGACAAGAGCGACTCGAGGATTTGCTGTGCTTCTGCGGGGGCTCCTGCCGCAAGGGCCTCCTCGGCTCCTGAGATACCAAATGGCGCGGCCAGTGTTGGAGATCCCCCTCGCAGATAGTGCCATCCGATTTCCAGGTTCGGCGCCTCCTCGTTCAGGTTGCGATCCGAAAGGAGGTTAGCAACCCTTCCGTGCAGATCCTGTCGAATTGGACCCGCGATCGCGTAATACGCCTGCGCACGGATTAGTTCATTGCGAAACTCTAAATCGCCTCGGACTTCCCGAAGCAGCCCCTCATCCCTTAACCGTGACAGAGCCTCAGCAGCCTGGCCCGGTGTTAGATCGCTAGCAGCGTATAAGCCCAGATCACTTAAGCGCCTCCCAAGTAGCGCAGCCGTGTCTAGTACCCCTCGCGTAATTTGATCCATGCGACGGCACTGACGTTCAAACATCCTTCCGATCGCTCGCGGGATGCCAAGCGTTGCCGCTGGTTGGGTATCTAGCGCTTCAAGGTCATTCAAGAGTGATGTTGATCCGTGAGCAATCCATTCGCGTGTGAGGAGCTCTATGGCGAGCGGATTTCCCCGCGCTGCCCTAAGTATTCGTTCAACAGGTAGTTCTGACTGCCCAGAAGTGGTGGCAAGGTTTCGAACCAGTGTCTCTGAAGCTCCATCGGAAAGCACGTCCAATTGAAGACTGAATAGCCCAGCAATCGATTCGTCTGATGTGAGAGCGTCGGCCTCGGCCGTGAGGCGCAGTTCACTGACGCGACCAGCAAGAACCAGAAGTACCCGTGCGCCGGCGAGCTTGCGGCCAACAGCGTGTAGAATCGCGATGCTCGCACTATCCGCTGCATGGATATCATCCACCACCAACATCACCGGGTTATCCGCCGCGGCCGCCGTCACCGTCTTGAGGAATGCATCCGCAATCCGTAACGGCATCAATTCCGGCGCCCACTCCACCGGTTTCGGCACCCCGGGGAAGGCTCGCAGAATCTCCGAGCTGATCCGCGTCAACTCACTGAGCGCCTCTGGATCGGCACCACCAATCGCGCGCTGCGTCGCCAACTGCTTCACCAGCTCCCCCAGCACCGCAAACGGCAGCTCTCGCTCCGCGTCATACGCCTGCGCCCGCGCGACGACGGCGCCATCCATCTGGCAGCTCGACGCGAATGCGTTCACGAGCGTCGTCTTGCCGACGCCGGGATCGCTCGTGACGACCACGATGCGCGGCGACTTGCGCCGAGCCTCGAGCCAGGCATCGAACAACACGCTGAACTCGCGCTCGCGACCGATGAGGGTCTCGGGCTCGAACCGGCGATCGGCGCGCTCCGGCGGATAACCAGGCACGCCGGGCCGGCTCGGCGACCGACGGCCATCGCGCAACAGGTCCGCCATGCGGACCAGATCGGGTCCGGGCTTCGCCCCGAGCTCCTCGGCCAGCCGCGCCTCATAGCGCGCAAAGGCTTTGAGCGCATTGCTGCGATCGCTGGCCCATGCCCGCGCCTCCATGATGCCGCGAATACCTTCTTCGGCGAGCGGATCGAGATCCTGCAGGCGCGCGGCGTGCTGCTCGACAGTGGGGAAATCGCCGATGCGGCGCGCGGCGTCCATCTGGCGCACCAGACAATCCCGCATCTGCGGGGTGAGGCGGGCACGAAATTCATCCTTCCACTCTTCGAACGGCCGCGCCGCGGGGATCTCGAAGCCGTCGAGAAAAGGACCCTCGATGGGCACGTCGCCGGCGGTCAGATGGGTGGTGTCAACGTCGATCCATCCCGCCGCGAGACCCACCGTGGCCCGCTGAATCACCACGGCCTCACGCGCGATCTTGGCCTTGATGACGGAGAGCCCCTGGGCCAGCGAGTGGTTGGCGAGCTTGGGCGCGGCCTCCGGCCACAACAGGTCGGCGAGATAGTCGCGCGTAAACTGCTTGCCGGGTTCCAGAGCGAGACGAACGAGGAGGGCGAAGTGCTTGCGCGTACGAAACCGGACTGGTTCGCCGGCAACGGTGAACAAGGCGGGACTACCCAGGCTGCGCAACATGAAGGGATGAGTCACATACCAGCACGCGTTTTATTGATTCACTCAGAAACATTAGGCCGATGAATCAACATCCTGTCAACACGTTGATTTACTGGGTTTTGGAGGGTGTTTGGCGGGCTGTGATAAGCGAGTGTCAACAGGCCGGTTAGGCTAGTCAACCAAGTGCGGTGGCGATCCATCTAAACAGTGCATGATCACGAAAACGCTCGCCCTACTGCTCACGCTGGCCGTCGCTCGGCCGTGTGCGTCGCAAACTCCGCAGACTCGCTTGTGGGACGCCTCGATCTCGGGTGATACCACGGCTCTGGCCGGAGCACTCAAGGATGGCGCGCGCATCGACTCACTCGATCGCCGCACCTCGCAGAACGGCCGCCGCGCGCTGAACTGGGCGGCGATCAACAATCGCGCTGGTGCGATTCGATTCCTGCTGGCGCACGGCGCTCTGATCGAGGCCACGAACCTCACCGGCTTCACCGCGCTGCATCACGCTGCGGAGTATGGATCAGTCGACGCCGCGCGCGTACTCCTCGCCGCGGGCGCCGATCCGAAGCACACCAACATGGAAGGAGTGACGCCGCTGGCGCGCGCTCGGCAGGAAGGCCATCTCGACGTCGCCGAGCTGCTCGAGGCTGCCGAGCGTGGAGTGCGGCCGAAGAACTAGCGGTTAGCGCGCCGGCGTCAGCACGATGTGGCGATACTCGATTGGCCCGTGATCGCCCTGCAGGAAAATCGGACCCGGCTTGCCCTCGTCGCTGTCGAGCGCCCCGCCGGTAATACCGGGAATGTTCTGCCGGCAAATCACCTCGCGCCCGTTGAGCACGACGGTGAGCAGCCGCCCGACCAGCGTGATGTCGTACGTCTGCCACTCGCCGGCATTCTTCCCCGCGCTCTCGCTCGGCGCGAGGAAGCCGTAGATCGCTCCCAGCCCCTCCGTCGCGACGACGCCGAGACCGGGATCTTCGATCTGCACCTCGTAGCGGCCGCGCAAATAGATGCCGCTGTTCCCCCCCGCCGGATAACGGAATTCGACGTGCAGCTTGAAATCGCCGTAGCTCGCATCGGTCGCGAGATTGGCGCCCGCCTTGGCATTGGTAAGCACGCCCGCCACCATCTGCCACGCACTCTCTCCGCCCGGCAGCGGATGCCACCCGGCAAGATCGACTCCCTTCAGCAGCCTCACCCGGCGTGCCCACTGCACGACGCGGGTGCCGTGCAGGGCAGGGGCCCGCATACCGGTCAGCGGCAGTCGCGTCCCGTCCGGCATGATCACGACGCCGGAAAGCGCGTCGCCGGCGAGCGCCGCCTCGACCTGAAGATCGTTCGGACCCGATTCCCACTGCGAGGGGATGGAGAACCGCAGCGTGTCGTGCGCGAAGTCCATGCGCGACACCGGCCGCGCACTCCCGACGACGCTGACATACCGCCCCACGAGTACGTGATTGCCCGACACCTGCACCTCGAGCCAGGACGGCAGCCGCCGGCCGTCGCTCGCCGTGAGCGTCAGGTCCCAGCGCCCGACGACCGGCGGCCGGTAGGGGGCGGGCTGCTGCGCCGAGAGTCGCGGCACGAAGCTGCAGGCTGCTGCGATGAGGCACACGCTGCGATTCATTTTTCGCTACCCGCCATCGGAAAGCCACGCCGGCAGATCGGGCACGGCCCCATGCGCGGCTCCTTGCCGAAGCTGAGCTGCACCGGGCCGAGCGTGAACGTGGTGTCGGTGAGTGCGATCGTCAGCGTCATGCTGGTGCCGACGATGCGGCCGCTGAACTGCGCCGGATGAAAAATGCCGCGATCGACGGGATGTGCCGTGATATTGTGCTCGCCGGGTACGACGAACCGTCCCTCGGCATCGGGAACGAGGAGCTGGTGGATGTTGCCGTACGTACAGCCGATGTGAACGTGAGCGCTGGTATCGTCCGCGATCAGCGCGGCGTTTTCACCGCCCCACAGTCCGATCACGCCCTTGGGCGGCCGGACAGGACTCGACGGATCGCACGGGCCGAGGACGGCGGCGGCAGCTGAAAAAACCAAAGCGGCTTTGGTGAGCATAGGAACCTCCTTACCAATCTACCCTCTGCAATCCACCTTTGGTCACTATGCGCTCCCTACGCCTCCTGTTGCTCTTTGCATGCCTCGGCCTGGCCTCCGCTCGTGCCCAACAGCGGCCCCCGCTCCTGGCCGGCCTCGATGCTTTCGTCGCCAAGGCGATGAGCGACTGGCGCGTCCCGGGCCTCGCCATCGTGATCGTCAAGGATGATTCGGTCATCTTCATCAAGGGCTACGGCGTCCGCGAGCTGGGCAAACCCGATCCCGTCACGGTGCACACGCGCTTCGGCAACATGTCCACCACCAAGGCGTTCACCGCCATGCTCGTCGCCATGCTCGCCGATTCGGGCCGCGTGGCGTTCGACGATCCGGTGCAGAAGTACCTGCCGCAGCTGCAATTCGCCGATCCCTACGTGACGCGCGAGCTGACGGTGCGCGACCTGCTCACCCACCGCGTCGGCTTCGGCGATCCGGAATACCTGTGGAGCAACAGCGGACTCGATTTCGCCACGATCGAGCATCGGCTGCGTTTCGTGCCCGCCACCACGAGCTTCCGGTCCCGCTTCCAGTACAACAACGTCACCTACTCCCTCGCGGGCGACGTCGCCGCACACGCCGCCGGCACGACGTGGCAGTCCCTGCTGCGCGCCCGCATCTACGGACCGCTCGGCATGACGGAGAGCTACACCGACGCGAGCGAGCTGCAGGCGGCCGGCGTCACCGATCTGTCGTCACCGCACGGCATCGTGGGCGATACCGTGCGCGTTCTCCCGGCGCCGCTCAACGGCATCGACGGCATCGCGCCCGCGGGCTCGGCGTTCACGACCGCGACCGACATGGCCAAGTGGCTGCGCTTCCTGCTCGACTCCGGCAGAGTCGCCGGCCGGCGGCTCGTCAGTCCCCAGAACTTCGCCGAGCTGTTCAAGCCGCAGCAGGTGCTGGCGAAGCCGTTCTTTCCGACCGCGTCGCTCGTGCATCCGCATTTCCAGGCGTACGGCCTGGGCTGGATCCTCCAGGACTATCGCGGCGAATTCGTCGCCATGCACACCGGCTCCATCGAAGGGCGCTCGGCCCTCGTGGGGCTGCTGCCCGACCGCCGCGCCGGCGTCGCGATCTTCACGAACCTCGACCATTCCGAGCTGCGCCACGCGCTGATGTACACGGTGTTCGACCGCTTCATCGGGCCCCCCCCGGCGGCGCACGACTGGAGCGTCGAGATGCGCGCCATGTACAGGCATCTGGCCGACAGCACGGCGGCGGTCCGGCGTGCGCAGGAGAGCAAGCGCGTCCCCAATACGCACCCCACGCTGCCGCTCGACCGCTACGCGGGGACGTACGCCGACAGCTTGTTTGGCACGGCGACGGTTGGATTACAGAACGGGCGCCTGACGGTCCAGGCGGGCCAGCTGAACGGCGAGCTGGAGCATTGGCAGTACGACGTCTTCCGCGTCACGTGGCGTGACCCGTTCCTGCCGGCGGCGTACATGTCGTTTGCGATCGATCCTGATGGAACGGTGGGAGAGCTGCGCATGGTCGACGGAGTGCAGATCTACCGGCGCGTGAAGTAGCGACCGGCGGCTACTTCGGCTGCCAGCGCGCCTCTTTCAGGAGCTGCGCGATGATGTCGGCCGCCGTCCGGCCCGCAGCCTCCGCTGCAAAATTGATCACGATGCGGTGCGTGAGCACCGTCGGGGCGACGGCGCGGAGGTCGTCCTCGTCCGCCATCGGCCGGCCGTCTAGCGCCGCCCGCGCTTTGGCGCCGAGCACGAGGTACTGGGATGCCCGGGGCCCCGCGCCCCAGGAGATGTACTCTTTAATGAAGGGGAGCGCGTTTGCTTCGGGTGGCCGGGTCATCCGGACGAGCGTCACCGCCGCTTTCACCAGCGCCTCCGACACCGGGATACGCCGCACCAGGTGCTGCATCGCGAGCACGTCGTCGGAGGTCAGCACGGGCCGTACGTCGGCGGTGGCGTCGCCCGTGGTCGCCGCCACGATCGCCTCTTCCTCTTCCTGCGACGGATAGTCCACCCGCAGCTCGAACATAAACCGGTCTAGTTGAGCTTCTGGGAGAGGATACGTCCCCTCCTGCTCGATCGGATTCTGCGTGGCGAGCACGAAGAAGGGCGACGGTAGGTGATGCGTCTGGCCCGCCGCGCTCACCTGGTGCTCCTGCATCGCCTGGAGCAGGGCCGCCTGGGTCTTGGGCGGCGTGCGATTGACCTCGTCCGCGAGCACGATGTTGGCAAACACCGGCCCGCGCACGAAGCGAAAGCCGCGCTCGCCGGTGTTGAGGTCCTCCTCGATGATCTCCGTGCCGGTGATGTCGGACGGCATGAGGTCGGGCGTGAACTGGATGCGAGTGAAACCGAGGTCGAGCGTCTCCGCCAGCGTCTGTACCATCAGCGTCTTGGCGAGGCCGGGCACCCCGACGAGCAGGGCGTGGCCGCCGGAGAAAATCGCCGTGAGGATGCCGTCCAGGACGTCGCGCTGGCCGATGATGCGCTGGCCGACCTGCTCGAGCAGATCGCGGCGCGCGTCGGCGAGGCGCTCGAGCAATTCGACATCACCCGAGGGAGCAGGGTGGGGAGAGCGGGGAGCAGAGGTCATTGGCCCAAGCAATTTAAACGATTGCCATGCAGATAGTTGGAGGCCTGACGATTTGCTTGCGAAAAATTTCACAAGCGCCTAGGTTTCCCGGCGCAACATGACTCCCGCACAAAAAGATGCAGGTCCCGAAGCCAAAGCATACGGTCAGGGCTATCAGTACTTCGGTATGGCCCTGAACTTCACCGTCGCGATCCTGCTATTCGGCGCGGGCGGATGGTTTCTGGATGGATGGGTTCACACGCGTCCCTTGTTCACGATCGTGGGCGCGTTCGTCGGCGGGTTCGCCGGGTTCATGAGCATCTACTATCGCGTGAAGAAGGACACGGAGAAGCCGTGAAGGCCGTCGCCCTGCTCGCGGCACTCGGGGTAGGGTTGGTTGTGGTTGCAGGGATATTGGGTGGAAGACCGGCCGCCATTGGGGGGAGCGTTGCGCTGGCCGCGCAGCTGTGGGCGGTGACGTTGCTGCGACCCAAGATGCGCGCGCCCAATCCCGAGTTCATGGCCCGCTGGCTCGGCGGCATGGGGATACGGCTGCTGGGTGTGGGCATCGTCCTCATCGTGTCCCGGACCGTGCCCGCGTTGCTCGGATACGTCGGTGTGTTGTTGCCGCTCTTGTTCCTGGAAACGAGGTTTCTCAGGTGACTTTCCAGAAGCCGAACATCGGCGCAATGATTTTTGAGCACACCGGCGACAGCAAGTTCGTCGACCTGCCGTTCGGATTGGGAGAGTGGCATCTGCCGGGCCCTTGGTACATTCCGGGCACGCACGTCGACGTCTCGCCCACCAAGCACGTCGTGTTCATGATCCTCGCCGCCTTCCTCGTTTTCGTCACACTGTGGTATGGCGGCCGCCAGGTGGAGAAGCGCCATCGCGATGGTCGGGGCCCGCGCGGTATCGGCGCGGCGGTCGAAGCGATGGTGCTGTTCGTCCGCAACGACGTCGCGATCGCGAGCATCGGACATGGCGGTGAAGTCTTCGCGCCGTACATCCTGACGCTCTTCTTCTTCATTCTCTACTGCAACCTGCTCGGCCTGCTGCCGTGGGGTGCCGCCGCCACCGGCAACATCGCCGTCACCGCGGCGCTCGCGCTCACCGCGTTCCTCACGATCGAGATCTCCGGCTTTCGCGCCCTCGGCCCGAAAGGCTACCTCAAGACGATCGTGATGGTGCCGCCGGGCATGAAGGGCGTCGGCGCGGTCATCATGGCGATCATCATGACGCCGGTCGAGCTGATCGGGAAACTCGTCAAGCCGTTCGCGCTGACGCTGCGGCTCTTTGCGAACATGACGGCCGGCCACTTCGTGATCCTCGTACTGCTCGGCCTGATCTTCGTCTTCGGCACGGCGCCGGCGGCGATCCGCTACATCGTGGTCGGCGGATCCATCAGCCTCACGCTGTTCATGATGTTTCTCGAGCTGCTGGTCGCGTTTCTACAGGCCTATATCTTTGCGCTGCTTACGTCCGTGTTCATCGGGCTGATGCGGCATGAACACTAGAACACTCCACTAGAGGAAGACATGCACAATCTGCTCATGCTGCTCCAGGAGCCGTCGGCCGCCGCAGCGCTCAACAGCAACGCGCTGCTCGGCGCCGGCATCGGGATGGGACTGGCGATCATCGGTGCCGGCATCGGCATCGG
>Ga0137409_10002870_pt1 | contig 18294 bp, 12 predicted proteins | sample CZODoug1_16funga_FD_122059 | JGI IMG/M metagenome (GOLD analysis project Ga0137409, IMG submission 122059) | Vadose zone soil fungal communities from Angelo Coast Range Reserve, California, USA - CZODoug1_16fungal (Hybrid Assembly) | ecosystem: Environmental > Terrestrial > Soil > Vadose zone... | reverse complement strand
TTTTCAATAGCTTGCTGGCATCGCCCGCCGTTCCTGATGGCAGGGCGCTAAGTCCTTTGTTCTGAGCCGATTCAAAAAACCTTATAATCCTGAATGTAAAAAAACGATTCCTTAACCTTATAGGGTGATTACCCTTATCAGGATGCCGATTGAGAATCGAAATGGTCAGGAAAAAGATATTTGCGCAGGCGGTAATATCAAAGGTAATTCAGCCACATTACTAATGAGCTCTCTACAGGACAAAAAATGAGACGAAGTCCGCTCTGTGACATAAAGCGCTCTGAACAAATAGCGTCTCTATTGGACCAAATTGATGATGCTGAATTGTGGCCATAGCTGATAAGGTCACCGTGCCATTAAACTTTCTGTTGCCAAACTGAAAAGAGATCGCACGATGACCGACATCCGCTCGCTTGAGCGAACGTTGCTTGACAATTTACCTTGGAACAAAGCCCGCATCAAATTTGCAGCCCGTTTTCTCCTGGCTCTCTATGCCATGCAGACGATCAATCTTTCGATTCTGGCCACCGCCTTTTCCGATCATGCCAAAGAGGAATCGAACTACAAACGGCTCCAACGCTTTCTGCGGGAATTCGAGATGCCTTATGCCGAACTCGCGCTGTTCATCGTGAAGTTGCTTGGCGTTCCTGGGCCTTACACTCTGGCGCTGGATCGGACGAACTGGAAAGTCGGCGCCGTTGACCTCAACATCCTGATGCTTTCGATTGTTTATCGCGGCGTCGGGATTCCGGTTGTTTGGACCGTTTTGCCAAAAGCGAGCAATTCCGACACCAGCGGACGGACAACGGTGATAGAAATCTTCCTTGATCTGTTCGGCGCGCAAAACATCGCGTGTTTATTGGGTGATCGCGAATTCGTCGGACGCGAATGGTTTCGCTTTCTCAAGCGCCATAGGATCAAGTTTCAGATGCGCCTGCACAGGAACACGCTGGTCCGCAACGGGCGGGGACAGTATACGCATGCGTGGCGGTTGTTTTGCCGGACGCGTATCAATTGCCCACTGGTCATCCCTGAGACCCGCAAGATGTGGGGCATGGAACTCTACCTGAGCGGTTGCCGATTGAAGGACGGCGAGTACTTAATTCTGGTCTCGTCCGAATTTTGCGAGAAGCCGCACGAGCAATATAAAAATCGCTGGGGCATCGAATCTTTATTCGGGTCGTTGAAATCTCGTGGCTTCAACCTCGAAGACACGCATTTGAAAGACTCGGAACGCTTGAGCCGATTGCTTGGGTTACTGGCGCTGGCCTTCACCTGGGCCTTTGTCGTCGGCCTCTGGCAAGTGAGTGTCAAAGAGCTGAAACTAAAGAAACATGGCCATCAGATCAAGGCGATTACCAGGTTAGTTCTTGCGATCATTGACAAACAGACGGCAATCATGCCGAACTGGCACGCACGCAGGGCAATCAAGAAGCCGCCGCCAAACAACTCTCGCGGCTCATTCACAACCAAGGGCTCAAGCCTAAAGACTTCGCCAAATGGCTTTGCTTGCAGGTCCTGGCCAATCAGGTCCCGCGCTCAGGCCGTGTGCGCTTGACGATTGATTGGGCGAGTGAAGATGACCAGCATCTGCTCGTCATCTCACTCCTTGTCGGACGGCGAGCGCTGCCCATCTTCTGGCGCGTTTATTCGCAAAGAGTGCTCAAAGGGCGGATGAAGCGTTACGAACTGGCCATCATCAAGAGCGCTTTCAAACTGATCTTTCAATGCGTCAAGCGCAGCCGCATTCGGCTCTCGGCCGACCGCGGCTTCTCCGACGACGACCTGTTCGCATTACTCGATGAACTCAAGATTGACTACATCATCCGCGTCAAAGGCTCAGTCAAGGTCTTTTATCGCAGGGAGTGGGTCAAGCTCAACACGATCCGATTTGAGGGCAACAGGCGGCGACGCAACCTTGGGCGGCTCTACTATTGTGAGAAGTCGCCGCGCCGGCATTGGGTCACTATGAGCCGGGCGCGCAACAAAAAAGGCAAACTAGAGACCTGATATCTGGTCAGCAATTTGAAACTGCGCGCCGAACCGATGGCCAAAGAGTACAGCTTTCGGTTCTGCTGCGAAGAGGGATTCCGCGACGCCAAATGGTATCTCGGTTTCGCCTAAGCTCGTGTCGCAGAAATTGACGCCTGGTCACGGTTATTCGCCTTGTTCGCCATCGCCTTGCTCGTATTGACAACGCTCGGGATGGCGTTGTTGATCGGAGGCGGCCCGGGAGCAAGATAACTTTTGCGACGAGTCGCCTCTCGCCGGAGAGGGCGCTGCGAATTAAGCTTGGTTTCCGCGATGATTGCTCTTGTACAAAAGGATGGCTTTGTTGCACGAATATACTATTTAAGGTAGATGTGACCATTCGCCTAAGAAAGTAAGTTTACATGTGCCGAAGAATCTTCGGCAAAAATGGGAAAATCTTTGCTATTCTATATTCGTGCAACAAAGCCCAAAAGGATCACTCTTTGTTTGCGGCGCTTTCTCCGCAAACGAAACTCAGTATGGAAGTTACTTTATCAAATGTGTCCTGACATCAGATAAAGTATAGAGAAGTGCAAAGACCGTAGCCAATGCCCAGAGCTAATATTGTTGCTATAAATTGTTGCTGGCTCAACGGGCAGTAATCTACTCGAATTAATATTGAACGGACATTGACCATGGAAAGTATTTGTTGGCTCAACATGCGGTAGCCTGTCCAGATAGGGACATGATGGCCTATGCGATTGTGATTAGAATTCAGATGTAGTTTTGTTATTTGGGGAGAATAGGGGATCTTCAGGGACTCGCGTGGCGCACGCCATATCTTATGCCTCATAGCCCGAAGAGGCGGTATTCTTCGAGATCGAGATAAAGTGGTTGGAATAGATGCGTCATAGTCGTGGTTCCATAACAGCGCCGCTTGAGGACGTTGATCTTGTTGTTGATGCCATCGACAATACCGCTTGGCCGACGACTGGTGAAGTAGCTTATGATCTCGTCCACCCACCGCCTCCATGGTCGTCAAGAAACGCTCAAAGTAACGCAACCCGCTTCCGCTGACATTATTCATCCAGCGCTAAATCGCCGAGGCAGACTGCGCGCACTTTCGCGCGCAAGCGCTCCGGGATCGTCAACAATAGCTTCTCGACCTCTCAATCTGACGATCCGGCAGCATGCCCAACAATTTCCATTGACCCTCCGCGATTTGCGCTGTGACCAATACGACTAAGTCGCAATGTTCTATGCGCTAAAATAGGAAATATTCAGCAATGAATACAACTATGACTAAGGGTGTTGCCTGTTGGTATGTAATCCATACTCATGCGAAACAGGAAGATCGTGCAGAAGGTAATTTAAAAGTTTTAGGCACGCAGGTTTTTAGCCCCAAAATTAGAGAACGCCAGTATAATAAATATACCAACGCGTTAACCTTCGTGACGAAACCTTTCTTTCCTCGTTACATATTTGCGCGGTTCAAGATCGACGATTTATATCATAAAGTTCGTTTCACGAGAGGAGTGTACAGTTTAGTTACTTTCGGCGGGGTCCCGACCCCCGTCGATGAGGGACTCATCGCCTTGATTCGGGCCAACATCGGCGTAGACGGTTTTGTGACAATTGGCGAAGATCTTAGACCGGGCGATAAGGTAGTAATAAAGGGCGGCCCACTGAAAAACTTCGCCGGCGTATTCGTACGGGAAATGAAGGGCGCTGATCGGATAAGGATTCTTCTTCAGACAGTAAGCTATCAGGCCCATATTGAGATCGAAAGAGATATGGTCGAGAAAAGCAGGTAATTGTTTAGCGGTTCGATATTGTCAAAATCGATGAAATGTGACTCAGTCCTGTCCCATATGAATATCCGCCTGAAAATCTGATTCAAATCACAAAATCTTGAGACAAAAAGAACTGGAGTGTGTCCGGTTTTGCGGACCATTACACCTGCCAGTCAATGACTTTATTGACTGTGAATAGAAGAAAGTGAGTGTTGTATGATTGCCAAGATGAAAGAATATCAGTTCCAGGCAGAGACAAAGCAACTCCTAGATTTAATGATCCATTCGCTCTATACCAATAAAGAAATTTTCCTTCGCGAACTTATTTCTAACTCATCGGACGCACTCGACAGGTTGCGCTTCGAAGCCCTGACTAACCCCACACTGTTAGATGGGGACGATCGGTACGAAATCCGGTTGGAGCCGAATGAAGGCCAAAGAACCCTCTCGATTTCCGACACCGGAATAGGGATGAGTCGTGATGAGGTGATCGCCAACATCGGAACGATTGCGAAGTCGGGAACTCGCGAGATGCGAGAGAAGCTAAATGGAGGTCAGGAGAATCAACAACTGGCGGAATTCATCGGCCAATTCGGAGTCGGCTTCTATTCATCCTTTATGGTGGCAGACAAAGTCACTATGGTGACCCGCAAGGCGGGGGAGACGGCCGCAACGATGTGGGAATCGACAGGTGACGGCGCATATAAGCTGGCCGATGCCGACCGCTCCGGCCGCGGCACCACCATCACACTCCACCTGAAGCCAGTCGATCCCGAAAACGGGATTGAGGACTTTACTGATCAATGGGTTCTCTCTCGGATTGTCAGACGTTATTCCGATTTCATTTCCTATCCGATCATAAGTAAGTTCGAGAGCGAGGAGATGAAACGGGACGGGAGCGGAAACCCGATCCACGATGCCCAGCCAACCTTTGTCATTGAAGACAAAACGCTGAATTCGATGAAGCCCCTCTGGCGCCGCGCGCAGAGCGAGGTTGCAGACAATGATTACGCCGATTTCTATAGGCGCATTTCCCATGACTGGACTGAGCCGTTCAAGACAATTCCACTCAAGGCCGAAGGTAAGATCGAGTATCAGGCGTTGCTTTTCATTCCGTCCAAAGCGCCTCACGATCTTTTCTATCATGGTTCGGAGAGCGGGCTCCGTCTGTATGCCAGGAGAGTCATGGTCATGGAGCGCTGTGAAGACCTCCTACCCAGGTATTTGCGATTCATCAAGGGCGTGGTCGATTCAGCGGACCTGCCGCTCAATATTTCTCGGCAGACGCTCCAGCAAGACCGGCACATAGCTCAGATCCGAAAATGGCTCACTAAAAAGGTTCTCGACACTCTGAAAGAAATGATGGAGAAGGATTATGATCGATACCTTCAGTTATGGGAACAGTTCGGCCGGGCGCTCAAGGAAGGGGTCAGTTCCGATTATGACAACAGAGACCGAATCATCTCGCTCCTACTCTTTCAGTCTTCCAATGATCCCGAGAAACTTACTACGTTCAATAGCTACGTCGAGCGGATGAATGAGGGGCAAAATGAGATCTACTATCTCACCGGAGAGTCCCGGAAAGTGGTCGAAAACTCCCCTCACTTGGAAGCCGTAAAGGGGAAGGGGTATGAAACGCTTTATCTGGTTGAACCCGTCGATGAGTTGTTGATGCAATCATTGATGGACTATGAGGGGAAGAAGTTCAAGTCCATCGGCAAGGGAACGATCAATCTTGGGAGCGCGGAAGAACAGGAAAAAACACAGAAGGATCTCAAGCAAAAAGAAGAGGAGACCTCGAGCTTGTTAGAGTCGTTGCAAAAAGTCTTGGACGAGCACGTCAAGCAGGTGCGCCTTTCGGGACGTCTTATATCCTCGCCTGCCTGCCTGGTTGTGACCGAGATGGACTATAGCCCTCAACTTGAGCGCTTATTGCTGAAAGGGAAGGGCGGCGGGCCGAGACAGCGGCGCATTCTGGAGTTGAACCCCAATCACGAGTTCTTCGTCAAACTGCAGGAGCGGTTTCGACAAAACGAAGAAGACAAGGCGATCGGAGAATGCGCCGAATTGCTGTTTGGTTACGCCTTACTGGCCGAAGGCTCAGAAATTCCGGACCCGGCGAAGTTCAACCGACTGGTGGTCGAGCTGATGCTCAAGGCATTGTAGCGCATCGAATCAAAGTGGAGAGAAATCAATAATAAGGAGACTTAACAATTATGAGTTGGCATGACCCTGATAAGGAAGATACTACTATTTACAAAGTCGTCGTAAACCATGAGGAACAGTACTCAATCTGGCCGGAGTACAAAGAAAATCCGCTCGGTTGGAATGATGCCGGAAAAGCGGGGCTTAAGGCCGAGTGTCTGGCTTACATCAAGGAAGTGTGGACAGATATGAGGCCACTCAGTCTCAGGAAGAAGATGGAGGAGTTGGCTAAGAACCCTCCTCCTCCTTCTCCTCCCCCCGATCCGAAGAAGAAGCGAGAGAAGAGCCTCGTGGACAAGCTTTGCGAAGGCGACCATCCGGTTGAAGCCGGGTTGCGTCCGGAAAAGACGGTTAAGCTCTTCAAGGAGGCGATTGACCGCGGCTACGTTCATATTAAGTTCACCAAGACCAAGGGCGGCACTGAACTGGGCGTGAGATTAGACCGTGATTTTTGTAACTTAAGCGAGGCCGATTTTGAAAACGGGAGAGGATCGGTTCATCTCGAGGGCGGACTGACGTTGGATTATGTGAAGGTCAAATGTGTCGCTGATATAGACCTGGCGACTCTCGAAGGGACCGGCCACCTCGTGAAGGTCGAGACAAAAGGAGAAAGTTGATTGATCCATGAAAACACTATCTCCAGCAGTGGCGCAGTTACCCTCGGCCGCCGGCGAAAGGCATAAGCGCGACTTGGCTTTGTCGCACGAATCAGAATGAAGACGCGTGGATGCGGCGGCGCGGCATGCTTTTTCTGCCATGAACAAGAAGCCCCACTGCCGCAGTCGCATCCGCAACTGGAGCGCGTGTAACGCCTAGCTCAAACAACGGGGAAGTGGCGCCACCTGGGCCAGTTCGGAAGCCGTCCGACGCCGCCCGGTCATTTGACACTTTCACTGCGGCGGCGGCAATTGACGATTACCTTGCCAGTCAAGGATTGGTCCGGGTCGCAGCGCCTGGTGGTGGGCTCAACCGCCGTCAAAGTCTACGGCGAGGACGAATGGAAAGCCCGTCAACACGGCGTCGGAAAACGCCGGACCTGGCGCAAACTCCACTTCTGCGCGGATGAATCGGCGCTCGAAATCATCAGCGGCATGGCGAACGCGAATGATCTCACCGACGCCGAAGCCCTGGCGGACTTACTCGCGGACACGCTGGGCGAGATCGAACAGATCAGCGCCGACGGCGCCTACGACCAACGGAAATTCTACGATGCGCTCAACCAGCGCGACGCGAAAGCCGCCAGGCTGCAAACGCGGGAGGTGGATAGTCAATTCAAATCAATCGATGTTGATTGCCAAAGTTATTTGAATATTCGATAAGCAATTTCGTGATCTACAAGTTATGCGCTCTTAGGAGCAGAACCCAGTGAGCAAAGATAGACATGATATATGGTTCCCGTATGTGAAGCGGAATCCGACCGCACGGATACGGCTGTTTTGCTTTCCTTATGCCGGCGGAAGCGCGCTCATTTTTCGTAATTGGATCAATTTTTTTGATTCACAGGTTGAAGTTTACCCGGTCCAGTTTCCTGGACGTGAACAACGTATACGTGAAACACCTTTCACCAGCATGGATACGCTACTGGATGCCCTCCAGGATGCCATTTTCGGATATCTTGATAAACCGTATATTTTTTTCGGACATAGTATGGGCGCGACCGTTAGCTTTGAACTGGCGCATAAGCTCTCCAGAGAACGAGGGCGTGAGGTTGCGCATCTGTTCGCCTCTGGTCGCCAAGCGCCGCAAATACCCGATCGCTCCCCACTTACTTTCGATTTGCCGGAGCCGGAATTCGTAAAAGAGTTGCACCGGCTCAAAGGCACCCCGCCGGAGGTGCTCAAAAACCAGGAATTACTGGCGTTACTATTGCCGTTAATACGTTCGGATTTCGAGCTGATCCAGACTTACCGCTATATACCAAAGAGTCCGTTGAGTTGTGGGATCACGGCAATGGGCGGGACCGACGATGATGACGTGACTTGTGAAGATATCCAGGCATGGCAAGAGCAAGCAGGGGGAGCATTTAGCCTGCGGATGTTCCCGGGAGATCATTTCTATCTTCATTCTATGGAAAAGACGCTACTTGAGGCCGTGGCGCAGATAATCGAAAAAATAAAAGACGAGATATAAGAAGCGCTTTCGAATTGGATTTTATGTTGGGAGTCGTGTAGCACGAGTTTGGACAAAGTTAGTCTGAGATGACGACCGTCACCAAGAGAAAATCCGGGTCGCTTTGTCGTTACGAGCGCCAAAAGAGCCTATTGGGAGGCGCTTCGGTAGGCTTTGAACCGCTCTCGCGGCTCAAGGCTCGTTCCAGCAGCGCGTCCCGACGACTTTCCGCGAAGTTTGGGTTGAGGCTTGCTCCATCCCAAACTCAACAAAAGTCCTGCCGCCAGCCGGCGAACAGATCCTGGCGTCAATTTACCGCTACGCCACCAACCAGGAAGCATCTTGCCTTCTGTCTCCGCCATCGCGCGCAAGGCCCACAAAAACCAGAAAGCTGTTGCAACCATCTCAACCCAGACTTGAACGCGCCCTTCAGCTTCAGTGCTGTTGAATTGTCCACAGGTCAATCCCAAATCGCCTTTCATAAATCGGATGCTGTGTTCAACACTGAATCTTTCTTCGTAGATCGCTTGAGCCTCACGCGGCGTAGGCAGTTCGATCTCGATCTCGACGGGCACGAAGATCAACCACAACGGGCGTTTGTAACGCGGCTCACCCGAGGCCTTGTATTCGATGACGTGGTAAAGCGCGAGCCTTTGTCCAGGCCACTTTCGCATCCGTATATCATCCCAACGGCTGACCTCGACGCGTCTGCCATCTTCGATTTCCCACTCCTGCCTGGCATCGATCTTTGGCAGCGTTCGCGCGTCATTGAGTTTGATCTTTCGCCCGCGCACCCTCGGACGCCCAAACCCCGTATAAGACGGCGGCGGCAGGAAGAAAACGCGATTGCTCGCCACGCGCCCAAGAATCGGGATGCCCAACTGGTGAACCGGATTGAGAAACGGTTCGACTGTGTACTGCGCATCTACGACCAGCGCTTGCTTTTCAGGCCAACCCTCTCGCTTGACGAACTCATCCAGTTACGAGACCCCGTAAGCAATCGGATTGGATACGGGCGGGATCCAGCCGATCTCCAACGGCAATGTCCAACTCCCGGCGCCGACGCGCTCACAGAGCAACGACAGGCCATGCCCGAGATGCATTCCCGAAGCGCCATGCACATATCCCAGCTTGACAGTCTCGGTCTTGGGCCGTGGGTAATCAGTCGCATCCAGAATCCGCACGCGCCATGTGCCTGTTGCCGGATTGACCGAAATGATCTCTTGCGAAGCAAGCCAGGCCAGGCGCTCTTTGCGCAGTTCTTGCAGCCAGTCAGCATCGGCAATCGTTTCGGCCAATTCCTGACTTGCTCGATTGATGCCGGTGTAAAGGCTACTCCACCGATAGCCCCACAGTGGACTGAGCGTCATTTCAACAGGAGAGGCCGGGCGTGGCCCGATTACCAAGACATCAATCAAGTTGATCAAGACCCCGCTCGCCGGCCCAAGACTCTGCGAGACGTGGTCACGAAAATCTTTTATACTCGCCTTCGAGGCGCTTTTGTTTTTCATGGTACGTCTAGCATAACGCTAGACGCGCGCCTCGTGGGGGAGGCTTGGCCTCCCCGTTTTTTTGACTAAACTCGTGGTGTAGGAATCGTCACTTATCCGCTAATCCAAGCTTCACTTTTAGCTCAGTCACATTATGTAACTGGGGCGGCGGCGAGTTTCCGCCCAAAATCGCAATGGCTGGGCTCACAATCACAGGTTATTCGACCTGCAACATATCTCAAATCAACTCAGCCATCTAAATGCTATCTCGTTCTGCAGTTAGCCGCGGCGCCAATGAAGGCCAATGAATGGACAAGGCAATTCGCTATTTTCAATAAAACCGGGGGTAGGGCTCACGTCCAAAATCATGGAACTTGAAGACTTTTATAGCAGGTGTTTTCTTTGCGGGAGAAAGGAGCCCACCTTCAATAGTGAGGCGCGCATATGTACTTGCGTCCACCGCCAAGGGTTTCCGGAAAGTGAACTTCCGTGTTACGTCAGCCTCCTGCCGGGCCTCAGAGACTACTCGGTGCACCACCTTCCCTCGCTGTGGAAGGCGCGGCCGTCTGATGTGCTAGCGGTGGCGACAGGCGATCTGGGGCTGAGTCAGGATGCAATTGCGCGCCAGATAGAAGCAGTCGATGAGCGGTGCAACATGCGTCCTTATCAAATCGACTTGTTGAATACTAGTCATCATTTGCGGTGTGGCAATTCCATGGTGTACCGCTCTTCCAGTTTGGAAGATATGACTGGATCTGAGTTAGTGCTGGTGCTCGACATGGGAACCTACTACTGGTCCGGTACATTGAAAGATCCAAGGTCATGGGCCATTCTGAACACCGCGCTCGCGTCGCATATTACTGATCTGGCTGTATGGACGGCTGGGAACGCCGGTATTAGCCTGGCCAAGCTCGCCTATTTTGCCAATCGTCGATTGCCCCCGGAATCACGGCTTCAGATCCACGCCATTGTGGACGATGACATAGGCCCAGAAATCCGCCGTCAGCTTCGGTTGTGGCAGTGCGAAGTGCTGGACTTGTTCCGCCAGGACAAGCCTGTGCTGAATCCTTCGGAGATCCGCGCCCTGGTTGCCGCACGGCTCCGGTGTTCACGACGGCGCCTCGAAGATTCGTCCTATTGGCATGTAACCGATGGCTGGGACGGAGTAGGGTTGCTCATGTACAGATTGATTGCGGCTCAGGTGATCCGCGATCTCTGTGGCGTTCTGAATGATGAGCAGGCAGGACCTCTCGACATTGTCGTGCCAGTAGGCACGGGCGATCTGTTGCTGGGGTTTTATCTGGGGCTGAAGGACTGCGAGGAAGCCGGTGTCATTCGATACGGTGCGTGCCGCCTCGTCGGTGTTTTACCTTCTGGTGCGAACATCCTTCACAACATCAGGCAGCGTGGTATTCCCACTCCGATCAACCCAGGCGGCGGTCTAAACGTAAGTCCCTCCGCTCCCCTCATGCCAAAACTCAAAAGTCTGTATACGCCCCTGGCGCCTTGTCTTGCGCAGATTGAGAAGGAAGGGATGACGGAATTTGTAGTAGTTACCGCTGCCGATCAGCTTCGTGCCAGCCGGCAAGTTTTTTCTGGCGGAATTGACGACGGTATTGTTGCTGAGCCCTCAGCTCTCGCAACTTTTGCGGCTTTGCCATATCTGAACAATTCTTCGAGGTGCGGAAATTTAGATAATAGGCCGATCTATCAATCGAACCGTCGCAACCTGGTCGTTAACTCTGGACTCGGGGTGCTGGGACGTGCAGAAGAAGATCTGCTTCATCGGGCCATGAGGATATAGGCGAAAAATCGATAGAGGCATCGTACCGAGCCTGTTCTTGGACAGGTTCTGTGTGGGTAGCGTCGAAAGAGTGATTGTAGCTGACTGAATTGAAAATACCGTGTCCCACGGGATGTCTCCCGCAATTGAAAAGAAATTAGAAGGGGAAAAGTCAGAAACATGGATAGATACGATCACAAGGCTTCTAGTCAGGCCTTGGATGAAGCCGTCAAGCGACCCATAGCCTGGCTTTCAGTTGGACAGGAGCGGATATTGGCTTTGAACGCCCTGAACCCCGGAAGCATGCAATACAGCCGCTCCACGGCTTTCCGTCTCGTAGGACGTCTCAACGTAGCGGCGCTGAAGCGAAGTTTACGTGAGGTCGTGACTCGCCATGAGTCATTACGGACAATTTTCCCCAATGGGTTCTATGATGCGACTGTCCTGACACCCGGTTCTCCCGAGCTTTCGATCATCGATTTATCGAAATTGAGTTCGGCAGATGCCAAAGCTGAGGAATTGCGACGCCACATGTGGGAATCGGCTAACCGTTCGCACGATTTTTCCGCGGGCCCACTGTTCCATGCCGGGCTTTTCCGTATCGAGAACAACGAACATGTTCTCCTCTTCAACCTCCATCGGCTTGTTGCCGATGAGGATTCCATTTCCATTCTCGTACGTGAGTTGGCGGCGATTTACTCCGCGCTTACACGAAAACATGATTTGCCCTCGTCGATTCAGGTTGAACCGCACGGTGGAAATGGATTGATGCATGAGGAGCAATACTCCGAGAATCTGCAAACTCGCCTCAAGTACTGGCGTGAACGATTGCACTCCGAGTCAGGCACGATCGAGTTGCCGCTGGATTACAGGCGCTCAGATGCCGTGGCAGGCCCGGTGGTTGAATGTCCTGCTGTGATCCCGAGCGAGGCAGCTAACAGGATTCAAGCTCTGAGTGCGGACTACGGAGTGTCCCAAGAATCCATTTTACTGGCGATAGTGGGCGCTTTTTTGCTGAGTTACTCCGGTCGATCCGATGTTCTGGTAGCGGCGAGTGCGTCCCGGCGCAGTCGCGGGAACCAAGATCGAATCGGGTGCTTTACGAGCACACTGCCGATTCGTATGGATGCGTCGGATGGTTTGTTGTTTTCTGATTTCATAGGCTCAGTGCAGCGAACTGTTTATGAAGCAACAGCCAATGAAGTGCCACTTAAGGCTTTGTTGGAAGATCTGCGGTCCAGCAACAGCCATGTTCTTCAGCCTCGCATTGCATTTGAGTACGCCAGCTATCAGATGGACGGTCAGGGGCGTGTGCCTGGTTGCAATCTCAAGATTTCCTACGAACGCAGTGAATCTGCCATGACATCTTTTGATGTGACCTTCCGTTTTGAAAACACGACAGAAGGCCTGGTCAACGTGCTGGAGTTCCGCTCAGATTGTTTTTCCAGAACAACTGCGGGAAAAATTGCGAGGCAGTTCTCAAAATTCTTGATTTCGGCTGCTACGAAGCCCGATCAGGACAAAAATGATCTCGCGCTGCTGGAGCCTGGTGAGCGGGTCTTGTTGCTGGAGACGTGGAACGCCACTGAAAGGAAGTTTCCCGTCAACTTGTGTATGCACGAGTTATTCGAAAGGCAAGCAAAGAAAGCCCCCGAGCGAAAAGCCTTAATTTGCGGAGACCAGCAATACACGTATGGAGAACTCAATCAACGAGCAAACCAGATAGCCAATGCACTCCTCCATCGGGGTGTGGGACCGGATAGCCGGGTAGGGATTTGCGTGCGGCGCTCTGCCGACATGATCGTTGGCCTCCTTGGGATACTGAAGGCAGGAGCTGCGTATGTTCCGCTGGATCCTGCTTATCCGGCGGAGCGAATCTCCTACATCCTTAACGACGCCAGAGTTCATTTGCTACTGACGCAGCAAGGGTTGATTTCGCAACTGCCAAATCTGTCCTCTCCCATTCTTTGCCTGGACCGGGATTGGCCGCTCCTTGCGGCGTGGGCTATGAGCCCGGCGAGATCGCGTGCGACGCCCAGCAATCTGGCGTATGTGCTCTATACTTCGGGGTCGACTGGCCTTCCTAAGGGCGTTGCAGTTGAACACAAAAGCGTGGTGAACCTTCTTCTGGCATCGGCAGAAATGTATGCGCCTGAAGAATTTGATGGTGCGCTGGCTGCCACGTCCATCTGCTTCGATCTTTCTGTGTCTGAGATCTTTGTTCCTCTTACGCTTGGCGGATGCCTGGTGATTGTCGAAGATCTGGTGAGCCTGCCCCAGCTTTCCAGCGCAGATCAAGTTACTGAGATTACGACCGTACCCTCGGCAATCACCGAGTTGTTGCGTTTGAAGGGCTTGCCTGCTTCGGTGCGCACGTTGAACCTTGCCGGTGAACCTCTTACAGAGAAGCTTCTGAAGGAGCTTCGGACCGAGCCGGGTGTTCAAAAAATCGTCAACTTGTATGGGCCAACCGAAACAACTGATTATTCGACCGCCGTTACTTTCATGGCTAGATCTTCCGATAGGCCCTATATCGGACGGCCTATCTCTAACACTCGCATCTATATTCTCGGCTGCACAGGCGGACTCGTGCCGGTGGGAGTCACGGGCGAACTGTATATAGCGGGCGCTGGCCTTGCGCGAGGTTATCTCCACCGCCCTGATCTTACAGCGGAGCGCTTTGTTCCGGATCCTTTTTCGCCTTGTCCCAGCTTACGTATGTATCGGACCGGTGACCTCGCGCGCTACCGACCGGACGGTGGAATCGAATTACTTAGCCGAACAGATCACCAGGTCAAGATACGTGGCTTCCGGATAGAAATTGGCGAAGTTGAATCCGCATTGTTGCGTTGTCATGGAATCCGCCAGGCGGTGGTCGTGGCGCGGCCCGATCCTAGTGGAAGCCAGAGGCTGATCGCCTATTTGATCAGAGAGGGTGGCAATTTATCTTCGGATAGCATCGGGGAGTCTCTCGCCGACGTTCTTCCCCGCTATATGATCCCCTCAGTTTTTGTCACTCTCGATTCGCTGCCGTATACGCCCAATGGCAAGGTCGATCGGAAGGCATTACCCGAACCGGTGATCGAATATGGTAATTACGTAGCTCCAAACACCAGGACGGAAAAAATACTCACTGGCATTTGGGCAGAAGTGTTAGGCCAGAAGTGGATTGGTATTGAAGACAATTTTTTTGTATCGGGCGGGCATTCTTTAAATGCCACTCAGGTTATTTCCCGCATCCGCCAAATCTTCGGGATAGAGTTGCCACTAGCCCGTCTTTTTGACGCCCCATCAGTTCTCGCCCTCGCCGCCGTTGTTGACGAAGAGTGCTCTCAAGGGCCGATGAGTGAGCTACCGGCGATCCGTCGGAGGAGTGATCAGACGCTTCTGATGTCTTTTGGCCAGCAGCGAATGTGGTTCCTCGATCGATTAGATGTTGGCAGCGTCTTGTATAACATTCCGATCGCACTGCGGATAACCGGGGATCTTAGAGTCGAGGTGCTTGAGAGAACGCTGTCTGAAATTGTTCAACGTCACGAAGTACTCAGGACGACATTCTCATTGATCGGTGGGATGCCAATTCAGACGATCAAACCTGCGTTGAGCATTCATCTTCCGGTGGAAGACTTGATCAGTTTGCCATTGGAGAAAGCGGAAACGGCAGTGCGGCAACTGATTCGGGAAGAATCGTATCGTCCTTTCGATCTTGAGCATGGTCCGGTGTTTCGCTATAGCCTGACTCGGCTGCGGCCAGATCTCCATATTTTGATGCTCAATGTGCATCACATCGTGTTTGATGGGTGGTCGGCTACGGTTTTGATGACCGAGATGAAGTCGCTTTATGAAGCATTTGCCGCGGATCATCCTTCACCGCTTTCTCATCTGCCGCTGCAGTATTCTGATTTTGCCATTTGGCAGCGAGAATGGCTAAGCGGCGATGTTCTTCAACGTCAGCTCTCTTATTGGCAGGAGCAGTTGCGGAATGCGCCTGCTGTGCTCGAACTCCCGGCCGATAGGCCCCGTCCGAATTTCCGCACTCACCGTGGTGACATTCACAGGTTTTTAATTTCGCCGCAAGGGGTCCGCGGCCTGGAAGCCTTAGGTGACCGCGAAAGCGCGACTTTATTCATGGTGTTGGCGGCTGTATTTCAAGTTTTGCTCTCGCGATATACCGGCCAGGTTGATATCAGTATCGGTAGCCCTATCGCCAATCGGCGCCTCACGGAGACTGAGAATCTCATCGGCTTCTTTGTTAACACCATTGTGCTACGAACCAACCTGGAGGGAGATCCGTCCTTTTCTGAATTGCTGGCCCGTGTAAAGCAGACTGCGTTAGAGGCATACAGCCACCAGGATTTGCCGTTCGAGCAACTGGTCGATCATCTGCAGCTAAATCGAAGCCTGGCGTATACGCCGCTGGTTCAAGTCATGTTCGTTCTACAGAACGCCGGATCAGGATTTGAAGAACCGTTTGATCTGACGGCGGGAGTGCACGTTGCTCCTGAGCCTACTGGTTTTGCTACGGCAAAGTTTGATCTGACCTTTAGTGCCAGAACAAGCAAAGATGCATTGCAGTGCTCATTTGAATACAACGCAGATTTGTTCGATGGGGAGCGAATCAGCAGGATGGCGGAGCATTACCGGGTACTGCTCGAAGGCGCAGTGAAAAATCCTGAGTTGCGGATTGTACAGTTACCCATGCTGCCGGAAGAGGAGAAGAGACAGGTTCTGTATGAGTGGAATGAGACGAAGGCGGAGTATCCGACAGCAAGAAGCTGTGCGGCGGGAGGCCGTGGGCAGAAATGTGTGCATGAGTTATTCGAGGAGCAGGTGGAGAGAACGCCAGGGGCGGTAGCGGTAGTGCACGAGGGGCGGGCGATCAATTATGACGAGTTGAATGAGCGAGCCAATCGTTTGGCGCATTATCTGAGAGAAATGGGAGTCAAGCCGGAAGACCGGGTGGCGATCTGTGTGGAGCGAGGAGTGGAGATGATGGTGGGGCTGCTGGCGATTCTGAAGGCGGGAGGAGCATACGTGCCGCTGGATCCAGGGTATCCGGAGGAACGATTGCGGTACATGGTGGAGGACAGCGCTCCGGTGGTGATGCTGAGCCAGGGAGAGTTGGCCCAGCGCTGGAGAGGAAAAGATCTGAGGGTGGTTGATCTGGAAGGGGACGCGGAGCAGTGGAAGAACTATTCGAAGAGGAATCCGGAGCGGGACCGTGTGAGGCTGACATCCGGACATCTGGCGTATGTGATTTATACCTCCGGTTCCACGGGCACACCCAAAGGCGTGATGGTTGAGCATCGCAACGTCGTACGTCTGTTTTCCGCCACTGCTGAGTGGTTCCACTTTGACGGGAGCGATGTCTGGACCCTGTTCCACTCGTATGCATTCGATTTTTCGGTATGGGAGATGTGGGGAGCGCTTTTCTATGGAGGGCGTCTGATTGTAATTCCGCGGGAGGTGGCGCGTTTTCCGGAGGAATTCTATCGGCTTCTCTGTCGGGAAAAAGTGACCATTCTGAATCAAACGCCCAGCGCATTTCGCCAACTGATTGCGGCGCAAGCTGGAAATAAGGACAAACATTATCTGCGTGCGGTGGTCTTTGGAGGGGAGGCTCTGGAGCCGGCGATTCTGAACCCCTGGTATGAGCAAAACGAAAATGAGAACACACAACTGATCAACATGTACGGAATTACGGAGACCTCGGTACACGTAACGTATCGGCGGATGGAACGTGCGGATACGGAGAGGAGCGGGGGGAGTCCGATTGGAAGCCGTATTCCCGACATGAGGATCTACATATTAGATGGGGAAGGGGAGCCGGTACCGGTGGGAGTGGCAGGAGAGTTATACGTCGGGGGAGCAGGGGTGGCGCGAGGATATCTAAACCGTGCCGAGCTGACGGCAGAGAAGTTTGTAAAAGATTGGTTTGTGGAAGAGGCGGGAGCCCGGATGTACAAGACGGGGGATCTGGGGAGATGGCTGAGGGATGGGACGATCGAGTTTCTCGGGCGGAACGATCAGCAGGTGAAGATCCGAGGATTTCGTATTGAGTTGGGCGAGATCGAAGCGCGATTGCTGGAACATGAAGGGGTAAGGGCAGCGGCAGTGATCCTGCGGGAAGATCAGGAGGGTGACCGGCGGCTAGTGGCGTATTACACCAGAAACAAGAGCGAGCAGGCAGAGGGTGGCAGGGACAAGATAGGGGTCGAACAGTTACGGAGGCAATTGGGGGAGAAGCTGCCAGAGTATATGGTGCCGGCGGCGTATGTAGAAATGGAAGAGCTGCCGTTGACGGCGAACGGGAAGCTGGACCGGAACGGGCTACCGGCGCCGGAGGGAGAGGCATATGCAGCGGCGGGGTATGAAGAGCCGCGAGGAGAGGTGGAGCGGAAGCTGGCGGCGATCTGGAGTGAGGTGCTGAAGGTAGAGCGGATCGGACGGCAGGACAACTTCTTCAAACTGGGAGGACATTCCCTGCTGGCGGTGACACTGATGGAGCGGATGAGGCAGAAGGGGCTGCATGCGCAGGTACGGGCGCTGTTTCAGATCCCAACGCTGGCGGGACTGGCAGGGGTGGTGGGAGGAGAGACGGGATTGGTGGAGGTACCGGAGAACGGAATACCGGCTGGGTGCAGGAAAATCGAGCCGGAGATGCTGCCGTTGGTGAGGCTGAAGGCAGAAGAGATCGAGGAGATCGTGAAGAGGGTGGAAGGGGGAGCGGAGAATGTGCAGGACATCTATCCGCTGGCGCCGTTGCAGGAAGGGATTCTCTTTCACCATTTGATGGGTGAGCAGGGGGATGCCTATGTTATATCCATACAGTTGGCCTTTGATAGCCGTGAGCGCTTGGAAGAGTTCGTTGCAGCGCTGCAGGCAGTGATCGGCCGGCACGACGTGCTGCGCACCGGAGTGATGTGGGAGGGGCTATCGGAAC
>Ga0137409_10002869_pt1 | contig 18299 bp, 12 predicted proteins | sample CZODoug1_16funga_FD_122059 | JGI IMG/M metagenome (GOLD analysis project Ga0137409, IMG submission 122059) | Vadose zone soil fungal communities from Angelo Coast Range Reserve, California, USA - CZODoug1_16fungal (Hybrid Assembly) | ecosystem: Environmental > Terrestrial > Soil > Vadose zone... | reverse complement strand
ACCCGCGCCCTCCCTCAAATCGCCCGCGCCATCGACCAAGTAACGGCCGCCCTCCGCCGCGGCGGACGCCTCATCTATGTCGGCGCCGGCACCAGCGGACGCATCGCCGCCCTCGACGCCGTCGAAATCCTCCCCACCTTCAACATTGACCGCGTCCACTTCATCATCGCCGGAGGTCACAAAGCCCTGGCCTCCGCCTCCGAAATCAGTGAAGACGATTCCAAAGCCGGCCGCGAAGAAATGTCCCGCCGCAAGCCCACAAAAAAAGATGTCGTCCTCGGCATCGCTTCCAGCGGACGCACTCCCTTCACCGTCGCCGCCCTCACCGAAGCCCGCCGCCGTGGCGCACGCACCATCGCTCTAACCTGCAATCTCAACTCTCCGCTCGAACGCGCCGCCCACCTCGCCATCGTCACTCAAGTCGGTCCCGAAGTTCTCACCGGATCATCCCGCATGAAAGCCGGCACCGCCCACAAAATGGTTCTCAACACCATCTCCACCGCCGCCATGACCCGCCTCGGCTATGTCTACGGAAACCTCATGGTCAACGTCTCTCCGAAAAACGAAAAACTGATGCAGCGCGCCATCGCCATCCTCGAGCACGCCACCGGCGCCGATCACGCCGCTGCAACACACGCACTCAAAGCCTCCGGCAATCGAACTCCGGTTGCGCTGGTAATGCTGGCTGCCGGAGTTTCGCGCGCCCAAGCCCATGAGGCTCTGAAGAAAGCAAACGGCCACGTCCGCGACGCCATAGCGCTGGCGAAATAAGAATGTGTGGCGCAGGCGCCTCGCCCGCAACTGCCTTCAGCGAATCCACTGATGTGGGGACACCCGCCTCGGCTGTCCCGTCAAGCGCAGCGAGACGTGCGCCCAGCCTGGCCCATACTCTCTCAATCAACACCCTTTCTCAATTTCCCCGCTAGAATGAAACAACAACTCAGGACCCCCAATGGACAAACTCGTAATCCGCGGCGGCGCACCTCTTCTCGGCACCGTCCGCGTCAGCGGAGCAAAAAACGCCGCACTTCCCTGCATGGCCGCAGCTCTGCTCACAGACGAACCGGTCATCCTCGAAAACATTCCGCAGGTGCGCGACATTCAGACGACGCGCAACCTGCTCGCCGCCATGGGCGCCGAAGTCGAACTTGGCTACGGACGCGCGCAGCACCGCACCACCATCCACTGCAAAAATCTCGCCAGCCCTGAAGCCAGCTACGAACTGGTCAAGACCATGCGTGCGTCCACGCTTGTCCTGGGACCGCTCGTCGCCCGCTGTGGTCGCGCCCGCGTCTCGCTTCCCGGCGGATGTGCCATCGGCGCCCGCCCCATCGATCTGCACATCAAAGGACTCGAAAGCCTCGGCGCAAAAATCACGCAGGAGCACGGCTATGTCGAAGCCACCGCCGACCGCCTTAAAGGCGCCGAAATCGTCTTCGACAAAATCACCGTCACCGGCACCGAAGACCTGCTTATGGCCGCTACCCTCGCCGACGGCGAAACCGTCATGCAGAACTGCGCCCGCGAACCAGAAATCGCCGACCTGGCCGCACTACTGAACGCGATGGGTGCAAAGATTGAAGGCGCTGGCGCGTCGACGATTCGCGTAAAAGGTGTTGCCAAACTGCACGGAGCCAAGCACCGCATCATTCCCGACCGCATCGAAGCCGGTACCTTCATCATTGCTGGCGCACTCACCGGCGGAGACCTCAACGTGACCGCCTGCGAACCGGAACACCTGACCGCAATTTTGCAAAAACTCAAAGAGACCGGCGTGAAGACCGCCGTAAAAGCCGACTCGGTCCGCGTGATGGGCGATCATCCCTTCACCGCCGCCGACATGAATACCGAAGAGTATCCCGGCTTCCCCACCGACATGCAGGCGCAATATATGGCGCTCGCCACGCAAGCCGAAGGCACTTCGATTGTGACGGAGAATATTTTCGAGAACCGCTTCATGCACGCGCAGGAACTGGTGCGTATGGGCGCAAACATAAAAATCGAAGGCCGCCGCGCCATCGTCCGTGGAAAGAGTCCGCTGAGCGGAGCGGCAGTGCTCGCGTCCGACCTACGCGCTTCCGCGTCGCTCGTGCTAGCCGCCCTGGTCGCCGACGGCGAGACCATCATCGACCGCGTCTACCACCTCGACCGCGGCTACGAAAATATTGAAGAGAAGCTAAAGGGAGTAGGAGCCCAGATTCGCCGTGTTGGGGACATCTTGCCCAAAAAGGCCGCCGCGCGCAGCCGGACTTAGACCTACTGCCCCGCCTGCGCGCCGGCCCCCAGCATCGCCTGCTGGCACGCGCTTGCCGCCGTCAGCAATTTGCTGAACTCCGGCTCGGCCCTCAGTTTCTCCAGCAAAGGATCCGACAGCAGATTGGAATGCGCGCAATAATTTTGTTCGACCGCGCTTTGCAGCATGTGCAGCGCCGCCTGTTTCTTGCCGCAGTATCCAAGCAGCGCGCCCTGGTAATACCAGATCTCCGGGTCGGGCTCGGCCGGCGGATTCGTTTCCGCATCGTGCGCGATGCGATCCAACTCCGACGCCGGCCGCATCTGCAAGCACGCTTCCAGCAAGTCGCGATGGAATCGCGGAGCCGTCGGCATCTGCTTCACCGCATCGCGCGCCTCCGCAGTTTTGCCTTCCCGTAGCAGGATCGACGGCGTCACATATGCCGCCCACTCCGACCCCGCATCCAGCCGGACATACTCTGCTGCCCGTTCCGTCTTGCCCAGTTCCATGAACGCCCACGCGCACGAACGATAGGTGTAGTTTCCCGGATCGAGTGCCAGCGCCGTATCACATTCGCCCGCCGCCTTCTCCAGCATTCCGGCATAGCGATACACGTATCCCATGACGAAATGCGCCTGCGCACTCTCCGGACGCTGCTTAACCAGCGTCTGCGCCGCCTGATAGGCCTTTCCCAACTCACCCCGCTCGACGCGATTCGTAATTAGCTGTCCCGCCGCCACGATCCGATTCGGATCCAGTGCCAACGCCCTTTCGTACGCGCTGTTCGAGCGTTGGAACATCGCCTCGCCGCCATCGGAATAATTCGCGTCGTAGTAACACCGCAGACCGAGGGCCTCCCAGGCGGGCGCATAATTTGGATCGGTCTCGACGACGTGTTCCAGCACCGCAATCGCATCTTTATTAGGAGCAGGATCGTGCGGCAGCGCTAGGCTGTGCAGATAGAGATCGTAAGCTTGCGCATCTTTGGGGCGAGTCTGCGTGTCAAGAACGCCACCGCCCGCGCCCAGACTTGGAAGTAACCCTTGACGCACCTGCGCAGCCATCCCCGCTTGCAGGGCGATTAAGTCGTCAGCGGGCACCGTTACGTTGCTCTGCCAACGCAGACGATTGCTGTCCACGTCGATCGCCTCCAGCGTCACCAGCAAACGATCTCCCTGCTTCAGGAAGTGACCAGTAAGAACCGTGGAAACGTGCACTTCCCGTCCAACCTGTTGCGGGTCCACATCATTCGTCACATACTTGCGCGTGATCGAGGATGGCCGCACGTCCAGCGATCGCGTGTACGTGAGCGTGTTCGCAATTTCATCTGCCAGCGCAAAACGCAGAAACTCCACGCTCACGTCGCCATTCATGTTTTGTAGCGGCAGCACCGCAATCGTATTCTTGGCTGCGCCTCCGCCTGCACCCGGACGATTCTTAAACCACCACGTCCCCACCGCGGCCAGTACCGTCAGCAGCAGCGCCACTACGCCCAGCAAAACGTAAGTGTGCCATTTGCTGGAAGCCGCAAACGTATTCGTCGCGATGCGGTACGGCAACGCCGGCCGCCGCATCCCGCTCTTGGTCAACCCAGTTTCGGTTTCCTTCTTTAGCGACAGCAGGTCGCCCTTCATCGATAAGGCATTCGGATACCGATTGCCCTTGTTCTTCTCCATCGCTCGCCCGATGATGCCTTCCAGTTCCGTGGGCAGCCGATGATTGAGCTGCAGAGGAGAGACTGGCTTCGAATTCAGCACCGCGTCCAGCGTAGTCACGACGTTGCCACCGGAGAATGGCTTCTTGCCGGTCGCCATTTCGTAGAGCACGACGCCGAGCGAAAATAAATCGCTGCGCGGATCAATCTCTTCGCCCCGCGCCTGCTCCGGAGACATATAAACTGCCGTCCCCGGAATCACGCCGACTGCGGTCAGCGAATCTTCCGTCGCCGTATCCCCTACCGACAGCTTGGCCAGTCCGAAGTCGAGAATCTTCGCCTGTCCCGTGGGTGTCACAATAATGTTGGCGGGCTTGATGTCGCGATGAATGATCCCTTTGGCGTGCGACGCGCCAAGCGCATCCGTCACCTGAATGCCAATGTCGAGGATCTCGTCCAACTCCATCGGATTTCCCCGAATCCGCTCCTTCAGGCTGGACCCGTCCAGTTTCTCCATCACAATGAACGGATGCCCGTTCATGTCCTCAATGTCGTGGATCGTGCAGATTCCGGGATGGTTCAACTGCGAAGCCGTACGCGCCTCGCGCACAAAGCGCTCCAGCGCCTTATGGTCTCTCACAAAATTTTCAGGAATGAACTTCAGAGCCACGTGGCGGCCGAGGCGCGTGTCTTCCGCCTCGTAAACCACACCCATGCCACCGCCGCCGAGTTTCCCCACGATGTGATAGTGGGAGACTGTCTGGCCAATCATCCGGAGGGCCTCGGACCTATCCGGCGCTATGTTAGGCCGCCAACCGAACTCCGGTCAACCGCGGTCACGACAGCAATCCGACGCCCGGTTCTATTTTGCAACCTTCACACCGTTCCAGAACGCCAACCGATCTTTAATCTGGCTTGCCGCCGCCTTCGGTTCCGGATAGTACCAAGCCGCATCCTTGTTCCGCTTGCCATCGACCACGACGTCGTAATAGCTGGCTGTCCCCTTCCAGGGACACACCGTTTGCGTCGCACTCGGCTGAAAGAATTCCTTGCGGATCGAATCCGCCGGAAAGTACTGGTTGCCTTCTACCTCAACACAAGCATCGCTCTCCGCCAGTACAGCATTTTCCCACGTAGCTTTTGCCATAGATGATGGTTTAGATGGTCCAGCCTCCGGCGAGTTGCAAACATCGCATCGCTACCCCCTCAGTCCCTGTCCTCCCGGACGCTCGCCTTGTGGTACTCCCGTGACGTGGAAACTGCGCCCCTTCCCAGCCACCATAGTAGGGCCATGACTTCCCCCAAAATCGCCGTGTTCTCGCTGCTCGTCTGCACTCTGGCCGCCGCTCAGCCTTGCCCTAAAGTCAACACCACCACGCAGACGCCCGCCACCATGCGCGCTATCGTGAAGTCCGTTAACTGCCTGGTCGAGTCGGAAGCCGTACCTGTCGCGACGCCCACTTCACTCCGCACCGCTGACGTGCGTACCGGCACCCAGGTGGACACGCTGCCGATCATCGGTCCGCAGCATTCCCGCATATATCCCGGACTTATACTCGCCATCCTGTCCATGCCCGTGGACAACACCCACAGGTCCGCCCTGGTGACGCCCGACGCGCCGCAAGCCACCGTCCGCGGCGCAGGTGGCGGAGAATGCAAGCTCAAATTAAACTCCGACCGCACCCTCGATGCCCAATGCAACCAAGCCGGCGGGACGGTGTTTGTGGTCTTCAAGTAGCTCTCGTCCTTTTAGGCGCAACCTGCAAGTGTGCGGAATGTTCCACGTGGAACATTTTGATGGCATTATTGTATGTACTCTTATATACGTATCGTAGCCTCCAAGCGGAACAAACGGACTGAGTTACTGGGCGCGGAAGACGTCAGGTCCGGAGCGGGTGATGGACGAGCTGGCCGGCGGAGAGGTTTGGACCCTCAATGAGTCAGTGTTGCCCTCTCATTCGCACAGTACGCGAATGAATGGGCCACCCACCGTTTGTCTGGGCACCCGGTAGTTGGCGTCATCACTACAAATCCGTGACTCTTCCCTTTAGTCTAAGATGAGCGTACAAAGTACCTTCTACTTCTGGTTCCCGAGGTTGTAACTGTGTCCACTCTTCGTCTTATCAGCTGCCTCACCCTTGGCCTGTTCGTCCTGGCTACACAATTGAGCGCCACCGATATCTGGAGCGGGGCTTCCTTTTCTGCGGATCCCGCCGATCTTCGCCAGGCTGCGGCAACGATTAAGGCCGAAAAGCAGTGCGAAGCCACCGTGCTGTTGAACGATTTGCATTTTAGCTTCGATGAAGCCGGTAAGTTGGTCGAGACGCGACATCTGATCTATCGGATTGAGACCAAGGAGGGCGTGGAAAATTGGGCCGAGACCAGCGGCCGATGGGAAGCGTGGCATGAAACCAAGCCAGAAATAAAGGCGCGCGTGATTACCTCGGACGGTACCGTGCATTGGCTCGATCCGAAGACGCTAAATGACGTCCCTGTACACGAGAACACTCCCGACATGTACAGCGACGAGCGCCAGTATGGCGGGCCGTTACCCGCGGTAGCCCCGGAGGCAATCGTGGAAGAGGAAGTTATCGTTCGCGAAACGGCGCCCCTGTTCGCGGCCGGCAACTCCTACCGATGGATATTTCGGTGGCATGTGCCCGTCAACAAAATGCGTGTCGCACTTTCTCATCCAGAGTCGCTTCCGTTTCGTTACCAGGTGCACTTGCTGCCCGAAGCGACCGTTACGAAATCAACCGCCAACGGCCAGGAGACAATCACCCTGGAACAAGGTCCGCTCCCAGCTTTTACGGAAGATTTGGAGCATGTACCAGCGGACCTGATCTTGTATCCAGAGATCGAATTTTCCACCGCCACTACTTGGCAGCATGTTGCTTCGGAGTACGCCCGGTTGTCAGACGATAAGCTACGTGCGTCCGACGTCCAACCGCTGATGGCCAAAGTAGACATCCAGGGTGGTAACCGAAACGACAAGATTCGCCGCATCGTAGCCGTGTTGCATAAGAACGTTCGTTACACCGGAGTGGAATTCGGCGAATCCAGCCTCATCCCTCAGTTCCCGTCCGAGACTTTGAAACGCAAATATGGCGACTGCAAGGACAAAGCTACGCTGCTGGTCGCAATGTTGCGCAGTGTGGGAATTCCGGCAAACCTGGCGCTGCTTCAGACTGGCCCCGAGCGCGATATCAATGTAGAGCTACCCGGTATGGGCATGTTTGACCACGCCATTGTGTATGTCCCTGCATCGGGCACCGACTCCGACTTATGGATTGACGCCACCGCCCAATACTCGCAGGTGGGCACGCTGCCCTGGATGGATTATGGACGCTGGGCGCTGGTGATCAACGACAAGACGGAGTCTCTGAAGAAAATCCCCGACGTTACGTTGTCGGAAAACGTGCACCGGGAGATCCGACAGTTCGCCCTTGCCGAGTACGGCACCGCAAATATCGTTGAAACCGACGAGGAGATCGGACCGGGGGATGCCGATTACCGCGACTATTACAGCGGAGATCCCAAACAAGTTAAAGAAACCAGCGAAAGCTATGTGAAAGAAGCGTATCTCGCCGAATCACTCAGTTCGATCGAACATGGCGATCTGTCAGACCTGGAAAAGCCCGCTTCGATCCGTTTTATGACCAAAGGCAGGCGCGGCAATACCGACCTTAGCAGCGCCGTGACTGCCATTCGCGTGGAAGCTCTCTTTGACCGCCTTCCGGAGTACTTTCGAACCAAAGAGAAGGAACCGACCACCGAAGGCGACGCCTCCGATAAACCCAAGCCGCGAACCGCCGATTGGTGGATCAATCCCTTCGCCACCGAATGGCAATACAAAATCGCAGCCCCGCTTGGTTTCAAATTGCGGGCTCTTCCTTCCGATCGCAGCGAGAAAGTGGGCACGCTAAACTTCACGCAGAAATACTCCGCCAATCCAGACGGTACGATTGTGGAAGCGGTACTGCGCGTCGAAAACAGCACGCCCAGACTGACGGTGCAGGAAGCCAAAGATCTGCGCGACGCCGTTGTAAAAGCACGTAACAGCGACGCCATTTTCATCACCTTCGATCACGTCGGGAACTCTCTGATTGCAGCTGGCAAGATCAAAGAAGGATTAGAGGCGTACCGGCAAGTCGCGGCCCAGCATCCCAAAGAAGCCTTGCACAAAGTCCAGCTCGCGCAGGCACTGCTCAGCGCTGGTCTGGCGGAGCAGGCGCGTGCCATCGCGCTGGAGGCCACTACTTTGGAGCCTAAATCGGCCCAGGCATTCAGCACGCTCGGCCTAGTTCTGAAGCACGATCTCATCGGTCGCTTGTTGAAGAATGGCATGGACTATGACGGAGCCGTCGCCGCCTACAAAAAAGCCATCGCGCTCGATCCTAAGGACAAGGACACTCGGGCAAACCTTGCTTTGTTACTCGAATACGATCCGGATGGCACGCGCTATGGCAAGAACGCTCCTTTAAAGGAAGCAGTCGCCCAGTTGCACGAATTGAAAAAACTGGATGAAGAGTACAGTCGCAGTTACGACGACAACGTTCTTTACGATCTCTGGTACGCCCATGACTATCGAGGTGTCCTCGATTACGTCGCCACCCTGTCTACCAGCGATGTTCGAAAAGGCCTCATGTTGGCGGCGACCGCAGTCCTTCAAGGCAGCGATGCCGCTTTGAAGAAGTCGCTGGAAATCACCTCCGACGATCAAACGCGCAGCAAGGCGCTCGCCACTGCTGGTGTCGTTCTGATCCGCGTGCGCAAGTATGCCGAAGGCGCGGCGTTGTCATCCGAAGGCGGGCGCGGACAAAGCAATGAGAGCCAGGTTAATCGAAGCGCAGCCCTGTTCAGCAAAACCAAGCCGTATGACGAAATCAAGACGGATCCTGCCGACCCGCGCGGTGTCCTCCAGCGACTCTACGGAGAGATGCTCAGCGGCAACCTGAAGATTGAGGAATATAAGGCGCTGATCTACACCGACCCGCATAACTCGGCGGGACCGATAGAAGAAAAAGACTTTCATCAGCTGATGTCCAGACTCAAGGCGGAACTGCGGAACTCTGGACTACCCCTGACAACGCTCGCCGACCTGGCCGTTTCCAACATGCACTATACGGTGGAAGGCGACGACTCGTTGGGCTACAAAATTACCGTCGAAAGTCCTGGCGCAGCTGGTCATGACGTCTATGTCATCCGCGACGGCTCGAGCTACAAAGCTGCTGGCTTCTCCGTGGCCGATTCGGCTACACCGGAGGACCTGTCTTTTCTGGCGCTGCGTGAACTTGAGAAAAACAATCTGACGGCCGCCCGCACCTGGCTTGATCGAGCCCGCGACAAGATCCATGTCACCGGCGGCGACGATCCTCTGGCCGGCAATCCATTTCCCCATTTCTGGACCAAAGGACAGCAAGCGGATCCGGATGCGATCCGCACCGCCGCCCTGGTTCTGCTTCCTTCCAAGTCCCTCCAGGGTCCCTGGCTGCTCGCGCTCGATCAGGCACGCAAGGACTCAAAGTCGGAGCAGGATCGCAACCGTCTGGCCATGGTTATGGCTTACGCCTACGCCGCTCAGGAACACTGGACCGACATGTTGCCGCTCACCGAAGAACTGAGGATGGCCGCACCCGCTTCAGTTCGGGCCTTCGACTTATCCGTTTCGGCTTACCGGGGGCTGAAACGTTTTGACGATTGGGACAAGTTAGTGCAGGAGCGTATGAAGCAGTTTCCCGATGAACTGGCCTACGTTCGCTCGGCTTCGATGCTGGCCGCCTATCGTGGAGAGTTTGGCAAGTCTCGGGAAATCACCAAGGGCATCATCGACAAAGGTCAATCCACCGCAAACGACCTGAATCTTTATGCCTGGTACGCCTTGCCTCTGCCCGCTCCGATTGGCCAGGACGCGATCGAGGCCGCCGAACGTGCCAACGAACTTACCAAGAACAACAGTTTCGCAATTCTTCACACCTTGGCATGCCTCTATGCCGACGCCGGAAAGGCCGCCCGAGCACGGGAACTCCTGCTCAAAGCCATGGACGTACAGCACGATGACGAACCCAGTTCCGAAGTATGGTTTGGGTTGGGACTGGTCGCCGAGCAATATGGCGCCTTCAACGCAGCCGAAACCATGTACCATCGAGTCGAAAAACCAAAAGTAGAATACCCAGGCTCCTCCTACGCAGTCGCTCAGCAGCGCCTGAGTACGCTGCGCGGGGGCGCTGACTCATCCATGAAGAGTAGCAAGTGAGGTTCTTCGCAGTTGATTGCCGTAGGAGTCGGCAAAACTTTGCAGATTGACAGTGGACACTCTCATGATCTAGGGTTCTCCACGAACTACTGTGGCCGGTAGTAGTGGCGGCATCCGTCCCTGTTGAATTCCTTTTCGCTCCCCCCAGCGAATTGAAAAAATGCCATTGTCGCGTCTGCGATCGCGCTCGTTAAAAGCGCGCGTGGTTGAGACTTGCTCGCGACACAGAGTTCGACGGAGCTCTGCTCCTGTAACGCCTTCACTGATCTGGGAGAGTGTGGATTGATTCGACCACGAACGGCTCGATACGTTTTGATGGCGGTCGTTTTTATGGCGGTCGTACACGCGCAGGATTCTGCCAGCCCCAGCGCTGCGAACTCATCCGGAAGTTCGACATCCATGGTTGGCAATACGGTTGGCAAAAAGGCTCTCCCTGCAAGCGATCGCGTCGTCCTAAAGGTGGGGACGATGCAGGTTACGGAAGCAGAATTCGAATCCAGAATTGGAGACATCGAAGGACAAGGCGGCAGTGATAGTGACAAGGAAGGGCCTACTAACAAAGAGCGTAGGCGCCTTGGCGACGACTATGCGTCGGTGCTGATGCTTTCCCAGCGGGCGGTAGCGGATCACCTCGATTCTTCGCCAGAGATCAGCCGAAAGTTGGCGATCGCTCGCATTCAGATCCTTTCCGATGCTGCCTTCGCAAACCTGATGGATCAGGCCAAGCCCACGTCAGGAGAAATCAGCCAGTATTACAACTCCCATCTGTCGGACTACGACGAATTGCAAATTCGCAGGCTCTTCATCTGGAAGAGCGGCGCCGACAGCAAGAATCGCAAAGGTTTGACTCCCGAAGCCGCCAGGGCGCGCGCGGACGCGATTCTTCAGGCTTCTGCCGCGGGTCGTGACACAACCCAACTGATAAAGGCCTTTCAGGGTTCCGACGAAGGCTTGCTGGACTCAGCACCGTTGACCTTTCCGCGCGGAGAGTTACCACCAGCAATCGAGAAGGTAGCGTTCGTGATGAACGAGGGAAAGTGGGCGCAGGCACAGGACACGCGTGATTCCACGATGCTTGTGCTGCTTGTCAAGAGGGACCATCAGCAACTTGGAGAGGTGTCGTCGTTAATAGAGAAGCGAGTTCAAACGCAGAAAATGCAGATGATGTTGGACGACCTGAAGAAGAATGCCGGCATTTGGATGGACGAAAAGTATTTCGCAGACGCGGCGGCTCCGGAGCATGGAACTTCGCGGAACTCTAACGCATTGTCAAAACATCAGGAATCAACTGGGGAGACAAATGAGCGTAAACAATAGCGGTAAGATGATTTGGTCCTTCGTGGTATCGACCCTCCTATTAGCAGCTTCCGTTCTTCAGCCGGTACGGGCCGGAGCTCAAATGACGTCTGTGGGCGTTGACTGCTCACAGATCGCTTCTCTTGGAATCATGAAACAGGACAACATGCGTGCCGGCCGTGTACTGATTGAATGTGGCGTCGTCCGCGGAGGTCAGGCCACCAATCCGTCGGACGCCCCGCTCGCTCCGCCGAACATTCAAGTAAGCAACCGAGCCTGCGCCGACGGTGCCAGCTGCACCAAGAGCGAGAACTCGGTCTGGGGCAGCACCAAGAATAATGGCAACACCATCGTGGTCAACTATAACGACCACAACCCGGGCGGAAGCTTGAACTACACTGGCACATCGGTTTCGCTCGATGCCGGCGCGACCTTCAAGGAGATCCTTCCTCCGCCTTTCTCAACCGGTCACGGCGACAATTTTGGCGATCCTATCGTCGTCTTCAATTCCAAGCTGAACAAATGGTTCGCCGGCGACCTCGCCGACGGCTGCGGTGGTCAGGGTATCGGATTGTGGTTTTCCAGACTCGGCAGCATCTGGAAGCCCGGCGCCTGCGCCCACTTTGGCGGCGGTGACGATCGCGAGTCCATGTGGGTCGATAACGAACCGACCAGCGGAACCTATGGTCGCATGTACATTTCGTGGAACGACTTCAACAACAATGGAGCGCTCTCCGTAACTCACTCCGACACCGGCACCGCGTGGTCGGCGCCCGTGATCCTGAATCCGAACTTCATTCGCGACGTTCAGGTCACGGGTTCGCCGCGCAGCGCAACCCGCTTCGAAGGCGCCAACAGCACCGTCTTCGTGGCTGCAATGGACGAGGGCGGCGGCGGTTTCGCAACTCGTCAGAACATCATGTACAAATCCCTTGATGGCGGCCTGACCTGGACTTCAAGCACCATGGGCCCGCGCTTCAAGGCAGTCGGACAAGGCTTCTGCGACAATGCCTACTTCGTAAAAGTCAATCCGATCTGGCGCCACATGGGATGGGGAGAGCCAGCCGTCGGCCCGAGCGGCGTGGTCCACTACGCCTATGCCGGTCTGGGCACCGCCAACGGAGATCCCGGCGACATTTACTATGTTCGCTCCGTCGACAACGGCAACACCTGGTCCGTCCCAGTCAAGCTGAGCACCGGCAGGGAGAACAAATTCAAGACCCAGTGGATGCCTTCCGTCTCGTCCGACCTTAACGGGAAGGTGACCGTATCCTGGTACGACCGCCGAGCGGCCACCACCGCCTGCACCGTGGCCACCGATCCGGGATGCAAATACGAGCGTGTCGGAGTTCAATCCGCTACCAACGGAGCGTCATTCCTGGCGCCGATCACCATCAGCACCGCTTTGATCCCGCAGCCGGCTCAGAACGATCCGGGCGTGCAGGCGTGCTATGCCGGAGACTACGACTACAGCACAGCCCTGAATGGCAACGCGTACGTAACTTGGACCGATGGCAGCGTCAATGTCGGAGGCACCCAGGTACAGAACGTGGATTTTGCCAAGGTCCCACTGCCGTAAATGAGCCGTTTGAAAGTTTGCTTGATAGCAAGGAGGGCAGCCAACTCGGCTGCCCTCTTTTTTTGCCGGTCGATTGAGAATCCGACGGTTTAAGGCGCCAGAATGATCGTGAAGGCGCGGTTCTTTTCGCAATACGCCAACGAACAAGCAGACGCAAAGCCACTAGTATGGCGGTCACACGACGTGAGCCGCAGGTTGTATGCGCAACTACCACCCATGGCGACGAAGCTCGAGTACGGGATCTTCTTCTTCCATGTGCCCCCAAACCAATAGGGCGGGCTGGCGGCAGGGATCTCAACCAGAGCGTCACCATACGTCGGTCCTTCCGGTGTGCTGCCGCTGACGGCCGTTACACCGGCGAGACCAAGCAGGTTGTTTTCTGGACCGAATCCCTTCTGTAACGTGACCGAATAGGAGTCGAGGTTACCGGCGGCGTCGGAGGCCTTGTATTCAACCTCCAGCCAGTCGGCGGAAGTTAGAGTCACCATGGCACATTCGTCGACGACGTTTATGCCGTTCTTGGTGAAGCTCAGGATCTCGCAGTCGGGCACGTGCGTGTCGTCATGTAAGTAAAGAGTAAGTAACTCGGGCTTGAGCGTCGTGCAACGTCTGCCGATGCCGTTGGCGAGGCCCATTGGAGTCGGCACAAGGATCGGGTTGCCCATGCCGTCGACGCCGGTCTGGCGATAGCAGACGAACCGGAACGTATAGTAACCGTTGGCCATCTGACTGGTATCCAGATCGAACAAACGGGTTTCGGTGAAGTAATACCAATACCATCCACCGAAGTTGGGCGCGGGGTCGTTGCCGCCGTGGCTATCGCGGTACTGTTGTTCAAAACGCTCGCGGCTCTTGTACAACAGAGGAATGCCGGACACGGTGTTGGGGCCGAAAGTTTCGGTCGGCCAGTGCAGCGGTAGCGGACTCTCCTCAAGATACGACCGCGAGAAAGCGGGAAGTGCGGTTCCCGGCACCGGCCCGAACGCCGCGTCGGGTGGAACGTAGGTGTGGTCCGCATCCCATGAAAGCAAGTCGGCGTTCGTCCATTTGGCGACTTCCACTTGGTAATAGTCGACGTGCGCGGCGATCCCAAAACGTCCGTACACGCTGACCGTGGTGGCCCATGGCCGGTCGTAGTTCTTGACGTATCCAAGGCGTTCTCGCCGGTCCGGAGTAACTCCATAAGAAACGCCAGGAGTAACATCGGGCTGATAAATGCCCGACAGCGGATCTCCTCCGGTTGGCATGATCTTAATCGTGCCCACCGCATCGAGCAGCATGCAGTTGCCCAGAATCGGGTCGGGATGGCAATCGTCGGCATAGAGTGCGCTGGCGTCGGCCTCCAGTGAGAGATTGAGCAGATCGCCCACTTGATTGAAGTGGATCTGTGCCCACGTGTCCTGATAGATCACGACTGTACCGCCAGGCTGGTTCTGGGTGACTCGGATCTTGATGTCCGGAAGCCAATCGCAGGGCTCGTCACAGGGCGGCCAAAAGATAATCGATCCGAAGATATCGACGGCTTTGATTTTTGCGGCCGATGAGAGTGCGAGAGACGCGGCTGAATTCCGGGTGCTCTGTTGAGCAAATGAAGATACGGCAGCTGCGGACACGCGTGAAGCGGCCTGCAAGTTCGGCGCGATCTGCCGGGCACGGGCAACGTCGAGGCCGGGGGCAGAAAGCCCGCCAGCGCTGGGAAGTTCCACGCCCAACTCCACCAGCTGCTTTTCCCACTCCCAGGGGTCAGGAGGCGGGGGCGGCGGTGGGAACTTGACGATGACCCGCTCGTCCAGGGCGGCGCGAATGCGATCACGCAAGTCCGGATCAATCGCAATCGGCGGCCTGCGAACGATTTCGAACAAACACCACAAGGGAACACACCACGTGAAGTGAATGTCGAAGAATCCGTTAACGTCAGTAACGGCGCTGGTGATCAAATCTTCGCGGAACCACCACCAACAGTAATCGACATCGAAGATCTCGACATTCGCGCCCCCGATCGGATGGGTACAGTCGTCGACGTGGCGTTGCACACGGCCGGTGATGCGGTAATGCCTCGGGAACCAGCAGAACCGCCACCAGCAGTAGATGCCGGGGTTGACAATAATATTCCCATCGATCCGATCGCCTTCGCCGGCAATAAATTTTCGAGCTGCGAGTTTGCTGAAGAGATTCCTCTCGTCATCCGCGGGAGCAGCCACAATTTCAGCGCCTGCCACTCCGTCCTCGGCGGCTCCGAGTGAGAGCTGCACGGCAAAGTGGCGCGGGTCCTTTTCCTTGGCGGGTGTGACTGTTTTCTGGTCAATGATTTTTCCGTCTCGAATGGCAGCGACCCGCAAGGGGCGCTTGGCGTCAAACTCTTTTTCGTCGATGCGCGTGAGATCAATCGTTACGTAAGTATCCGGCATGATTAAGACTCCTTTTCGTTCCGCAGTGGCAAGCTTATTTCGTTTTCGTTGGAGCACCGTTCCGCGGCCTGGGCACCGGTCTACGGATTTCGGACTCGCATCAAGTGAGGTATTGCAGCCATAGCAGGGGCATCCCGTGGGTCAGCAGCCGCAGCCGCTCCGGGGCCCCAGAATTGGTAAGTTCGACCACTGATCGAACCGACTACCGTGAGTGCGGTGTTGCCTAGGTAGCGAAAATAAACGACCCGCTGGTTACTCGCCTGCGCGTGAGGCAGTTCTGGGGATTTACCGCGCCAAGTCTCCCGCTTTGTCCCGCAGCAACTCATCGTCTTGTCCTACGTGTTCGAAATACAGGGCTGGAGAAGGGGAAGGACTACGATCTGTTGCCGTCAATCGTTCGAGGAGAATGGCTCCTGCCGACAACGCCGGCCAGAGCAGCAGTTTCTGTTTCACACCTTCTCCGGTCCACAGAGCAATGGGAGCGGCGATCCAGACGCTCAGACAATAAAAACAGTCCAGAAGGCGTCCCCAGATTCCCGATCCGGCGAGCCGGCGTAGGCGAACGCCCACATCCATCGGACCGTCCTCGGCATGGAGAAAATGTGTAATCCGCCACACCACGAGAATTCCCAGCGTGAGCCAATAGAACTGCATCAGAATCGTGTTCGGCGAGGTACCGTCTCTCTAATACCTAGCCGAGATCATTCTTTGGAATAGTGATGTGATGGAGTCTTTCGTTACAGGAGAATGCTGTCTGGGAAATGCGCGTCACTTGCGGATGATTGAGGGTTGCGCCACGGATGTAACTACATTCGCTTGAAGTGAGACTCAGCGCCGGGCGATTAGTGCCACACAATAGATAATGGACTCCGCGCCAGAGCACTAACTCGCTAGGACAAGATGCATTAAATGGACACCGACAAGACTATTTTGGGTTGGATCACTTTTGTGCCGACTCGATAGGTTGACGCACCTGCTCTTGCCAGGTCCGCAACACTCTACGCGGCGTGGCCACGCCAGTCGCCGATTTCGCGTAGTCCTTCCCCGACGGCATGTTCGAAGAGTCTTACCTTGTGGCGGGAGTGTTCGAATTCGTGGATGTCGGCCCAGACTTCGGCTTGCCAGGATAGTTCATGGGTAGCAGACTCGCCGCAACTGGCGCAGCGGGTGTGGAAGGTGACGCCGGCTTTCGGCGACGAGGGCGTGTCGGAGAGTTCGATGAAGACGCAACGGACTTCTTCGATCTCTTCGTTGGGGCCGAGGATGTGCTCGTAGCGGAGCAGGTATCCGAAGCCGAGTTTGCGCGCCTCGGTTTCGGCTTCAGCGCGCGTGTGGAAGGGGCCGTATTCGGCGCGCAGTTGCTCGGTCGAATCGCAGGCCATCCAGAAAGTTTCTTTGAATCCCATACCTACCTCAGTTTCTGTTTCTGTGGAGCAACCTACCAAAGGGTCGAACGGGTCCACAATTACGAGAGCAATTTGAATACCGATACAGCCAGCGACAACGCGATTAGAAAAAACTTTTGAGAGTTGGGCTCGAACAGGAGAACTCTCTGAAAGCAGGCGACTTAGAGAGTTTGCCTCCGGAATGACTGAGTCTGGCTAAAACCCACACCCGACGCCCGATGTGAAATAGGTTTCCGTCAGGGAAATCGACTGGTGACGGGCATCGCTGCTTTTGACTTGTTCAGAAAGCAGTGTTCCCGATTCGTTTAGAGACTCGCACCGCATAGTTGTCCAAAACACGCGCTAGCGCAAGCTCAATCTCTGCATCCTTCCCGACCGGTGGAGGCCAACGCGCCATACTCGAGGTATGCAGGCAGAAGCTGCGGAGAAACTCAGTCTTTTCGAAAGAGATCGACCATCGAGGCCAAGCCCACACACTCCCTACCGCTTACCCGGCTCCAGAGGACGACTCTTCCACGGTGATGCCAAGATTTGTGAGTTTTTCCGCGACTTCTGCAAGCATGCCCGGATATCAAAGCTCACTTGCACGGGGCTGCTAGGTCCCGCCCGACGCAGCGGCCCCTCTGCCTCGGCTATCCAGCAGCGGAGTGCCTTCCTCCGTGTGGCGACTCTGCCAATCGCTGCGGGGCGGAAGCGGCGCCAGTCCCAGTTCCAGATGCCAACTAGCCCCGCCGTGACTGGCTACGTAGAGCGCGAGCTCGAGTCGCGTCCATACCCCCAGTTTGTCGAAAGCGGTGCGCAGGTAGTTTTTCACCACCTGCTCGCTGGTGTTGAGGACGCCGGCAATATCCCGGTTGGTAAGACCCTGCCAGACCAAGGTCGCGACCTGAATCTCTTTCGTGGTTAGCCGATCGCGCGGTTGCATGTTTGCACCTGCTCCTTAATGAACATGGCAGTGGCGAGTTTGACCCGCTTCCGGCCATCTTTGATCCCGGCCCGCAGAAACAACGTGCGGAGATGCTGCTTCACCGTGCGCGGGCTGATGCTCAGCTGGCCGGCAATCTCTTTATTACTGCACCCCTGGACGAGCAGTCGTAACACTTGCTGGTCACGGGGCGTAATCTTGATTTCATTGAGATTAATCATGGGCGTTTCGTCTGCTCCTTAGGGTGTAGTCTTGGGGTCGCGACCCGCTGGAAACAGGTGCACGCCGTTCGCCAAATATTCGCTAGTATGTAAGTTCATGCTGGATCAATCACTTAGGCCCGGAAGGGCTAATTTACTGGCGATTTCTTTAGAGCGGTCTCATGAGCCGTTTCCCATAGTGGAATCCGGAAACGGGAACAAAGGGGTACGTCCTCCGAGAGTGAGGTAATCAGTAACGTGGTTAGAGGTCAGAGGATCAGACAAGAAATGAAGATTCAAGGCCGTGACATGGCAACAGATTTCTTGGTTTTCGTGACCTCT
>Ga0137409_10002868_pt1 | contig 18301 bp, 9 predicted proteins | sample CZODoug1_16funga_FD_122059 | JGI IMG/M metagenome (GOLD analysis project Ga0137409, IMG submission 122059) | Vadose zone soil fungal communities from Angelo Coast Range Reserve, California, USA - CZODoug1_16fungal (Hybrid Assembly) | ecosystem: Environmental > Terrestrial > Soil > Vadose zone... | reverse complement strand
CCCTCCCGTCAAACACCGCCTGACAGTCTAGCCGAGTATGGGATGCGACTGCCCCGTATTTAGTTTCCAAAGAGGGTCTCAAGGCCGTTTGCAGTTGTACGTTCCGCCACAACTGGCCTCTGGTTCCATTGGTCTTCGCGCTCCTTCTTTCTAGCCTGAAAGCTGGAAGGCAGTTCAGGAGAGCAGTCCAGATGCTGAACAAACGATTCGTTTTTGTCAGCTGCGCTTTGCTCGTCGCGCTGTCGAGTGCGTCTGCGCAGAGTCCCGCACCTTCTCAGCCGTCAGAGCAAGCGCCCCAGTCCACACAAACCTCCGCACCGAACCCAACGCAGAGTTCTCAACCGGCCGCGGCGGCGCAACCCGACCAGCCAGTCTCTCTTGCTGACGCCGCGCGCCGCGCGCGCGCCAAAAAGCAGCCTGCCGCCAAAACGGCCAAACTACTGGACGACGACAATTTTCCCCGCGCTCGCGCCAACGCAGGTCAGAAAGCCCCGGACGTCTCTGCCAGCGCGAACGGCAAAACCTTTTCGCTTTCCGACTTTCGTGGGCGCGTCGTTCTTCTCGACTTTTGGGCTTCCTGGTGCGGACCGTGCCGCAGCGCGCTTCCCAAGCTCAAACAGTTGCAAGCCGCGTATGGCGGTGATCAATTCGTCGTAATCAGCGTCAGCGAAGACGATGAACAGCGGACTTGGCAAGCCTTCGTCTCCAGCCATCAGATGACCTGGCTGCAGCATTTCGACGCGAACGGTTCGATTCGGAAAGAGTTCGGCGTTGAGGGGCTGCCGACGTACGTCCTGATCGGCCGTGACGGCACCATCCTCAATCGCTACGTCGGCGAAGACTTTGCCGAGTCCGTCCTCGATCGTATCGGCCCCGACCTAAAGAATGCGCTTCAATAGATTCAATAAGGGAAGTGGTCATCCTGAGCGAAGCGAAGGATTTGGAGCGTCAGTCCCACCACCGACCGCAAATAAATGCCCTCTGGCTCGGTTCACTCTCCCAAATCCTCGACCATTTCCTGCACAATAACTCCCTCATGTTCGCATCGCGCACAAACTGGAATCTTGCCGAAAACCGCCTCACGCAGGCCCTCGCCGAGCATCGGCGTAGCGGCACCCCGCTGTTGGATCTAACTCTTTCCAATCCCACCGAAGTCGGTTTCACCTACGACGAATCCACAATTCTTTCGGCGTTGCAAAATCCCACGTCCCTTCACTACCAAGCGGCCCCACAGGGACTGCTCCCCGCGCGCGAAGGCGTGGCACACTACTACTCCGAAAAAAGCGCATCGGTATCTGCCTCCGACATATTTCTCACCACCAGCACCAGCGAAGCTTACTCGTATCTTTTCCGGCTGCTCTGCAATCCCGGCGATGAAGTTCTGATTCCCACACCAAGTTACCCGCTCTTCGATTTCCTTGCCGAGCTCAACGACGTCAGCCTCATCCGCTATCCTCTGGTGTACGATCACGGCTGGCAGATCGATTTTTCGTCATTCAAACAGGCCATCACTCCACGCACTCGCGGCGCCATCGTCGTTCACCCCAACAATCCCACGGGCCACTATGCAAAACCGCACGAACAAGTTCAGCTCGCCGCGCTTTGTTCGGCAGGAAATCTCACCATCATAGCCGATGAAGTTTTTCTCGATTTTTCGGTGCAGGGAACCGCGGGAACCACATTCGCCAAGGAAACGCACACCCTCGTTTTTACACTGAGCGGACTTTCCAAACTCTGCGGCTTGCCTCAGATGAAGTCAGCCTGGATCGCTCTCTCCGGCCCGGAAAAACTAAAAACCGAGGCTCGCCAGCGCCTTGAAGTCATTGCCGACTCCTACCTCTCCATGAACGCCCCCGTGCAACACGCGCTTCCGGCATTGCTCGCCACGCGCAGCAATTTTCAGACACAATTACTCGCTCGAGTCCGTGCCAATCTTTCCTTCCTGGACGCCAGACTCTCCGCGCAAGAAGCCTGCGAGCGCCTCGCATTCGAAGCCGGCTGGAACGTAGTCCTCCGCGTGCCCGCCACGCGCTCCGATGAAGATCTCGCACTCGATTTGCTGCAGCAGCAGGGTGTATTGGTCCATCCGGGCCACTTCTACGATTTTGCGCAGGACGGCTATTTAGTTTTGAGCTTGATCACGCCGGAACAGCTTTTTCAAGAAGGCTTGCGCCGCTTGCTTACGCATTTCTCGCACTGATTCTGTTCATTCATGCCGGCAAACTGGATTCCGGCCCCACCCGGTAGCCATCCAGATGGTTTCTGCTCCTTGCATTTAGGGGCACCGAGTAGCTCACCTTTTTCATCTCCGTCACATGCAAGAACGCCTCTTGAAAACGCTCCATCTCCGGCTGCGTCCCGACGGTAACCCGTATGTGCGTAGGCACTGCCGGCCACACACGTCCAACAAACACATTCTCCGCCGCGAACGCCTCAATCACTTGCTTCGCCGGCTTTTTCGCATCCACCATAAAGCAATTCGACTGCGACGGCATGTACGAATATCCTTTGCTGTCCAGCCAGGAGAAAACCGACGAACGAATCGTCGCGTTAATTTTTTTTCGCTCTGCCACCAGTCGCGCGTCCTTCAAGCTCGCTATCGCCGCTGCCGAAGCGGTCACCGGCACGTTGCCCCATCCGCCGAATGCCGAAAGTTTTTCCAGTAAGTCTGGTCTTCCAATCGCGAATCCGCAACGCAATCCAGCCATCCCGTAAATTTTTGAAAACGTCCTCAATATGATCAGATCCTGATTCGCATTCACCAAATCTATTGCAGTAGTCGCGTCCGAAAAATGAAGGTAAGCCTCGTCCACCAGCGCGATCGAACCCTTCGGTTTGTTCTGCAACAGATATTCGATGTCCGTATGGCTAGTCAGCGTGCCCGTTGGATTGTTCGGCGAACAAACATAAAAGACGCCCGCGTCCGGCCCCGCAGCGATCATTGCTTTCACATCATGGGTGTAGCTGGCCCTGAGCGGCACCTTAGCCACGCGCGCCCCGGAAATCTTCGCCGCGTGCATTCCCGCTTCGTATCCCGGATCCGCCGTCACGTAGCTCTTCGTCGGAGACGTGAACGCCAGCACCGTATAGTGCAACGGCTCGCTCGAGCCGGGGAATGCGCGTATACATTCCGGCTTCAGCCCTTCGGCCTTCGCAAAGAGTCGAATCAAGTCATCCGCGAGCCACGGGCAATACCGTCCTCCCTGCGCGCAAATTCCCGTAATTGCTTCGCGCGCCGCACTGCAAGGCCCCAGCGGATTCTCGTTCGAGTCAATGATCACGGCGCCCTCCGGATACGGCTTCCCCCACACAGCCGCCGCAAGCGCTCTCTCCGAAACGATTCCACTCATCAGCGCCGCCGATGCCGCCGCCGAAATTCGCAGAAAACCCCGCCGCGTGGACTGACCACCGGAAACAATTCTCTCTGTGCTCATATGCCCCTCCAGCCGCCGCTTTTCCCCTATCATAACAGCAACTGCAGCAGCCCGGCTCGACTTCCCGGCTGCCGCAGCGATCTTCCTCGCTTGCGATTAGAAGATAATTTTCAGCGCAAGCTGCATGTTAAACGGTTCGCCCGGCCCAATGCCTGGAGCTCCCGTCCAGCTACCCATCGTGTCGCTGCTCACGCCGAAGCCGTTGCTATTAGCTTGGTCTGCCCAAGTCGAGCTCGGCGGTGCAAAGTTTTTCCGGTTGAAGAGATTGAACATCTCAATCCGCAATTGGGCTCCCACGCGCTCTGTGATCTTGGTCGTCTTGAATACGGACAGATCGACAGCTCCATATCCCGGACCATAGAAGCGGTTGCGCGTCAGGTTGCCAAAAGTGCCTGGATCAGGCTGCGTGAACACGTCCGACCGGATCCACTGCACGCCAGCGGGATCAAAGCTGTGAGACAGTCCGGCAAACGGATCCTGACCGTTCCAGTTTGGCCTCTGGTTGAATTCGTCTGTGTTGGAATTGTCGTCGTTGGTTACGATGTTAAACGGTTGTCCTGTATGGAATGAGAATAGGCTGCTGACGCCCCATCCACCCAATAAGAGTTTGGCGCGTGAGGGTGACGGAAGCGCGTAAGAAACCAGCGCCGTGAACGTGTGGCGCGTATCGAAGTCAGAGTTTCCATAGTCGCCCGCAAGATTGAGGTTGTCCTGGGGCATCGCACCGCGATACGCGGTCATGTCGTCAAGATTATGAGCCCATGTGTACGCGAATTCCGTACTGAATCTGTGCCAATCGCGAATCTTCAGCGTCGTCTGGAGGGAATTATAGTTAGAATTTCCATTGCTGTGGATCTCGTTGATGATCCCAAAATTCGGGAATGTCGCGCTGAGCGGCCGGATGCCCGTCGCTGGATCGGGCTGATTGATATCCTGAATCGTCAGCAGCTTTCTTCCCTCGCTGCCAACGTATCCAACCTGCCACACTACGGATCGCCCGAAGGCTTTCTCGACGTTGAGGTTGTAGTTGTAAAAATACGAAGTGCGGAACGATTGACTCACGGAAAAGATGTTGTACGTCGTCGTTCCACAGGCGGAACCCGTTGGGCATGTCGGCCCGGTTCCCGGGAAGATGTAGCTTCCATCGGTCGGAATCGTGTAATGGTTGATGGCTATAGTGGAGACTGGTGTCGCGCCAGCGGGGTTACTTTCAATCCCGTTGGGTGCGCCGTTTGGTGGACGATTGTCCAGGAACGGGTTCAAGTTCGGCGTGTCGTAGAAAATCCCGACGCCGCCACGAACGACAAGCGAACCATTATCGCGCACGTTGTAAGCAAAGCCGAGCCGTGGCGCGAAATTGTTCCAATCCTGTGGATAGACCGCGCTAATGCCGTCGCCCTGAAACACCAGTCCTTTGTCCGGTAGAAATACTGACAAATTTTTCTTGGCATTATGTAGCGGACCGAGATAGTCGTAGCGCGCGCCATAGTTAATCGTCAGCTTACGCGTAACCTGGAAAGAGTCTTGGAAGAAGAAGTTGAAGTTGTTGACTCGGACTTCGCGTTCGGGATCGCCGATTGCCACTGTAGACGTGTGCACAAATCCAGCAAGGAAGTCTGCAAGGCTCTTCACCTGGGTAGATTCCGCCGGATCCCATGGACCTTCCGTCCCATCGAAGCGGAATCTTCCCAGCGCGTTGCGATGATAGAACTCATTCAAACGCGCTTGCCGGAATTCGCCTCCGAACCGGAATTGATGTTTGCCCACAACGTAAGAAACGATGTCCGTTAGATGGCCAGTAATGTCATTCCGCCCGGACGGAGGTGTTAACCCCGTCGAATCGAAACCGGATATGTCAATGCGCGGCGCCCCTAGGACCGATACGCTCGGGCTTACAAACAATCCATAATCATTTGCATTGAATCCGTTCTGGAAGTCATAAAAAACCTGGTTGAAGTAATTCACGCCGACAAGCAGCTGATTGGAAATCCGTGGTGTCAACGTGGAATTCAGAACCAAAGCGTAGTTTTGCACGTGAATCGGAGCGCCCTCGTAGTACCAGAGAAGGCTAGATCCTACCGGCGCCACTTGATTGCCCTGCCCGGCAAACCATCGCACGGACATCGTGTGTTTGTCGCTGATTTTGTGATCCAGCTTCACCAGTCCGTTGTAGCTGTAGCCGAACTCCGGATCATTCGAGCTGTAGTTGAACGGCTGCGCGGGGGCGCTGCGAACGCTCGACGGCCACAAATTCGCCAGCAAAGCTTGCGAAACGGGATTTACGGGTACTCCCGCGTCGCTCAACAAGCTCATGGCCTCGGTCGCATACGCGTCCGACGGCTGCGTGGAAAGTCCGGGAACACCGATAGTGAACCGCTGTTTTTCAAACGTCGTGAAAAAGAATGTGTGATCTTTCCAGACCGGTCCGCCAACCGAACCACCGTACTGATAATTTCGCATTTTCTTTTTGTCGCCGAAGGCGGGCTTCGCCGCATACGCTTCGTTGCGGTTGAAGTAGTACAAAGTCCCATGAAAATCATTCGTTCCGGATTTGATGACCAGGTTAACTGTCCCGCCCGGATTTCGACCTGTTTCCGGTGCAGATTGCGTTTGCGCCGAAAATTCTGCAACAGCATCAATCGGAAGAACGATTCCCGCAATATTTGAAACGCCGCCCTGATTTACGGCAGGAATGTTGTGCCAAATATCGTTGTTGTCCGCGCCCTCGATTTGCCAATTCATTTGGTTCGCTCGAGTCCCGTTCAGCGAACCGTAGCCGCCACCGGAGTATCCGGCGAATCCCGGCGTTACGGCGATAAGCTGTGTGAAGTCGCGCCCGTTTAGGGGGACCGTCTGAATTTCAGCGCTGGAAACGAGCGTCGTCTGTGTCGGCGTTGTCGTGTCTAGTGACAACGCGGCGGCGGAAACCTCAACCGTAGTTGATTGCTGCGACATGCTCAATTTCACGGGCAAGGTGTAGATCGAACCCGCTGTGACCATCACATTGTCCACAGTAGTGACAGGAAAACCCGTCGCAGTAATGACGACCTTATAGGTTCCGAGCGGTAGTTCCTGGAATGCGAATTGTCCATCACCTGTTGCAATCGTCGTGTACTCGATACCCGTTGCCACATTCTTCGTTTTTACTTCCGCGCCGGGAACGCTTGCCCCTGACGGGTCCGTCACCGTCCCATTAATTGCCCCGCGAAACGTCTGTCCCTCAGCACTCAACACAAAGCAAAGCGTTAGCAACGCCGCTAGCAATAGTCTTTTCATCTTTCTCCGTCCTCCCCTGAACTGTAGTTCTGATTTCCGGGCCCCTTATCCCGCGCCGCACTGCGAAGCAAATAGTTTTTCAGCCGGAAGCCGACACCCCGACCGTTCCAGCCAAAACGCTTTTAGTTTTTCAGGGCCGAATAACCCACCACAGGTTGGGGAAGACTACGCACCGTGCTCCATCAAGTCCAACGCAAACTTTTCATTGGGTAAATTGGAATCACAACAAACCGATTTAGTTAGAGGTATAACCAGGAAAGATAACTTTCATAAAATTACGAGCAGACGCTAGGGAGAAATCGCAAGATGTGTCAGGAATGAGGAGCAACACTGGGCTGGCCCGCCCGCAGCCGCGAGCTTCCGGGCACAATCCCGCGCACGATCACGTATAGCAGCGGAATAAACAATAAATTCAGCGTCGTCGCCGCAATCATCCCGCCAAACACCGTCGTTCCCACGGAGATGCGCCCCGCCTTCCCCGCGCCCGTTGCCAGCACCAGCGGCACGACTCCCAAAATAAACGCGAACGACGTCATCAAAATCGGCCGCAAGCGAATCTTCGCAGCTTCCACCGCCGCATCAGCAATGGATTTGCCTTGCGCGCGAAGCTGCTCCGCGAACTCCACAATCAAAATCGCGTTCTTGCTCGATAGCCCGATCAGCATTACGAGTCCGATCTGGCAATACACATCATTCTGCAACCCGCGCAGATATTGCGCGCCGATTGCGCCTAACAGCGCTACCGGGACGGCGAGCAACACGATAAATGGAAGCACAAAACTTTCATATTGTGCGGCCAGTGTCAGGTAAACGAACACGATTCCCAGCCCGAATAGGATCAATGCCTTTGACCCAGACTCCAATTCTTCCAGCGTCAGCCCGCTCCACTCGTATCTCATTCCCTGTGGCAGCAGCTTTCGCGCAAGCCCTTCCATGTCCGAGATCGCTTGCCCGGAACTGCGCCCCGGCGCTGCGGATCCGCTGATCTCCGCCGACCGAAACAAGTTGAAATGGCTGATCACTTGCGGCGTGGCCGTCTGTTCCAGCGCCACCAAATTGTCCAGCGAGATCATTTTTCCCGTATCGGAGCGTACGTAATAACCTCCGATATCCTTCGCGGTATTTCTGAATTTTCCTTCTGCCTGCAGATAGACCCGGTACGCTCGGTTGTTGAAGTCAAAATCATTCACGTATACAGAGCCCATGTAAACCTGGAGCGCGTCCGTAATCTGGTTTAAGGGAACCTTAAGGCTTTTCGCTTTCTCTCGGTCAATCTTCACCAGGTATTGCGGATCGTTCGCCGTGAAGCTTGTGAACAATCCAGCCAGCCGGCCGCTCTGATTTCCTTCACCGGAAAGCCGATTCGCAACGTCTGCCAGTTCTTGCAACGAATTGCCGCCCGGATCCTGAAGCTCAAACTGAAATCCCCCGATGCTCGATGAGCCGGACACTGTGGGCGGATTAAAGGGAATCAGCAGCGCTCCCGGCACGCTCGCAAGCGGCCCGCGCAAGCGGTCGATCACCATCGTAGCGCTGTGTTCTTCGCCTTTCCTCTCCTCAAACGGCTTAAGCGCAATAAAGATCATTGCCCGGTTCGGCGCATTCCCGGCAAAACTGAATCCCGCAACCGAAAATGTTCCTTCTGCTTCCGGAATCCTGGTCAGGAACTCTTCGGCCTTCTCGCAAACCCCGCGTGTGTATTCGAGCGAAGCTCCTTGTGGCGCCTGCACGATCACCATGAACCAGCCTTGATCCTCATCCGGAATAAAGGAGCGCGGCACTTTCTGATAGACCCAATAAGTGACTCCCAGAGTTGCGAAGAACGCCAGCACGGAGATCGTTTTCCAGTGAAGCACTCCACGCACGGTTTGCTGATACGCCTGCGTTCCCGCCGTCACCACTCGATTAAAAGCCCTGAAAAACGCGCCTTGCGCCCGTTCGCGATGGTGCCCCAGAAAAATTGCTGAAAGCGCGGGAGTAAGCGTCAGCGCATTGAACGCGGAAATGGAAACCGAAAACGCAATCGTCAGCGCGAACTGGCGGAACAGAATTCCCGTTGTTCCGGGAAACAGCGCCACGGGCACAAACACGGCCACAAGCACAAGAGATGTCGCGATTACCGCTCCGGCCACTTCCTTCATCGCCGCGGACGCTGCATTGTGCGGTTCCGTAATCCCTTCGACAATGTGCCGTTCCACGTTTTCAATCACCACGATCGCGTCGTCCACCACCAGGCCCGTTGCCAGAGTGATTCCAAACAGCGTCAGCGTGTTGATCGAAAATCCGAACAGCTTTACGAAAATAAATGTGCCCACCAGCGAAACCGGAATCGTAATCGCAGGAATGAACGTGCTTCGCCAGTCCTGCAAAAACAAATAAATAACAACGATGACCAGCGCAATCGCCTGCAGCAGCGTGATGAGCACGTCTCGTATGGATTCGCCGATGACCGTCGTGGTATCGAATGCCACCGCGGCTTTCAATCCGGGCGGAAAACTCTTGGACAGGCGCAGCATTTCCGCCTTTACCGCTTTGTCTACGTCCAATGCGTTGGCTCCCGGTAGTTGCGTCACCCCGATGCCCACCGCTTCGTGCCTGTTGTAGCGCAAGACGGAACCGTAATTCTCCGCGCCCAATTCGGAATGCCCCACGTCTTTTACTCGGACAATCGTTCCGTCCGCCCCTGTTTTTAAAATAATGTTGTCGAACTCAGTGGCTTCTGTGAGCCGTCCGATCGCACGCACGCTCACCTGATACGTTTGTCCGGCAGGCAGCGGCGGCTCGCCCACTTGTCCCGCGGCCACTTGCACGTTTTGTTCCTGCAATGCCGCGAGCACATTGCTCGCCGTCAGACCTCGTTGCGCCAGTCTGGCCGGGTCCAGCCACAGCCGCATCGCGTACTTGCGTTCACCGAAAACGAAAACGTCCCCGACGCCTTTCACGCGTTTGATCGCGTCCTTTACATACACGTCGAGATAATTGCTCAGGAACAGGCTGTCGTACTGCGTGCCCTCGGTGTATGCACCCGCACCCAGCACGAAACCGCTCGCCTGTTTGGTGATGATTACGCCCGTATTCTTCACTTCGTTCGGCAATCGCCCCAGCGCCTGATTCACGCGGTTCTGCACATCAACGCTCGCCAGATCCACGTCCCGCGTCACGTCGAACGTGACGGTTACCTGACTCGACCCATCGTTGCCGCTCGCGGACGTGATGTACTTCATTCCTGGCACGCCGTTGATCGCTTGCTCAAGCGGAATCGTCACCGCGGATTCCACCGTCTGTGCGTTTGCTCCAATGTACCCGCTGCTGACCACAACTTGAGGGGAGGCAAGTTCGGGGAATTGCGCGACGGGCAAACTCGGAATCGCGATCGCGCCGCCCAGCACAATCAGCAGCGCGCACACGGTTGCAAACACCGGTCTCTGAATGAAAAAGTCAACGAACACGGCTAGTTTGGCCTCGGACCTGGAGTGGAGTGTCCCTCTTCACTTTTTTGGAAATCAGTGAGTTTTTTCGCCCGCTTTACTACTTGCGGCCGGCGCAGGCGCGGAATTTGGCGCTTGCTCAACCACGGGCATGCCGTCCTGCATAAATTGCGTACCGGACGTAATCACGTGCTCGCCGCCCTTAACGCCGCTCAACACGGGGTAGTCGTTCCCCAGTGGCTCTCCCACCTTCAAGACTTTTTGTCGCGCGAACGTCCCGCTCGATTCATGTGACGCCACAAACGCGAAATATTCTCCGTTGATCCGCACGACGGCAAGAATTGGCACCACCGGTCCCTGATGAATGCCCCACGTGATTTGCGCGCGCACTTGCTGCGCGATTCGCAATTTCGCCGTCGTGTTCGGCACAGCAGCCTTGGCCAGCACCGTCTGCGTTTCCGTGTCTACCTGGGGTGAAATGAAAGTCACGCTGGTTGCTGCGAGGGGCTTTTCGCTTTCATCCAACAATCGCACCGGCAATCCCATCTTCAAGTCTTTCGACCGGTCGATTGGAATGTAGATGTACGCCTCGAGAGCCCCCGGCTCATCCACAGTCGTCAGCAGGGAAGAAACGCTGACGCGATCTCCCACGTGCACGGGGATGTCTCCCACGATTCCGTCCATCGGGGAACTCACTTGGTAGTATTTCAGCTCAACTTTTTGTGTACGTACCTGCTCTTCCACCGCTCGCAATTGTGCATCCGCCGCATCGTAAGTCGTTTGTGCGTTGTCGTACTCCTGCTTGCTGATCACACCGGCATCAAGTAGTTTCTTCGCGCGTTCAAGAGAAATCTGCGCGTAGCGTTTGTTTGCTTCCTGGGCCGCGCGCCCCGCTTCCTGGCTGCTCACCGTTGCTTCCTGCTTTAGTGGATCAATCTGCAGCAGCGGCTCGCCCGCTTTCACGTGGTCGCCGGACTTCACAAAAATCTTTACGATCTGCCCTTCCACCTGCGGATTAATCGCCGAAGAATGCCGCGACTTCAAAACAGACAGGTATTCGCTCGCGTCCGGAATCGTTTTTGTTTCGGCGACCTGGACTTGCACGGGCATGGGCCCCGGGGCGGCATTATTCGCCGCCGTCTTGTTTCCGCATCCTACGGACGCCGCCGCAAGCCCTGCCAGCAGAGCGATTCCTGGCAAGAATTTGTTATTTGCACCTGGTTTTGTGGACGACGGCATAACTGAGGGTATCCCCTTCAAATCAGGTCTGTTAGTTTACGACACCCCGCGGATATTCGATACAGATGCCTGGTCCGCGCCATCGGTTAGACGGCAGCTGCAGACGAAAGGAGAGCGAAACAAGCTGTGTCGAATTTCCACGCCCCAGCTTGGATACGAATTCAGGTGGGAAAATCTTTCAGCGTTTAGTAAAAATCGTCAGATTTAATCTCTTTACTGTTCAACCCAAGCTGCAAAAGCTCCACGCTATTGGACCGGTCGAACACTTTTCCGGGGAACAGCCGCTTCATGAGCAACCGGAAAATGCCAAAGAGGACGCCCGCAACCGCTGCCACAACACAAAATATCCCTGCTGCGTAGAAGATTGTCTTGAGTACAAGCAGCCAGGGCGGGTCCGTCAGCGTTTGCGAAGGTTCGTTCCAGGTAATTGCTGTCTCGTAATTGATGGATTTGCGTAGCCGCGCCGCCATCTCCGGTGAACTCGGCGAAAGCACCAAACTCAACATCGAAGCGTCGCGCTCGACTGTGGTCCCTGCAAACTCCGGCTTCGACGCCAGCACCGGTTGAATATGATGAAGCTGCTGCTCGGCTAACTGTGGGGTCGGGAATTCTACAAGCAGCAGCACATCGCCCGGCCCTCTTCCAAACCAGTAGCGCCCAAGCATTACCTCCGCTCCTGAAGAAAAACCCAATTCAGACTTCAAGTCCACATAGGCAGTGCGATCCAAAGATTTGACCGCAGCCTCATAGCCGGCCGGCCCAAATGAGTACCGCTGTGTGCCTTGCGCCAATCCATCCGACGACAAAAACGTTCGCATTGGCGGTAAGGGCGCGCTTGAAGCTTTTGCCCTGAGCATTTTCAATAGCAGAGCCAAGTCTTGTTCCGAAATATTCTGATGATCGGCGACATGGACAACATAGTTTCCAACCAGTGCGAAGAATTCATCCTTCGTGACGGCCGTTCCGGGCCCCAACGTCGAACCGTTCATGCCCGTGTTGAGTCCTGAGGTATAGAATTCGTAAGCGCCACTGGGATCGCCAAACTCACGCAGGACTACCAATATCTTTTTCTGTCCGAGGCAGTAATCCTGGTCATAAACCATCTTTTCGCCGGCTTCTTTCGCTACAGGCGTTTGCGGAAAAACCAGTTTTTGGTGAGGTACGCAGGTAGAGTCTGCTGTTGGGCTTTGCCACTCCCCAAATCGTTCGGGGAGCACGCGCTCAGCTCGGGCGGGCAGAGCAGTCCCGAGCGCAAAAAGCAAAAAGAGGCTGAAGGCGAGTTTACGCATTTCCCTGGACCCTGTATTAGACACCACTAGGCTACTTCTGGTTGCGAGATTCTTCCACTGTGGAGACCACCGGCAGTCGCCTTGGCCCTGAGCCCGGTTGCAGGTTCATGGTCATGCTGTTCATGCTTTGCAGGTAGCCGGCGACGCCCTGGTAAATGCCTTCCGCCACGCGCTGCCGCTGTTCCGGTTTTTTCAATGCCTGTTCGTCGGACGGATTGCTCAAGAACGAAATCTCCGTAAGGATGGACGGCATATCCGCGCCAATCAGCACCACGAACGGCGCTTTGCGCACGCCGCGGTTCTTGATCAGGCGGTTTGTTTTCTGCACGTTCCTTGAGAGCGAATCCTGCACGTCCTGCGCAAACTCTTTCGATTCGTCAATTTTTTCCGTGCGCGCAATGCGTTTCACGAGGTCTTCCAGGTCGTGAACTCCGTCCTGGCTCGATGCGTTTTCGCGCGCCGCAACTTCCATCGCTTCCGCCGAACCCTTCAAATTCAAATAATACGTTTCGATGCCGCGCGCTTGCGAGTCATGGCTCGAATTGGCATGAATCGAAATGAAGAGGTCCGCCTTCGCTTCGTTTGCAATGCGCGTGCGCTCTTCCAGCGGAATAAACGTATCGTCCGGACGCGTATACACCACGTCCGCGCCGGGCAACTTCTGTTGAATAATTTTTCCGAGCCGCAGCGCCACGTCCAGACACAAATCTTTTTCCATTAAGCCGGTCGGCCCAATCGTTCCGGTGTCGTGCCCGCCGTGGCCCGCATCAATCACGATGCGTCCAATTTTCAGGCCCAGCACGCGAGTCAGCGTCGCCTGGCCATCGCGCGTCGGCGCGGGCATCGTCGGTGCCTTGATCAAATCCGGTTTGCCGGAAGCACTCTTCGCGGACTTGCCACGAACACGTTTGCTTTTCGCAACAGCTGGCTCGATGGTTGCATTCTCCGTCTTTGCCGCGGGACCAGGACCGCTCTTTGTTTCGGTCGTCGCGATTGGCTCTGGCGATTTCTTAGCGACTACAGTCGTGCCCGCTACGTCCGCGTTCCCAATTTCAGGATTCGTCGGCAGAGCCGCTTTCAACACTTGCGGATTCGCATACAGATCAATCACCAGCCGCGAAGGCTTGCTCAGCAGGGAAGCGGTGTAATCCTTCACTCCGTTTACATCCATCACGATGCGCACAACACCCGAGGAATTCTGTGCCACGCGCACATTGCTCACCAGGTTGCCGCTGACCCTCACGCCGTCGCGCTTCAGTTGCGGAGAAAGTTTCGCCGCGTGCAAATCAAAATAAATCCGGTCTGGATTCGCGATGCGAGCGGACATGTACTGCACAGGATCTTCAAGCGCGATGGTGATGCGCGTGGAATCACCGGTCGAAACAGCGCTGATCGTTTTTACGGTTGGAATCGCGCCTGACCGAGCGGAAGTTGGCTCTTCCGCATCTTCATCCTTGCTCGAATCATCTTTGCTCGAATCGTTTTGCGCAACGCGCACCGGTTCTTGTTTTTCCGGAGCCGCCTTCACAGTCGCGGAAGTTTTTGTTTCCGCAGCGCTGGTGTTCTGCAAAAGCGAAAGTTCCGCGAGCGATTCCTGCGCTTCCCGATGATGTCCCGAGCGCGGAAAACGTTTCAGAAAATCCTGATACGTTTTCATTGCGGACGCCGTGTCGCCCAGTTTTTCCTGCTGCAATTTTGCAACACGCAGCAAGACCTCCTGCGTAAACCGGCTTTTCGGATATTCGCGCAGCAAAAATTGGTAGGACTCCACCGCCGATTGGTAATAAGCGCGGCCGAAGCGGTCGCCCATCTCCGTGTACAACTCACCGACAGCAAGAAGCGAATCCTGCACGTCCGCGGCGCGCGGCGTAATCAAATAAACCCTTTTGTAACTTGCGACGACAGATTTGTATTCCGCGAGCGTGCGCTTTTCCGCCGGTTTATTATTCAGCGCGGCGCGCTGCTCTTCCGCTCTGGTGAACTGCGCTTCGGCGGCGTTGCGTTTTACGGTTGCGGTTGGTTCGGCATTATTTCCGGCAGCGCGAAGGGAAATCGGCGGAAAGGCAAGCGCAAGAATCGCCACAGCAAAAACAGGCGAAACACGGGCGAAGGCCCTGAGGAAAAAAAACGAAACATTTTCAGCAAAATACTTCATGCCGACCGCATCCCCAAACACTTTCAGACAACTATTATGCCACTAATCGTTCGTAAAAACCGTGCGGCCAGCGGGGTCGGTTTCCTTGCGGATGGAACGCGTACTGAAGAACACGCCATCAAGGCGACCCGAGCCAGGCCGGTTGTAAAACTCCTGCACTCGTTGGACATAGTTTCGAGTTTCCCGAAACGCCGGAATGCCGCGAGCACGATCCACGGCTCCTTCTCCAGCATTGTACGCCGCCAGGGCCAGGTCTAGGTTGCCGTTGTATCGTTCCAGCAACGCCTTGAGATATCTAACCCCTGCGTCTACGTTTTGTTTCGGACTAAACATGTCCTTTACTCCGAATCGTTGTGCTGTGGACGGAACCAGTTGCATCAGGCCGACGGCTCCCTTGCGGGAAACCGCTCCTGCATTCCAGTGTGATTCCGTTTCGATGACCGCGCGGATTAAAGCAGGATCCATGCGGTGGCGTTCCGCGGCTTCTTTCACAAGGGCTTCGGCTCCGTCGCGATCAAGACTCATCGCTTCGTGCTTGCGCCCGAGGAAAGTTTGCTCCGCGGGAAGGTAAATGGCGCGCGGCCGGGAAGTGCTGAGCTTTTCTTTCACAACGGGCTCAGTGTTCACGAACATTTTGCGGCCATCGAAATTCTGGGCCAGCGAAATTTGCGCGCGAGCAGAACTCGCTGCAAATCCCAGGGTGCCCAGGACGATGGCTGCGGAAATGGCCGAGCGTTTACCCATACGTTTTGATGCGCGAGTGCCCGACTCAGGTCCGGACTCGCGGCAACAGCTGCCTTGGGGAAGGCCACAACAATTCGAGTAAGCCTTGACTGATTTGCTGCGGGCAAACCAGTTTTTTGCGAAGCCCGCCCGCGGGCTATTCACACACCCACGGCCACGCTTCTGGCGCTCAAGCAAACTATAGCAAAGGCTCCAGGTAGGAGGGAACTGACCGTAAGGCCGAATTTAGGGCAGTTGTGTCCTCCCCGCCACCTTCGGCCAAATCGGGCCTGCCGCCGCCTTTGCCGCCCACTTTTTGGGCGAGCGCCTGTATCAGCTTGCCAGCATGGACTTTAGCGGTCAGGTCCTTGGTGACCCCGGCGATCAGGGCTACTTTGCCGTTGTCCGGCATGCCCAGGACGACCACTCCTGAGCCGAGCTTCTGGCGGAGGCTGTCCACAAGCTGTCGGAGGCCGTCTCGGTCTATATTTTCGACTTCTTTGACCACCACTTTGACGCCCTTGATGGAATGGGCCGCGCTGGCGAGATCGTCGAGCTGGGAGAGGGCGCCTTTGCGCTTTTGTTCGCCGAGTTGCTTTTCGAGTTGCTTCACGGTTTGCGAAAGTTTTTCGACGTGGGCGAGAACGGCGTCTTCGCCGACGTTCAGTTGCTGTTGGAGCTTCGAGAGGATTTCCGCCTGTTTCTGGAAATGTTCGAGCGCGCCGATCCCGGTGATGGCTTCGATGCGGCGCACTCCAGCAGCGACGGACTCTTCGCTGACGATTTTCAGAACGCCGATGTCACCGATTTTGTGGACGTGCGTGCCACCACAGAGTTCCTTGGAGTAAAAGCCACGCGGGGCGCGTTCATCGGGAATGGTCACGACGCGGACGTTGGACTCGGGATATTTGTCGCCGAAGAAAGCCAGCGCGCCGGAAGCGAGCGCGTTGTCAAGCGAAGTGATGTCCGTCTCGATTTGCGTGTTGTGGCGGATTTCGTCGTTCACTTGCTGTTCGATATCGCGGAGCTCTTCCGAGTCCACGTGCGCGAAGTGCGAAAAGTCAAAACGCAAACGGTCGGGAGCGTTCAGCGAGCCGGCCTGCTTGACGTGCGTGCCAAGAATGTTGCGCAGTGCAGCATGAACCAAATGCGTGCCCGTGTGGTTGCGCATGACGCGATTGCGCCGCTCGGCATCGGCAATGACGCTAACGCGATCACCGACGCGCAGAGTTTCTTTGGCAATGACTTTATGCGCGACAAGTCCCGCGGCCGGATAAAACGCGCCGGTCACTTCCGCGAGCAGTTGCGATTCGGAACTGTCGTAGAACGCGCCCGTGTCGGAAATTTGTCCGCCCGATTCTGCGTAAATCACCGTGCGGTCCAGCACCACTTCGCCGGATTCACCTGCCTTCAGCTCGCTGACGGCGCCATTTTTCGTAATAATTGCTTCAATCCGCGCATCTTTCGACTTCGTGTCGCGATAGAAATCCTTCTCCGTCTTAAACGTCTCCGCAATTTTCGCGTAAGCCGGATTCGCCGATTCCTTGCTTCCGCCCTTCCAGGACGCGCGTGCCTTTGTCCGCTGTTCTCGCATTGCATCGTCAAAGCCTTGCTGATCGAACGGAATTCCTAGATCACGAGCCGAATCAAGAATGAAGTCGAGTGGCAATCCGTAGGTGTCATACAGCTGGAAGGCTTTCTCGCCCGAATAGACTCCTTCCTTTGCTTGAAACGGCGTACCAACGAAAGCAGTCAGCGGGCGAAGGTCGTCCTCAAGTTTTTCTAGTGCAATGTCTAGTGTCCGAGCAAACTGCTCCTCTTCCGCCTTGACTGTCTTTGGAACGTGGGCGAACGATGGTCCGCGTAGTTCCGGGTACGCCCCTTCCATCAGCCGCTGTACGGCAAGCACCATCTCCGTGAGCACTACAGGTTGCCCTTGGCCAAGCAGGCGCGCGTGCCTAATTGCTCTGCGAATAATTTTACGTAATACGTAGCCGCGGCCGTCGTTGGAGGGGAGCACTCCGTCGGTAATCAACAAAGCGGTAGCGCGGGCGTGGTCTGCAATGACTCGCAAGGAAGCAGCACCGCCTTTACCTTCTTCCAGTTTTTCTTCTCGCGCAACATCGACCCCGCAGAGCTCGGCGGCACGCTTGGTGAGCGGAGTGAAAAGATCCGTGTCGTAGTTGGAGATGACGCCTTGGAGGACGGCAGCCACGCGTTCGAGACCCATGCCGGTGTCTACGGAAGGTTTCGGAAGCATCGACAAGGAGCCACTGGCTTCACGGTTGTACTGCATGAAAACCAAATTCCAAATTTCAACATAGCGGCCGCAATCACAGGGGAATGCGCAATCCCTGTGACCTTCTTCTGAAGCAATTGGACCCATGTCGAAGTAGATTTCGCTACAAGGGCCGCATGGTCCTGTGTCGCCCATCTGCCAAAAGTTATCTTTAAAACCCAATTCTCCAATGCGACTGGCCGGAACGCCTTGTTCTAACCAATACTTTTTGGCCTCCTCATCATTCGGGACGTCGAAAGGGAATTTAGAATCGGGCACATCCGGCGCTTTGAACACGGTAACGTAAAGTTTGTCTTTCGGAATCGCGAACCAATCCTGGGAAGTGAGAAGTTCCCAGGCGTAAACGACGGCTTCCTTCTTGAAATAGTCGCCGAAGGAAAAATTCCCGAGCATCTCGAAAAATGTGTGATGGCGCTTGGTGAAGCCGACGTTTTCAAGGTCGTTGTGTTTGCCGCCTG
>Ga0137409_10002867_pt1 | contig 18306 bp, 19 predicted proteins | sample CZODoug1_16funga_FD_122059 | JGI IMG/M metagenome (GOLD analysis project Ga0137409, IMG submission 122059) | Vadose zone soil fungal communities from Angelo Coast Range Reserve, California, USA - CZODoug1_16fungal (Hybrid Assembly) | ecosystem: Environmental > Terrestrial > Soil > Vadose zone... | reverse complement strand
TGGAAGATGATGGCCGAGACCAAGAAGATTCTCGACCCCAAGATCAAGCTCACCGCCACCTGCGTGCGCGTGCCGGTGTTCATCGGGCATTCGGAGGCGGTCAATGTCGAGTTCGAGCAGCCGATCACCGCTGACGAGGCACGCGATATCCTGCGCAGCGCGCCGGGCTGCCTTGTGATCGACAAGCCCGAGCCCGGCGGCTACGTCACGCCCCATGAATGCGCGGGCGAGGACGCGACCTATATCAGCCGTATCCGCGAGGATGCGACGGTTGAGAACGGGCTGTCGATGTGGATTGTCGCCGACAACCTGCGCAAGGGTGCGGCGCTCAATGCGATCCAGATCGCCGAGTGCCTGATCAACCGCAAGCTCATCCAGGCGAAGCGGAAGGCGGCGTGATTGTTGCCGTAGCTTGATAGCTGCACAAACCTCTCGCCGTCATTCTCAAGCCTCTCGCCGTCATCCTGAGGTGCCCGCACTCTTCGCGGGCCTCGAAGGATGACGGGCACGGCCCGGGCCGTCGCCCTTCGAGGCTCGCGCCGCCGAAGAGGCTGCGCGAGCGCCTCAGGGTGACGGTCGCAGTTAGCAGTTAGGTGCCTTTGGTTGAATCTAGGCCCAGATAGCCATCGTAAGCCCGAATACATCCCGCTCGGGCGGATCCGGAAACGGCCGCGCCTCACCAGCATGAACCCGCCGCGCAATGGCTGCGCAGGCGAGCGCATCGATAAGATCATCGAGCCCAGCCCCCTTGGGCGGCGCAGCTTCGACAACCGCGGCCGGCAGATCCGCCTTGATCAACAATTGACGGCGCAGCGCCAGCCCCGGCTCATAGGGACGGCCCTTCACCTTCTTCGGCTCGCTCAGCGCTTGTTCGCCATTGAGCCGCCAGAACGCCAGCTCGGGATGCACCTCGAACACGCGTTGCGACAGCGCCGCGTCGGCGCGCAGCGCGGCATCGACCTCGCGGATTTTCGGCGCCAGCATGAACAGCTGCTTCGACACTTTGCGGGGCGGCTCCGAGGTCGCGAGCGCGATTCCGCAAGCGTCGCGATAGTCGTGCGCAGCGATCGCGGCTCGCGACGGCACCGAGAACACGGAAGACTGCCGCGCGCCGAGCAGCGGCCGCACCGCGTTCTCGGCTGCGCGTCCACCATAGCCGGCGCGCTCAGGAAGCCCGATCGGAATGTCGATCGCAATCACGGCCGGCGCTTCCGGCGCGGCGGCCACGTCGATGAAGCGCGGCACGAGCCGTACGCGGACCTCGCCGAGATCGGCGCGCGCCAATGCTACGATCCAGCCCGATGGACAGCCATCAATGCCGGCGAGCCAAGTCTCGTGTGTGGAACTCTCCTGCGCGGAACTCTCCTGCGCGGAGTTTGCCTGTGCGCTCATCGCATCATCGTGGCACGACCACATGCCGCGCGGGAGCGCCATCAATCGCGCGTGGCGGCAACGAACCGGCCGGATTCTTGCTCGAGTACCGACAGCTCGCCGGTCGCGACATCGAAGTAGGCGCCGAACAGCGTGAGCGCATTGCGCTCGCTGGCGGCGCGGACGAACGGAAATGTCATGAGATTGTCGAGTGACCGCTTGAGCGACGCCTGCTCCAGCCGCTTGAGATAGTCGCCGTTCTCCCGCTCGCTCTGCACCGAGGCTGCCGCCGGCGCCAGCAGCGAGATCCATTTGCCGATGAAATCCCCGGTCGGCGCGTTGCTGGCGAATGCCTGAATGCCGCCGCAGCGGGCATGCCCAAGCACGACCAGATGCTTCACCCGCAGCACTGCGATGCCATATTCGAGCGCGGCCGACACGCCATGATAGAGCCCGTCCGGCGAATAGGGCGGCACCAGGTTGGCGACGTTGCGCACCACGAACAGCTCACCTGGCCTGGCATCGAAGATTGCCTCGGGCGACACCCGCGAGTCGCAGCAGCCGACCACCATGGTTTCCGGCGCCTGCCCGCGCTCGGCGAGCTCGCGATAGCGGCTCTGCTCGGTCGGCAGCCGGCCGGCCCGGAAGGCGCGGTAGCCGTCGGAGAGGCGCTGCGGGAGGTGGTTTTCCGTCGTCAGGCGCGGCTTTTCGTTCATCAGAGCCCGCTAGCACGGCTCCGAAGGGACCGCTAGATTCATCGCATTCTCCGCATATCCTAGGTCCCTTGCCTAGGCTCCTTTGCATAGGTTCTCTGCATAGGTCATGCCATGTCGCTCCGCCCCCGCCGCAGCGTCCTTTACATGCCGGGGTCCAATGCGCGCGCGATCGAGAAAGCGCGTACATTGCCGGCCGACTGCATCGTGCTCGATCTGGAGGACTCGGTCGCGCCTGACGTCAAGCCTGCGGCGCGCGCACAGGCCTGTGCGGCCGTCACGGCCGGCGGCTTCGGGCCCCGCGAGGTGGTGGTGCGGATCAACGGCCTCGACACCGCCTGGTGGCGCGATGACATACAGGCGGCCACAGCCGTCAAGCCCGCCGCGATCCTGGTGCCCAAAGTGTCAAGCCCCGGGCACCTGGAACGGCTCGCCGAGCGGCTCGCCGATCTTCATGCCGATCCTGGTATCCAGATCTGGGCCATGATGGAGACGCCGCTCGCGGTGCTCAATGCGGCAGCGATCGCGGCCGCTACCGATGGGCGCACGCGCCTGTCGGCCTTCGTGATGGGCAACAACGATCTCGCCAAGGATACGCGCGTGCGGATTGCGCCCGGCCGCGAGGCCTTGCGGCCCTGGCTGATGACCTGCGTGGCGGCGGCGCGCGCCTATGGCCTCGACATTCTCGATGGCGTCTACAACGACATCGCCGACACCGAGGGGTTCGCGCGCGAGTGTGGCGAGGCGCGCGACCTCGGTTTCGACGGCAAGACACTGATCCATCCGAGCCAGATCGCAGCCGCCAATGCGGCCTTTGCGCCGGGCGCCGAGGAGGTCGCGCAGGCACGCAAGATCATTGCGGCGTTCGATCTGCCGGAGAACCAGGACAAGGGCGTGATCGCGCTCGATGGCCGCATGGTCGAGCGGCTGCATGCCGAGATGGCGCGCCGCACGCTGGCGATTGCGGACGCGATCGCGGCCATGCGGCCGGCTAGCCCATAGTCCCCATCACATCGCAGTGGCCTTGACCTCGGCGATGCATCGCCACAAGAATCGACCCTGAACCCAATGATGGAACTCAACGAGGAAACGCAACGAGGGAATTGTTATGCGCCAGGAGTTCATCGCGGCACTGTTTACGGCATTCGTGGCGCCTGCGGCGGCGGACGACGTCGCACCGGGCGGCACGATACGTGCAGTCTACATCGGCACCAATCCGGCGCAGGCCACGCGCGATGCCGCCACCGGCACGACGCGGGGGCCCTCCTATGATCTCACTGTGGAGCTGGGCAAGCGCCTCGGGATTGCGGTTGACATGAAGCCGGTCGCCGGTCCGGCGGCGGTGATCGCGGCGGTCTCAGGCGGCGAGGCCGATATCGGCTTTATCGCCTTCGAGCCCTCGCGCGCTGGAACGATTGATTTCTCGCAGACTTATCTGCTGGTGCAGCAGAGCTTCATCGTGCTCGACGGCTCGTCGATCCGCACGATCGCGGATATTGACCGCCCGGGCCAGAAGATCGCGGGCGTGCGCGATGATTCGATCTCGCTCTACCTGCGGCGCCATCTCAAGCAGGCGACGCTGGTCGAGATCGCCAACAATCCGCCGGAGACCAAGCGCATGCTCGCCAGCAAGGAGATCGATGCGTTCGGAGCGAGCCGCCCGCGCTTGAGCGCGCTGGTCGCCGAGATACCGGGCACGCGGCTGGTGCCGGATAACCTGTTCGGCGTGCCGCAGACTGTCATCTTGCCTAAGGGCAAGGCAGCGGCGCTCGAGACGGTCAATCGCTTCATCGATGACGCGCGCGCGTCCGGGTTCCTGAAGGCTGCGATCGAGAAGAGTGGCGTCGTCGGGCTTGAGGTGGCGCCGGGGGGCTCGTGGAAACCCACCGCGCCGTGATTGCGGCATGGGTTCGCCGCATGGACTTGCCGGTGATTCGCGAGTAGTGAGTCGTGGCTTTGCGAATTCTGGTTGCAGCGCCGGGAGGTGGCTCCGGGAGGTGACTGATGCGGGTCCATCCGGTTGCCTTTGTGGTCGGTCTTCTGCTCGGCTTCGCGCTGTCGCAGACGCCTGAATTTGCGCAGCAATATCGCCAGCGCCTGGGCGGCGCGATCGACGAGCTGCAGCGCATCGTCCAGCAGTTCGATGACGATTCGCGCCGCGCCGGTTACGACCGGACGTCGGCGCTGCGGTTGATGGCGGGCAATCCCGAGCAGATCGTTCGCGATCAGGCGAGCCGGATGGCAGAGCTGATCACGCGGTATGGCCGGCTGCGCGCGCAGGAGGAGGCCTTCCGAACCGGCGGCCCGTTCGCGCGGCTCTCCGCATTCGTGCTGGATTTCGATCGGCCGCTGGTGCAGCGGACCTTGCAAGCCTACGAGCCGGCGGTGCCGGTCACGACCGAAGGCCTGCTGCTTGCCGGCGGCGGATTTCTGCTCGCCTATTTGCTGCTGCCCATATTCGGCGAATCCTGGCGGAGGCGGCGCCGGCTGCGCGCCAAGCTGCGCGGCTCGATGGCGAATAACGGCGGCTAAGCGGAGCTCACGCCCACGGGCGTGCGGCCTTGGCCTTCGACTCGAAGTCGTCGATCTGCTTCGCCTTCACCATGGTGAGCCCGATGTCGTCGAGGCCGTTGAGCAGGCAGTGCTTGCGGTGGGCGTCGATCTCGAACTTGACCACGCCGCCGTCGGGTCCCCTGATCTCCTGCTTCTCAAGGTCGACCGTCAGCGTCGCATTGGCGCCGCGCTCGGCGTCGTCGAACAGCTTCTCCAGGTCCTCGGGCGAGACCTTCACCGGCAACACGCCGTTCTTGAAGCAGTTGTTGTAGAAGATATCGCCGAATGAGGTCGAGATCACGCAGCGGATGCCGAAGTCCATCAGCGCCCAGGGCGCGTGCTCGCGCGAGGAGCCGCAGCCGAAATTGTCGCCCGCCACCAGGATCTTGGCTTTGCGATACGCCGACTTGTTGAGCACGAAGTCCGGGTTCTCGCTGCCGTCGTCCTGGTAGCGCTTCTCCGAGAACAGGCCGATGCCAAGCCCGGTGCGCTTGATGGTCTTGAGGTACTGCTTGGGGATGATCATGTCGGTATCGACGTTGATCATCTGGAGCGGGGCGGCGACGCCTTCGAGCTTGGTGAACTTGTCCATCAAGGAGTTCCTGCGACAACGAGATTTGCCCTTCTCATGGCGGTTCCCCCTGTGCCGGTCAAGCGCTCGGGGCGCATGCCGGCCCTTCCGAGTGGCCGGCCGTCCTGGTAACCTGTCCGAAAGACAAAGATTGGCGAGGGAATAGCAATGTCGATGGCAGAAGCGGCGGTGAGCAGGATTTCGGTCACCAAGTTGCACCCGATCATCGGGGCGGAGATTGGCGGTGTTGATCTCAGCCGTCCCCTCGATGCCGAGACGATCAGGCAGATCAAGGAGGCCTGGTTCAAACACACGGTGCTGGTGTTCCGAAATCAGAATATTTCCGAGGACGACCAGCGCCGGTTTGCGTCCCATTTCGGGCCGGTTGCCAAGCGGGTGCCGCCGCGCGCCGGCGCGGCCGGGGCCGACAGCCTGCTCGATTGGGACGACATGTTGCTGATCACCGACAACGTTGATGAAAAGGGCAAGCCCAAAGGCGCGCTCGGGCACGGCGAGATGTGGTTCCACTCCGACAAGTGCTACCACCGGCGGCCGCATCGCGCGACGTTCCTGTTTGGCATCGAAATCCCGGCCGAAGGCGGGATTACGAGATTTTCGAGCTCCTATGCGGCCTACGAGAGATTGCCGGCGGATGTGAAGACGCGCCTCGACGGCGCCATGGTCATGCAGGGCCATCAATACACCACCGGGCGCCGGATCGACCTGAGCACCGATATCGCGACCATGCATCACTGCCGTCAGCCCATCGCGGTCACCAATCCGGGCTCCGGCCGCAAGGGCCTCTACGTCACCAGCCAGAACACGATGTGGATCGAGGGCATGGACCGCGACGAGAGCGAAGCACTCCTGCTGAAGATGTTCGACATCGCCGAGGATCCCGCGATCATCTACGATCACGTGTGGCGCCTTGGCGATCTGGTGATGTGGGACAACCTCGCCTGCCTGCATGCGCGCACCGACTGGCCGAGCGAGCAGCGCCGCACGCTGCGCCGCTGCACCACTGAAGGCGAGCCGCTGTACTAAGCGGCTGTTCGTTGAGGTCGCGATCTGTTTCCGTCGAACAGGTACGCTAGACTAGAGTGAGGTGAGCTGAGCTTGAATCGCCTCTTAATTCCGTTCGTCCCCGCGGAAGCGGGGACCCAGTTCTTTGGCCGAGTTCTCGGCTCCTGGGTCTCCGCTGCCGCGGGGACGAACGGAGATTGGTTCAATGGCGGTGCAAACCTAAATTCATCCCGCACTAGTTCTACTGCGTCACTAAACATGAGGCGGCTGTCGCTGCGCCCTCTCCCCTACGCGGGAGAGGGCAGCGCTGAGTGCTCAACGAGCACTGTTGGGTGAGGGGGCGAGCCTTCCCCCTCACCCGATCCGTGTTGATGCACCGCCGAGCTGCCCTCTCCCGCGTAGGGGAGAGGGCGCAATAACAACCGCCGCGTTGCACGGCACTGTCACTCGCTGCTCGCTGCTCGCGCTTCTGATGCAGTAAGACTAGCCTTCCGGCAACCTTCCAAGGTCACCCCAGAACCTCACCACCTGTCGCACCGTTTCCACAAACACTTTCCCATCGAACGGCTTCACGACATAGCAACTTGCATGTCGCTCGTAGCAGTCTCTTATGTCGCTCTCCGACTCAGAGCTTGTAAACATCACAACCGGAATAGCCTTCAGTTTCGGATCAGACTTGACACAATCAAGAAACTTTTTTCCATCCATTTTTGGCATATTGAGATCCAGCAGGATCAGATTGGGTGTCGGAGCATTGCCGAAAATTCCTTGCTTCGATAGAAATTGGAGGGCTTCCACGCCGTTATTTGCGACAGAGATTGCGCAGGCTGGCTTGCCGTCTCGAAACGCCTGCTCGGTCATTTCGACATCCCCGTCATTGTCCTCCACGAGCAACACCCTCAGCGGCTTGGTCATGCGGCCTCCTTGTTGTTCGATGGGATCGTGAAGATGAAGTTGGTGCCTTTTCCCAATTCGGACTCAAACTGAATGTCGCCGCCACAAAGCCGGACGAATTTGCGACAAGTGGAAAGCCCTATGCCCGTTCCTGGGTATTCTTCTTTGCGGTGCAGCCGTTGGAAGATCGTGAAAATTCGATTGTTGAACTTGTGATCAATGCCAATGCCATTGTCTTGAACGGAGAATTCCCAAGCATCTCCCGCGGCCCTGGCACCAATTTCGATGCGAGGCGCCCTGACGCCGTCTTGAAACTTGAGGGCGTTTCCAATCAAATTCTGAAGCAAGACCCGCATCAATGTCGGACTTGTTGCAATAAACGGCAGGTCAGCGCTAGTGATAATGGCCCCCTTTGCGGCGATGAGAGCCTCGAATTCGGCCAGGACCTCGCGAACGATTTCGTTGCAATCAACCGTCTCGATCTTCACCTCCTCTCGGCCCACTCGCGAAAAAGTAAGAATATCCTGAATCATCTTTTGCATGCGCTTTGCATTGCCAGCGATGAATCGCAGATATCTCTCGCTTTCTTCGCCGAGCGATCCGACACACTTCTCTTCAAGAAGGCCCGCATAACTATTCATCATTCGGACCGGCTCTTGCATGTCGTGCGAACAAATGTAAGCAAAGCGCTCCAACTCCTCATTGGACTGCTGCAGCGTCGCGTTGAGCTTGAGGATTTGTTCGCGCTGAACATAAAGGTCGAGATACACCTTGACCTTGCTCTTCAGTATGTCGGAGTTGATCGGTTTGAAAATGTAGTCGACGGCACCGAGCTCGGCCGCCTGGCTCGCGTATTTTTCCTCCTTGCTGATCGCCGTGACGAAAATGATCGGCACGCCGCGCATGGACTCATGCTCTTGCATCAGCATCGCCGTTTCGAAGCCGTCCATTTCCGGCATCTGTACATCAAGGAGCACAACGGCGAACCGATGTCGCAGCAGAAGTGAAAGCGCTTCGTTTCCGGATGATGCCTTGAAAATATTGGCCTGCAAGGGCCGCAGAACCTTTTCTGTGGCGAGCAGATTTTCTTTCCGATCATCGACGATGAGGATGCTCGGCCGAAACTCTTGAGCAATGGCCGAACAAGCCGGATGTCGAGTGTCAGCGGTCTGCGCCTGTTTCATGACAAACCCTTCACCAGCCTCGCAAGGAAAGATGCGACGTGCTCCAGATCGAGAACCTTGTCCACGCGGACTGCGTCGATCGCGGCTTGCGGCATGCAAGGCGATTGCGCCGATCGCGGGTTCTGGACGATTGCATAGCCACCCTGTTCTTTGATTCGTATAAGTCCTTTTGCCCCATCTGCGTTGGCTCCCGTAAGCACTATGCCGATCAAGCCTGGGCCAAAAGCATCGGCGGCGCTTTCGAACAGCGGATCGATGGCGGGCCGGCAAAAATTGACCTTCTCGTCGAGTGATAAGCTCAACGTTCCGTCTGGCTCGATAAGCAGGTGATATCCTGCCGGAGCAACATAGGCTGTCTGAGAGTGCATAGGCTCTTTGTCTTCGGCTTCCTTGACCACAAGGGCAGTAGCGCGATCCAAGATCTCACTAAGGTAGCAATCACCTTTTGGTTCGACATGTTGGACGATCACAATCGGAACCGGAAACGCAGCTGGCAATCCGCTCAGCACCGTCCTAAGCGCGTGCAACCCGCCGGCAGAAGCTCCGATTGCCACACACTCAAACAAGCGATCCCCCGGTTCGCCGATAGACCTTTTGCCGAGCATCCACAGATTCGTACTCCTCCTTGACCTTGGAGAAGTTGAGCGTTTCCTTCGATCCGAGACAGAGATAACCCCCGTGGCGCAGGCTCGCCGTAAAAAGAGACAAGACCCGATCTTGCAGTGTCTGATCGAAATAGATCATCACGTTCCGACAGAAAATCAGATTCATCTCGCCAAAGACGCCGTCGGTTGCAAGATTGTGATACGAGAACGTCACGCGCTCCTTCAACGGCTCCTTGATCTTCGCGAGATCATAAGCGCTGCTGTAGTAATCTGAGAGAGCCCGCGTTCCTCCGCTTGCTCGATAATTCTCGGCAAACTGAACCATGTTGGCGGTGGGATAGACGCCCTTTTCAGCGGTATCGAGCCCGTGCTTGTTAAAATCCGTGGCGTAGATGCGCGCGCGGCTCAGGAAGTCCTCTTCATAAAGGATGATAGCCAAGGAATAAGCTTCTTCTCCTGTCGCGCATCCCGCGTGCCAGATTTTTACGAACGGGAATGTCTTCAGTATTGGCACCACCTTCTCGCGAACAACCCTATAGAAGGCGGGGTCGCGAAACATCTCGGTCACTGAGACGGACATGTGCTTCAAAAATCGATCAAAAGACGCCTCATCATAGAGCAGGCGGTCGAGCAACTCCGTGAAACGTTTGAAGCCGGCGTCCCGCCGCGCGTGCTCGAGCCGTCGCCTTATGGAAGCATAGGAATAGTGGGTGAAGTCATAGCCCCAACGACGGCGAATGCCCTCGAGCAATAAGTCGATGCCAATGCCATCAATATCATTCCGATCACGGACGAGCGCCGTCGCAGCCCCCGGTTCAGGGGAGACGCAGCTTTCTAATGCTTCTTCAATTTGAATCACGCGGCTTTTTCCAGTCTGAAGAGCCAAACGCGCAATAGTGTCAGCAGGCGTTCTATATCGACGGGTTTGACCAGATAGTCGTTGGCCCCAGCTTCCATGCACCGCTCCTGCTCCTCGGGCATCGCCCGGGCCGTCAAAGCGACAATGGGCATATCCTGCCAGGCCTTGCGCGAGCGGATCTCCCGCATGGCCTGATACCCGTCCATCACCGGCATCATGATGTCCATGATGACCAACTCAATGGCTTTCTCACTCCGCAGCTTTTCAAGAGCCATCTCGCCGTTGTCGGCAATGACAACATTCATTCCATGCTTTTTGAGCAGCTTGGACAACGCAAAGGTGTTCCGCATGTCGTCATCGACGAGCAAAATCGTGCGGCTCTGCAATGCGCGATCTGGATCGTGGTGCATGCGAATTATATCTTTTTGATCGTTTGAGAGCGTGGATTCAACGCTGTGCAGGAACAGTGTTACTTCATCGAGCAGCCGATCGGAGGAACTTGCGCCCTTGATCACGATGCTTCCGGTATAGCGGGAGAGCTGGCGATTTTCCTCTTCTGTCAATTCCTTGGCTGTGTAGATGACCGTTGGCGGAGGGGCGGACGGCCCAAACTCTTTCTCGACCGCTGAGAGCCATTCGATTCCCGTCATGTCCGGCAGTTTCAAATCGAGGATGATGCAGTCGAACTCTCTGGACTTGATCTGCCCGAGCCCGGCTTCTCCGGTCCCCACATTCGTGATCTCTATGTTTTTTTGCTTTAGCAAGCTTTCGATCGCGACTTGAGTTTTCTTATCGTCCTCAATGACCAATACCCTCTTAAGCTCAGAGCTGAGCAGGGACTCGATTCGCGCGAAAGCGCCGTCTATGTCTTCAATTCTGACGGGCTTGGTCAGATAGCCGACAGCGCCCTTCTTGAGTGGCAACGTGGTGTCCGCTTCCGTCACACCGGAAATGATGTGTACGGGGATATGGCGTGTCTTCAGATCGTGCTTGAGCTGGTCGAGCACACACAGGCCGTCGATATCGGGTAGGCGCAGATCAAGGATGATAGCTGTCACGGGCTGCTCGGTCGCAAGGATCAGTCCGCTCTTCCCGTCACCCGCTGCCAGAGATCGATAACCGCGCTTGCGGGCGATCTTGATCAAGGTTGCTGCGAACTCGCGATCATCCTCGATAATGAGCAGGACCTTGTCATTGGGTCCGATGGATTTTCGATCGTCAGGAATAAAGGTTTTGACAGCCGATCTCGGCACATTCCGGAGGTCGGTTGCAGGTGTCGGTTCGCTGGCCGGCGGCTGGGGTGGGTGGGAGGATCTTCCGCGCGCACTACCGAGCGGCAAATAGAGCGTGAAGGTGCTGCCTTCCCCTTTCTTGCTCTCGACATGGATTTCGCCACCCAGTAGATGGGCAAATTTCCGGGCAATGGTCAGGCCAAGGCCGGTTCCACCATAATGCCGATCAATGGATCCGTCTTCCTGCTGGAAGGCCTCAAATATGTCCTTGAACTTTGACTCATTGATCCCAATGCCGGTGTCGGTCACCGCGAGGGCCACTGTTTCGAGGCCGATCAATGACGAGCGTTGCAGGCCCACGCCGTCGCCCGCCCTTTGAATGTCGAGCGTAACGGAGCCTTTCTCGGTGAACTTGAACGCATTGGAAAGAAGATTCTTAAGAATCTGCTCGACGCGCTGGCCGTCGGTATGCAGGCTCTCGGGAAGGTCGTCGCCGACGCGCATACGAAAGGTCAGGCCTTTCTCTTTGGCGACAGGCGAAAACTGTTCGTTCATGTGCTTGGCAATGCCGGCAAACTGGGTGTCCTCGGGCATTACCGTAATCTTGCCCGCTTCGACTTTCGACAAGTCGAGAATGTCGTTGATGAGGGACAACAGCTCCATGCCACCACCGTGGATGACGCGCGCCTCTTCGATTTGCTCTGCAGTGAGATTTCCCTCCTCATTGTTCGCAAGGCCGCGCGACAGAATGAGCAGGCTGTTGAGCGGTGTACGCAGCTCATGCGACATATTGGCGAGGAACTCTGATTTATAGCGGTTGGAGAGCTCCAACTCGGCGGCCTTTTCCTCGATCATGCTCTTGGTCTGCTCGAGTTCAGCCGATTGCTGGCGAATGCGTCCATTCTGCTCTTCAAGTGCCTTGGTTTTCTCCTCCATCTCCTCGTTCGAGGCCTCAAGCTCCTCCTGCTGAGTCTTTAGCTCTTCCTCGCTGCGCTGCAGCTCCTCGGCGGTCTGCCTGGCCTCTTCCAGCAATTCCTGCGTGCGCATGCTGGCACTGATGCTGTTCATGATGACGCCGACATTGAAGCTGAGTTGGTCGAGCAGCGTCATTTGCAGCTCAGTGAAACTGCCAAGAGTGGCCAATTCCATGACCGCAACCAGGGAATTCTCGAACAATATAGGCACGAACAGTATTTGCCTGGGTGCAGCCTCGCCCAGGGCCGAAGCAATGCGCGGATATTCGGCCGGAATGTCAGAAACGAGCGTCCGCGAACGTTGGCGCGCGCAGGTGCCGATAAGACCTTCACCCCAGCGAAAACTTTCAGCGAGGCTGGCATCACGGCGATAACCGTAGACGCTCATGAGGTTGAGCGTCTCGTACTCGTGCGAGCTATGGCGACGCGTGAAGCTGCCGCTGATATAGAGCGCGCCGACCTGCGCCCCCACGGATGGGGCCAGAGTCTGAAGAAGCGCCTCGGCAAAACCGTTCAGGTCCTTGAAGCCCAACAAATTGCGCGAGACCGAAACGAGGTTCTCCTTGATCCAATCCTCGTCGTCCTTCTGGGCCATCATGGCGGCAAATTCGCGAGAAAGGACACCGATTTCATCGGGTGAGTCCGTTGGTAGCTGTATGTTTTTCTCGCCTTTGCGGTAACGTACGACGCCGGTGGCGACATTATTGAGGGGACGGATGAGAAGGCGGAGTAGCCACACGCCCAAAACGAGCGCAACAAGCGCGACGAACGCGCTAAACATCAAACCCCGCTGCGAGATGGAGTCCGTCGCCGCGACAATGTCACGGTAAGTCGCCTCGACAACGATGCTCAGAAAATTTTTCGGATCGCGCGCATCAAAATGAAATTTCCGCAATGCGAGCACGCTCCCGTGCCTCGCGTCCTCAGGAACGTATGTAGCTTTGTCGCGTTTCGGATCGCCTAAGACCTTAATGAGGCGCGGATCATCGCTTTGGAGGCGATAATCATGGCCGAGGTCACTGGCGTAGAGTCTTGCCGGGTCTGGGTTGACGAGATAGTCGCCGCTGGCATTGGCAACAAGCAAGGTTCTGTTTTCGGGGAGGCCACTGCGGTTCTTCTGCAGTACGGCACCGAGGTCCATATTGGTCAGAATGAGACCGAATGGCTTGTTCTTATCGTCAAACATGGGAACAATGGCGCGTTGCACGAGCGTGTGGGGAACAATGACGCGCCCTTCATCACGCTCCAGGCTTGGCTCGCCCAAATAGACTTCGCCAGGAGCGACGCTGAGAGCAGGCCGGAGATACAATTCCTCGCCCGCCCGCTTCAATCCGCCCTCCGGTGCGCGTTCGATCCGATTGCCGAAGCGTTCAACGCGCAGAAGGTCGAGCCCGTCAGCGTCAATAAATCGGATTCGCCGGTAACGCTCGCGTGTGCGAAGCATCTCCGTGAACGTCATCGCGAGCCGTCGCTTAAAATCCGCCGTGCTCGAACCCTCGTCCGGGTCGATACCCCCATGTTGAGAGGCGCGGACGATGCCTATGGCCGCGTTCGTATGGGCGAGCAGCTGAACGTCATCTCTGAGCGCATCGATGATTCCTTGCAACGGTGCCTGGAGATAGCCTGCCTCTTCCTGCAAGCCTTCAATAGAGCGATCGATGAGGATCTGGTTGCTGCCGCGTATATACACTTCGTTAACTGCAAGCGCAGTTACGACAACCGATCCCGCCACCAGGGCGGACAGTTTCACAACGATTGAAATCTTGATGCGCTTGAACGGAACGGCCACGCGACCGAGAACCATGAGATTCTCCCATCATTGCCCTGTAGAATCTCACATCCAATAGTTGAATAATGGTTTCATAAAACCGGCAACGGGCATCAAAACACGGCGTTGGAGGTCGTTTTGTCTGGCTGTAGCCCCAGACGAGAAGACAGCGTTGAGATCTGGCGGTCCTCGCCGATGCAAATTTCAAATGGTCGAATGAGTGACAGGGGAGGGAGGGAACCGTGTGGCGGGCACACGTTCGCAACTGGCGCGAACAGAATGTGCTGGTCGTCCTTACTCCACGCCGGCCTCGATCGCTTCCATGTCGGCGTCGGAGAGGCCGAAATGGTGGCCGATCTCGTGCACCAGCACATGGGTCACGATGGCGCCAAGCGTCTCGTCGTGTTCCGCCCAGTAGAGCAGGATCGGCACGCGATAGAGCCAGACCATGTTGGGCATCTGGGCCGGCGCGCTGCCCGATTGGAACGGCAGGCCCACGCCCTGGAACAGGCCGAGCAGATCAAACTCGGTTTCCGCCTTGAGCTCGTCGAGCACCTCGTCGGTCGGAAATTCATCGACGTGGATGACGAGCCCGTCACACAGCGCGCGGAACTTGTCGGGCAGCCGACGGTAGGCCTCCTCGGCGATCACATGCAACTCGTCGAGCGAGGGCGCCTTGATCGGCCGCCAAGCCATTGGATCGGCAAACGGGTCGGTCATGCGATTTTCTTATGCGAGGCCAAGCGATTGGCCAAGCGATTGACCAAGTGATTGACCAAGTGATTGACCCAGTGACAGGCAAAGTCGTTGTGCCGGTACTGTGCTCCTGTGCACACACGCTATCGCTTGCTGCGCACACTGCGCATGTGGGGCGTTGACGGGCGGGCCAGGATCGGCGAGCGTAGCGCAGGGGGACATGAGGGGGCGGATATGACGGCAAAAATCGCGCTATTGACCGTTGCGATCGGCTTGATCGGGCTCGGCGGCGTTGATACGGCATCGGCCCAGAGCAACGAGCGCGGTATTGCGCGTTCCGATCTTTCCGCCTACGCGCAGGCCCGCCCCCGCATCCGGGTGACGCCGCGCTGTCCCTACCGCACCACGTCGGTGCCCTATCCGACGCCCGCCGAATGCGACTTTCCGGGCCCCGGATATGTGCGCCAATGCAACGCCCAGCTCGTGCGCGAGTACCGCCCCAGCGGTACGGTCATCGTCCCGGTGACGCGCTGCTGGTGGGAGCCCGGGCGCGGCTGAGGTTCTTGTAGCCCGCATTGAGCGTTAGCGAAATGCGGGTCCCGGATGTCGCTTTCGCTCCATCCGGGCTACATCTCGCCTCCGCTCAGCGCCGTCTCAGCGAGGCCTGCCCGGACGAGTTCGAGAGCGAGTCATGTCCGCCAAGGACCGGCAGGATCACGCCGGCCAGAAAGCACACCGCCACGATGGCCGGAATCCACATGCGGATCTGCCCAAAGATGCGCCCCAGCCACTTCGACGGGTTCATGCGCGCGGCCCAATCGCGCATCGCGTAGCCGAGCGCCGCCAGCAGGACGCCGAGCGAAAAAGCCACGATGCCGTTGAGCACGCCTTTCTTGAGGGCGGTCGAGCCGCCATAGGGCCAGATCATGGACAGGAACGCCAACAGCGCCATCGCGCCGATCGCATTGATGATGATGAAGGTCTTCTGGCCTTCGATCAGCATACGGTCCTTCGGATCGTCCATCGCCCATCTCCTTCGCTACCCGCCGCGGAGGCTGCATCCTCCCAAATCACCCGCTACATAGCGCCAGCTAGACGACATTGCGTCCGCCATGGCAACGCAGGCGGGCACGTTCTCCCCTGCAAAAAAATCTTGCGAATCAGTGCGTTACGGGAACGCCCCAGGTGGTGGGCGAAATTAGGGCAATCGGCGTTCGTTGGATTCCCGCTGACGCGAAATGAACGAGCTGAGGCTCAAGGCTCCTGCGAGGCCGCGAAGGCCGCGATCGCCACGATGTCCTCGTTGGTGAGCTTCTCGACCACGCCCTTCATCAGCGGCGCCCAGGTGCCGGCGCGCTCGCCGGTCGCCATCAGATAAAGTTGGCGCGCGATCGTCACCGGCGACTGGCCGGCAATGCCCGGCACCTCGCCGACGCCTTTGAGTGTCGGCCCATGACAGATCGTGCAGGCAATGGTCTTGCCGTCGCCGCCGGTGGCGACCAGGTTCAGGCCCTTGGCAAGGCTGCCGGGCGGCGCATAAGCGATGAAGCCGGATTTGGGATCGCGCAGCTCGACCCGCTCGGCATCCTCCGGAACCTCGATGACGCGCATGCCGATCGGCTCGGTGCCGCCCTCCGGCAGCGGCATGCGCCGCGTGCCGAGGAAGTAGGTCTTCGGCACGGTTTCGGTCTCGACCACGCGGGTCCAGCGCTTGACCGGCAGCGAAGCAAAGTATTCCGCCGCGGTCTTCATCTCCTCATCGCTCATCGCCTTGGTGAAGGTGAGCATATTGGCTGCGCCCTTGCGCACGCCGCTCTTGAACTCGGCGAGCTGGCGCGCGATGTAGCCCGCGCTCGCGCCCGGCAGCCGGGAGTTCTCCGGATGGCCATAGCCGGTCGAGAGATGACAACTGATGCAGGCGCGCACCTCCCTTCCGCGCCCATGCGCCACGATCGAAGGCATCGGCGGATGCTCGTCCGGGAACCAGTCCGGTGGCTCGTTGAAGGAATCGATCTGCGATTGGGTGTAGGTCTTGCTGCTCCCTGGCACTTGCTTGAGCTCGCCGGTCTCGGGCTTGCGCGGCGCCCCGGTCACGCCCGGCGGCGGAAACGCCCAGTCCGGCCGCTCGGCAGCGGCCGCCACGGCCGGCAGCGCAGCCAGCATCAGTGCACAGGCGATGGTCTTCATCGATCTCCTCCCACAATATGTCGCGCTTCAACGGCGCGGCTCGAAGTCACCATACAATGGCGCGGCGGGACGCAACAGCGCGCGATAAGCGCGCCCGAATACTTCATAACCAGGACCGAAGCATTGCCGCACAATTGCGCAGCGATGCAAGAAATCCGCAGTCGGCGGGCCTTTCTTGCCCCTCGAACGGCGCCGCTCAGGCACAAATCCCGGGACATCCAGCTGATTTACCGAGCCCTCGCATCCCAACAGTATGGCCACAAGCACCAATCGCGGTGCGAGCAACAAAACAGGAGACCTCCCATGTTCAAGAATACAGTGATCGCGCTCGGCGCTGCGGTCGTCCTCGTGACGGCGCTCGGCTCCGCGAGCTATGCCCAGCAGAACCCGCAAGAGTGGTGGCGCGCGTACGAGAATTCAAAGTCGGGCAAGAAGCACTGCGTTGGCGGCGATGAGAGCGCCGCGAGCGCCTATCCGTCCTGGATGGTATGTCACCCCCGATAGCGTCGTGATTGATCAGCCGACCGTTCGTTCCCGCGCATGCGCTTTCGCGGGGACGAACGGAGAGTGACGCCTACTCCTCGGGCTCGGTGGTGAAGAACAAGGGATAGCCTTTCGACTTGCCAAGCTCGGTTGCTTCCTTGGCCTTGGTCTCGGCAACGTCCTTGGCGTAGACCGCGATCACGCAAGCGCCGCGCCGGTGCGCGGTCATCATCACGCGGTAGGCCTCGTCCTCGTTCATGCGGAACACCGCCTTGAGCACCAGCACGACGAACTCGCGTGGCGTGTAGTCGTCGTTGAGCAGGATGACCTTGTAGAGCGGCGGCCGCTTGGTCTTGGGCCGGACCGCAGTGCGCGGCTTGACGATGCTCTTGGCCATAGCAGTTCCATCGGCGGCAACGTTGCAAGCATAGAGCATTGCCAAAGCCGGCGCAGCCCGTCAGGCCGCTCGTCAGGCCACTTGGCGTAGCCCATCCGCCATCCGGCGTAGCCAATTCGGCTATTCCGTGATCGCCATCACAGTCGACTGTACCGATCCGCCTAGATTGGGCCGCGACGGCGATGCCGTCCCGCCCATTCAACGGCGCAGCGCGCCACGATCGATGGAGTATGCCGATGTCGCCTCACCAAACGCTGATTACCGCTTCCATGGCCATGGCAGCTCTGTGGACCATCGGCATGTTGTGGTGGCTGCCGCCGCCCGCGACCGTCGGCTATGTGGTCCAGGCGGCCGCAGGCGCCATCGTCGGCATCGTCTGGTACAGCGGGATGCGCATCTGGATGGCCTGCTGCCCACAGTGATCTGACGTCAAGCAGTGATCTGACGTCAAAGTGATCTGACGTCAAAGTGATCTGACACAAGGCAAAGGTTCCAAAGGCGCCGCCACATCATTGTGGCGCGCCCTTTTTTGCGTCCTTGTCGTCGTGTCGGCGACGCTCGCCGCAGATCGTCACTGAGTGATGACGACGATGTGATGATGACGATGTGATGATTTCGATGGCCGTATTTCAGTCGAGATCCTGAACCGATCTTCAGCAAACTTTTCCGACGCGCTCTGCAACCGCGGTTCTACGCCTCCGTATCAATCAACGGATGTCAAAGAGGACATCCGTGATGAGAGGAGTGATCCGCATGATCCGCAAGCTTACCGTTGCACTCGCCGCCACCGCAGTGG
>Ga0137409_10002865_pt1 | contig 18312 bp, 18 predicted proteins | sample CZODoug1_16funga_FD_122059 | JGI IMG/M metagenome (GOLD analysis project Ga0137409, IMG submission 122059) | Vadose zone soil fungal communities from Angelo Coast Range Reserve, California, USA - CZODoug1_16fungal (Hybrid Assembly) | ecosystem: Environmental > Terrestrial > Soil > Vadose zone... | reverse complement strand
AGAAAGGATCTGCGCGAACGTCGTCTCGTGACCCTGGCCGTGGTTATGCGTTCCCAAGAACACGGTGACGCTGCCATCGGGGGCAACGCGAACCTGCGCTACCTCGTAGAAACCGACACGAGCGCCCATAGCGGCGGCGAGACGTGACGGCGCGACACCGGAAGACTCGACATAGCAGGCAATGCCGATGCCGCGTGCCTTTTGCGGGTTTTTCTTTTTTCTTCCTTCAAAACCAGCATAGTCGGCGATTTGCAGCGCGCGCTCGAACACCTTTGGAAAGTCGCCGCAGTCATAGGTCGGCCCGACCGGCGTCTTGTAGGGCATCGCCGAGGGCGGAATGAAATTGCGGCGCCGGATCTCGGCTCGATCGAGGCCGAGCTCCCGTGCCGCCTTGTCGGCAAGGCGCTCGAGCACGTAGCAGGCCTCGGGACGGCCGGCGCCGCGGTAGGCATCGGTCGGCACGCTGTTGCTGAAGAAGCCGTTGACTTCCACGAACACTGCCGGCGTGCGATACAGCCCGGCGAGCAGCGCGCTGTAGATCGGTCCGGCGATCGCCGCGCCGAAGCTCGAGACGTAGGCGCCGAGATTGGCGCGCGTCGAGACGCGCAATGCGAGGAAATGCCCCTGATCGTCGAGGCCGAGCGTGGCGCGGGTGACGTGGTCGCGCCCCTGCGTGTCCGAAAGGAACGACTCGTTTCTGCCCGCGATCCACTTCACCGGCCGGCGCAGCCGGCGCGCCGCCCAGACGACCAACGTCTCCTCCGGGTAGTGCTTGCCCTTGTAGCCGAAGCCGCCGCCGACGTCACGCGACACCACGCGCAGGTCCGCCTCGGCGATGCCGAGCTCCTCGCACACATAGCGGCGAATGTGGTGCGGCGCCTGCGTGCCGACGTAGAGCGTGTCGCCGGTGGAAGCCGCGCCGCGTGTCTCGATCGCCGCGCCGCACAGCCGGTTGTTCACCAGCTCGACCTCGATCTTACGGCTCGCGCCCGCCATCGCCTGCTCGGCCGCCTGCCGCTCGCCGCGCGTCCAGGCAAATGCCTGCTCGCCGTCGACGAGCGGCAGCGGCTCGTAGTCCACGACCACCTGCTCGGCGAGATCCTCGGCCGTGGCGCGCGATTCGGCGAGCACCATCGCCACGGGCTCGCCGACGTGACGCACTGTTTCGCGTGCCAGCTGCCAGCGGGGCGGCTCGCTCATCCCGGGAAGTACCCATCCGCAGCGCATCGGATGGACACCTTGAAGGTCCTTTCCCGTGAATACCTGGCCGGAAGATCGGATCGATCGGATGCGAGCATGCGCATGAGGCGAGCGGACGAACACGCAATGCAGCTCGCCTGGGAACGACAAATCAGCGATGAATTGTCCGGTACCTGCGAGGAAGCGTCCGTCCTCGACGCGCCGCAGTGCGGCGCCGATCACCGGATCTCTTCGCGCAGCAACTCCAGCCGCTCGTAGATCGCGCGGTCGGTGACGATGAACAGGTCGCCACTGCCCTGGTGGCTTGCCCAGGTCCAGTGCGGAATCGTGAACACGTCGTGCTGCGACCACTCGAAGGTCGTGTCGCCTACTTGCGAGCGCCCTTCTCCCGAGACCACCAGGCAGACGGCGCTGCACGTCGAGCGGCTGTCCTTCGTTTTTTGCCGGATTCTCTTCAGGAACAAATCGAGCGTCGGCATGACCGAGCCGCCGTTCTTTGAATAGCGATACGTCTGCGAGCCGTCAGCCACCGGCGCCAGGCCGCGCACCGCGTCATCCCAAGGGAAGCGGTACTCACCCGATCCGTCCGTTCCGACCTCCCAGAACCGCGCGTCATCGCGCTTTCCCGGTTCGAAGAAGCTCGCATCCAGGTTGCAAATCGCCGGCATGTTGGCGGCGTCGAACCAGACGGTGCGTCGACTGCCCTGGTTGATGTGGCCGTGCCAGCACATCGGCGGCGTCAGCACCAGGTCGCCCTGGTGCATCTCGCAACGCTTGCCGTTGACGATCGTCACCGCGCCTTCGGCGCGTGTTGCGAAGCGGATCGCCGCGGCGGTATGCCGATGCGGAACCGCCTTGTCGCCAGGCTCGAGCACGGTGAAGGCGCCGATCAGGTTCTGCGTCGTGACCGTCGCGCCGTCGAAAGCGGGGTTGGCGAGGATGAGCGCGCGCCGCTCGACGTCCTCGATCCCGACCTCCTTCGCCGCGCGCTCGGTGAATGGCGCGATGTCGCGCCAGCGCCAGTGCATCGGCGCGTCCTTCGCTTGCGGCGCCATCGGTGTGATGCGCTGGTAGCGGTCCCAGAGCGGGTGAATCCGCGCACGTTCCAGCGCGGCGATCAGCGGCGCATCGGGTCGCTCAAGCTTTGTCACGCGCCGCGTAGATCAGCAGCCCGCCGATGATGGCGAGGTTCTTCAGGAAATTGTTCATCTCACCGAAGAAGCGCGCGGGATCCGCTTCCCAGAAGCGGTGGCCCATGGCGGTCGCGATCACGACGAATCCCGCCAGGAACCAGGCGACCCAACGCCGCCGCCAACCGATCGCGAGCAGGACGCCGCCGCCGAGCTCGATGAGGATGGCGAGGACGGTAGCGGCTTCTCCGATCGGCATGCCGATGCGGTTGAAGTAGGCCGAGGTGGTCGTGAAATGCGTGATCTTCCATATACCGGAAACGATGAACAGCGCGGAAAGGAGCAGGCGTCCGACGAGCATGTTCATCGGCGGATTATGCCTTCGCGTCGAACAAGTCAAACATCCACCATAACCGCGATGATTTTCAAGGGATTTTTCAATCGGACACGGAACGGGATACTCAGCTGGCTACACAGTTCCCTAGCAGAACTTGCTTAGAAAAAGCGCTGCCGGTATGAATGGCGAAGGGCCGATAGGCCCTGCAACGGCAAGCCGCGGAGGTCTCCTCGGAGCCGTGACGAAGAAGGGAGCAGAACGACATGGCCACTAGCCTCGAAGAGAAGAAGAACATCGTCCACATTGACTTGGACGAGGAACAAAAGAGCGTCATGCGAGCACTCGTGGAATTTGGACGCGCTGTGTCGGCCGGCACGCTTGCCGAGAAACTTGGCCTGCATCCAGTCAAGATCGAAGTCCACATTGAGCACCTGTGGAGAACGCACGATTTGGTTGAGATGGACATGGTGATGACCTCCGACATCTACGGAGGTGATTCAAAGCCAAAGTACGTCCTGACCGCCAGAGGAAAGCAGTACGCGGTGCTTCACCAAATGCTGAAATAGACGCGATGGAAAGACCGGAAATAGAACTCTGGTTCTGGGAATACACCGACGACTTCGGCAAGCGCCGCCGCAGCACCTGGCGCATGACGGAGGAGCAGGCGCGGTGCCGCCACCGGGATGCTGTGAAGATCGAGGGCACGCTCGAGCGGCGGCAGCCTGATCCGCGTCGCGCGTACTTCCGGCCGTGACGGCCTTTACCCTACTGCTCTTGATCTGCGAGTTGCTGCAGGCCGCCCTTGACCTGCTTGGCTAGGTACTACTTCAGGCCGCGAACGAACGCCTAGGTCTCCTGCGCCGCGCGTGGAATCCGAGAAGCGCAAGCCCTGCGATGAGCATGGCGTAGGTTTCGGGTTCGGGGATGGGAGATGCAACATCGCCGTCGCGCACAGCCCAAGCCGCGTTTAAGTCTAAGTCGTGTGTGACCTGGATGTATACAGTACCGTTAGCGAAGGCGAATGAGAACGCCTGGTCCTCTCCAGCCCCGGTGCTGGACCATGACCTATTTGGAATATTGTTCAAGGTGACACTTCCTAGCACCGATGTTTGGTTGCCAGTTTGGGCATCAAATACTCCCCCTAGGTTAAAGTAGTACATGTAGACCATTTCGTTTCCGCTCGCTGCGCAGGCTCCCGCACTACCGCTTATGCAAGAGGCGAAGTTAAAGTTTTCGCCTGGCAACCGCCAGTCGCTGTACGTGACGTTACGCACGCTGTCATAGTAATTTAGACCCGCAGCCCAAGAATTTGCGCCAGCCCATGTCATGTAACCATCGGCATCGAAACCAGAGGTCTGCGCGTAATTTGCATCTTGAAGCCATGTGACGTTAAGGGCGTCGTCATAGATCAAACCGCCGCCGCGGTCGAACAGCTCGGCGTTCGCATTGCCGACCCCAAGCAGGCAGAGTGCGGCACAGATGACGGATCGGAGTGGATTGGAGCGGGTCATGGACTCCCCTTGAAGACTATGCGGTGGCAGCCGGTTTTAGGTTCCTGCGCCGTGCCATGAAACCAAGGAAGCCAAGGCCGGCCAATAGCATTGCGTAGGTTTCGGGTTCGGGGATCGCAGTGACCGCACTGACATTGGTCAGCGACCAACGTGACGGATCAATCACGGGGTCAAAACTCCCGGGCGCACCCCCGAAGCCTCGCCACACCTCCGCGCTACTGAAAGTACCGTGGCTGACCATGTAGAAGGAATTCGTAGTCCCAAAGTAGGTCGGATAGATATCGGCGAACAGGAAATTGTTCAATGAAGCGTCGGTGGAGACTACCGCTGGCATTGAGGGGTCAAAAGAGCCCCCTGTGTTTAACCCCATGTGTTGCAGGCCCGGGTTGCCCGAGAACGGGATCCCATTCCAGAACACGCTAACGTCTGAAATATTGTCCACGTACACGCCGCTTGCTGTTCCGGCAAACGAACCGCTAACTACCGAGGCGTCAGCAAACGTATAGGAGAAGTTGAACAAGTCGGCTTTCGCCGACGTGGCGCACAACCCCAAAGCTGCAATACCGATGATTGCGACTCTTCTTAGAAGCTTGTCCATGCTCTCCCTCCCCAAGGGGTGTTAGGTAAGACCTTCCCCGCATGGACCTTACGCTGAAGGCTCGGCGGGCTGATAGGGTTGAATGTCCCAAGACAGGAGGGTGGAACCTCCTATGGAGCCCACAATAGGGTGCTTACTCGCAGTTTCTTTGCGCGGTGAATGTCAGCAAATGTTTTGGGGGCGCTTAAAGCGAACCCGCCTACAGGACTCTTGCGTCGAAAGAATCGTAGTTCGCTGTGAGACAGCGTAGCTGCAGATACTGGAGAAAGGTGCCAGGTCCCCGCAGGCCCATGACCACGTTCGGGTGCGGCATGGTCAAGAGCTTGCTTGCCGAAATGTGCGATCCGTTCTCGGCGACACCGTCCGTGTCGACAGCGACGATCGCCTCATTGGGAGCGATCCAGGCGTTGAGAAGGCTCATCCGTAGGCCGGCCCTCCTGCGGAGTCGATCCCCGTACGAACGTCTGCGGACAACCTTAGTCCCTTGCGTCGATGAGGATGAAAGCGATGCGGCAGTTCGCTTCGCCGCGGTTTTCCCAGGCGTGGTCGGTGGCCTGCTGCACCAGCACGTCGCCGGCGCGCAGGTGCACCTCGCCTTCAGGCAGCAGCATGTCGATCTCGCCTTCGATCACCACCGCGTAGTCGATGCTGCGCGTGCGGTGCATCTCGCCCTTCGCCCCCGGCGGAAAGTCCACCACGCGGAAGATCGAGCCGCGCTCGGGCGGCGGAATGCCGATCTCGCGCGCCGCGCGGTCGTCTTTTCGATTCACGTCCGCCGGCGATTCGTCAGTGGTCCACAACAGCGTCGAGACCAGCCCGGAAGGCCGGCGCTTCACGTTCGGCGCTGCACCGTCATGCAAGATCACCGCCCTGCCCTGCGCATCGTGACCGGTGACGACGCGCCGGGTCATTCGGGCTTTACTCCCGCCGAGCGCAGGGCCGCGCCGTACTTGTCGTAGTCGCGGCGCAGGATGGCGCCGAACTCGGCCGGCGTGCCGCCGGTGACCTGCAGCCCGGAGGCGGCGAAGCGCTGCCGTGTCTCCGCGCTCTGCAGCACCGCGTTCAACTCGCGATTGACCCGCTCGACGACAGCGCTCGGCGTCGACGGCGCGGTCATGACCCCGTGCCAGGTGACGAGGTCGAAGCCCGGAATGGTCTCCGCCATCACCGGCAGCTCGGGCAACGGGCCCGTGCCGCGCTTCGGCGCGGTCGAGGCGATGGCGCGCACCCGCCCGGACTTCACATGGCCGACGGCGATGTTAACGACATCGAAGAGCAGGTTGATCTCGCCGCCCATCAGCGCGTTCAGTGCCGGCGCGTTGCCCTTGTACATCACCATCAGCATGTCCGCGCCGGCGTGCGAGCGCAGCAGCTCACACCCGACGGAGGGCAACGCGCCTGAAGCTCCGCAGGTCGCTTTCCCTGGATTTTGTTTGATAAAGGAAAGAACCTCAGAGAGATTCGTCGGCGGAAAGGCCGGATTCGAGATCAGGACCATCGAGGCGTTGTCGAGATGGATCACCGGCGCGAGGTCACGGAAGGGATCGACCGACGCCTTGAGATAGAACGGATTGGTGACCACCGCCGGGACGACGAAGACCAGCGTGTGGCCGTCCGGTGCCGACTTCGACGCCGCCGCGTGGGCGATGTTGCCGCTCGCTCCCGCCTGGTTCTCGACTACGTTCGGCTGGCCGGTGCGCTCGGCGAGGCCCGCGGCGACGATGCGCGCGACCACGTCGGCAGGACCGCCCGGGGCGAACGGAACGAGCCAGCGGATGGGTTTCGATGGCCACTCTTGTGCCCACGCACTACCGCTGATCATCAGGCTCAATACGAGGACAAATTTCATTTGAGGACGTATCTCCCTTCGGCATCGCGGCTGAGTCTCGCGCGCAAGGCGTCGAGGTCGCGCACGATCTCGCGGCCGTCGCGGCTGGCGCGCGCCGCCATCAGCTCGACGAAATGCTTGGGTCCGTCTCGCAGCGCAGCCTCGACGGAATCGAAGCGCCGGCCCTCGTAGCTCGGCGGCTGAGGAATCGGCCCACTGTCGCGCGTCGTCAGGTCGAAGCCCGCCTTCGCCCCGGTCGTCGCACCGCGCAGTGAAGGATCGAGCGGGATGGCGCGGAATCCGCTCTCGACGACGAGATCCCGGTCTGCCTGGAAGCGCGTCGCCAGCGCCCATTCGACCTGCTCGTCCGACCAGACGTCGACGTCGGGATCCACCACGAACACATGCTTGACGTTGACCAGGCAGCCGAACACCGCGGCGATGGCGTTGTGCGCATCGCCCGGCGCGCGCGTCTCGAGCTGGACGCGCACGTTGAACGCGCCGCCGCTCGCGGGCGAGGCGTACACCGCCTTCGTGCCGCGCACTGCGGTTTCCAGGGCGCGCCATACCCCCACCTCGGCCCGCAAGGCGTTGAGCTGCGACGTATCGGTGCGCGAGAGCGTCCGGCCGCTGATCGTGGCTGTCTGGAACACCGCGTCGCGCCGGTGCGTGACCGCGGTGAGATGAAACACCGGATTGCTCTTCAGCGCGCCGTAATACCCCAGAAACTCGCCATAGGGTCCCTCGGGCTCGGCGTAGCCGCGCTCGTCGAGGTAGCCCTCGAGCACGTACTCCGCGTCCGCCGGCACCCGCAGGTCGTTGGTCACGCACTTGACCACCTGCAGGGGCGCGCCGCGCAGGGCGGCGATCAGCGCCAGCTCATCGCCGGGCAGCCGCATGGTGGCGGCGACCTGGTCAATCGGATGCGAGCCGACTACGAAAGAGATCGGCAGCCGCTCGCCTCGCTTCGCGCGCGCCTGGTAGATGGCACGCAGGTCGGACGGCGCGTTGAGATCGATGCCCGCCTCTCGCCGGCCGCGCAGCATGAGGCGACGCATGCCGACGTTGGTCACCTTGCGTTCGTCGTCGTGCGTGAAATCCACCGACGCAGAGATGTAGGGAGCGCCATCGAGGCCGTGCTGCAGGTGCACCGGCAGCGCCGTCAGGTCAGGCTCGCGCTCGACCACTTCCTGCGCCGGCGCCTTCTGCACTTCGACGACCTCGCCCTTGCCCTTCAGCCGGCCAAGCACCTCGTGCAGCAGATCGCGCGGCGTGGTGCGGAAAGCGAGCGCCAGGCGCGAGCGGCTGCCGGTGACATTTCCCGCCAGCGACAGGCGCTCGAACCACACCGCCTTCGGATTGCCGTCAAGCGCCGCCGCCACATCGGCCAGCTCGACCGGACCGCTGACCCGCTGCAGCTCGTCCGGGCCAAGCGCCTCGAGGAACTCGCGCAGCCTCAAACCGCCACCTGCGTCACGTCGTAGCGGAACAGCCATTCGTAGCGCTCGGCGATCCGCGACTGGTCCCATTCGCGGTCGACGTACTTCTTCGCCTCGACCGGATCAGCGAGCTGCGGATTGTGGAAGCGCTCCGCGTTCGCCGCCGATCCCTCGACGACCTTGCGAGTGCGCTCGCGCCGCGCCTCCTCGTAACGCGCGAGGGCCTTGGGCACGTCGCCGGCGTCCTCGCTCAGGCAGCGCGCCAGGATGTAGCCGTCCTCGATCGCCATCACCGCTCCCTGGGCGAGCATCGGCAGCATCGAATGGCAGGCGTCCCCGAGCAGCGTGACTCTGCCGACGCTCCAGCGCGGCATCGGCTCGCGCACCATTAGCGCCCACTTGTACGGCGTGACGAGGTTGCGGATCAACGCCTGGATGTCCTCGTTCCAGCCGCGGAAATCGGCCAGCACTTCCTCGGTCGATCCCTTGGTGCTCCAGGACTCGGTCTGCCAGTCGGCGCGTTCGCGAATGCCGACAAAGTTCATCAGCACACCGCCGCGCAGCGGATAGTGAACGATGTGGCCGCCCGGCCCGATCCAGTTGGTGCCGACCAGCCGCGCCATGCGCGCCGGCAGCTTCTGCATCGGCGCGATGCCGCGCCAGGCGATATTGCCGGTGAAAGCCGGCTTGTCCGGGCCGAACAGCGTCTGGCGGATGCGCGAGTGCACCCCGTCGGCACCAATAAGAGCATCGCCTTCAGCTTCATGGTTTTCGAATTGCAGCTTTGCACGGCTTCCTTGCGTGAAACCGGTGACCTTCATTCCGAGGTGAATCGCGTCGCGCTTTTCGCGACGTACCGCTTCGCTCAGGACCGTTAGCAGATCGGGGCGGTACACCGTGAAATACGGAAAACCGTAACGCGCGATCGACTCGGCGCCGAGGTCGAACAGCTTCCAGGTCTCGCCCGTGCTCCACAGGCGCACTTCCTTGCCCGCTGCCTCGCACGACAGCGCGCGCAGCGCGTCGGCGACGCCGAGCAGGTGCAGGACGCGGGTGCCGTTGGCGCTCAACTGCACCCCGGCACCCACCTCCTTCAGCTCGCCGGCCTGCTCGTAGACCTCGACATCGATGCCGCGCTTGAGCAGCGCGAGGGCGGCGGTGAGGCCGCCGATCCCCGCGCCCGCGATCAGGACCTTCAAACCGCCGCTACTTGACCGCTGCGACGCCAGCCTGCGAGACCACGTCGTCCTGCGAGCCGGATCCGCCGGACACGCCGATCGCACCGATGATCTTGCCGTTCACGACGATCGGGTTTCCGCCGCGCGACGCGATGACGCCATCGAGCGTTGTCAGATAGCTGAAGAACGGACCCCGGCCGAGCAGCCGCTCAAAGGCGAGCGTCGGGCGACGGAACGTGGCTGCCGCCTTCGCCTTGTGCTGCGCGATGGCTATGGAGGCGTACTGGCAGTCGTCCATCTTGACGAAATACACCAGGTCGCCGCTCGGGCTGACTACCGCGATGCACATGACGGGCCAGCCGCGTTTGGTGGACTCAGCGAGCGCGGCGTCGGCGGCCTTCTTCGCCTGGTCGAGCTTGATGGGTTCCCCGTACGGCATGTAGTTCGCCTTTTCCGGCAGGGTCTCGTTGGGATTCGCGGGATCCGCCGGGACCTGCGCGAAGGCTGCGGACGTCGCGAACATGAACGCTGCAAGTGAGCTGAAGCGAAGCATTGTTAACTCCCCTCTTTGGTTGATTACAGTCCTAGAGCCTTGATGCCGGCGGCGACGATCTGCTCGTCCTCGTGCGACTGCACGCCGGACGCGCCGATGCCGCCGACGCAGACGCCTTCCACCACGATCGGCAGGCCGCCCTGCACCGGCGTGATCTTGGGCATGCCGAGCATCGAGTTGCGGCCGGCCTTGATGCGCTCTTCCCACACCAGGGTCGAGCGGCGCGTTTCCGCGGCCGTCTTGCCTTTGGCCACTGCGGTGCGCGCGTTGAATGGCGACGCGCCGTCCATGCGGACGAGGTGCAAAAGATGGCCGCCGTCGTCGAGGATCGCGACAGCCACGATCCAGTTGTTCTTCTTGGCTTCGGCCTCGGCGGCGGCGCTGATCTTGCGGCAGTCGTCGAGGGTGAGCATCGGCCGGGTCTTCATGTCTGCAGGGCTTTCCTTATCTGTTCGAGCGCGTTGGGATCTTCGATTGTAGTCAGATCGCCCGGATCGCGGCCCTCGGCGAGCGCCTGGATCGAGCGCCGCAGCGTCTTGCCCGAGCGCGTCTTCGGCAGCAGCGTGACGAAGTGCACCGCCTTCGGCCTGCCGATCGCCCCGAGCTGCTTGTCGACGGTCTCCATGACTTCCTGTTGCGTGGTCGGTTTCGAGGCGTCCTTGAGTACGGCGAAAGCGAGCGGCATCTGGCCCTTCAGGGAGTCAACAACGCCAACCACCGCGCATTCCGCCACGTTCGGATGCGCGCTCACCGCCTCCTCGATCTCGCGCGTGCCCAGACGGTGGCCGGCGACGTTGATGACGTCGTCCGTCCGGCCGAGGATGAAGTAGTAGCCGTCCTTGTCGCGGATGCCCCAGTCGAAGGTCGAATAGATGTTCTTGAAGTCCTTGAAATAAGTCTGCACGAAGCGCTCGTCGTCCCCCCAGACGGTCGTCATGCATCCGGGCGGCAGCGGTGGCGTGATCGTGACCACGCCTTTCTCGCCATCCGGCACCGGCTTGCCAGTCTGCTCGTGCCGCAGGTTCACGTCGTAGCCGTACACCGGGAAGCTGGGCGAGCCCATCTTCAGCGGCGTTTTCTCCACGCCCGGGACCGCGGAAAGCAGCGGCCACCCGGTCTCGGTTTGCCAGTAATGATCGATCACCGGACGGCCGAGCGATTGTGTGATCCAGGTGTGCGTCGGCTCGTCGAGCGGTTCGCCGGCAAGGAACAGGTGCTTGAGCGACGAGACGTCGTACTTCTTCAGGTAGGCCGGATCCTGCTTCTTCAGGACGCGGATCGCGGTCGGCGCCGAGAACATCACCGCGACCTTATGCTCCTGGACGATCTTCCACCACACGCCGGCGTCGGGCCGGATCGGTACGCCCTCGTACAGGATCGTCGTCATGCCGGCGATGAGCGGCGCGTAGATGATGTACGAGTGCCCGACCACCCAGCCGATGTCGGAGGTGGTGAACATCGTCTCGCCCGGCTCGCCGCAGAAAATGCGCTTCATCGACGAGGCGAGCGCGACAGCGTAGCCGCCTACGTCGCGCTGCACGCCCTTCGGCCGGCCGGTCGTGCCAGAGGTGTAGAGGATGTACGAGGGTTCGCTCGACTCGAGCCAAGCGCACGGCACGCTGGCGGTCTGCTTTTTCACTTCGTTCCAGTCGATGTCTCGCCCGGAAACGACCGGCATGCTCGCATCCAGTCCTCTCCTGAAAATCAGGACCTTCTTCGGCGGATGCTTGGCGAGCTTGAGCGATTCGTCGACCAGCGCCTTGTAGAGCACCGCCTTGCCCATGCGGCTGCCGCCGTCGGCCGTGATCATCAGCGACGGCTTCGCGTCGTCGATCCGCGCCGCGAGGCTGGCCGGGGCGAACCCGCCAAACACCACCGAATGCACCGCGCCGATCCGCGCGCAGGCGAGGATTGCGAACACCGACTCGGGCACCATCGGCATGTAGACGATGACGCGATCGCCGCGCTTCACGCCGAGCGACTGCATCATCGCGGCGACGCGATTGACCTCTTCGAATAATTCTCTGTAGGTAAAGCTGCGGGTCTGGTCGACCTCGGTCGAAATCCAGACCAGGGCCTTCTGATCCGCGCGCTTCGCCAGGTGGCGATCGACCGCGTTATGGCAGAGATTGGTCTCGCCGCCGACGAACCACTTCGCGAATGGCGGCTTCGAGTAATCCAGGACCTGCTTGAACGGCTTGTGCCAGTCGATGAGCTTCGCTTCCTCCGCCCAGAAGCGCTCGCGGTCTTCGAGCGAGCGGCGGTGGAAGTCGCGGTAGCTCGTCATTCGCTCAGGTCGACGACGACGCGCCGGCTGACGCGCCCCTCGATAAAATCCGGGAACACGCTCGGCAGCTCGCGCAGCGGGATGGTGCGCGCCATTTCTTTCAGCAGCGGCGGCTTCAGGTCGCCGGCCATGCGCTTCCACACCGCCTCGCGGATGTCGTTCGAGCTGTCGCCCGAGTTGATGCCGAGCAGGTTCGCGCCGCGCAGGATGAACGGCATCACCCAGGTATGAAGCTCTGCGCTCGCCGCGAGGCCCACGGCGCCGATCACGCCGTTGTCCTTCATCGTGCTCGCCATCCAGGCGAGCACCGGCCCGCCCAGGTTGTCGACCGCGCCGGCCCAGGTCGCCTTGTCGAGCGGCTTGATCTTTTCGAGGTTGAGATTCTTTCGCAGCAGGATTTCTTTCGCGCCCAGCTTCTTCAGCCAGTCGGACTCGGCTTCCTTGCCGGTGAGCGCGACCACGTGGTAGCCGAGCTTCGCGAACATCGCGACGGCGATCGAGCCGACGCCGCCGGTCGCGCCATTGACGATGACCGGCCCTTTCGCCGGCGTCAGGCCGTTGTGCTCCATGCGCGCCACCGCGATACCGGCCGTGTAGCCGGCTGTGCCGTAGGCCATCGCCTCCCACAGCGAGAGGCCTTGCGGCAGCCGGGTGAGCCAGTCGCCCTTCACCCGCGCGTACGCCGAGTACCCGCCGTCGTTCGAGACGCCGACGTACTCGCCGCTTACGGTGAGCACCGCGTCGCCCTTCTTGAAGCGCGGGTCGCTCGAGCTCACCACCGTGCCGGAGAAGTCGATACCGCCGATGCACGACGGCCGGCGCAGAATCCTGCCCTTGCCGGTCGCCGCCAGCGCGTCCTTGTAGTTCACGCTCGAATAGGCGACGCGCACGGTGACGTCGCCCGGGTCGAGCTCGTCCAGCGTGCGCTCGACGAACTCCGCCCGGATCTTCTTCTCCGGGGTTTCAGTGAGTAGGTATGCCTTGAACTTCTCCACTCGTCCTCCTGCGCTCGCTTTTCAGGTATTCGACCGATTGCATCTCGTGCAGCCGGCTGACGGTGCGCTGGAACTCCGCGCTCTGCTCGCCTTCGATGAAGATCTCCTCGGGCGCGGTGGCGGCCGAAACGATCAGCTTGACCCGGTCATCGTAAAACACATCCACCAGCCAGGTGAAGCGCCGCGCGGCATCGGACTGCTTGACGGAGAGGCGCGGCACGCCGGACAACATCACCGTGTGGAAGCGCCGCGCCAGGTCGACGTAGTCGGCGTAGGACCTCGGGCCGCCGCACAGCGCCTGGAAATCGAACCAGACCAGGCCGCCGGCGCGCTTGCGGTAGGGGATCTGCCGCCCCTCGACGTCGAGGGGCTGGCGCTCCTCCTCGACGTCTTTCAGATCGAAAAATATCGACTCGAAGTTTTTCTCGGTGCCGACGTGGTAGACCTGCACCTTCTCCATCTTCAACCGCCGGTAGTCGGTGCCGTTGTCCACCCCGACCACGTCGAGGTGCGACTTGATGAACTCGATCGCCGGCAGGAAGCGCTCGCGCTGCAGGCCGTTGGGGTAGAGCGCGTCGGGGTGGTAGTTCGAGGTCATGACGAACTCGACGCCGCGCCCCATCGCCTGCTCGAGGTAGCGGCCGAGGATCATCGCGTCGGCGATATCGGAGACGTGGAATTCGTCGAAGCACACCAGGCGGTAGCGCCGCGCGGTGCGCGCCGCCACTTCCGCGATCGGATCCTCGGTCCCCTTCACCTCGTTCATCTCGCGATGGATCTCGCGCATGAAATGGTGGAAGTGGACGCGGCGCTTCCGCACCAGCGGCACGCACAGGTAGAACGCGTCCATGAGGAAGCTCTTGCCGCGCCCCACCGGGCCCCAGAGGTAGACGCCTTTGGGCAGCGGCGGCTTGATCAGCAGGCGGCGCAGCGCATTGGAGCGCTTCGCCTTGTACGCCGTCCACTCCTCGTAAAGCTGCTGCAGCCGCTCCACCGCGCGCCATTGCGCGGAATCCTTGACGAAGCCGCGCTTGGCGAGGCTCTGCTCGTAGAGGGCGACGACGTCGGTCGTCAAATGTTCAGCGCGCGCTTGTCCACGGCGAGAGCCGCATCCTTCATGGCTTCGGAAAGCGACGGGTGCGCGTGGCAGATCATGCCGATGTCCTCGGCGGAACCGCGGAACTCCATCGCCACGACCGCCTCGGCGATCAGCTCGCCGGCGAACGGGCCGATGATGTGCACGCCGAGGATCTCATCCGTTCCCGTCTTTGCAAGAAATTTGACCAATCCGGTCGTGTCGCCCAGCGCTCTCGCCCGCGCGTTGGCGGCGAACGGGACACTGCCGGCACGGTACTCGACACCCTCGGCCTTCAGTTGTTGCTCGGTCTTGCCGACCCAGGCGATCTCCGGGGTCGTATAGATCACCCAGGGCACGGTATTGAAGTCGATGTGCGGCCTCTGGCCGACGATCCGCTCCGCGACTGCCACGCCTTCCTCTTCGGCCTTGTGCGCGAGCATCGGTCCGCGCACTACGTCGCCGATCGCCCAGACGCCGGGCAGGTTGGTCCGGCAATCGCCATCGACCGCGACGAAGCCGCGATCGTCCACTTTCAGACCCACCCCCGCCGCGTTCAGGCCGTCCGTGTTCGGCAGCCGGCCGATCGAAACGACGAGCCGATCGCACTCCAATGTTTTAGATGAGTTATCTTCCGCAGTATATTGAACTGTAACCGTTTTCTTCTTCTCAACCTTGGCGATCTTTACCCCGGTCTCGATCTTCAGGCCCTGCCTGGCGAAGACCTTGGCGGCCTCCTTCGCGACCGACTCGTCGGCTGCGCCGAGGAAGGTCGGGAGGGCCTCGAGGATGGTGACCTGAGAGCCGAGCCGGCGCCACACGCTGCCCATCTCCAGGCCGATTACCCCTGCGCCGATCACCCCGAGGCGCTTGGGCACGTCAGGAATGGCGAGCGCCCCCGTGTTGCTCAGGATCAGCTTCTCGTCGAAGTCGGCCCCGGGCAACGGGCGCGGGTTCGAGCCGGTGGCGATGATGACGTTCCTCGCCTGCAGCGTTTCCCCGTTGACCACGACTTCCGAAGGCGACTTGCCGAAGCTTCCCCGGCCGTTGAAGAACTCGACCTTGTTCTTCTTGAAGAGGTAGAGCACGCCGTCGTTGCTCGCCTTCACCACCTTGTCCTTGCGCTTGAGCATGGTGGCGAGGTCGAGGTCGAGGCCCTTCACCTTGATGCCGTGCTCGGCGAAGTGGTGCCCGACCTGCTCGTAGTTCTCGGAGGACTGCAGCAACGCCTTGGAAGGGATGCAGCCGACGTTGGTGCAGGTGCCGCCGAGCGCCGGCTTGCCGTCGGCGCTCTTGGCCTCGTCGATGCATGCCGTCGTGAGCCCCAATTGAGCAGCGCGAATCGCTGCAATGTAGCCGCCGGGGCCGCCGCCGATCACCACTACGTCGAAGGATTTCATATTTCGAGGATGAGCCGGGCCGGATCTTCCAAGGCTTCTTTAATACCGACTAAAAACAATACGGCTTCCCGTCCATCGATGATTCTGTGATCGTAGGAGAGAGCGAAGTAGTTCATCGGCCGCACCACCACCTGGCCGTTCTCCACTACTGCGCGGTCCTTCGTGGCATGCACGCCGAGGATCGCCGACTGCGGCGGGTTGATGATCGGCGTCGAGAGCATCGAGCCGAACACGCCGCCGTTGGAGATCGAGAAGGTGCCGCCGGTGAGGTCCTCGAGCGCGAGCTTGCCGTCCTGCGCCTTCTTGCCGAACTCACCGATCTTCTTCTCGATCTCGGCGAAGCTCATGCGATCCGCGTCGCGCAGGATCGGCACCACCAGGCCACGCGGGCTGCCGACCGCCACGCCGACGTCGAAGTAGCCGTGGTAGACGATGTCGGTGCCGTCGATCGAGGCGTTCACCACCGGGTAGCGCTTGAGCGCGTGCACCGCCGCCTTGACGAAGAACGACATGAAGCCCAGGCGGGTGCCGTGCTCCTTCTCGAAGCGCTCCTGGTATTTCTTGCGCATCTCCATCACCGGCGCCATGTTCACTTCGTTGAACGTGGTAAGGATGGCGGCGGTCGACTGCGACTGCACCAGGCGCTCGGCGACGCGCTGGCGTAGCCGCGACATCGGCACCCGCTGCTCGGGGCGTCCCGAGGTCAATCGATCGATATTGATGGGCGGCGCGGGTTGCTGAAGAGGTTTTGATGTTTGAAGGACATCTCCCTTTGTCACGCGCCCGTCCCGGCCTGTCCCCTGGACCTTGGCGGTGTCGATGCCCTGCTCCGCGGCAATCTTCTGCGCCGCGGGCATGACCGCCGGAGCGGATTTTGTCTTTTCCTGAGGAATGTCTTTCTTGGGGGCTGGAGGAGCTGCGACGGCACCCTTCCCCTCGGTATCGATCTGGGCAATGACCTCGCCCGATCCCACCGAGTCCTTGGCCCTTTTCAGGATCTTCACGATCACGCCATCGGCCGGCGACGGCAGCTCGAGCACGACCTTGTCGGTCTCGATATCGATCAGGTTCTCGTCGCGCGAGACCTTCTCGCCTTCCTTCTTGTGCCAGTCGAGCAGCGTCGCTTCGGAAACGGACTCCGAAAGCTGCGGCACCTTTACCTCGATGATTGCCATCTGCGCTCCCGTTTAGGCCCTTCCCCGGCTTCCGCTAAGCATCCACCGGGTTGAGAAAAGCCTGGCGCGTAACGCGCCGGGTTAATGGGAAGTTACTTGTACTTACCGAATGCCTGCTCCACCAATGCCTTCTGCCGCTCGTCGTGCCTTGCCTTGTAGCCGCCAGCCGGCGAAGCCGACGCAGGCCGGCCGGCATAGTAAAGCTTTTGCCCTTCGCGCATGTTCTCGCGGAAGTAGTGCGCCGTCTGGTACCACGCGCCCTGGTTCTGCGGCTCTTCCTGGCACCACACCACCTCGTGCGCGTTCGGGTAGCGCTTCATCTCCGCCTCGAACTGCTTGTGCGGGAAGGGATAGAGCTGCTCGACCCGGATGACGGCGACGTCGCTGCGCTGCAGCTCGATCCGCTTGGTGGCGAGGTCGTAGTAGACCTTGCCGCAGCAGGCGACGATGCGTTTCACGCCCTTCTCGTCGGCGGTGGTGGTGTCGGGGATCACCGTCTGGAACGAGCCGTTGGCGAGCTCCTCGATGGACGAGGCAGCCTCCTTCTTCCGCAGCAGCGACTTCGGCGTCATCACGATCAGCGGCTTCCTGAACGGGCGCAGCATCTGGCGCCGCAGCAGGTGGAAGATCTGCGCGGCGTTCGTAGGCACGCAGACCTGGATGTTGTGCTCGGCGCAGAGCTGCAGGTAGCGCTCGAGGCGCGCCGACGAATGCTCCGGGCCCTGCCCTTCGTAGCCGTGCGGCAGGAACTGCGTGAGGCCGCAAACCCGGCCCCACTTGGTCTCGCCCGAGCTGATGAACTGGTCCATCACCACCTGGGCACCGTTGGCGAAGTCGCCGAATTGCGCTTCCCAGATGACGAGCGCGTTGGGCTCGGCGGTCGAGAAGCCGTACTCGAAGCCGAGCACCGCTTCCTCGGACAGCACCGAGTCGATGACGACGAAGTCGCCCTGGTCCTTGCCGACGTTCTGCAGCGGGATGTAGGTGCCCTCGTCCCAGCGCTCCCGCTCCTGGTCGTGCAGCACCGCGTGGCGGTGCGCGAAGGTGCCGCGCCCCGAGTCCTGGCCGGAGAGGCGCACGTCGTAGCCGTTCGACAGGAGCGAGGCGTAGGCGAGCATCTCCGCCATGCCCCAGTCGACCGGCTGCTTGCCGGCGACCATCTGCTTGCGCGCATCGAGCACCCGCTGGACTGTGGGATGCACCTTGAAGCCCGCGGGCACGTTGGTCAGCGGCTCGGCCAGCCGCTGCAGGTCGGCGAGCGGCACATGCGTATCGGCGGCGTCGGTCCACTTCGCGCCCAGGAACGGCGCCCAGTCCACCGCGAATTTCGACTTGAAGTTGGACAGCACCGGGCTCACGGTCTGCTGCCCGGCGTCGAGCGTCTCGCGGTAGCGCTTGATCATCTCCTCGGGCTCTTGCGCCGCCACGACGCCTTGCGTGACGAGCTTGTCGGCGTAGAGCTTGCGCGTGCCGGGATGCTGGGAAATCTTCTTGTACATCAGCGGCTGGGTGATGAAGGGCTCGTCCTGCTCGTTGTGGCCGAGCTTGCGGAAGCAGACGATGTCGATCACCACGTCCTTGTGGAACCTGGCGCGGAAGTCGAGCG
>Ga0137409_10002864_pt1 | contig 18315 bp, 20 predicted proteins | sample CZODoug1_16funga_FD_122059 | JGI IMG/M metagenome (GOLD analysis project Ga0137409, IMG submission 122059) | Vadose zone soil fungal communities from Angelo Coast Range Reserve, California, USA - CZODoug1_16fungal (Hybrid Assembly) | ecosystem: Environmental > Terrestrial > Soil > Vadose zone... | reverse complement strand
GATGGCGCTCCCGATGGCGCCGAGCACGCCGATCCGTCGTATGTAGAGCCCCATCGTGGCAAACAGAAAGACGAAGGCGAGCCGCCAGGCGGTTTCTAGGGCTACCTGCCAGGCGAGCAGCGCGAGCGCGAAGCCGAGGGTGACGCCGATGACGCCAAGGACCGAACCCAAGAGGGTGGCTGTCGTGTCCTCCTTGGTGATCAGATACATGACGATCATGACGATGAGCCCGTGAGGGATGTGGTGAATCATGATCGGTACCGTGGCCGCCGTGCACGCAAGGGTCAGGCGGAGCGTTGCGCCGAGTCGGCCCGGTGTGGGGGTTAGCTCGCGCCATAGGGAAGCGCGGATCGGAGAGGGATTGCGCTGACCGCGCAGATGTGACTCAACTCCACTCATGCTCAACGCCCGTCTCTCGAGCGAGCCCCTTGTTCGCGGACGGTCACCACGGCCGAAGCGCCGATCCGGAAGGACTCGTCCGGGTTTTCGACCTTGATGCGCACCGGGAATCGCGCGGCGAGCCGTACCCAGTCGATAGACTTCTCGACTTGCGGAAGCCCCATCACGCTCGTCCCATCCTCCGGCAGCACCGCCCACCCAAGGCCAACCACCGTGCCCCGGAAACGCTTGCCCGGCTGCGACTGGAGGTGGACGTCGGCCACCGCACCGGCCATGCCTTCACGGTAGACCGCAGTCGCCGCGGCGGCGTTGTCGGATTGGCGCTTGAGTTGAAAGGCGTCGGCCGGGGTGGCCGGCAATGCCGTGAGATTGGCAAAGGTCACCACAAGGCCGGTCACCCGCGATCGTTGGGCCGAGCCGTTGTTGACTTGAACAGCCGTCACCTTTGCCGTCGATGGTTGTGAACTCGCCTCGACTTTCATGGTGATGTTGCCAACCGACCCGTCGTAGCCGTCGACGGCGATTTGGTAGGCGGTGCCGGCCGCGGCGTCAAACGTCACAGAGCTCTGCTGACCGCCGTTGGCGTCGTCGTTATCCACTTTGAGGGCGAGGGCGGACACAGAGGTTCCAGTGTAGACGCCGAGAAGCGTGTCGAAATTGCTGCCGCGGGCGCCGCGGGAATTACGACCGCGTCGCGGACGACTTCTTCATCACGCTGGCGCAGTTCAAGCTGGTGCAGAGCGATCCCGGGCCCCTGGCCGAGCCGGTGCGCAGCGTGACCGGAAGCATCCCGGTCCCGTTCCGCCTCCTCATGCCGGGATCCTGGACCCTGAGCGCGGCCGAGGGCGGCGAGGGGTCCGGCACGATCCAGGCCTCCGCGCAGCCTCCGGCGGAAAACGACGCGGCCGCGGTGTCCGCCACCACGCCGTTTCCCGGTTTGCCCGAGCGCGAACCGATCGTCTGGCCCTCGTCCACGTGGAATGCGCAGCTCTCGGCGACCCTCGCGCCCGCGTCGGCGATCGCGGGCTGGGACGCGGCCGGGACGCTCTGCCTCTCCGCGCTGCGGGCGGCGGGGTTGGAGCTGGAGGAGCTCACGTTCGTCGAGGAGGCGCCGCCGGGACCCTTCGAGAGCTCGCGGACGCTGACGACGCCGGCCCGGCTGCGCGGCGAGCCCGGCGCGGAGGTGCGCTGCCGCCTCGCGAAGGTCGGCCCCCTCTGGTTGATTTCGGCGGGCGTCGGCGTGGCCCGCGAGGTGAACCCTCATGCGTGGATGCGGAACGCGCGCGCGCACGACCTCCTCGCCCAGACGGCCGAATTCGAGCTCTGACCCGGAATGGAGATGCTTCAGCGTCGCCGCGGCGCCTGGTTCGGCATCGTCGCGGTCGGCCCTCCCGGACTCTGTCTCAAAACTAGTAACAATATTTACATGCGTTTATGCTTTTCCTGTTGAACTCAGCCCGGCTTCCGCGTATACCAATCAACACATGAGTATTGCGACGATGCTCCGCCGCGCCGGATCCTGTCGAATCTGTACGACGGGAGCCGAGGGCGGGAATCGTCACGCCTCAACGCGCTAGACCTCCTCACCGATTCGCGCGACGTCCCTTCCCCCCGACCGGCTCCCCCTTTCCCGTTCGCCTGAGCTCTTGAACCGGTCCGGGGAACAATCGCATGAATCCGTCCAGGAATTCCGAAGCCGTCCCGTGGCGCCTTTCCGATCCGTTGTGGCGCCGCATGGAGCTCATCCTCGACGCGGTGGATCCCCCGAAGACGACGGGCCGCCCGCGCGCGGACCGGCGCCTGATCCTGGAAGGCATCCTCTACCGCCTCCGGAGGGGCCTCCAGTGGAGAAGCCTGCCGAAGGCCTACGGGGACGACAGCACCGTCCACCGGACCTTTCACCGCTGGGATGAACAGGGAACCTTCGACAAGATCTGGGACCTGCTGATCGAAGAGCACCCCGAGTTTCGGGAGATTTCCTGGAAATGGGAGCCTCCCCCCGGCACGCTCCGACGGCTCCGCCTGAAACAGGCGCTGTGATTTTCAAAACCCCTTTGTAAGGAAACGTCCGATGTCGACTCTCTTGCGCGCCCTGGTCATCGACTCCGACCCCCGGGTCCTGGCGAACATCGTCCACGTACTGGCCCATACGGGCTTTCACGTCGCGACGAGACTCGGCCCCGACGATTCCCTGAATTACGTGCGCCGCTCCCGGCCCGATGTCGTGCTCCTCGGCCTTCCCTTCTGGGAGCAGGGCTGGGGTTCGGACATCCTCGCCGCCTCGCCCGATACCGTCGTGATCCCGGTCGTCGGGTCGTCCGACGCGCCCTGGCAGAGAGACGTCGCTTGAACCCGACCTTCCCTCTTTAAGGAGAAACGCCATGTCCGATCCCGTGCACGCGCGTTCGCTGCCCCGCATCGGGGATGCTGCACCCGACTTTACCGCCCCGACGACCCACGGAGAACTCACGCTGTCGAAATGGGCCGAAGGCAAGTGGGTCGTCCTCTTCGCGCATCCCGCCGACTTCACGCCGGTCTGCTCGACCGAACTCACGGAGTTCGGCCGCCGCGCCTCCGAGTTCGACCAGCGCGACGTGAAGCTGATCGGCGTCTCCGTCGACAGCATCCACTCGCACCTCGCCTGGACCCAGAACCTCAGCAAGATCCTCGGGGTGCGCTTGCCGTATCCGTTGATCGCCGACTCGACCCGGGCCGTCAGCGAGCTCTACGGCTTGATCCATCCGGGTGCCTCGCAGACGGTGACGGTGCGGGCCCTCTTCGTCATCGACCCCAAGCGCGTGATCCGCGCGATCATCTATTACCCGCTCAACGTGGGCCGCAACGTCGACGAGGTTCTCCGCGTCGTGGAGGCGCTGCAGACCGCGGACGCGAAGGGCGTCGCCCTTCCCGTCAACTGGCGCCCCGGCGACAAGGTCATCGTCCCGCCGCCGAAGACGGAGAAGGACGTGGACGAGCGACTCGCCCTGACCGGCGTCGAGCGCCTGGACTTCTACCTCACGAGGAAGGCCCTCTAAGTGTGGAATCTTCGTCGTATCGTCCTCCCATGCCCCTCCCGGCGGCCCGATCCCGGGTGTATCCCGGGAGCCGCCGGCGGGGGTTGACATTCCCTTCGGTCTCCCGCAGCGGCTCCCCTTCCGATTCCAGGATGCCTGACCCTTTTCCAAGGAAGGAACGAGCCATGAAAGTCACGATCCTGATCGCGCTGCTGCTGAGCCTCCCCGCTCCCCTGAGGTCGCAGGAGCGGAAGGACGACGGCAAAGCGGCGCTGACGCTTCTGAACGTCTCCTACGATCCGACCCGCGAGCTCTACAAACAGATCGGGGACCGCTTCGCCCGGAAGCAATTGGCCGAGACCGGCCGGGTCGTCGCGGTAAACAGTTCCCACGGCGGCTCCGGCGCCCAAACCCGGGCGGTGCTCGGCGGCCTGAAAGCCGACGTCGTCACCCTCGCCCTCTCCCAGGATGTCGACACGCTGGCCGACAAGGGGCTGCTGCGGCCCGACTGGGCGAGCCGCTTTCCGAACAACTCGTCGCCCTATACGTCGACGATCATCTTCGTCGTCCGCAAGGGCAACCCGAAACGGGTGAAAGGCTGGGATGATCTCGTGAGGGAGGACGTGTCGTTCGTCACGCCCAGTCCCAAGACCGGCGGCGCGTCGCGGCTGGTCTTTCTTGCGGCCTGGGGTCACGTGACCCTGAACGGGGGCACGGAGGCCCAGGCGACCGACTTCATCAAGCGCTTCTACCAGCGGGTTCCGGTGCTCGACACCGGCTCGCGGGGATCGGCGACGACGTTCCTGCAGAAGAACATCGGGGACGTCCTCGTCACCTGGGAGAACGAGGGGCTGCTGGCATCAAGGGAGCTGGGAAAGGAAGTGATCGAGCTCGTCTATCCGGCGGACACCATCCTGGCCGAGCCGCCGGTGGCCGTGGTCGACAAGAACGTCGACACGAACGGGACCCGCGGGGCCGCCGAGGCCTTCCTGGCCTATCTCTACACCGAGGAGGCCCAGGAGATCGTCGCCGCCGCGGGGTACCGGCCGTCGAATCCGGAAGTGCTCGGGAGGCACCCGGAGACCTTCCCCAAGATCGGGCGGCTGTACACGGTGAAGGAGGTCGCCGGGTCCTGGAGAGACGCGCAGAAGAAGTTCTTCGCGGATGGGGCCGTCTTCGACCAGATCTATTTGACTCGATAATGGAAGGAGAAACAGCCATGAAACCGTTCCGACTCGATGTGCCGATTTCCGGGGCCACCCTCCGCCATCTGCGGTCGGTGCTTCAGCGCGCCCTCGCGCCCCGCATCCTGGGATTGCGCGCGAAAAAGACCCGGATGGTCCAAGGCTAGACGCCCATCCGCCGCGGACCGGTCCCGGGGCTCGTACCCCCCGCTCCGGGGCCGGTTTCGCGACCTGACCAAAGGAAAGGAGAACGCCATGCCCGCCGTAGCTCCCCTGGCTCTGATCATCGATCACGACTTCGGCTTCCTGAGTGAAGCGGCCTCGGCCCTGTCCCGGGCCGGCTTTCAGGTCAGCGCCCGGCTCTCTCCCCGGGGCCTGGCGGAATTCCTCAGCGCGTGCCGACCCGACGTGATCCTCCTCGGCCTTTCGTTCTGGGATCAGGGCTGGGGGGACGTGCTTCGCTCCTTCTCGCCTGATTCGATCGTCTATCCGGTCTCTCCGGAGACGGAACATCCGGGCGTGGCCGATCTCGACCGGCTTTCCACCCTGCTGATCGGGCGGGGTCCGGACGCCGGGCGCGGAGAAGAATCGCATGCGGCATAGTCGCCGTTCCGACCGTCGGTGGGACGCGGCTCTTGTCGCCGCGCTCTGGAGGAATTCCCGCAGCGGGGATTCCCTCTCCGTCGTCGTTCCCACCCTGCCGATCCCAGCCCGGCGCGGGAGGCTTCCGGACCGGATCTCGTCCGGGAGCCCCTGCGCCCCTGGGGTCCCGACCTCCATCCGAAACAATATACACATGCGTGTATTTTTTCGCTTGACAGCCCGTTTTCGTCGTAGTACAACCATGGCCATGCACGACGTGAAGAGGATGCCCCTCACCCCCGGCTGCCGGTGTTGTTGCTGTATGCAGGGAGCCGATGGCAGGGGTCTTCACGCTGCCGCCGGGGCGTAAACCGGTCCCGCCCCCACCCGCCGCTGAACCCGACCCGCCGAACGCTCCCCCCGCCCGTGACGGAATCTTTTTTTTGACTCCGGACCGAACCGAAAGGAAGACGCCATGAAGTTCATCGGATATGTCGCGATCGCTCTGCTGGCCGGATCGCTCCTCCTCCCGGCCCAGGCGCAGGACAAGAAAGATCCCATCACGCTCACGAACGTGTCCTACGACCCGACGCGCGAGCTCTACAAGGATGTCGGCGAGCAGTTCGCGAAGTACTACCAGTCCAAGACAGGCCAGCGGGTCACCGTCAGCAATTCCCACGGCGGCTCCGGCGCCCAGGCGCGCGCGGTGCTCGGCGGTCTGAAAGCCGACGTGGTCACTCTCGCCCTGGCCTCCGACATCGAGGCGCTCGAGGACCGGAACCTGATCAAGCCGGGCTGGCAGGCGAAGTTCCCCAACAACTCCTCGCCCTATGTCTCCACGATCGTGTTCCTCGTCCGGAAAGGCAACCCCAGGAACGTCAAGACCTGGAACGACCTCACCCGCACGGACGTTTCCGTGATCACCCCGAACCCCAAGACCTCGGGCGGCGCCCGCTGGAATTTCCTGGCCGCCTGGGGCTTCATCACCCAGAACGGCGGCGGGGAGAAGGACGCGACGGACTTCGTCAAGAAGCTCTTCGAACGCGTCCCGGTGCTCGACACCGGCGCCCGCGGTTCCACCACCACCTTCGTCCAGAAGAAGATCGGCGACGTGCTCATCGCCTGGGAAAACGAGGCGATCCTCGCCCTCAAGGAGGAAGGCGGGAACCTGCTCGAAGTCGTCTATCCCGAGCAGACGATCCTGGCAGAGCCGCCCGTCGCGATCGTCGACAAGGTCGTCGATCAGCGCGGCACTCGCGCCGCGGCCGAGGAGTTCATCAAATACCTCTATACCGACGACGCGCAGGAACTCATCGCGAAGTGGGGCTATCGCCCTTCCAACGCCGCGATCCTCGAGAAGCACAAGGACACGCTGCCTCCCTTCAAGAAACTCTTCACGATCAAGGACGTGGCGGGCTCCTGGCGCGAGGCGCAGAAGAAGTTTTTCGGCGACGGCGGCGTCTTCGACCAGATCTACCAGCCCCGGTAGGAACGGGACCCCGAACCCGAGAAGAGTGCGATGAAGCGCAGGAACATCCCCGGTTTCAAGACGACGATGGGCGCGACGCTCGCGTGGCTCGGCGTGATCGTGCTGATCCCGCTGTCCAGCGTGGTGTGGACGTCCTGGTCGCTCTCCGGCGCGGAGTTCTGGCGCATCGTCTGGAGTCCGCGGGCGGTCGCGGCCTACAAGCTGACCTTCGGCGCGGCCGCCGCGGCGGCCGCCATCAATGCGGCCATCGGCCTTCTCATTGCGTGGGTACTGGCCCGCTACGAGTTCGCCGGGAAGAACTTCATGAACGCCCTGATCGACATCCCCTTCGCGCTTCCCACGGCCGTAGCGGGCCTGACCTACTCCTCGCTCTACGCCACCAACGGCTGGTTCGGCCGCTTCCTGGAGCCGCTCGGCATCCATGCCGTCCACAGCCGGCTGGCCGTCTGCATCGTCCTGACGTTCATCTCGCTCCCCTTCGTCGTCCGCACGCTCCAGCCGGTCTTCGAGGATCTCGGAACGGAAGCGGAGGAGGCGGCCCACAGCCTCGGGGCAAGCCGCTGGCAGACCTTCCGCCTCGTCATTTTTCCCAGCATCCTCCCCGCCTTGCTTACCGGCGTGGCGCTGGCCTTCGCCCGCGCGGTCGGCGAGTACGGCTCCGTCGTCTTCGTCTCCGGCAATCTCCCGATGAAGACCGAGATCGCCCCGCTCCTCATCATGGGCCAGCTCGAAAACTACAACTTCGCCGGCGCTTCGGCCATCGCCTTCGTTCTGCTCGTCGCCTCCTTCGCCATCAACGGGGGGATCAACCTCCTGTCGAAATGGAGCCGGCGTTATGAGTAGGACCGACGCGCCCTGGTGGGTCCGCCATTTCCTGATCCTGTCGGCGGCGGGCTTCGTCGCGGTGTTGCTCGTCGCCCCCGCGGCGAACGTCCTTTATGAGGCGTTCCTCAAAGGCCCTTCGGCATACCTCAAGGGGATCGCGGACAAGGACACGCTGCACGCGATCTTCCTGACGTCCGTCGTCGCGCTCATCGCCGTCGCCATCAACCTCGTCTTCGGCGTCGCCGCCTCCTGGGCCATCACCAAATACCGCTTCCCCGGAAAATCGCTCCTCATCACGCTGATCGACATCCCCTTCTCCGTCTCTCCCGTGGTTTCCGGCCTCATCTATGTGCTCACGTTCGGACTCCAGTCGAAGCTGGGCCAGTGGCTGGACAACCAGAACGTCCAGATCCTCTACGCGGCCCCAGGCATCGCGATCGCGACCACCTTCGTGACGTTCCCGTTCGTCGCCCGCGAGGTGATGCCCGTCATGGAGGCCGTGGGGAGCGACCAGGAGGAGGCCGCGCTGACGCTCGGCGCCTCCGCCTGGCAGACCTTCTGGCACGTCACCCTGCCCAACATCAAGTGGGGCGTCATCTACGGCGTCATCCTCTGCGGCTCCCGCGCCATGGGCGAGTTCGGCGCCGTCTCCGTCGTCTCCGGACACATCACGGGCCAGACCGACACCATGAGCCTCCGCGTCGAGAAGCTCTACCAGGAATATCAGACCCAGGCCGCGTTCAGCGTGGCCTCCCTCCTTCTCTTTCTCGCTTTCGTCACCCTCGGCATCAAAGCCGCGGTGGAATGGAGGCTCCGGCGCCAGTTGACCGACGCGGCCCGGAAGCCGGAGCCCGCATGAGCCGTTCCCTCCGCGCCCGTCCCGCCTGCTGTTGTTGTACCCGGGGAGCCGCCTAGAAGGCTTCGGGGTCGCGACTCGCACGCACGCTGATCCGGTCCGTTTCGCCTCCCGCGCCCGTCTTCGCTGCTCCCCTGAAAGCGACATCGGGTTGGATCGGAAACCGGGATCGGCTGGACAAACGAGGAATTTATGATCGGAATCCACAAGATCGGGGTGATGGCGGCGATGGTGCTGTTCTATCCCGGCATCACGGTCTTCGCGCAGCAGGACGCGGCCAAGCCCGCGCCCGCCGAATCGAAAGAGGGGCAGACCAAGCCGCCCGCACCGACGCCGACGCCCGTGGATCCGTCCCAGAAGGAGCCCGGGACGGAACCCGTCATCAAGGTCTCCCTGAAGGACGGCGTCCACTTCAAGAGCGACGACGGGAACTTCGACATCATCCTGGGCGGCTATCTCGGGATCCATTACCGGGTCTTCGCCCACCGGCCCAACGACAACGTGAAAACGTCGCCGGACACGTGGTATGTCCGTCAGGCGCGGCCCGAACTTTCGGGCTTCATCTACAAGGACTTCGACTTCCGCGTCCAGCTGGATTTCCCCACCGGCGCTGCCGCCATCAACGGCACGATCCAGGATGCCTATGCCGGCTGGCGCCGCATTCCCGAGTTCTCGCTCCGGGTCGGTCAATTCAAGGAACCGTTCGGCCAGGAGCAGACGTCGCCGGACCGTTATCTCGACTTCGACGAGCGCTCCGAAGGCGACAAGTTCACCCCGCAGCGAGACCTGGGCATCGGCGCCTACGGAACCATCGCGAAGGGCTTCTTCACCTATGAGCTCGGCTATTTCAACGGGCAGGGCCGGGCGGTCCTCGACACGAACAAAGGCAAGGAGGAAGCCGGACGCCTGCGTCTTCAGCCCTTCGCCGCAAGCGACGACAGTTTCATCTTCAAGTATCTGCGCTTCGGCGTCGCGGGAACGGTGGCCGCCGTCCAGAAAGCCCCGGTCGCCGCGTTCACCTCCAATACGGCCTACCTCAACGTCAACTACCTGACGACGGCCGCCGTCGCGACCAACCTGCTCGACGGAGAACGGACGCGCTGGGGCGGCGAGTTCACCTGGAATTACGGTCCCGTCGGACTCCGCGCCGAGTCCTGGAGGAGGACGGACACCGTCGACACCGCGACCACTTCCAAGGAAAAGCTCCGCACGACCGCCTGGAGCGCCCAGGCCAGCTGGCTGCTGACGGGGGAAAAGAAACCCATCGAAGGCCGCGTCCTGCCCGGCAGCCCGTTTAATCCCGATGCCGGAACTTGGGGCGCCTTCGAAGTCGCCGCCCGGGTGGACCGGGTCCACATCGACGACGATATCTTCAGCCTCGGGATCGCCGCCCAGGCGGGGAACGCCAACGTCGTCACGGGATACTCGTTCGGTTTCAACTGGTACCTGACCCGGAACATCCGGATTTCCCCCAATGTGTATTGGGAGGTGACCGACGATCCGATCACGTTCGCGGGCAATCACACGGACGCCCACTTTTTCGGAGGCATCCTGCGATTCCAGCTGGAGTTCTAGGCCGGAACTGACATAATCTCCCTGGGAGCGGCGGACCCTCCTCCACGGAGGGTCCGCCGCGTCCCGGAAAACATCAATTCGAATGAGCATCGAAGCCCGAAACGTCACGAAGAAGTTCGGCACGTATACCGCCGTCGACAACGTCAGCGTCACGATCCCCTCCGGGGAGCTCGTCGCGCTGCTGGGACCGTCGGGCTCCGGCAAGACTACCCTGCTCCGCATCATCGCCGGCCTCGAGGTCCAGGACGAGGGCACCGTGTGGATGAGCGGGTCGGACGTGACGGTGACGCCCGCGCGGACCCGAAACGTCGGCTTCGTCTTCCAGCATTACGCCCTTTTCAAGCATATGAGCGTGCGCGAAAACATCGCGTTCCCCCTCAAGGTCCGCGGGGCCCTCGAGGAGGAGAAGCAGAAGATGGTCGCGGACCTCCTCAAGCTCGTCCGCCTCGAGGGCTTCGAAGCGCGGTATCCCTCGCAGCTGTCCGGCGGACAGCGGCAGCGCGTCGCCCTCGCCCGCGCCCTCGCCGCCAAGCCCAAAGTCCTGCTCCTGGACGAACCCTTCGGCTCCCTCGACGCCAAAGTCCGCCTCGAGCTGCGCCAGTGGCTGCGTCGCCTGCACGACGAGATCTCGGTCACCAGCGTCTTCGTCACGCACGACCAGGAGGAGGCCCTCGAGGTCGCCGACCGCATCGTCGTCATGAACCACGGCAAGGTCGAGCAGGAGGGGACGCCCGAGGAGATCTTCGAACATCCGAAGACGCCGTTCGTCATGAGCTTCCTGGGCGACGTCAACATCTTCCACGGCCGCGTCGAGGGCGGCAAGGCGGTGTTTCCCGGCATGGAGGCCGCCCTGCCCGAGAACACGAACGACACCGCGAAATCCGCCCGCGCATACACGCGGCCGCACGAGCTCGACATCGACCGCACCCCGCGCGCCGAGCGCAGCCTGGCCGCCACCGTGCGCCATGTGAACCTGGCGGGCGCCGTCGTCAAGGTCGAGCTGCTCCTGCGCGACCAGCAGACCGTCGTCCAAGCCAACCTGAGCCGCGAGCGTTACCAGGAGCTCAAGCTGCAGGAAGGCGAGGCCGTCTACGTCGTCCCTCGCCAGCTGCGGATCTTCGTGGCGGACGACGAAGGACCCGCCATTCCGGTGCAGAGAAAGGAGTGAATCCATGAGCCCGACCGTGCCGTACCGGTTCGCCGACTTCATCGGCGACCTTGAGCTGATCACGTCCGTCGGCTCGACCGACGAGGACAAGATCCGGCTCATCCAGAAGAAGCTGCGGCTCCTGATCTCGACGGGCAACTTCCTGCCGTCGGAAGCGAAGACGCCGGCGCTGCAGCGCTACGCCCGGCACCTCGTGCACGAGGACCCGAAGAAGCGCTTCATCGTCGTCAGCCTGGTCTGGTCGCCCGGGCAGGGGACGCCGATCCACGACCACTCGACCTGGGGCGTGGCGGGCGTCGTCGAGAACGAGCTGCGGATCGTGAACTACGACCGGATGGACGAGGGCGACAAGCCCGGCTATGCCGATCTCCGCGAAGCGAGCGCGATCGAGGCGCCGGCGGGGACGGTGACGTACATCCTTCCCCCGAACGACGTCATCCACCTGATCGAGAACCCGACCGACCGCACGACCGTTTCGCTGCACGTCTACGGCCGCAGCGTGGTGGAGTGCAACCAGTTCGACCTGGCCGCGAAGACGTACACTCCCTGGAAGCTGACCTACGACAAGCCCTGCGCCTGTTGACCCTTAAAAGGAACCGCGAATGTCCTGGTTTGACGACCTGAGCCCCTGCGACTACTTCGGCGCAGAGCATGCGGCGCGGTTCAAAGCCGTCGGGTGGCTGGAGGACGGGCGCAAGTTCCACCGCGGCAAGGCCGATCCGCGCTTCGTGCACAAGCTCGTGCTCCTGCTCGGCGAGCCCAGCCCGCTGGAGCGCTCGACGGATCCCCACTACTGCTCGCTCTGCGCCTTCTCCCGCGGGCCGTCGGAGTTCAACCTGTTCCAGAGCCCGGGGATGCCGTCGGTCCCGATGGGCAACCGTAATCTGTTCCTCCCCGGCGCCGGCTTTCTCTATATTGCGCCTTCCCTCGTCCTGCACTACATCGACGCGCACCAGTACCAGCCGCCGGACGAGTTCATCAAGGCGGTGCTCGACTGCCCGCCGACGCGGTCGAAGGAATACCAGTCGGCCGTCGAGGCCAACGCGCCGAAGGGTCTCTTCGCATGAGCGCGCCGGCGACGATCAGCCCCGAGGAGCTCGCCGCAAAGCGCGCGGCGGGCCCTGTCGCGCTGATCGACGTCCGCACGCCCGCGGAATACCGCAGCGTCCACGCCGACGGAGCCACGCTGCTGCCGCTCGACCGGCTCGACGCGAAAGCGGTCGATGCGACGAAACCCGTCTACCTGATCTGCGAATGCGGTCCGCGTGCCGTCCTGGGCGCGGAGAAGCTGCGCGCGGCGGGCGTCGCCGACGTGGTCGTCGTCGACGGCGGCATGACGCGATGGGCGGAGGCGGGTCTGCCGGTCGTGCGCGGGCGGAAGACCTGGTCGATGTTCCGCCAGGTCCGCTTCGTCGCGGGGGTCCTGGTGCTGATCGGGGTCGGACTCGGCTGGTTCGCGCATCCGGCCTTCTACGGGCTGGCCGCCTTCGTGGGCGCGGGCCTGACCTTTTCCGGCCTCACCGACTTCTGCGGCATGGCGCTGATCCTCGCCCGCATGCCCTGGAACCAATCCGCGAAGTAGCCGCCTTTTAAGACATATTTTTGAGACAGCGTCCCTCCCGCTCTACCCCTCTCCTCGCCCATTGCCGGGGTCTTCGCGGCTCCGCTATCATCCTGCTCTCGCGTTGAACCGCATCGAGAAAGGGAGGGTTATCCATGGCCGAGGCGACTGAGACACGGCGGGCGTTGGGCGACCGCGCCGCCCGGAACCTGGCAAACACCACCAAGACACCGCCGCAGTGGTCGGCGATCACGCCGCGCTGGCTTGTCCAACTGCTCCCTTGGACGCCGGTCGAGTCCGGCACCTACCGCGTCAACAAGGTGAAGAACGCCGAACCGGTCGAGGTCGTCTGCGGCCAGAAGGACGAGCGCGCGCTGCCGGAGACCTTCATCGACTACGAGGAAAAGCCCCGCGAGCACACGCTGAGCGTCATCTCGACGGTGCTGGACGTGCACACGCGCGTCTCCGATCTCTACAGCCACCCCTTCGACCAGGTCCGCGAACAGCTGCGGCTGACGATCGAAAGCGTGAAGGAGCGGCAGGAAAGCGAGCTCCTCAACAATCCGGACTACGGGCTTCTGAACAACGTCACGGCGGGACAGAAGGTGCAGACCCGCTCGGGTCCGCCGACGCCGGACGACCTGGACGAGCTGATCGCCAAGGTCTGGAAGGAGCCGGCGTTCTTCCTGGCGCATCCCCGCGCCATCGCCGCGTTCGGCCGCGAGTGCACCCGGCGCGGCGTCCCGCCTCCCACGGTCACCCTGTTCGGCTCGCCCTTCCTCACCTGGCGCGGACTGCCCCTCGTCCCCAGCGACAAGATCGGCATCGACACCAAGGGGAAAGGCGCCCACGCTCCCGGCTGGAGCAGCATCCTCCTGCTGCGAACCGGCGTCCAGAAGCAGGGAGTGACAGGGCTCTTCCAGCCGGGCCTTCCCGGCGAGCAGACGCCGGGGCTCTCCGTCCGCTTCATGGGCATCGACAAGAGTTCCATCGCGTCCTACCTGATCTCGCTCTACTGCTCCGCCGCGATCCACACGGAGGATGCGATCGGCGTGCTCGAGAATGTCGAAGTCGGCCACTACCATGAGTACAAGTAGCCTCGGAGGAAACGGACTGCCCGATCCGACGTCCGATCCGCTCGCCGCATCCCGAACCTTCATCCCCGACGTCGCGACGCTCGCGCGCCTGGCGAACGAGTTCTTCACCCTGTCCCCGGGTGATCCGGGCGCCAGGATCACGTCGCTGAGCCCGGCGGCACCCGTGCCGCCGTCCAGCGCCCTGCCGCCCCCCTCACCCGCCGTCCCGCAGACGCCGGCGAGCTTGGGAATACCGATCCCGTCCGAAACCGACCTCCTGATCTCCCCGGACTCGTCGCTCGACCTAGGCTTGTTTCCCGCCGGGAGAGCGGCTCCTGGAGAGTCCGACGGGTCGACGTACTACTTTCTCGACGCTCCTCGAAACGCGTCCCGCCTGGAGGCTCCGTCCCAGGCAGAACCTCGCAAGGCTAATCCTCCGGCCTCGTCAACGCGGCCTTCGGCGACGACGGAACCCACGGTGCCGGCCACCGCGCCCGGATCGTCGTACTACTTCCTCGACGAGGCGTTCGCTCTTTCCCGGATCCCGGCGACTCCCCGCCAGGACAACCCGGACGCCGGACCGGGCCCCGTGCCGGATCTCAAGCTTCCTCGCAAACAGTTCGACGTCTACTTCATCCGGCGCGACTTCCCCATCCTCCGGGAAAAGGTCCACGGGAAGCCGCTGATCTGGCTCGATAACGCCGCGACCACCCAGAAGCCGCTGGCCGTCATCGACCGGATCTCCGACTTCTACAAGCACGAGTACTCCAACATCCACCGCGCCGCCCACGCGATGGCCGCCCGAGCGACGGACGCCTATGAGGCGGCCCGGGAAAAGGTCCGCCGCTTCCTCAACGCCGGCTCGACGCGGGAGATCATCTTCGTCCGCGGCGCGACGGAGGGCATCAACCTGGTCGCCCAGAGCTGGGGGCGCCGCAACGTCGGAAAGGACGACGAGATCGTCGTCACCTGGATCGAGCACCATTCGAACATCGTTCCCTGGCAGATGCTCGCCGCGGAGAAGGGCGCGAAGCTCCGGGTCGCGCCGGTCGACGACGACGGGCAGATCCGCCTCGACGAGTACGAGAAGCTCCTCAATCCGCGCACGAAGATCGTCGCGTTCACCCAGGTGTCCAACGCCCTGGGCACGGTCACCCCGGCGAAGGAAATGATCGAGATGGCCCACCGCCATGGGGCGAAGGTCCTGCTCGACGGCGCGCAGGCGGTCTCCCACCTCAAGGTGGACGTGCAGACGCTCGACCCGGACTTCTACGTCTTCTCCGGCCATAAGGTGTTCGGGCCGACCGGCATCGGCGTCGTTCGAGGCAAGGAGGATCTGCTCAACGCCGCGCCTCCCTGGCAGGGCGGCGGAAACATGATCGCCGACGTCACTTTCGAGAAGACGGTGTACAACCCCGCCCCCGGACGCTTTGAGGCCGGAACGGGAAACATCGCGGACGCCGTCGGCCTGGGCGCGGCGCTCGACTACCTCGAACAAGTGGGCCTCGCAAACGTCTCCCGCCACGAACACGAGCTCATGGTCTACGCGACCGGGGAGCTGCGGCGGATCCCGGGGCTCCGTCTCCTCGGCACCGCGAAGGAGAAGGCCGGTGTCCTCTCGTTCGTTCTCGAAGGCTTCCGTTCCGAGGAGGTGGGCGCGGCGCTGGATCGCAAAGGGATCGCGGTCCGTTCCGGCCACCACTGCGCACAGCCGGCGCTTCGGCGCTTCGGCGTCGAGACGTCCGTCCGGCCGTCGCTCGCCCTGTACAATACGTGCGAGGACATCGACGCACTCATCGGCGCGCTCTGCCGCCTGGCGAACGCTTGACGGCTCAGCCTTTCAGCAGGATCGCCGCCGCGGGCACGGCGTTCACCGCCATATGCAGCACGGTGGACGCGACGATGCTGCCGCTGCGCAGGCGGGCCCATCCGAAGACCCAGCCATAGACGAAGATCACCACCATCATGGGTCCGTCGCGCAGATGGAGAAGCGCGAAAAGGAGCGAACTCCAGAAGAGCCCCGCGAGCGGCCCCCATTGCGACGCCAGCCGCGGCAGCAGGTATCCCCGGAAGAGCGCCTCTTCCGCCAGCGGGCCCACGATCACGAGGGCGACGAAGAGCATCGTTCCGCCCGTCACGCCGAAGTGCGTCTCGGCGAGCCGGATCACGACCGGGTCGCCTATCGGGGCGTCGGGGAACATGAGCGCCGCCGCCGCGAAGAGGATCAGGAGGCGCATCATCGCCGTGAGGATATAGAAGAGCCCCTGAAGCCCCGCGCGCAGAGGCGACAGGAGCGGCGACCGCTCCGGCGCGGGAGGCCGCCCGCGCTGGTTCACGACCCACGCCAGGCCCAGCATCGCCCCGGTTTGAAGCAGCAGCGACATCAGGAAGTGGCCGAGCGACAGCCCCCCGGCGCGCGAACGCGCGAGCGCCAGGGTGCCGAGCGACGCCCCCATCGATCCCACGAGCACGATCAGGAAGCCGGGCCAGACGGAGGCCGGCGGGAGCGGCCGAAGTTTCGCCCACGCCGCGAGGACGCCGATCAGGGCCAGCGCCGGGAGCAGGTTGAGAAGGACCTCGTCGGCCAGCCGGAAGTCGCCCGTTTTCTCGACCTCGAAGAGCCCCTTCTCCGGTCCCCGCTTCGGTGCCTCCGGAACGATCGGGATCTCCTCGGTGGCGTCGTCGCGCACGACGCCGAGCGTCCGGGTCTCCCCGGGCTTTCCGGCCTGAAGCTCGTCGACCAGAGCCTTGCGGGTCGCCACGTCCTTGCCGTCGATCCTCACGACGACGTCGCCGGGCCGCAGTCCGGCGCGCGCACCCGGCAGATCGGGCTGGACCTCCTCGACGCGCAGGAAGTCCGGGTCGAACCGGACGCCGATCACGACGCGGGGCTGCGAGGCCGCTTCGGCCTTTTGCTGGATCTCCTCCACGTGGCCGCTCATCCAGAGCAGCCCGGCGAAGACCACCGCGTCGACGGCCACGAGAGCGACCAGCAGCCGCGTCCACGCCTGCTGCGCCCGGGTGCGATGCCCCCGGACGACATTGAGGATGGCCAGGGTCCATCCGGCGATGACGCCGAACGGGACAAAGATTAGGGCGAGGGCGAGATGGAAATGGGCGCGCGCGGGAACCGGATCCTCGGGAGGCCGGGATTGATTTTCCATTCGAAGGGCCATGATATAATCGCCCGCTCGGGAGGGACAGACCATGCCGAAGAAAGCCGCCGGCGTGCCGAAGAAGCCGCGCGCCTCGAAGAAAAAAACAGCGCCGGGATCCCGCGGGCTCAGTCCCGCCGAATGCAGGGACGCCTCGCTGCCCGAGCTCGCGTCGAAGATCGAGGCCTCGGGCGGCGCCGTGCTCGCCACCTACAAAGAGCCGCTCGGCGGACAGCCGACGATCATCGCGATCCTGCCGATCGAGAAGGTCAAGCCCACGCCGTTCCAGCGCGACCTCTCCGAGACGCACGCGAAGCGGCTGTCGGACACGATCGGGAAGATCGGCCGCTACCTCGACCCGATCATCGCGGTCAGCGTCGGCGAGGAATTCTGGACCCCGAACGGCCGGCACCGCCTGGAGTCGATGATCCGCCTCGGGGCCAAGTCGGTGACGGCGCTCGTGCTGCCCGACCCGGAGATTCAGTACAAGATCCTGGCGCTGAACATCGAGAAGGCGCACAACCTGCGCGAAAAGTCGCTCGAGGTGATCCGCATGTACCGGGCGATGGCCGACTCCGGCGAGGAAGGGCTCGAGAGCGCGCGGGGGCTGGAGTTCGAGGAGCCGGCCTTCGCCACGCTGGGGATCGGCTACGAGAAGAACGGACGCTTCAGCGGCGGCGCGTACCAGTCGATCCTGAGACGCGTCGACGGCTGGTTCGAGGACCCGCTCAAGGCGGCGCTGAAGAAGCGCGAGGCGCGGGCGGCGAAGATCGAGCGTCTCGACGCGCGCGTGACGGAGGTCATCAAGGCGCTGCAGGAGAAGGGCTTCAAGAGCCCGTACCTGCGCGCGTTCGTCGTGGCGCGGGTCAACCCGCTGCGCTTCATGAAAGTGCTGCCGCCCTTCGACGAGGCGCTGGACGACATCATCAAGCGCGCCGACAGGTTCAACGTCGGCAACGTCAAGCAGGAGGACATCGCGGCGACGGCAGGCGTGGCTGCCGAGGGCGAATAGGCGGACTACTCGGCCTTGGAGCGGACCCAGTCGTGGTCCGGCGATTCCCGCATCGCCGCCCAGCCGTCCGGCATGTCCGCGAGCAGCGCGAGGGTGGGATCGAGATCGAGCAGCTGGGCCAGCGGCACGTCGTGAAGGGCGTCGGCCGTATCGTTCTCCCCGCCGCAAAGGGCCAGGACCTCCCCGTTCATCTCCCGGGACAGGAGGAGGATGGGCTTGTCCTCTTCCGCGACGTGGGCGCAGGCCTGGGCTCCAAACAGGCGCTTGCGGTCGGAGACGGCCCGGATGTCGGTGAACGCCATGTACGTGAACCCGTCCGGGCTGGGACACTTGTAGGCGCCCTTCGCCTCGACCAGCTTTCCGGTCATGGCCGTCATCTCCCAGGCGTCGGATTCCTTCGCCGCCCACCGGGGCTGGAT
>Ga0137409_10002863_pt1 | contig 18319 bp, 16 predicted proteins | sample CZODoug1_16funga_FD_122059 | JGI IMG/M metagenome (GOLD analysis project Ga0137409, IMG submission 122059) | Vadose zone soil fungal communities from Angelo Coast Range Reserve, California, USA - CZODoug1_16fungal (Hybrid Assembly) | ecosystem: Environmental > Terrestrial > Soil > Vadose zone... | reverse complement strand
AGGTGTTGCTGAGTAGCGGCCGCCTCGCCGAAGCCGAACATGCATGGCGCTCGGCGCTTGAAGTCGCGCCGGCCGAAGGCCGCCTCTACACAGCCTTGGGTACCGTCGTGGCGGCGCAGCAACGCGTAAGCGAAGCAGCGAAACTCTTGCAATATGCGGTGCGGTTGGCGCCTGACTCGGCGACGGCGTGGGCGCAGCTCGGCGTCGTGCTTTTCGTCAAACAAGACCTCGGCTCGGCTGCGGAAGCCTTGAATGAAGCGCTCGCACTGGCGCCCGACGATCACGAGTCGCGGCATCATCTCGCGCTGTTGCATCTGGCGCGAGGCAATTCGGCGGAGGCCGAGCGCGAACTCGAACGCATCGTGCTGGTGCCCGACGTTGCCAATCCGGTGTATTACGCCGCGCAGATCGACCTCGCTGTAATCGCGCTCTCACGTGGTCAATCGGAAAGCGCGCTGACCAGAATCGACGTCGTGTTGCGGGTGGAACCCGGCAATACACGCGCAATCTTTTACCGCGCCCTGACGCTCATCCAGCTACAACGCACGGCTGAGGCGCACGAGCTGATGCAAACGCTCGCGTCCGATCACGCGGGTAAGTATGCCGAGCAGGCGCACGCTTATCTGGCGCAGAGGGAGATCACCGCGTCTGATTTTGCAAGCTAGACGAGTTACCAGACGAACTAGACAAGAAGCAAGAAGCACATGAAATTCGACGGATACAAGAAAAGCGGGAAGTCGCACGAGCAACTGCCGCGGCGCGCTAGAGACAAGGCAGCAGAATCGTTTGCGCAGTCGCTTGCCGAACGGGTCAGCGTGCGCACTCATGGCACGATAGCGCTCATTCAGCGCTCGTTCCGGTCGCAGGTGTTCTCATCGGAGATCGCCGGCCGGCGCAGCGAAGTTTACGGCGCCGTTCCGCTCCGCTTCCTCGCTACGCACTTTGGCAACAGGTTCGCTTCGACGCAAACGCGCGGAGTCAGCGGCGAAAGGGTTTACAAGCATCCCGGCAATTTCTTCCGCCACACTTCATACAACTCGTTAACAAAACTCTGCATGTCGTTTAACTTCAACCAGCTCGCGCGAAGCGTCCAGATTTTGCTGAATCAACTTCGCGCGACACAGATCTTCGCTTCGGCTGGATATACGACGATCGAGAGCATGGCCGCTTCGTCTTCACGCGAGCGCGCGGAATTGCCCCAGGCGACGAAGTTGACAGTAGTTACGCAATGGTCAAAAGCAATGCAACAGCCAGAGGCGATGCCCGGGTCAGGCACGATGCAGTGGCCGCCGCCGATGCGCTTGCCGCAGCCAATTCGGCGCGCAGAAACGGTGAAGTTGCCGCCGGTGAGGCAAAGCTCGGCGGCAATGCAGTGGCCGGCGATGATGCAATCGCTACAGGCTATTCAGTGGCCGCGGGCGGTGCGCCCGCAACCGGTAATGCAGTGGTCACCAACGATGCAGTTATTGCAGTCTGTGCAGCAGCTTCAGGCGCTGCACGCGCAACAGACGTTACTGTTTAGGCAGTCGATGCAATTGCCACACTCGTTGCTATTGCGACCAGTGGCGCAGTCTGCGCGGGAAGTCGTGGTGCGTTTTCCCGCGTCCCAAACAACAAAGCCCGGCGAGATGGAAGCCTACGCGGTGGATCGCCTGTTCACGCTGACAAAGCTGAAGCGGTGGGACACCGGGCAGACGCAAGTCCGCGAGCGCGACGCCGACAGAATCCTGGCAATGATCGCAAACGTTCCTGTTCAAACACTGGTCCAAACGACCTATCTCCGTTACCTGGGAGACAAGTCGCTGCAACCGCACGGTAGTCTACGTTTCTCGCCGATGTCGGTCTCTAGAGCCGCCGGCGAGCGCCGGCTCCATGCCGCCGCGAGACAGCAGGATGCAAGCGATCCAACCGTCGCTTTTGGAGAGCAGCGAACCGCGGCCAACATTAGGCTCGCGTTTGAGAAGCGAACAGACTTACTCCGCTTCAAACAGATCCACGCCAGTCCGCGTGCGCTCGACGCCGGCTTTGCGTTTATTCCATCAACGATATCAAGGAGCCTGGCGAAGCGAGCCAGCTGGCTCACCGAGCGATCCAAATTCGAAACTAAACTATTCGAAACGGAGTTGTTCAAAACGAAATGGCTCGAAAGCAAAGGATTGAAACCATCCCTTGCGCCGCTAACCGCGGAAGCCGCTCGCAATTTGCTGCCGGCTTCGAAACTCATCCTGCTGCGAAGAGAACCCACGGCTCCGGCGCCGTCGATGGACTTCATATTTGCTCAAGCCACTCGTCAGAAAATTTCGGAAGAGCGCGTCGTGAAGCACCTGGAGCAACGCGAAATCGTCGAGCTGGTCAGGAAAGAAGTGAAGCAGTCAATGACCCGCGTGTCGCCACTCCGGGACTTCACGCGCGAGGACTATGTGGAAATCAGCGACCATGTTTATTCGACATTGATGAAAAGGTTGACCGCTGAACAAGAGCGGTTGGGGTTGCGCTGAGGCCGGCTTGACGGGCCGGAAGTTTGGGTCGGCAATAACCGATAACGGTCATGAACAAACTGAAGATTACAAATCTCGATAACAGTCAGTCTTTCGAAGTGCTCTTCAATCCGACGGAGTACACCTTCGAGGACGCGAGCAAATGGGAGGATCAGAAAGGCAACCGGCGGCGTCCCGAGTTGCAGTACACGGGTGGCGATCGCAAGAGATTGTCGATGGAGTTGTTCTACGACACTTACGAACAAAAAGAAGACGTTCGTCTCTACACCGGCAAGCTCTCGAAGCTGCTGGCCGTCACCACCGACGACGGCAACGTCGGCACGCGACCGCCAAAGCTCGAATTGAGCTGGGGCATAGCCAACAAAGATCTTGGCTTTCCCTTCAAGTGCGTGCTGGAAAGCCTGAAACAACAGTTCACGCTTTTCGACTCGAATGGCACGCCGGTGCGCGCGAAGGTCAGCGTCGCTTTCAAGGAATTCGAACTCCCCAAGGAAGAACAACAGAAGGAGCCCCGCCGCGGCTCTTATCCGGAACAGACGTATACGGTTCGCGAAGGCGAGACGCTGAGCAGCATCGCGGCGGGGCTTTGGAAAGATCCCCTGAAGTGGCGCCTGCTTGCCGAGGCGAACAAAATTCGAAACCCGCGAATCCTGAAAGCCGGACAATCGTTGCTGGTGCCGGCAATTGAATAAGACGGCGAAAAGCAAATGACTGAACCCGCTCTGCAAACCGAACGGAACGCCCCGAGTTTCAAAGTCTTCGCTGGCGGCAGCGAGCTGCCTGTTGAAACGGCGCTGGACCTTCTCGACGTTAAGGTGAGCGATTACGTCGAAGGCGCAAGCACCTTCACGCTCACTTTCAACAATTGGAATTCGGACACGCAGGAGTTTAAGTCGATTGGTGAAAACAAGCTCACGGAAGGTACTGAAGTCGAGGTGAAGGTTGGTTTTGTCGACAATCTCAAGAGTCTGATAGTTGGCGAGGTCACGGCGCTCGAGCCGCAGTTTTCCGGAGCTGAAGCACCCACGTTGAAGGTCTCGGGCTACGACCGCTTGCATCGTTTTCGTCGCGGTCGCCACACGCGCTCCTTTGTGGACATGAAGGACAGCGAGATTGCCGAGAAGATTGCCCGCGAATTGCAGTTGAAGGTCGACGCGGAGGACACGCAGATCACTCACCAGTATGTGTTGCAAAGCAACCAAAGCGACATCGACTTCCTGCTCGAGCGCGCGCGCCGCATACGCTACGAGGTCGTCGTCAAAGACAAGACTCTCTTTTTTCGAAAAGCGGCAAACAACAAGAGCAAGATTGTTTCGATCGAATTCGGCCTGACGTTGACATCGTTCTACCCGCGCTTGAGCACGATGAAGCAAGTGAGCGAAGTGATCGTGCAGGGCTGGGACCACAAGAAGAAGGAGGCAATCATCGGTAAAGCGCAACAGGGAGACGAAACGAGCAAGATGAACGGACAGAAACTGGGCGTGGCCATCAGCGAAAGCGCTTTCGCCGCCGCCAAGACATTCGTCGTCGATAAAGCGGTTTTCTCGGAAGGCGAAGCTAACCAGATCGCAAAGGGCCTGTTCAACGACATGACTGTCGATTTCATCACCGGGGAGGGAACGGCGATCGGCAATACCGACATTCGCGCCGGGGAAGTTATCGAGCTGCTGAAACTCGGACAGCGGTTCAGCGGCCCTTATTACGTGACCTCCGCAACGCACACCATCGATCGCAAAGGCTACGTCACCAGATTCACCGTAGCGAGGAATGCCACATGACGAACATGATCGAACTCTTGTCTGCCGGGCTCGAACACGAGTCGCGCGCGGGAAAAATCTACGGTGTGGTCGTCGGAGTCGTCACCAACAATCAGGACCCAGACAAACTCGCTCGGGTAAAAGTGAAGTTCCCCTGGCTCGACGATCAGGATGAAAGCAACTGGGCCCGCATCGCCACGACAATGGCCGGAAACAATCGCGGCACATTTTTTCTGCCGGAGGTGGACGACGAAGTTTTGATTGCCTTCGAGCACGGCAACGTGCAGCGCCCTTATGTAGTCGGGGCCTTGTGGAACGGTGTGGACGCGCCCGTGCGCGATAACGCTGACGGCAAGAACAATCTGCGAGTGATCCGTTCGCGCGCGGGACACGAATTCATCCTCAACGACGAAGACGGCAAGGAACAAGTCGAGATCAAGACCAAGGCGGGCCACCAGTTTCTGCTCGATGACACGTCAGGTTCGGAGAAGATCGCGATCAAGGACAAGAGCGGCAACAACAAGATAGAAATCGACACGGCGCAGAATTCCGTAGCGATCTCGGCGCAAACGAAGATCACCCTGAAAGCGCAAACGGTGGAGATCACGGCTGACACTTCGATGACCTTGAAGACGGCGCAACTGGAAATTTCCGCGGACGCCGCCGCCACGCTCAAGTCGAGCGCTACGCTGACGATCCAGGGATCGCTGGTGAAAATTAACTAACGACGCGCCGTAGCCACCGAGGAGGCCCAAGATGCAAGGCATCGCCGACGCAATCAAATATCTGTACCAGGAGTTCATCCTGCGAGACGTCGTCGCCTACGTTACGCCCGGAGCAATCCTGGCCGCCTCGGTTGTATGCGTTCTACTAGGCGACGACAAAGCGGTCAAGTTTGCTCTCGGCATTCCAAAGGCTGCGTACCTTCCGATTTACGGCGCGCTCTTCATCACCGGCCTCGGTCTGGAAAACCTGGGAGAGATGTTTGGCGTGCTGCGCTTCCACAACCGTCGCGTTAGAGCGCCCAAACGTCATGAAGATCAGAATCGACCGAGCGATGAGGAACACTTCCGCGTCCTGCAAGAGCTTCATCGAACCGCCTCCGCGCAAACGCTCACGGGCGAAGACGGCTACGGGTCCAAGCTGGAACGCACGCGAGAGCGAATCACGGTTAAGAAGTACGCCGCCGGAAATATCGCCATCGCCCTCCTGGTTTCGATGGTTCTCGTTTTGGTAACAAACCGTCGTCCGGACTTGAGAATTCAGGCCACTGCTTCTGTCGGAGCGATTCTGATTATTTCCTTACTGCGGGCACATTGGTACCAGTTGAAATTGCAAGTGATATGGGAAGACGAAGCGGTGAAGAAACACGAGAAGGGCAAGAGCGGCTAGGCAAAGTTGCTGACCAGCAAAAGCGCGATGAGGCTGAGTGATTCGACTGGGCAGCCGCAATTCATTTTGATGGGACCGCAGAAAGTGATCGAAGGATAGAGGAGTAAGAAACGATGCCGCCGGCTGCACGAATGGGAGACGTCACTAGTCATGGGAAGCCGCTTTCCCCGGGTCCCGGCTGCCCGACGGTTTTGATTGGCGGCAAGCCGGCCTGGCGCGCGACCGCGGACATGCACGTCTGTCCGCTGTTCACCGGGCCGGTGCCCCACGTCGGCGGAGTTGTCGCGATGGGCAGCGTGACTGTTTTGATCGGCAGTCTGCCCGCAGCCCGTCAGGGGGACATGATCATCGAGAGTGGACCGCCAAACTCGATCTCCATGGGCGAGCCGACCGTGATGATTGGTTAAGCGTGTAAACGATGAAAGACTTTCTCGGCAGAGGCTGGACATTTCCTGTAGCGGTCGACGCGACGGGAAGCATCGCCCTGTCGGAATACGAAAACGACATTCGCGAAGCCGTGCGCATCATTTTGTTGACGGGAAAAGGCGAACGCGTGATGCGCCCTGAATTCGGCGCGGGTCTGCACGATTTTGTTTTCGAGTCGATGAGCGCCACCACGATCGGAAGAGTGCAAAAGGCAGTGACGGACGCATTAATCCAATGGGAGCCACGTATCCAGGTGATTGGAGTCAACGTCGAACCGGAGCAGGGCGAGATTGGAAAGTTGTTAATCGATATCGAGTATCGAGTGCGGGCCACCAACAACCGCTTCAATCTTGTGTTCCCGTTTTATCTTAAGGAGCAAGCCTAATTGGCAACCGCGGTAACCACATCACCGAAGCTCGACACGCGCGATAGCGAAGCGATCGTGGAACAGGCCCGCGCGCTCGCCCCGCTCTACACTCCCGAATGGGACGCCACGGAAGAGGCCGGCGCCGGGGCGGCGCTGCTGAAAATCGTCGCGCGTTTGCTCGAAGGAATTATTCGGCGGCTGAACGACGTTCCCCTCAAACACTTCATTGCGTTTCTTGAATCGATCGGCATCAAGCTTTTGCCCGCGCTTCCGGCGCGCGCGCCGGTTACATTTTTCCTGAGCACGGGAGCAAAGGACGCCGTTGTTATCCCGGCCCGATCCCAAGTGGCGGCGAAGGTGACTGACGATCCTGACCCGGTCATATTTGAGACCGAGAAGTCTATTCTCGCCACTCCGGCAAAATTGCAGGCCACCATCAGTGTGGTTCCCGCCGAAGACAAAATCATCGACCACGCCGCGCCGCTCGCCGCCGCCGCGACTACCGAGTTGTTCTCCAAAAGCGAGACGAATCTTCAGTCGCATATTCTTTACCTCGGTCACGACGATCTCTTCAACGTGAAAAGCACGGCTAACTTTATCCTGACGCTCAATCCCATTCCCACAATCAATCTTGCCGATGAGAACCTGTTCGCCTGGGAGTACTTCGGTGAAAAGCAAATTGCCGGAGCGGGGTCTCCGGGCTGGCAGTCCTTCGATCACGCGGGGTTTGAAGCAGGCAAGTTAAAGCTGGACAAAACCAGCGAAGGTGAAATCAAGCAAGTAAAAGTAAATGGCGTCATGAGTCGCTGGATTCGCTTCAGGGTTACGCGAAAGTTGTTGAAGACGGATGCATTGGCGAAGCTGGAAATACGCGACATCCGAATCTCCACGCCGCCGCTCCCGGATGAAAGCTCGGGAGCAAGTTGGATCGATCCGGATGCTGCTTTCTACAACGACTTGCCCTTGACCGTGCCGCTGAAAGTCGAAAAACCGCTGACGCCGTTTGGCCCAGCGCCAACGCCGAATCCCGACGGCAGTATTGCCGGCACGCGACCGCGTCCCGGCGACGTTTTTTACCTGGCAAGTCAGGATGCGTTTTCGAAGTTGGGCTCAAAAATTTCGATCAGGGCGGGCGCTGTGGCGCGCGACCCGTCCGGCATTGATGTCGAACGCGTCCAGGGAATTGGCCCGATACGGGCGCCGCTTTTTCGGGCAAGGAACATCAACACCGTCTACCAGCTCATGCGTCTCTCGGCAACAGACGTGGCGAGAATCATCGGAGAAACAAACCCGAAAGTTCCGCGCAGCAGAAACGTGCTCGAAGCAGCAGCAAAGTTGTTTTTGGACAAGGTAGTCACTTCCGATCCGCAAGACCCTGCTGCGAATGCGGCCGGGCCGGCGCGCCCCATTCCCACACTCTCCTGGGAGTATTGGAATGGCAAAGGCTGGGTCGGCATCGATGGCATTAGCGACAGCACCGAGGCGCTCACCAAGGTCGGTGCGGTGACTTTTCCCTGTCCCGAAGACATGGCGCCGGCGAAAGTGGTCGGCCAGGAGAATTACTGGATTCGGGCGCGCATAGCGTTTGGCGACTACGGCCAGGAGAGAGTGACCTTCAAGGTCACCCAAAGGGATCCAAATGAGAACGTGGTGGTAATAGACGTTTCCGCCATTCGCCCGCCGGAGATCACTTCACTAAAGATCGGTTATGAAGTCGAGGGAGCAGGAGAGAGTCCGCAATACACTTTGACTTACAACAATCTGGAGTATGCGTGGCAGTCTCTTCCGTTAACCGGCACAAAGAGTTTCCCAGTGTTCCCCGCGCTCGACGACGACACTCAATCGCTCTATCTCGGTTTCGATGTCGCGCCGCTGAAGGGCCCAATCAGCATTTTCTTTTCCTTGCAGGAACAGGAATACACCGAAGCAAATCGCCCACGGATTGAGTGGGAATATTTTCGTCTGCAAAAAGGCCAAGCCAGCGGCGAATGGACTCGCTTGCTGGTAACCGACGGCACGCAAAACCTGACGCAGAGCGGCACGATCGAGTTCATCGGCCCGCCTGACTTTGCGCCAACGTCTCGCTTCGGGAAAAGACTTTTCTGGATTCGTGCCCTCGACGCCGAGAAAAGATTTACGGCCAAAGTCAGGCTGCGCGATACCGGCAAATTGGATTTCCTGTCCCGACCCACGACGCTTCAGTTGACCGACAGAACCAGGATGAGCCTCGGCGGCTCGGAAACCCCGGTCATGGCGCCGCAGCCGTCGCTCAATCCCTGCGAGCAGGCACTGGAATCGCTTAACTCGATCGTGCAGTTTCCCGCGCCGGCGACGCCAATGCCACTTTCCCCGATCGTGCAGGGAATCTTTTTGAATACAGCCTGGGCCATTCAAGCCGAGACGATTCAGGATGAACTACTGGGATCGAGCGATGGCCGCGCCAATCAGGTTTTCACCTTGACGAAGTCGCCGGTGATTGAAGAGTCGATTTGGGTAAATGAACTAGCGACGCTGACGGAAACTGAGCGCAAGGCTTTCACTGAACGAAAGGACGTCGACGTCCGTGTCAGGAAAGACGCGGAAGATAACGTTACCGAGTTTCTGATTCGTTGGCGCGCGATCGACGACGTGGCGCAGGCAAACCCGCTCGATCGCGTCTACGAGATTGACCGCACCTCCGGCCTCGTTTTGTTTGGCGATGGGGTGAAGCATGGCCTGGTGCCGCCGATCGGCAAAGACAACATTACGGCGATCTACCGCACTGGAGGCGGGTCGCGCGGTAATGTCGCAGCCCAACTCATCAAGTCGTTGCGATCGACGATACCCCTGGTTGAAAGCGCCTCGAATCCTGAAGCTGCCGGCGGTGGCTCTGATACCGAACTGATCGAAAAAGCGCTCGAGCGTGGCCCGCAAGTGATCAAGAACCGAGGCCGGGCCATCGCGATCGAGGATTTTGAGTGGCTCGCAAAAGAGGCGTCGCAGGCGATCGCGCGCGCAAAGTGTCTCCCGACTTTCGACGACAACGGCGCATACAAAACTGGCTGGGTCACAGTGATCATTGTTCCGTCCAGCAGCGTTGCGCGGCCGCTGCCCTCGCCGCAACTGCGCCAGCGCGTGGAAAAATATCTGCTCGATCACTCTGCAAATGTCGCTTCGTTTCCGCAGCACGTCAAAGTGATTCCGCCGGTTTATGTGTCCGTGAAGGTGCAGGCCGATATTTATCCGCTGTCGCTGGACCTCGCGCCGCAAGTTGAGTCAGACGCGATTGCGACGCTTCAGGCGTTTCTGCATCCGCTCAGCGGCGGTTACGAACGCACCGGTTGGGACTTCGGCCGGTTTCCCTGTCTCTCGGATTTCTATGCGCTGCTCGAAGCGGTGGCGGGTGTCGATCATGTCGACAATCTTGAATTGACGCTTCAGGCGAAAACACTTCTGGGCGAGTCTACCGGTAACCCGGTCGTCGTAAGCGAGGACCGCCCGCTCGACGTCGGCGCTCCGCCTTTCACGCTCGTCTACAGCGGCGAGCACAAGATAACGATTAAGACTCCAACAACGATTAAGAGTCCAACTACGATACAGGTTTCGCGAAATGCCATTGCCACAGCCGATTGACCAACACCCGGGCGAAGAGGGGATTTTGAGGATTAATCATCCATTCCACAAAGCGCTGGCGAGCTCCGGTGGTGAAACGCATTCCTTCGCAAGAGGTTGGCTGAACGTCAAACCCATCCTTCCCGATGTGGAACATTCGGCCGACCTCATCCTTCGGCCGGTCGGGATCTCCGGTGTCCAAAATGAAACTTTTCTGCTTCGCCAATTGTTCATCTTCACGGACTGTCCAGAAGTTCTCAGGCTCCGCTGGTTCCGCCAGATCCTGGAGAGGAGCTCGCAAACCGTCGTAAATCCGGATCTGTTCCGGTGTCATCATCTCCTTATACTTTGGAGGATCGATGCGAATAATCGGCGCGTAGTCGTCGGCTAATTTCTTCTGCTCTGGAGTCCGCTTGTCTTCCACCGTCTTGAGGGCTTCTTGAACCTGAGGCGGGAAAGTACGGATGCGATCTCCCTGCAACTTCTCTTTAAAGGGTGTCAGAAACTCTTCCAGGGGCTTTTCGAGAGCCTTCTTGCGACGCTGATAGTTTTCCACCGCCATCGCATGAAGTGCCATCTGGTCGGCGCCCGCCAGCGTCAGCCGCAGTGCGAACGGAAACACCACCACCACATGAGCGACGAGCAGGCCTGAGAAGCTGCCGCCCATGCCAAGCGCTGTGAAGAAGCGCAGGAAGGCGATCCCGAGCACGACATGCGGAATCATCAGCGGCGACAGGAACAGCGCTGCTAGGGCGTCGCGGCCGCGGAAACTATAGCGGGCGATCGCAAGCGCCGCCGGCACCGCGAACAGCAACGCCACGAACGAGGACAACGCCCCCAACCCGAGGCTCACCCAGAAGGCATGGACGAACTCGGGATAGTTCGCGATCGTCCTGAACCAGCGCAGTGAGAAACTGGTGGTCGGCAGCGACAGGTAGCCCTCAGGCGTGAAAGCGACGAGGCAGACCACCACAATCGGCGCCAGCATGACAACGACGAAGATCGTATGAAAGATGAGTGCGAGCGGACCATTTGTCCTCATCGGAACACCTCGGCGTAGCGTCGCTCGATCAGCATGTTGCTGCCGACAACGATCATCACGAGCGCCACCAGGAGCAGGACCGCGACGGCAGCGCCAAGCGGCCAGTTCAGCGTATTGAGAAACTCGTCATAGGCGAGCGTCGCCGCGACCTTGAGCCGGCGGCCGCCGATGATGGCGGGCGTCGCAAAAGCGCTGGCGGACAGCGAGAACACGATGATCGCACCCGACAACACGCCCGGCATGATCTGCGGCAGCACGATGCGGCGGATGATCGTGAATGAGCTGGCACCGAGCGACAACGCGGCGTTCTCGATCTGCGGGTCGACGCGCTGCAGCGCGGCCCAGACCGACAGCACCATGAACGGCATCATCACGTGCGCGAGTGCGACGACCATGCCGGTTTCGGTGAACATGAAAGGCAGCGGCTTGCCGATCAGCCCAAGCGACATCAGGAGCTTGTTGACGAGGCCATTATTGCCGCCGAACAGGAGCGCCCAGCCAAGCGTGCGCGCCACCACGGAGATCAGCAATGGGCCAAGGATCACGAGCAGAAAGAAGCTCTTCCAGCGTCCGCTCATGCGGTTGAGGATGTAGGCCTCCGGCGCACCGAACATTGCGGTGATCAGCGTCGTCAGCAGTGCGATGCGGAAGGTCCGCCAGAACATCTCGGCATAATAGGGATCGGTCGCGATCTCGTGCCAGTTCTTCATCATGAAGACCGGCTCGATGCCTTTGTACTGGCCCCAGTCGTGGAACGAGAGCATCACCGTCATGGCCAGCGGGATCACCAGGACGCCGACGAACAGCATGAGCGCGGGCGCGGTCAGCGCCCACGGCGCGCGCGCATCGCGCGTATCAGCCGTTGGTGCAGGGCTCGCCGGAGTAGTGTCGATGGCTGCGCTCATGCGGCAGCTCCGACGCCACGCAGACTCATATCCTCCGGCCGCCAGGCGAGTCGAACAGCCTCGCCCTCGACGGGCTGCGGCTTTCCGTCGTTCTGACGGATCACAATCGCCGGGCCGCATTCGCTCTCGCACTGGAATAGCCAATGATTGCCCTGGAAGATGCGGGTGACGATCTTCGCCGCGAGCCCCGCGTCGCCGAAACTGATCCGCTCGGGGCGGATGCTGACCGTCACCGGACCTGCGAGGCCGACCGGCGCGACTGCGCTCCAGGAGCCGGCAACCAGCCGCGCCGGAGCGCAGGTCTTGTCGATGGTCGCGGCGAAATCGTTGGTCTTCCCAAGAAACTGCGACACGAAGGCGGACGCCGGCCGCTCGTAGGTCTCCTGCGGCGTGCCGATCTGCTCGATGCGGCCCTGGCTCATCACCACGATCCGGTCGGACAGCGACATCGCCTCGTTCTGGTCGTGGGTGACGAGGACGGTGGTGGTGCCGATACTGCGCTGGATCTGGCGCAGCTCGATCTGCATGCCCTCGCGCAGCTTGGCGTCCAGATTCGACAACGGCTCATCGAGGAGCAGCACGCTCGGCCGGATGACGAGCGCACGGGCAAGCGCAACGCGCTGCTGCTGTCCGCCGGACATCCGCCGCGGATAACGGTCCTCGTAGCCGGCGAGTCCGACCATCGCCAGCGTGGCGCCCACGCGCTCGCGGCATTCGGCCCGCGGCACGCGCCGCATCTCAAGGCCGAAGGCGACGTTCTCGGCCGCAGTCATATGCGGAAACAGCGCATAGCTCTGAAATACGATACCGAGCCCGCGCTTGGCCGGCTGCACCGCAGTCAGGTCCTTCCCCTCCAGGCGGATCACACCGCGCGAGGGATCAAGAAAGCCTGCGATCATCTGCAAGGTCGTGGTCTTGCCGCAGCCAGAGGGGCCGAGGAAGGAGACAAACTCCCCCTTGCCGACAGCAAGGCTGAAGTCGTCGACGACGGTCTGCGCCCCGAACTGCTTGCTGACGCGATCGAGCTCGAGATGGGCCATGGATATTGTTCCGCTGTTGCGATCAGCTCAGCGCTCGACCTCGCGATTCCACCGCTTGGTCCATTCCTCACGCTTCTCGTTGATGACGGCCCAGTCAGGATTATAAAGCTTCGCCGCGCGCTCGCCGATCGGCGCCATCTTGCCAAGCTCCGGCGGGATCACGAGCGATTTCAGCACCGGGCCGTAGCCATAATCCTTCAGCATCACGAGCTGGATTTTCGGATCGAGCAGCATCTTGACGAAGCTCGCGGCAAGCGGCGAGGCGCTAGCCTTGGCGATCGGACAGGCGGTGGTCAGCAGCGTGGCCGCGCCTTCCTTGGGATAAACGAAGTCGACGGGGAAGCCGGTGTTGGCGAAGCTCTGCACACGGCCCGTCCCCCAGACGGCCAGCACCGCTTGGCCGGACTGGAACAGCTCGGTCATCTTGCCCGGCGAGGGTTCATAGGCCAGCACGTTGGGATTGATCTGTTCCTTGAAGATCTTGAAGCCGGCATCGACATTGGCCTCGCTGCCGCCGTTCATTTTGGCAAGCATCAGCAGCGCTTCCAGGCCGTAGGTGTTGTTGATCGGCGGAATGACGAGCTGCTTCTGGTACTTCGGATCCTTGAGATCGTTCCAGGAGGTCGGCGGCGCCCAGCCCTTCTCGGCGAAGATCTTGGTGTTGTACATCAAGCCGGTGGCGACGATGCCGATCGCGACCGCGCGATCGTCCTTGAAACGCGCCGCGTCGTAGAGATCTGCGGGGAGGCCATCGACCTTGCCGCAGAAGCCTAGCTGGATCGCCTGGTACATCGGGCCATCGTCGACGATGGCGACGTCGATCTGCTGATTGCCCTTCTGCGCCTGCAGTTTGGCCAGCGTATCCGTCGAGTTGCCGGCGACATATTCGACCTTGACGCCGTTCGCCTTTTCGAACGCGGGGATCACCTCGTCGCGGATCGTCTTCTCGAACGAGCCGCCATAGCCGGCGACATAGAGTGTCTTTTGCTGGGCCGAGACGACCGACGGGACGGCGGCGAGCACCGCCATGCTGACCGCTGTCAGAAGGCTGAAAGACTTCATATGGACAATTCTCCAATGCCGGGCGGGTCTGCCGAAAAAACGGGCTGTCTCCAGCGCTGATGAAAAAGATCGCAATCCGCGCTTCCGCCGTCCAATGAATAATGGCACCTTCTGCATGCCGAAATGTTATGGACGGGAAGAGGCATGGCTCGGATCAATTCGCGGCAGGTCGAAGCCTTCCGCGCGATGATGCTGACAGGCAGCGTGACGGAAGCGGCAAAGCTGATGGCTGTGACGCAGCCGGCCGTGAGCCGGTTGCTGCGCGACTTCCAGGCGCTGCTGAAAATGGAGCTGTTCGAAAAGCGCGGCACCGGATTGGTGCCGATGGCTGCCGCGACGGCACTCTATATGGAGGTCGAACGGTCCTTCGTTGGTCTCGAACGGATCACTGCGGCAGCCGAAGAAATCCGAAGCCGCCGGACCGGAACACTGCGGATCGCGGCCCTGCCGGCGCTGTCTAACGGCTACCTGCCGAGGCTCTCCGGGCGATTCCTGATGGAGCGGCCGAACCTCAATCTGTCGTTCTTTGGCGTGATCTCACCGATTGTGGTCGACTGGGTGTTGAACAACCAATGTGACATCGGCTTCGCCGAAGTGCCGATCGCCCATGCGGGCCTGTCGAGCGTGCGACTGCCAGCGCCCGCTCGCGTGGCAATCCTGCCCGCTGGACACCGGCTCGCGGCCAAGGCGATCTTGCAGCCGCGCGATTTCGAGGGCGAGACTTTCGTGTCGCTGACCGCCGGATCGACCGGTCGGCATCTAATCGATCAAGTCTTCAATCGCGATGATGTTCGCCGCGTCCTGCGGGTCGAGACCAGCCTGTCGGAGATCATGTGCGGGATGGTGTCGTCCGGACTCGGGGTTGCGATCTGCGATCCCTTTACGGCGCAAGAGTTCGAGAGCCGAGGCGTCGTCGTGCGCCCTTTTTTGCCGCGGATCGATTTCGAGTTCGCCGCCGTTTTTCCACCGCAGCGCAGTCCCTCACCTGTGGCCCTGGATTTGGTGCAGGTCATGCGGCAGGCGCTCGACGAATTGAGCGGGCTGCCCGTCTATCCGTAGAGAACTCTGGGCAGGATCGTGACGATGCCCGGAAAAAGCGTCAGCAGCAGCACGAAGCCGATCATAATGATCAGGTAGGGTAACGTCACGCGCGCGATATAGCCGAGCCCGTCATCCGTCAGGCCCTGGATCACGAACAGGTTGAAGCCGACAGGCGGCGTGATCTGCGCCATCTCGACGGCAAGCACGAGGAAGATTCCGAACCAGATGTCGTCGAAGCCCGAGGCCTTCACGATCGGCAGCACGATCGGCAACGTCATCACGATCATCGAAAAGCCATCGAGGAAACAACCGAGCACAAGGTAGAAGCCGATCAGCACGACGATCAGCATGAAGGGCGACAGGCCAAGGCCCTTCACAAACGCGGCCACGGCTTGCGGAATGCCGAGGAACGCCGCGGCGTTGCCGAGGATCGACGCGCCGAGCACGATCAGTGCGATCATCGAGCAGGTGACCACCGACCCGATGACCACATCGCGCATCACCTGCTGCGACAGCGATCCCTGGCCCCAGGCGACCAGCGCGGCGCCGAGCACGCCGACCGCTGCCGCCTCCGACGGCGTCGCAAGGCCGCCATACATCGAGCCGAGCACGCATGCGATCAGAAACAAGGCCGGTGCAAGATCTTTCAGCGCGGCGAAGCGTTCGCGCCAGGGAACCAGCGCGAGCTTCGCCTCGGCCTCCGGCACCAGCGTCCGGTTCAGGGTGGTGTGCAGCATCACCCAGGCCATGAAAGTCCCCGCCAGCAGCAGGCCCGGCAGGACTCCGGCGGTAAACAGCTTCAGGATCGAGACGTCGCCAAGCACGCCATAGATGATCATGATGTTCGAGGGTGGAATCAGAAAGCCCAGCGTGCCAGCGCCTGCGAGCGAACCGATCGCGATATCCCTGGAGTAACCCCGGCGCAGCAGTTCGTTGAGCGACATGCGGCCAATCACTTGCGTCGTCGCCGCCGACGAACCCGAGATCGCCGCGAAGATCGTGCAGCCGATCACGTTCACATGCAGCAGACGTCCCGGCAGCAGTCCGGCCCACGGCGCCAGCCCCTGAAACAGCGATCGCGACAACTTTGTGCGGAACAACAGCTCACCCATCAGGATGAACAGCGGCAGAGCCAATAGCTCCTGCGTGGTCAGGATGTTCCAGGCGTATTGCGGAAGCAGCTTGTCGAGCGGGATCGACCGGAACATCGCGAGCAGCAAGGTCGCGGTGAGCGCAAGCGTCAACCCGATCCAGAGGCCCCCCGCCAGCAGGGCGAACAAAATGGCGAACAGGCTGACGACTTCAATGGTCATGGAACTTGCTTTCCGGCGGCGGGAGCGACGGCGCCGGCCCTCGATGCGCGCGTGGTCATTCGACGGGCGAAGCCTTCATGCGATGATCTTCGAGCGGCAGCCCGAGCGCCGCCTGGATGGCGCGCGCCAGGAATTGCAGCGTCAGCAGCAGCATCCCGAAGGTGACGACGGCTTGCGGAAACCACAGCGGCGTGTCGCTCGACGTCGACAGCTGCCCCCGCATGAAGGATCCCCAGGCGAACTTGATCATCGCCGAGGTCAGGAACGCCATGAAGACGAAGCCGGCGAACGCCGAGAGGATCTCAAGCCCACGCCGGACCGGCGCCGGTACGTTCTTCAGCAGCAGCACGACTCCCGACAACACAATCTCTGTCGGTTAGCTGAACACCCTCACAATGCACAAATTATCCAACGAACCGAAAAACGTTCCACCAGCCGAGATCACTTTCTCCTGCCCGCGAAATGCCTGCAAATGGAGCCATTCATTGAACGTCACCGGTTCGTTTGAACGCTTCTCCTCGACCGTTACCCCGAGTGTCGAAGCGACGCTCCGCACATTGACATTGTTCAGATCCTTCACTGCCGCCCGTGAAAGAAATCCCATCAAAATCGCGCGCGTTATCGGATCGATGTTTGGCAATTCCTGTGCTTTACCTCCATACGTCACATGCAAGCGGTCTACCTGTACCGCGGCAAGCTGCGAAACAAATTTCCCGAGCTTCTCGCCAAGCACCATATACGGCCGCACCTGCTCGTAAGTCTTCGCATCCAGATACGGCAGGTTTACAGCGTTTCGCACTTCGCCCGTCAGAAGGTACCCGGCAATCACCTCCGCCACTTCTATGCCGCACTTCTCCTGCGCTTCCTGGGTGCTCGCTCCCAGGTGCGGCGTCAACGTAATCGAAGGATGCTTCCGAAACGCATGGTCCGCGGGCAACGGCTCTTCCACAAACACGTCCAGCCCAGCCGCCGCCACCTTCCCCGAATCCAGCGCTGCGAGTAGATCGTCCTCAACAATAATTTCTCCGCGCGCGCAGTTCACGATTGAAACTTTCGGCTTCATCTTTGCAAATGCAGCCGCATTCAACATCCCCCGCGTCTGCTCGGTCGCCAGCAAGTGAATCGTGATGAAATCTGCATCCCGGTAAACCTGGTCCAGCTCGCCGACAATCTCGATCCCGATGGCTCGAGCGCGCGCCTCGGGCAAAAACGGATCATAGCCCACGACTTTCATTCCGAATGCAATTGCTCGTTTAGCCACTTCGGTTCCTATCCGGCCAACCCCCAGGACTCCCAATGTCTTTCCAAACAACTCTGTCCCTTGAAACTGTTTCTTGTCCCATTTTCCGTTTGCCATCGAGCAATGCGCTTGCCCAATTTTTCGTGCAACGCTCAGTATCATTGCAAACGTAAGTTCCGCCGTAGTGATCGTGTTGCCTCCCGGCGTATTCATCACCACAACCCCATGCTGCGTTGCCGCCGGGACATCCACATTATCAATCCCAACACCAGCTCGACCGACCACCTTCAGCTTCGGTGCTCCTTCGATTACTTTCGCGGTCACCTTCGTTTCAGATCGAACCACCATCGCCGCGATGTCTTTGACTACTGGCAACAACTCGGCTTCAGAAAGCCGTTTTGGCAGCACGACCACTTCGAATTCGGGTCGTTGCTGCAAAAGGGCAATTCCTTTTGGCGAGATCGGGTCACAAACCAGAACTTTCATAAAATCTCCCCCTCTACGGGGAGCGCGGAGTCTAGGAAAACCCATTCAACAGGTCAAACCTTCCCCAGTAGCCACCCGAAGCAACTCGCTGGGCTATCCGAGTTTAACGAATCGGGCCGTTTCGCCCCATTCTCTCCAACAGATTTGTAAAAGTTTCTC
>Ga0137409_10002862_pt1 | contig 18319 bp, 25 predicted proteins | sample CZODoug1_16funga_FD_122059 | JGI IMG/M metagenome (GOLD analysis project Ga0137409, IMG submission 122059) | Vadose zone soil fungal communities from Angelo Coast Range Reserve, California, USA - CZODoug1_16fungal (Hybrid Assembly) | ecosystem: Environmental > Terrestrial > Soil > Vadose zone... | reverse complement strand
AGTAGACCTCGCCCCAATTGTCCGTGGTCCAATCGGTCGCAGTGATGGGCGTCCCTGCAACGCCCGCCGCCGCCGTACCCGTACCAAATCCGCCCGAGCCAAAACCGCCGGCACCGAAGCCGCTGCCGGCCGGCGACGGTCCAAGGGTCACATAGTAGACGAGCTGCGCCAAGCTCGCATTCATGGTTGCCGTCGCCGTCGTCGCCGATTGCGTCACGGCCGTAATTTTGAATTGCGTAGAGTCGACGATCGAACTGATCTGATACTTGCCCTGGACCAAGATGCCGTTGCTGCTCGTGCCGACTTGGGTCGGCGCAATGAATTGCTGAAACAACCCAGGAATGGCTTGGAAACCATTATTCGAAAGCGTGACCGTGATCGATGCGGAGCCAGACGAGATATCGAAGATCGGCAACTTGCCGCTCGACGCCACGGTTGAGGTCGAAACGAATGGCAGTCTGATCGTATAGATCGACGTCCCGAGCACGGAGTTGATCGGATAGGCGCCGTTGAGCAGATAAGCGCCGATCGCGATCGGCGTATTGAAATAGACGGTATTGAACAAACTTGCGTTGGCGCCGCCATCGACAACCGTCACGATTTGCGTACCCGACGAGATCGAAAAGTTCGGCGGCGGGTTCGTGGTCGTCGTCTGCGGCGTGATGTCCTGGTAGGAACCGGCCGTAATCACGCCAAGATTTGCCGTCGCGGCGACGCCGAGATGCTTGACGCCGTTGATGTCCTGCCATGGATGCAGATCGCGAACGGTCGACGGGATCGACGTATTGATATAGTTGACCCAACCGCCAACCGTTTGGATCAGGCTTTCCTTGTAGCGGACAAGCTGCGACTGCGAGACGCCGGCAGCATTCGCCGAGAGGGTCAATTGCGTATCGACTCCGGGTTTGAGTTGGATCGCGCCCCAAGACATATCAAGCCCTCGGTGGCGTAAGTTGTTGCGGCTGCTGGCTGGTCCAGCCTTGCGAATAGAATTTCATCCGGTCGGCATCGACATTCATCGTCTTCATAAGCGCCTGATATTGGTTCTCCCAACTCTGCGCCATTTGCGGATTGTCACTCTGCGAGCCGAAATCGCGCATATGACCAGACGCGAAGATCATGCCGGCGGCGACCAACAATTCCGGAACATTCTGCGAGAGCCAAGTCGAAGAGTTGGACCCGGATAGCGGGCTTGGCCGGATGGTGCCGATGACTTCGAGCGGGTACGGCTGATCCGGCGCCGGCCCAAGTAGCAACTCGGTATTCCCGAGGCGGCTAAAATAGGTTGGCGTTCCGACTACGGTCGCGGCCGAGCCGACTTGCGAGGGATAGACGTTATCGAGAACCGCCTGCGCAACCGGCAGCAATGGCAGCCGCACGGTTGGCGCGCTGGCTGGCATCGTCAGGAGATTAAGCGACGTGATAACGAGGATTTCGCCCTGATCGGTCGATAGCGAAACTGCACGATTCCCAGACGTGCAAGTCGTCGTCGTATCGATGACACTGACAACGGGGAGATCCAATTCGCGGTACAACCGACCTTCGGCATAATCGATGATGCCGGGCATAATGCCCGCAAAATTGTTGTCGCCATTGACGAGCACGGTCGACGAGATGACCGTCAGGGTCGCGATCTCGGAAACGAAAGAATTATAAGTCAGAGCCATAGTATGCCCTCAGATATCGTTCGGCGCAGCATCGGAGATCGCGATCGATAGGCCAGCAACGCCGATGCTCGAAAAGCCATCGCCCTGCAAAACGAACTGGTGATATTGATAGGCGCCGCCGCCGGCCGTGACCGTCAGGGTTTCGCCCGCCGTTCCTGCCGTCGTCCCGCCTGCGAGCGACGTCCAGTTGATGCCATCGCTTGAACCCTGGAATAGAAAACCGGTCGGACCCGCGCGCAAGAACGGCTGATCGGTTGGTGCATAGGCGATGAAGCCGGAAACCGTATGCGTCACCACGCCTGCGGTCGAAGGTGTCGAGATCGTCGCGCCGGCCGTATTCTGATTCCAGTTCTTGCCGATCGTGTTCTGAAACGACGAGTTGGAAACCGCGAGCGCGGCGCAGGCGGCTAACCGCTTGTTGACTAGCGGCTGTGTATTCGGCTGGAATCGCGACGTGACATTAGTCGAGGAAGCAGCAACCGGCTGGCCATTCCAGAAAAACGCTGCTTCCCGGCCGCCATTATGCGTCAGGTTGCCGATATTGGCGCTGATGCCCGAGACCGGCGATGCGAGACTCCCCGGATTAAAGCCGAGCGCGGAAGTCGGATTATCCGCTGCGACATAATTTTCCGGACGCGGGTTATGAACCGGAATCGGGTCCGGCGGGAGGACAATGGTCCGGCCGCTTTCCTGCGGCACGTCAAGGCATGTCGGGCAGACCAAAATGCGGAGATTGAATAGGCGCGGACCTTGCTGCCAATCCCATTGCCATTGCAGATTGTCGAGATTGTACATGAAGCCGCAGCGGTCGCAGACGGCAAGGGCGCGCGGCGCGTTCTGGCTTACCTGTGCTCTCCCATGGGGTCTCATCGGCGGTAATATCCCGATAGCCCCGGCGTGATATAGAGCGGCGTCCATTCAGTGTCGTCGGTCGATGCGATCTGCCAAGCTTCGTCGCGATCTGCTTTCCGCTGCGCCTCAAGCGATGGCTGATAGATACGGGCAAGGCGATGCGCTAGATCGGCCGTGATGGCGTCATAGAAGCGGTACGGCAGTTCGAGATTCTGGCCATTACCGATCGCGGCGTCCTGTACCTGCCGCGCGCGATAATAGAAGAAATTGTATGGTCCGCCGCTATCAGGCACGAGGTAAAAGGTGACGGTCGGCGCAATGGTCCGGTCAAACCAATATTGACTTGGGAAGCCTAGTGTTCCCTTGGTCGAAATCGCCGCATATTCATCGCGGCTGATCGGGTACATATAGCGGTCAAGCGGCGGATTTGTCGCGTAGCGGATGTAAGCGGATAGAATCATCCGAGTTTCCGCCGGCACCGAGTAGGTTGCCGATCCCGCGATTAGCGGGATCGATTGCAGATCGATGGTCCAAAGATTTTGCCCGGGCATCGTATTGAATCGCACGAGCGCGAGGTTCAATTCCATGATGGCGCGCTGCATTTGCGCCTGTTCGATCTCGGTTGGCCGGATTTGGATGCGATCGAATGCAGACAGGACGAAGTCGCCGCCGGATGGCGAGAAGTTGAAGCTATTCGAGGTCTGTACAACCGGATTGAACAAGGTGCTCAATTGGTAATCCTCAAAGTCCCGGTGGTCGGCGTCACCTGACACGAAGAGACAACCGAATAGCTGGATAGGCCAAGGGCGGCGACGCCGGAGCCCCAACTTGCGATCCAGTATTGGCCCGAGGGCGTCATTCCGATCGAGCAGGAAACCGTCGTCAGATAGTTGCTCGACGGCGGATAATTGACCGTAATCGTCGCCGACGAAGGCACGATTAGAACATTGACGGAGCTAAAGAATGCCACCGCAAATTCGACCGTCGAACCCGTCTGGATATTGATCGTCATAACGCGACTATATATCAAGCGCGCCAAGATGTGAATGACCGCTCATACCATGCGGATTGAAACACTCACAAAGAGTTTCTGTTCGATGATGCCCACTTCGCCGGAGATCGACGGCGCGACGCTTCCGGGCGTCGGGGGAGTCGGACCAATGCTCGAAGAAGTCTCCGTGACGACAACCAGCCCTGCGACATAGGTCCGGCCTCCGGTTTCCGTAAGAACGACCGGACGCGGACTGCGCGTTACGTATGTCCGGGACATTACGGCAAAACCGTTGGCGCCGGATCAATGATGGTGGTCGTAGTAATACTTCCGCTGCTAATGAGCGGAGTGACCGAAAGCGGACCCACCAACTGCGGCGTAATGGTTGCGAGGATCGAAAAGCGCCACATCGCTTGAACGATGAAGCCGCCATCAGCGACCGTGCCGCCGTCAAGGACAGTCGCATAACCGGCTGGCAGTGTGCCTGCGAGCGTTCCGGCTCCGGAGACAACATAGAAAAGCTGCGAGGTATTGCTGGGGACGCTGAATATCTGACCGATAGTCGCGGCAGCACCGCTGACGCGCGGCGTTGCGCCGGCCGCCCAACCCGAGACCGTATCAGCGGTTAATGTAGTGGCGGCGGTCGCCGAATTTGCCGGCCGGGTCCGCGTGACAGACCCGAGCGGCGAGGTCGTCGCCCCTGGATATTCGACGGCAACCCAAACATTGGCATTGGTCGGCATCAAGGTGCCCGACGCGATGCCGAATATCGTCGTGGTCACGGGCACGCCAACGGTATTTTCCCACTTAGGATATAGCGGATAACCTTCAAATGGATAATAGAATTGCGTGATCTGATTATTGTTGGCGTTCTGGTTGGTCTGGATAACATGCCCGAATGGGCCGCTGTCATCCGAGGCGCCCCCAGTTCGATAGAGAAGCCGGCTTGATTGCAGATTGCCGAAGCCGCGAAAAATCGCGTGATAGTTGTTGTCGGTGCCGTTCTGGCAACGCGTCACGTAGGCTGCCATTTGGCCATCCTGCGCGCCGTCATTGCCGGTAATCCCGATTACCGGCGTGTTCGATGCCAGCCGGCAGCGGTCAAGAAAGGCGACGCCGCCCGTCGAGTTGAGGTTGACGACCCGTGTCGAGCCGAGCCCGCTGGCATCGAAATTTCGCAGGGTGAAGATGCCACCGCCCGCGACATTCCACCACGTCGGGTTCGGGATTGTCGCGCTGAAGCTACCGCCATCTACCGTTACGGTGCCTTGCGCGCTGGCATGCGAGGTGGCATCGCCGTTGTTGAAAATGCAGTTCCTCAGCGTGAAGTTGAATTGAGCGCCGACCTTGATCGCATCGGAGCCGGCCAGCATGCCGAGCGTGCAAGCTTCGAGGACGTGATCGCCCTGCCCGCCGTTCGAATACTGGTGGCCGGTGATGAAGTTGACGCCGTTATAGTACATCCCGACATTGTTGCTGGGATCGTTGAAGACGATGTTGTGGCCGCCAGTCGGGCCGGCCTGGATGCTGGCGCCGGCCAGCCAATCGGTCGCCAGCGGCGGAATATGGCTTCCGGCAGCGCTCGAAACCGAGATCACTTGCGTTTGAAGCCAGCTTGAGCCGGGAGCCTGAAACTTGATGTCGTCGTCGGTCCGTGCCTCGGCATGGTTCTGCGCGTCGAGATAGTACGTGTCGCCCTCGGCCTGACCGCCCCATGTCATGGCGTTGTTCAATCGGGCATGAGGCGCGGCCCATTTGCCGGGTGCGGGCGCCTGGAATGCTTGCTGCCCGGTGACCTCGACCCATGTGATCGTGTTGTCCGTCGTCGTCGCGCCAAAGCCAAGATTCCATACTGGCTCCGAGCCGCCCGAAGTGCCGCCGGCCGTTGTTCTAAAGCAGCGCTCATTGCCGATCGCGGGCGCAGCCAGTTGCCGAACAATCGAGCCGGCGCCGAAGGCATGCGCGTTCTGCCATTGCGCAACGGCGGTATATTGACCCGAGGAGATGTACCAATTGTTGGCCATCAGGTTCTCTTCCGCTTACGCTTGACCGCCGCCGCGACCGGCGCCGGCTGCGCCGCGATCTGCCTTAACTGCGCAACCTCGCGCTCAAGCTCGAAATTGCGCGTGGCAAATTCGGCCTTCTCGGCCTTGAGCAGGACAATCTCGTCCATCGCGCCGCCCCAGATGCTTTTGAAATAGTCGATGTCTTCGAGAGCGCCTTGCAGATAGGTCTTGTTCTGCGTGCCCTGCCCGACTTGCTGGTCAAACTGCGCGATGCGGCCCTTTACTTCGGTTTCTCGGGCAAAAATCTTGCGACCCATCGGCGTCGAGTCGGCATAGGCATAAAGCGCCGGAGATTGCATGATGTCGCTCTCATGCGGAGCCGAGACCTTGATCCCGCGCTTTTCGGCCAGATACCGAAAGTAATAGAAGCCCGGGCGTTGCAGGATGTATTCGTCCCGGCTCGCCATATCGATGCCATAGAGCGCAATCTCAGTTGCGCCGGCCTTCATCGCCAGCGCCATCATCCAAGCAAAGGAAGAGGTAAAGAAATCGCGGCCGAACTCCTTGACCAGTTCGAACATCGGGAATGGCGTGGCCCGCTCGACCAAGCTCTGATCCTGCATGTAGACCGGGAATTTCTGGACCTTGAGCCATTCGATATACGGCTTGCCATAATTCTCATACTCCGGCCAAAGCAGATTCGAATGAAGCTCGAACCAGACATCGACACGCGGCAATGCGTTCATGTTGCCAGGGGAGCAGCCCCAAATCTGCCAAGACGAGTCAGCGTAGGGTGCCAGCGCCCGCGACGATGGCGCAGTACCGATCAACGCGACCTTGAGGCCTGCCACGGCCATCGAGGTAGGCTCATGAGGCGCCTCGATGGCCGTACCGACCGGCAGAGAGGCAGGGCATTCGTCCTCACGGGTCGGCTCGTGAGCGGGCAAAATATGAAAAGGTGCGCCAGCCGCACCATTGACTTTCAATTGATCGGCGAAGGTTGGCGTCAGGATGGTCATTAGGTGCCTGTCATGAAAAAGGAGCGCCAAGAAATGAGCGATCCCTCATAACATCAACCAATGCCGGACTGCAATGTTACCAGCGTGGCCTTGGTTGCGCCGCCAAGCGTCGACAAGGCATTGAGCGTGAACTGATAGGCGGCGATCGGATTGCCAATCGGCAATGTGACTGACGATCCAAGTTCGAACAGGGCGTTTGAGCTGACGCTGCTGATGATTGTGAAGGCGGTCGGCGCGCTGCTATTCGGGCTGGGATAAACGCCGGTCGGGTCCTCAAGCGTGACCGCGAGCGCCCAGGACGATCCGTTGCTAATTACCTGGAATTGCAATTCCTGCGGCGTGGCATGCCAGTTGACGACCTGCCAAGGACTCGATCCCGTCGAGGTCAAGGTGACGTAGATCGGCTGCATTAGTGATGCATCCCCTTCAATGTCTTGGCAAGCGAGGCCATCTTGCGCAGTCGAGGGCTACCATGCGCAGCCTTCGCCATCTTCTTTGCTGGAATCTTCTCGCCTTCGGGAACGCCAAGGGCACGGTGCAGAGCGCCGGGATGTTTGATGGCGCCTGCGATCCAATGACCGGCCTTACCGCCGGAAGCGTAACCTACTTCCCGCGTGCCCCGACGAAAGCCCCGCCACCCGAAACGTCGCCTTTGCCATGATCCGCCGGATGGTTGTTCATGCCGCCGGCACCTGCCGACGAGAACGGCGATTTGTCGGCTCCGATGCCGCCGCCGCGCGCCTTCTTGATGCGCGATGCGGTCCGGCCGCCGGAAGCAAAGCCCATGTTCTTGACTTTGCCGCCGCTCTTTTTTTCCTCGGCTTCCTTCGCGACGTTCGAGCCCTCGCCGGTATAGAATGTCCGACCGCCGCTCTTGCGCTTCTGGATAGTGTGACGATGAGCCATTGGTCCAAGTCTCCTTTACGCGGTGACCGATTGGAGAGCCTTGAGGGTTACCGTTCCGGTAACCGTTCCGCTCGATGAAAGCCGCAAACCCCCAAGGGGCGAAAGCATGGTGTAGGTCACCCCGCCGGACCCGACGGAGGAGCCGGAACCGACGGCATCGGCATTCGACGAGACGATCGCCGACGAGAGGTTCGCCCAAGTGATGGTGGTGCCGGGAACGGTCGGGTCATCGAGCGTATACTGCACGAAAGTAGCCGAGCCCGAAGAACCCGAAGCAACCGTCACCTGGATCGTCGTCGACTTCGGGACCGGATTGAACAAAACGCCCGGCGAAACGCCCGCCGAAGAAAGTGTCGTTACCGCTGCTGCCATTTGCTTAGCCTCTTAGGTGCTGTAGACCGCGAGCCACTCGGTCTCGTTCAAAATTTCCGCCGCCGCCGACGCCGCCCGCACGTTCACAACGTTGAACGTCTGCGCGAATGCTCCGAGGGTCAGAGGAAGCTTGAAGAACACGAGGATCATGGTTGACAGTCTCGGTTAGCTGGTCGGATAGGTGCCCCAGATGTGGCGCCAATCGTAATAGGTCGGGATATAGCGCTGGTAACCCTTGACGAGCAGGTTATCCGTCGAGAACTCGACACTCATGTCAGTCTCAAATGGCTTGCGCTGGAAGAAGACGAGGCCCGGGATGTTCGTGAGGACGAACCACGCGAACGACGAGGTCAGATAGTCATAGACCATGTACCCGCCCTTAAAGGACTGCTCCATTTCCTTGACCGCGTTGATGTCGTTGGTTCCCGTTCCGACGCGAAGCTCCGAGCGGAATAGACGCGCGGCTACAGGCTCAAGGTTCGCCGGAATGATCAGCTTCTCGCCGCGAGCATGAATCTTGAGACCGGCATAGTTCTTCCATGTCGAGCGGATGGTGATCGCGGCATTGAGCAGCGTGGTCTCGTTCAAGGAGACATCCGGCGACGGCTGGTTAGCGATGGTCGTGCCGTCGATCGGGTGCGCAGGATTGATCAGCGAAACAAGGTCGCCCTGCACAGCCGGGTTGAAGGTCGTTCCGGTATTGAGAACGTTGCCGGCGTAGACTTCCTCGGTCTCCTTGAACGCGTCCATCAGGCCGTCGTTGTTGGGACCAAATTCCTGCTTGTACAAATTGTCATCGATCGCGGGTCTGGTGATGCTGTACATCAACCCGATTTCGAAATGCTGCGCATTGTAGATAAAGCGCTGCCCCATGTTGTTGTCGGTGGCAGTCGGCGCGCCCTCATTCTTCACTTGCGCGTAGCCGAGGAAGCGAACCGCCGCACGGCGCTCAAGCGCCATGTTCGAGTCAATGGATTTGAAAATCTTGGTCCATTGCCGCTCGATCATCGGGTATCGGCCGTCGATACCCCAAAGGCCCGGCAGAAGGAGGTCCTTGATTTGCGAAAGTGCTACGGGCATCGATCATCCCTCCTTACGTGGTGCTCTTGGACGTCAGGTTGAGACGATCCCAGTTGTTCGGACGGACGACGACGATGTTGGCCGGCGTGGTATTGTCGGTGCCGTTGATGAAGGCGCCGGTACCGACCGCAGGAATGCCCGGCGGCGCATAGGCCGAGTAAAAGTCGACGAGGCGGAACGGCATCGAGGACAACGATGCAACGGAGGTCGATTCAACGGTCACGTTCGAATAGCCGCTACCGGCGTTGCCGGTCGACGTGTTGAACGTGATGCCGATATTGAGACCGATCATCGACGAGGTAATCGTGCCCCTAGTCGATCCCTGCACGATGAACTGCGTATCGGTGTAATCGATGATGTAAGCTTTGATATCGCCGGTCGACCCGGTGACCGTTCCGGAGTAGCTATTCGACCAGACCACACGCCCAGCGGCCGGCTGGAACTGATAGCAACCCTGGAAAATGCCACGGCAGAGAAAGCCGGCGGAAAGCGCGTTGCCGTTGACGGATGCGATGTAGGCGCCGGAAAGGTTGGCGCCCGGCGACGTCGATGTTTGAACGGGATCGCCACGGAAATATAAGCCGGGGTCAGTCGACGCGATCCATACCGGCGTCATGCCGGCAGTCGGCGACGCACCTTCGCCGGAGCCGAAGCTCTGGAATCCAAGGGTAGGAGAACCGAGGGTATTTGCCATGGAGCGGCTCCAAAATGCGACCAGCCGCGACAATCGCGTTCTTGGTCTTCATTCGAGCCCCCACAGCGCGCGGAGGGTGTTCATTGGGGCCAGCGCGGCCCCAATGATGTGAGCGTTAACTCATTTCTTCGGCGGGTGCAAGAGCATCATTCCTGAAATTCGATGCGCTCAAAACTCTTCTTGATGTAATTGCCGTGCGTTGCGGCCGGGTGATCGGCGCCGGTGACGCCGGGAATGCCGCGACCAAGCTGCTCCTCGACCACCTGCAACGGTCGGCGGGCTTCGCGATGATTGGCCATCCGCGCCTTCGCGTCGATCTCGATCGGCCGCGCAACGAGCATGCAATCGTCTACGCCAATGACGTCATCTTGGCCTTTCGGCATGAAATGACCGTCCAGGATGCCCTCGAAGTCCGATTGGTGAACCGGGGTCCAGCCGCCGCGCGTGAACTTCGAAATCTCTTGCGGCGTCTCCATGCCGCGAATGGAGCGGGTAATCCATTGCAGGGCGATGCCGTCCCGGCGCAGCGCCTCGATGATCTCATCGGGCACCTTGAGCCGGTCGACGCCATCAACGCCGGCACCTACGAAGTCTTCGCTTTCCCAATTGGGACGCGCCTTCATCTTCGCAAGCATATTTCTCGGCTCGGCGCGATCGGCTGCCGCCTTGACGTCGATCGCCTTGACGCGCGGCTTGCCCTTTGGCCAGCCGCCGCGACGCGCCTTAACGGTCGGTTCGGTTACCGCGTCGTTCATCGGGTTTCCTCCGTCGTGTGGCGATACTCGCCATTGGCACGCATCCGGTTGAGCTTTTGAAGATTCAAGGCGTAAAGCCGTTCCTTCTGCTCATCGGTCATGTCGGGTGCGGAAAAGCTGTGCTTGGCGATCTGGCGCTGTTCTGCCGTCAGCGTAATGCTGCGGCTGGACTGGCGCTGCCCCGATGGGTTCGGGGCGTCGCGGGAAACGGGCGCGGACACGGGCATGCTCCTTCGTGACGGCTGTTGCGTGGTTTCTCTGGTCTCCGAGACGGCCGGCGCCTTGAGCCCGAGCTGCACATCGATCTCATCGAAATATTCTTTCGAGAACTCCGGGATGTGCTTGACGTTGACGAGATAGCCGTGAAGCGACTGGATTTGCCGATTCTTCTGCGAATCGCTCCAATATTCCGGGTGCGATCGGAGCCAAGAGCGCGCTTCGCTCGGCAAGTTGCTGATCTGCGCCTCGAAGTCCGGCGCAGCCTGCCGCTGCGGCGGTGCCTTCTTGTCTTGCTCGCGGCGCTGCTCGAAGGCTGTCTTATTGTCTTCGAGACGGTCGATGCGCGCCGATGCCCGCGCAATCGCGCTCTGCGCTTCGCCGGCAGCGGTCCAATCGCTGTTTGAAGCTGCGGCCGAATAGAGCGCCTTGGCTTGCTCAAGCGCGCCCTGCTCGGCCGCGATTGCCGTCAGAACCGAATTGTATTCGGCATCGACGCGGTCGCCGCGCTCGCGCGTAAGCTCTTCGTCGCGCTCGCGCAGAAGCCGGTTCGCCTCGTCGGCGCGGCGGTTGGCATCGGCGACATTGCGTTGAAGCTCTTCGGCGTGCTTTGTCGCCTCAAGCGCTTTCTTGACGGCATCATCGTCGTCGCTTGCCGTGACCTTGGTAACGACTTCCGGAATTTCGATCTCGACCTCTTCCGGACTATCGTCCAGTTCGATCGTGATCGGTTCATCGGCCGGCGCGTCGTTGACGATCTCGACCGGGTCATTCGGTGGTTTGCGAAGGCGTGCCATTAGAACACCATCTTTGGATCGGTTACGCGCGCGCGAAGCTTCTCATAGGGAATGAAGCGGCAGGCGACGCCGTTGATCTGGACCGGCCAACCGTCCTTGATCGCATAGACGACCCATGTACCCGGCTTGGCCATCTCGCCGCGCTCGGCGGGCTCTTCCCAGCCGCCATAGGCCAGCGGGCCGCTTTTCAGGACGATGCCGGTCTTGCCTTGAAACTCGTCCTCTTGAACGACTTCCTTCGGACGGATGATGCCGCCTGCGGTCTTCTCAGGACGGATGTAGGTGCCGACCAAGACGAGGTCGGAGAAAACATCCATCCCGGCGAGATCGCCGATGGCAGCCAGAATCGCCTTCTTCGGGTCGGCGGCTTGGCTAATCATTTCAATTTTGGATGCACTAGCGATCGGCATCAAAGTCTCCACTCAACTTATAATCGGCTTCTTCACTCATCTTGAGCGCCGCATCGAGGCCCCGAATTTCCCCGACCAGTTCGCGATAGAAGGTGTCGAGGACGCCGCCGATGATGGCGTCAACGACTTGTTGCCGGCGCACCGCGACCAGCCGTTCAAGAACCTTGGAATGCTGGCTCTTGATCGCCGCCATTACTTACGCTTGGCTTTTTGCAGACGGCCTTCGCCGCTAAGTGCACCTGCGGTCATGCCGCCACGCGCGTAGCTGTTGTCAGAAGCGCGCTTGCTCCATGCCTTGATGTTGGCCTTGGTCGCGTCACCGCCGATCGTGCGCCCGCCGCGCGCGCGCATCGGCATTCCCGGCGGCATGCCCGGAGGACCGCCAGCACCCGGAGGCGGCATGCCCGGAGGCATTCCCGGAGGTCCGCCAGCCAAAGGAGGCGGGCCACCCGGAGGCGGCCCGCCAGTTGGCCCGGCCGTGGGAGGAGTCATACCTGCCGGGTGATGGGGCATAACGATTGCGATGTTGGTCTGATGGCCCTTGCCATGCTTGACCTTGCCGCCCCGCGCGTAACGCTGCGGAGCAGAACCGCCAGAGCAATAGTTATCGTGGTTCTCGGCCGCTGTCTTGCTCGTGACCTTTGAAAATGCGTGGCCCTTAGCATGCATTTTTGCCTCGGGTCCGTGCTCTTCCAAAATCTTATTGACGCGACGGTGCGATACCTGATGCTCGCGGTGCATATGGTGCGAGTGAGCCATGTTAGTCGCCCTTCTTTTGGTGACGGATGCTATCGGCCATTTCCTGCGTATCGTCGGCCGCGTGATCCGAAGCTGACTTTCCGGACCACGTCCCCGCGACGCCCATCAAGTTCGATTTCGGAGCCATCGCGGTCATGCCGCGAATGTAGTTTTTCGCGCGATCCATATTCGGATCGACGTCGCCGCCATCGGCGTAGCTGCCATAGCGCTCATGCGCGCGCTCCTGGCCGGTCTTAGATTCGTGCTTGAATGGATGTGCCATTACTTGTCTTCCTTCGCTTTCGCGGCATCTCTCTCACGGCATTCCCTGATTTTGGCCATCAAGCCGTTAGGGTAATTCGCGCGGACGATGGCCCGGTCGATTGCGATCTTCCAATCCATCTCTTCGATCTCTTCGCGGGTCGGCCGCTCGTCGCTCATTTCTTGCCTCCGGCCGGCTTCGGCTTTGGCTTGTTCATCTGCTTGATCTTCGCCGCGCCGAGCTTTTTCGAGTTGGCAAGATCAACCTCATGCTTCTCGCCGGCCCGTTCATGGGTCTCCTGGTCGATCTGCATTTGCTGGTCGTGCTTCTCGCCCTCGCGCTCGGTGCGCTCTTTCTCGGCCGGTCCGATCGCCTGCGCCTTGGCTTCCGCGATCTTCTTCTGGTTTTCGAGGCTGGCCGCGTGCTTCTGGCGCTCAAGCTCGATCTGCTGCGCGTGCTGCTCGCGCTGCGCGGCCATCGTCTGCTCATGCTTCTGCTTCTGCGCTTCGATCTCCTGCGCCTGCTTGTGCGCGTTGGCGACGACGTCAAGCTGATGCTTCTGCGCGGCCTGTTGCAGATCGGCTTGGCCCTGGACATGCGAAGACAAAATGTCATGGGCCGCGGTTGCCTGCTTGATCTGCAAATCCTGCTGGTTCTGCTCGGCATCGTTCTTTAGATCATGCGCGTGGATGACCATTTCGGCCTGTACCCGGAGTTGCTCCAGGTACAATTCCATCTGCTGCATTTGCTGCTTGAACTGGCGTTCCTTCTCCTTGTCGGTGAAGTTGGCCTGCGCGGTCTGCGCCTGGATCAACAGTTTGGCCTTGTCGATCTGCGCTTGCATCTGCTCGGCCTGCGCCTTGGCCTGAATCGCGACCATGCGCGGGTCCGGCGGCGGCGGCGCCGTCTGCGCCTGCATCAGGCCGTCGCTATCGATGTCCGCGATGCGCAGGATGCGCTTGAGCGAATTGCGGTGATCCATGTCCTGCGGATACTTGGTCACCAGCGAGTCGATGATGGTAGCCTTGGCGATCCGGTGCAAACTGGTCGGGTTATTCGGATCGGCGACCGGGACAAGCTCGCGCTCGTCGAGCGCCTGCCGGAATTGCTCGATCGTCCATACCCGCGCCGGCCGCTTGTTGTGCAGCCAGAAGGCCTCCGGATTCTCGCGGAAGCGCTCCTTGAGCAAGCCAAGTTCCTCGGCCTGCGCGGCGTGGAGTCGCTTGTGGACGCTATCGCTGATCTTGGTCGCCTGCTCGATCATCGCCATGGTTGTCCCGACCGGGACGTCCTGCGTTCCTTCGCCGATCTGGATATTGGCGGTCTGGCCGAGGCGCTGCGCCACCTCTTCGATGTGCTGCGCGAGGTTCATGAATGCCGCGCCCGTGTCCTTGTAGGGCATCGGCATAAAGGCATCCTGGATACGCATGCCCGGCGGGACATCAACCGGCATGCCGCCGCCCGGCGGAATCCGGAATTGATTGGTGTTCTGCCGGCCGGCGCTCTTGGCGAATAGGAAGCCCGGGAAGTTCGAGAACATCCCGTTGTCGATCATGATCCGCCAGATCGCCGTTAGGGCGATGACGACATTGCCGAGGATGTGAATGAGGCCCAAGCCATAGAAGCCAAGGCCGCGCACGAACGGGAATTGAACAAAGAATTGCTTGGCGAGCGCCTGATCGTCGTCTTCATCCCAGTTGCGTTTGACTTCGAGAACCTGCCGCGAGTCTTTTTCGATCGTCACAACGTAGGGGAGCGGGAGACCCTTGTCCTTGAACTGCTTTGGCGCGAACTCTTCGAGATCAAGTTCGCAATAGCATTCATAGACTTCGTGATCCGCATCCTTGGGCTGCGACGGCATGGGCGCGTAGCCGCCAATCGCCGCCTTCTCCTTCTCGGGCGCCGAGACCTTGCTCGAAGGGTTCGGCATCGCAAGATCGATGTCGCGATAGGCGCCGATGATCTGCATGCGGCGCAGGATTGCCGGCCGCATCTTGATCCGGTGCGTTACGCGCCCGCAATTGCGGATATCGGTCGCCGCATTCGAGACGATGATGTCCTCGGCATCGACCGATTCAGAGACGGGCCGGCGCCGAAGCGGACAATTGTAAACTTTCTTAAACCCGTCGCCGCCGAAGCCGACATAGAAGAGCATGCGGTCGGTGTCCGGAATGTATTCCGTCGCCGTGACCGTCAGGTAGTGGTTCATGTCCTTTTCGAGCGCGGAGCCCAGTTCGTCGAGCCGGTCGCCGTCACCCTGCGGCGGCGGGCTACCTGGAGCCGGCGGCGCAGGCGGCGGCTTCGAAGAATCTGGCCGCATCGGCGCGTCATTGCGGACCTTGACCGGGCCGTGCGCCGGCAGAAGCTCGCCGCGCGCGGTCGCCTGAAACTTGATCGTTGCTTCAAGGAGCGCCGGATGACGGACCGTCGACATGCCTTCGAGCGGTGCCGAGGAGGTTCCCAGATCGCCGCGCGGCTCTTCAAGCTTGAGGCCAAGCAGGCGGATGCCAGCGGCGCGGGTATCGAGCCAATCCTTGCGGGATTGCTGATCCATCTCGATTCCCGTCAGCAAATCTGACGCGATCTGGTCAAGCTCGCCGTCGTTAATCTCATCAGCGAGGTTGCGATAGAAGTCGTTTTCGTCGACTCCCTCGCGCTTGACGCCGGAATCGAAAGTGACCGAACCATCCTCATGCTCGATGCGCGCGGTGCCGTCATCGTCAAAGCTGATGTTGCTCGTGCCCTCGCCGAGATCATAGGTCGCCGGCTTAAGCGCAGGCTGATCCTCGCTCGGGTCGACAAGGCGCAAGGTTGTTGCGGCAGGCATAGGATACCAAGAAATGAACCTACGCTCATATCATGCTAGAAGACGCCATACAATGCCGTCGTCTGGCGCCGGTATCTTGTCTCCTCGGCCGCCTCGATGTCGCGTTCATCCTTGCGGATCGCCCAGCCCGACCGCCGCAGATAAATGAGCGCCATCGAGCAGGTATCGGCCAAGTCGTCATGCAGCGATCGGGGAACCAGCGCGCATTGCTTCTTCATCTCGTCGGCCCATGTCTTGTCCGGCGAAAAAATGAGGCCTTCGGCAAACAGGTGAACCACGGTCTGCAAGCGCGCGACCTTGTCAGGCGACTTGATGAAGCCGGTCCGGGGATCGATCAATTCGATACCGAAATCCAGCAAGCCGAAGATGCGTGCCAACTCCTGGTGAACCGAGACGCCGGCAGACTTGTTTTCAATCAGGAGCCGATCGACCTTGTATTTCTTGCAATCCGCGCCGACCCGGGAAACCAGCTCATGGAAGCGATGCCGGTCGGTCCAGCAATATAAGAGCATGATCTTGGGATTGCCGGGCCTGTCACGGAAGACGCCCCAGATCGAGAGCGCCGAAGGATCGTTCTCTTCCTTCTCGGTATAGGCGGTATCCAATGCGGCTAGGACATATTCGCAATCCGGCAGCTTGGCGCAGTTTTCCTTTCCGCATTCCTTGGCATAGTCATCATCCCAATCGCGCCACCATTCATAACGGATGATACCGCCGCCGCGCGGCGCCGGGTTCTGCTGATACTGGCCGGCATAGGCGTAAGGACCAAGCTCCCGTTCCAGCTTGAGGACATCGCTTTGCGGAAAGCGATTAGGCCAAAGAAGTTGGCCGTCCTCGCTTCGCCGATCGACCCAAAACACGTCATCGTCGGAAATCTCGGCAATTTCTTTCTCGCCGATAACGGTCCTGATCTCGTCGCCGAACCACGCATTGATGTGAAAGCATGGCTCATAGGACATCGGTACGCAGAAGTGGACATAGCGAAGATCGTTCTTCGGCTCCAAGATATGGCCCGAGAGATCGCCCTCGTGAACGCGCTGCATGACGACGATCATGGCGCCGGTCGCACGGTTATTAAGCCGCGACGGCATGGTCTCCGACCACCAACGGACGGTTCCCTCGCGGACATCCTCGGATTCGGCCTCTTTAACGAGGTGGGGATCGTCCGCAACGAGGACGTCGGCGCCGTAGCCGGTCGCGCGGGCGTCGATCGACGACGCCATGCGATAGCCGCCCTTATCGTTCTCGAAATGGCCCTGCGTTTCCCGGATCAGGCGGAAGCGGGCGCCCCAGAATTTTTGATACCAGCGCGATTGAATCAGCCGGAGGCATTTAAGGGAGTGCTCCAGCGAGAGCTTCTCGGCATAGGACGCATAGAAGAATGAGACCTGCGGACCCAGGAGCGGACCCTTGATCCTCTGCGCCCAGACCCACGCGGCAAAGCAGATCGAAACGAGGAACGTCTTGCCGGTTCGCGGCGGCTCATTGATTAGCAATCGTGAGATGTGGCCGCGCGAGACGGCTTCCATGTGATTGCAGATATCTTCGAGGTGCCAGTTATCGACAAACTCGGCCGGATCGACGAAGCGCCATGCGTCTTTGCAAAATTCATAGAAATTATCTTCGAGGCGTTTGGCTTCGTTATCCTGCTTCGCAAGATTGAACGCCTCAAGGATACCGATCGCGCGCGACATATCCCCCGATATATTCCGTCAACATCATAATGTGAAGCATCGCTCGTTTTTTCGTTGACCTCGCGCGCGAAGCGGCAGACCTCCGCAAAACCACGGAGAAGAACCCCATGATCGATATCCATCGAAGCAAGGAACGCGATGACATGGTCGCGATGCGCGAGAGGATTTTCGCGCGCGTCGAGAACATGCGCCGGATCGGAGACTATTCGGCCGGCGCCGCCGACATCAGAGAGATCGCCGAGGGCGTCCTCAAGACAATCGATGTACTCTTGGAAAGGATGAAGTGATGCAGCACGATTTTATTCTGCTCGACCGGTCCGGCTCGATGGAGTCGATGTGGGTTGAGGCGCTTTCGTCGATCAATGCCTATGTCGCCCAGCTCGCAGTAGACAAGGTCGATACCGGCGTCACTCTGGCGACATTCGATTACAATATCGGAGGGATTTCGTTCGACATCATCCGAGACCGGATCACGCCGCCGACATGGGCCGCAGTAATCTCAAAGGAGTGTACGCCGCGCGGCGGAACTCCGCTCAATGACGCGATCGTCCGGCTGGTCTCATTGGCCCGGGTCGGCGGGTACGACAAGGTCGCGATCATCATCATGACGGATGGTCACGAGAACCAGAGCCGCGAGGACCGGACCGGCGTCATCGCCAAGGGCATGCTCGCCGAATGCCGTGCCAAAGGGTGGCAAGTCATTTTCCTCGGCGCCGACTTCGACAATACCAAGCAGGCCGAATTTTACGGCAATGCCGCGACGCAAAGTTTCGTCGCTTCTGGCGGGCAGGTGGTCAACTCGATGCGCTCGACCGCCAACAAGCGCGCGACCTACGGCGTGACTGGCCAATCGATGTCCTACTCGGCCGAAGAGAAGGCCGAGATGGCCAAGAAAACGCCGACCGAGGCGCCATGACCATCTCGACGGCGCGGCTCGCGCTTCGGCCGCTAATCAAGGCAACACCTCGGCAAGTCGCGTGGCTGCGCGATCCCGAGGTGGTGCGGTTCTCCGAGCAACGACATCGGGATCACA
>Ga0137409_10002861_pt1 | contig 18320 bp, 14 predicted proteins | sample CZODoug1_16funga_FD_122059 | JGI IMG/M metagenome (GOLD analysis project Ga0137409, IMG submission 122059) | Vadose zone soil fungal communities from Angelo Coast Range Reserve, California, USA - CZODoug1_16fungal (Hybrid Assembly) | ecosystem: Environmental > Terrestrial > Soil > Vadose zone... | reverse complement strand
TCCCCCTACCACCGCGCAAAATTCCAATTCGGCGATCTCAAAGCATTCGTAGCCACGCACGCAGGCATCGAAGCCATCTTCACTTCGAAAGACGTCCCCGGCGAAGACTGCTACGGCGTAATCCCACCCTTCGCCGACCAGCCCATCTTCGCCCATGAGGATTTCGAAGCCAGATACCGCGGAGAAGCCATCGCCGCCATCGTCGGCGACCCCGAGGCCGTCGAAGCCCTCAACCCCGCCACGTTCCCGGTTACATGGGAAGAACTCCCGCCGCTGAAAACGATCGAAGAGGCCTTGGCGCCCGACGCCCGCCTGATCCACGCCCACCGTCCGAACAATATCTTGACCGGAGGCCGCGTCGCCCGAGGAGACGTCGACACCGCCCTAGCCTCCGCGCACGCCGTCGTAGAAGCCGAATTTGAAACAACTTTCGTGGAGCACGCCGCCATCGAACCCGAAGCCGGATTCGCTCGCTGGGTAGAAGGCCAAAATGTGGAAGGTAGAGACGGCGACACCATCGAAATCCAAGCCTGCACCCAATCCCCCTACATGGACCGCGCCGATATCGCCAAACTCCTCGGCATCCCCGCCGAGTCGGTCCGAATCATCCCCACCGCAGTCGGCGGAGGCTTCGGCACCAAACTCGATCTCTCCGTCCAGCCTTTCATCGCATTAGCCGCGTGGCATCTCAAGAAACCAGTCCGCATGGTGTACTCACGCATCGAGTCCATCATGGCGACCACCAAGCGCCACCCATCCAAGATCCGTGGCCGCGTAGGCGCAACGCAAGAAGGCAAACTCATAGCCGCCGATTTCACCGCCGACTTCAACACCGGAGCCTACTCGTCCTGGGGACCCACAGTCGCCGCCCGCGTCCCCGTCCACGCCTCAGGCCCCTATGTTGTCCCCAACTACCGCGCTGTCACCCGCGCCATTCACACCAACTTAGTTCCGGCCGGAGCCTTCCGCGGCTTTGGTGTCCCGCAAATGGCCATCGCCCAGGAACAGATCTACGACGCCCTCGCCAACCGCCTCGGCATCGACCCGCTCGAATTCCGTATCCTGAATGCTCTCGGCGATCACGATCCCACCGTCACAGGACAAGTCATGGGGGAAGGCGTGGGCATCCGCTCTTGCCTCGAAGCCCTCCGCCCCAAATGGCAAGCCGCCCGCGCCGAGGCTGAGCAATTCAATGCCGCGCAGAGCAACGCAAACGCCCAAGGCCCGCTACGCCGCGGCGTAGGCGTAGCCGGGATGTGGTACGGCTGCGGCAACACCTCCCTCTCCAACCCTTCCACCGTCCGCGTCGGCCTCAAACGCGACGGCCGAATCTCCCTGCACCAAGGCGCAGTCGATATCGGCCAGGGCTCCAGCACCATCGTCCCGCAAATCTGCGCTGATGCCCTCGGCGCCCGTCTCGATCAGTTCGACTTCGTCTCCGCCGACACCGCCCTCTCGCCCGACTGCGGCAAAACCTCCGCTTCCCGCCAGACCTTCGTTACCGGCAAAGCCGCCTACCTGGCGGGCAAAGAACTCCGCGACCTGATTTTCCGCTTGGCGAGCGCCGATGCCGGCGCGGCCATCCAATTCGGCGACGGCCATCTCATCATCATGGAATATAGGTTCCAGCGCATTTTTTCTCTACAAGACTTGCCGCTCGATTCCCACGGCTACGTCCTAACCGCCGAGCAAACCTTCGATCCCCCCACCAGCAAGCTCGATGAAAACGGCCAAGGCAGCCCTTACGCCGTCTACGGCTTCGGCGCGCACATGGCCGAGATCGAAGTCGACATCGAACTCGGCACTGTCCGTGTTCTAAAAGTGGTAGCCGTCCACGACGTAGGCCGCGCCATCAACCCCACTCTCGTCGAAGGCCAAATCGAAGGCGGCGTCGCCCAAGGCCTGGGCATGGCGCTCATGGAAGAATTCTTCCCCGGCAAGAGCGAAAACCTGCACGACTACCTCATCCCCACTATCGGCGACATCCCGCCCATTGAATCCATCCTTATCGAAGACCCCTCCCCCGTCGGCCCGTTTGGCGCAAAAGGCATCGGCGAGCAAGCCGTAATCCCCACCGCTCCCGCCATCCTGAACGCCATCCACCACGCCACGGGAGTCCGCATCCGCCGCGTCCCAGCTACGCCTGACCGAGTGCGCGAGGCCATCGTGAATGCCCGCCGCGAGGAAGACCCCAGTGCCTGAGCACAACGCGTCTGAAAAAAACACAGCCAGCCCCGACAACGACGCCATCCGTTGCGACGCGTGCCCCGTTCTCTGCTACATCAAGCCCGGCCGAGCCGGATCCTGCGACCGCTACGCCAACTCGAACGGCCAACTCGTCCGCGTCGACCCCCACGTCATCCTCGACCATGCCCTATCCCAAGGCACTTCGTTAGTTCCTTTCTTAGATCAAACCCGCGAATGGGACGGCAACATCGTCCCCGCCCCAGAAACCTTCGTCACCGCCATCGGCGCAGGCACCACCTATCCCGACTACAAACCCGCCCCATTCATCATCTCCTCGCAAGTCCAAGGCGTCGACATGGTCACGGTCGTCACCGAAGGCATCTTCAGCTACTGCGGCGTCAAGGTAAAGATCGACACCGACCGCCACCTCGGCCCCGAAACCAACACCGTCCGCGCCCAGGGGGAAGCCGTAGGCCATGTCACCACCAGCGAATACGGATCGCAGATGCTTTCGCTCGGCGGCGTGCGCCACCTGACCGGAGGCAGCCGCAAGGAAGGCACCGCCACCTGCGAAACGTTACTCAATCTCTGCGAGAAAAAGCCCGTCGAACTCACGGTAGACGGCGGCGCAACGGTCCTGGTTCAAGCTGGCCAACCACCGGTAGTCGACGGCTTCCGCGAAGAGCGCATGCGCGTCGGATGCGGTTCCGCCACTATCGGCATGTTCGCCAAACAGTGGTTCGAAAAAGTAGATGAAGTCGTCGTCGTCGACGACCACATCACCGGAGTCCTTTCCGAGCACCAAGCCGGAAAACTTCTAGGCGTAGCCCCCACTGGAATCAAACTGAAAGGCCGCCGCTCCACCCCCGGCCGCTATTTCCGCGTAGCCAAACCCGGCACAGCCTGGGGCGGCACCAACATCGACGATCCGCTTTCGATTCTGGAACCCTTCAACCCAAAGATCGCCTGGCCTAAACTGCGCCTGCTAATGGTCAGCACCACGGGCGAACACCGCGCCTATTTCGAACTCGACGATAATCTCCGCCCTGTCGAAACCGACCTCCCAAAAGCCCTCAGCGACTCAGTCGCCCGCATTAGAGAAAACTGCGAACCCGCCCTCGCCACCGTCCTCTTCATGGGAGGCGCCGGAGGTTCCCTCCGCGCCGGAGTCACCGAAAACCCCGTCCGCCTAACCCACTCCGTCCGTGACGCCCTAACCCGCGTAACCTGCGGCGGCGCCCCAGTCTACGTCTGGCCCGGAGGCGGCATCACTTTTATGGTCGACGTTACCCGCATGCCCAACAACGCCTTCGGCTACGTCCCCACCCCCGCCCTCGTAGCGCCTATAGAATTCACTCTCAAACGCGAAGACTATGCCGCATTAGGCGGACACATGGATCACGTTCGGTCGTTAGACTCGTTAATGGAACAAAACACCCGTCGCCATATGAACGCACACCCAGACAACCCGTGGCCCCTGTCGCCCACTGCGAGAAAGAGGCCAAAGTCATGAGAACCCAAGTCCATCTCCTCCCCGGCGGCCGCCTGCACTTCCACGACGGCCCTATCGACCTCATCATAGAAGCGTTCGGAACACGAAACGCGATCAACCACGCCTACCAGGCCGCCAGCGCCCGCTTCATCACCGTCCTCGACGAACTCTGCCAGGAACTCCCCCTGCTCCGCCAACCGCCTCGGAATCCGCCGAAGGGGCACGTGGCGAGAACCATGTACGCCGCCGTTCTCCCCTATGCCCAAGACCACTTCATCACGCCAATGGCGGCCGTAGCCGGAGCCGTAGCCGAAGAAATTCTCCGCTCCATGACCACCGCCGCCAATCTAACCCGCGCCTACGTCAACAACGGCGGGGACATCGCCCTCCACCTAGCCCCGGGCGAATCCTTCACTATCGGCATAATCGACCGCCCCGACCGCCCGTCTTTATTTGGAACGACAACCCTCGACTCCCACCATCCCACCCGCGGCCTCGCCACCAGCGGCTGGCGAGGCCGCAGCTTCTCCCTCGGCATCGCCGATGCCGTTACCGTCCTGGCAGAAACCGCAGCCAAAGCCGACGCCGCCGCCACCATCATTGCCAACGCCGTCGATCTCCCAGGCAACCCCAACATCAGACGCGTCCCAGCCAACTCTCTAGCCCCCGAAAGCGACCTGGGCCCCCGCCCGGTCACCCAGGCAGTCGGCCATCTCACCGCCGAAGAAATCTCCGCAGCCCTGGACGCCGGCGCAATCGTCGCCCACCAGCTAATCTCCCGCGGCCTAATCCACTCCGCCGCCCTAAACCTATCCGGTGAAACCCGCGTCACCGACACCCACGTGGGGGCGGCCGCCCTCGGCTGCCCACCAGAAAAAATCCCCGCCTAGTCCACGGAGAAAAAATGGAGCCCAAATGCCAGAAGTTAAGGTCCGCAAAAAATTAACAAAAGTAGAAGAAATCTTCCACGAAGGCGGCCCCATCCCCACCACGCCACTCCGCCGAGGAGCCGCCCTGGCCGTGATCCACAATCCCTACTCCGGCCAATACGTAGAAGAAATCCAAAGTTTCATGGATGATCTCAAGCCCTTGGGTTTAGAAATGGCCCGCGCTTTAGTCCAAGCCCTAGGAGGCGACCCCAAATCCATCCAAGGCTACGGTAAAGGCGCAATCGTAGGCGCAGCCGGAGAACTCGAACACGGCGCCCTCTGGCACGCCCCAGGTGGCTACGGCATGAGAGAAGTCCTGGGCGACGCCAAAGCCATCGTGGCGTCAACCAAGAAGGTAGGCGCCCCCGGCACCCGCCTCGATGTTCCAATCACGCACATCAATGCCTCCTACGTCCGCAGCCATTTCGATTCCATGGAAGTTGGCATCACCGACGCCCCCCGCGCCGACGAAATCTTAGTAGCCCTCGTAATGACCACCGGCCCCCGCATCCACGCCCGCTCCGGCGGCCTGCAAGCCTCGGAAATCAAAGGCATCGACGGTCTTCGATAGAAAAACCATGAAAGCCAAAATTCGCAAAATCGCCACCTTCCTCGAAGAAACCCGCACCGAAATGGGCCGCGCCATCACCCCGCCCACCCGACGGGCCGCCGCAGTAGCCGTAATTGAAAACCCATTCGCGGGAAAATACGTCGAAGACCTCTCGGACCTAATGCAAATCGGCGAAGAACTCGGCGAACTCCTGACCCAGCGCGCCGTTGCCGCTCTCGACATCGACCCCTCAACCGCCGAAAGCTACGGCAAAGCTGCCGCGGTCGGCGAAAACGGTGAACTCGAACACGCCGCCGCCATTCTACATCCGAAACTAGGTGCCCCAGTCCGCAAAGTTCTGGGCAAAGGCGCAGCCCTAATCCCCTCGTCCAAGAAACGAGGAGGCCTCGGCGTAGTCCTCGACATCCCCCTGGGCCACAAAGACGCAGCCTTTGTCCGCAGCCACTTCGACGGCATGGAAGTCCGCATTCCCGACGCCCCCCGCGCCAACGAAATCATGGTAGCCGTAGCCGTAACCGACAGCGGCCGCCCCCTACCCCGTGTAGGCGGCCTGACCAAATCCGAAATCAAAGGCGAAGACGGCCTGCGCTAAGCGCCGAGCCAACCCAACTCACGTGGGGACGGCCGCCCTCGGCCGTCCAGCGGAGCAAAGCTCCGCTACTGTGCAAAAATAAACCACCATGACCAAGCCAACCCTACTGCTACTCTTCCTCGCCACCCACCTCCCCGCCCAAACCAAACAACTCATCGACCTCCTAATCACCGGCGGCACCGCAGTCACCATGAACCCCGCCCGCGATATCCAGGAAAACGCAGCGGTAGCCATCCAAGGCGACACCATCCTGGCGATAGGCCCACAAACAGAACTAACCAAGCGCTACCAACCCAAACAAACCATCGACGCCGAAGGCAAGCTCATCCTTCCCGGCTTGATCAACGGCCACACCCACGTCCCCATGACGCTCCTACGCGGCCTCCACGACGACGTCACCCTCCACGACTGGCTTTACAAATACATCTTCCCCGCCGAAGCCAAGAACGTCACCGAAGACTTCGTCCGGTGGGGTACCCGCCTGGCAGCAGCCGAACAAATCCGCGGAGGCGTTACCACTTTCGCCGACATGTACTACTTCGAGAACGCCGTAGCGGAGGAAACCAAAGCCGCCGGCATGCGCGGCGTCCTGGGCGAAACCTGGATCGATTTCCCCGCCCCCGACAACAAAACGGAAGCCGAAATGTCCGCCTACACGGAAAAGTTCCTCAAGCGCTGGCAAGGGGACCCTCTAATCCAAGCCGCAGTCGCTCCGCACTCCATCTACACCTGCTCACAAAAGACACTGCAAGATGCCGCCGCCCTAGCCCGCAAATACCACGCCCCCATCCTCATCCACACCGCCGAAATGAAAAAAGAACTCGACGACAGCCTGAAGCAAAACGGAATGTCCCCTGTTCAATACCTCGACAAAATCGGCATCCTCGGCCCCGACGTAATCTCCGCCCACTGCATCTTCGTTGACGACGCCGACCGCAAAACTCTAGCCCAGCGCCAGGTCGGATGCGTCCACAACCCCTCCAGCAACATGATGCTGGCCAGCGGCGTCTCCCCAGTCGCAGAAATGCGCGCCGCAGGTATCGCCGTTGGCCTCGGCACCGACGGCCCAGCCGGCAGCAACAACGATCTCGATCTAATGGAAGAAATGGATCTGACCGCGAAGCTAGCGAAGATCAGCAAAATGGATCCGCTAGCCATGAACGCCAAAGCGGTAGTAGAGATGGCCACAATCGAAGGCGCCCGCGCCGTTCATCTGGAAAAAGAAATCGGCTCCCTCGAACCCGGCAAAAAAGCCGACCTGATTCTCATCGACCTCGACAAACCTAACGCCGTCCCCATCTACGACATTTACGCCGCTCTAGCCTACGCCCTAAAAGGCAGCGACGTCCGCACAGTAATCATCGGCGGCAAGGTAGTAATGCGCGACCGCAAACTCCTCACCATCAACGAACCCGAAGTCCTAGCCAAAGCCCGCGAATACAAAACCTCAATCGCCAAATCCCTCGACATGCACTAATCCGCGGGTGCCCCGTCCTTAGTCGCGTTTTGTGCGACAGGGCGGGGCTTTTCCACAGGTGCAATAACCGCTAGTCCCAACTCTAATCCTTCACAACCTCCGGAACCTCAGTAGCCGGAGGAGTATTCCGACTCCTCCCAGCGCTCACCATCCCATCAATCATCACCATCCCAATTCCCGGCAAATCCCCGCGCTCAATGCTCTCCAGCACAGTCTTCCCCGGAGACTGCTGCGCCCGGTCGATCAACACAAACGTTCCCGCCCGCCCTACCTCTATCAACCCGCCGTCCAACTTCCGTATCCGAGCCGTATTTCCAGTAGCAAAACAAACCGCCACTTCCGCGGGAATCTCCCCAAGAGAAGCCAGCATCGAGATCATCCGCAAAATTCCTAACGGCTGCACCCCCGACCCCGCCGGAGAATCCGTCCCCAAAATTACCTGCCCCAATTTTCCCAACTCCCCAGCCGTCCGCATCGCCAAAAGACCAGCCCGCTCATTCCCGTTATGCACAATCTCCAGCGCCCGAGCCGATTTCTCGCACAACTCCACAATCTGCTCATCCGGCAGCGCCGTATGCCCGCCATTGATATGCCCGATCACATCGGCATCGGCCGCCAGCACAATGTCCTTATCGATCAACGACGACCCCGGTATCGATGGCCCACCCGTATGAATCGTGCTCTGCAACCCATATTTCCGCGCCCAACCCACCATCGTGTGCGCCGTCGCCCCATCCTTCACACTCCCGAGCCCCACCTCGCCCAGCATCGTCACCCCAGCAGCCGCCAGGTCTTTAAAGTCCTCCTCCACCATCCCATGCTCAATCACCGGCGCCCCAGCATGAATCCTAACGTTCCCCGGACGAAACGCGGAAAACGCCCGCTGCGCAAACACCGCCATCGCCTTCAACCCCACCACATCCTTCGGCCGCCCCGGCGTATGCACCTCGCCCGCCGAGACCATCGTCGTCACCCCGCCATGCAGATAGCTGTCAATCCACCCAATCTGATTCTGCCGCGGCGTCCAATCCCCCGCCACCGGATGCACGTGGCTATCAATCAACCCGGGCATCAGGCAAGTCCCCTTCGCATCGACAACCAGCTCCGCGCCCTCGCAGTCGATGTCCTTCTCCCGCCCAACCGCAGCGATTTTTCCGTTTACGACCAACAAAGTATCGGCATCCAGAATGGGCCTGTGCAAATCTCCGCTCAGCAATAATCCAATATTCCGTAGGATCACCCGCCCCATGCGCCCACCCCTGACCTAAATTCTGACCTTAAACTAGGATTGTCATCCTGAGCGTAGCACTGACTTCGCGAAGTGAAGTCAGTGCGGAGTCGAAGGACCCCTGCACCGCGTGCCCCACCGCACTGTCCGCACCTTTCTCCCTGCGCAGTCGAACGGTTCTGTAGCAACGTTTGACGAACCCCTCCCGCCTGCGCGACCATGCTAACCAATGCCCACCGACAAAACCATCTTCTGGGAAGTCGATACCCAAGCCGACTTCATGCTTCCTAAAGGCAAGCTCTACGTCCCCGGAGCCGAGCGCCTCCTCCCCAACATCCAGCGCTTAACCAACGCCGCCCGCGAAAACAGAGTCTTCCTGGTCTCCCATGGCTGCTATCATGTCCCCGACGACCCCGAGTTCGCCGCCTTTCCGCCGCACTGCCTGCAAGGCACAACCGGCGCCGACTTCGTCCCCGAAGCCCTAACCGAAAAAGTCCTCCGCATCCCCAACAACCCCAACGCCACCATCCCTGAGGACCTCTCCTCCTACCAGCAAATCCTCCTTGAAAAACAAACTCTCGACATCTTCCAGTCCCGCCACGCCGATACCCTACTTCAACGCTTACCCGCCGACGCCAACTATGTAGTCTTCGGCGTCGTCACCGAATACTGCGTCCGCCTCGCCGCCAAAGGGCTTCTCGCGCGCGGCCGTCGCGTTTCCATCGTGCAGGATGCCATCAAAACCCTCAGCGACAAAGCCGCACAAGACACCACCGCCGAACTATTGCGGCTAGGCGCGACCTTCATCACCACCGACCAAGCTCTTCACTCCCTCTCGCACTGACACCCCTCTCGCACTGACACCGCAAATGTAATCACATACGGTTTTCCGCAGATTTTCTCCGCAAAACTGGATGCCCCCTGTTCCCGCGCGGCTCCTCTCCCACGCTACTCGCATGTTGACTTTCCTCTTCCTCCGCGCTTATACAACATAGTTACTTTCTACTAAGGTTTCTCCGGGATCGGCCCCGTCCCTCACGAAGAGGCGTGGCCTAAAAGGAAAACAAATGTTGACAAGAAACATGCTGCGCGCCGCCGTCTTTACCTCACTCTTCGTTCTATCCGCAACGTTCCTCCAAGCCCAAGCCACCGGCAGCCTCTCCGGCACCGTCACCGATAAAGCCGGCGCCGTGGTCCCGAACGCGAAGGTAACGGTAAGCTCGCAAGGCACAGGCGTCGTCCGCGAGTCCGTCACCGATGGCGCGGGACATTACCTCGTGCCCCTACTACCCGTCGCCGACTTTACGATCCAAGTGGAGTCGCAGGGCTTCCAGACCGCCTTGCAGAAAGATATTCGGCTCCAGACCGACCAGCAGCGCGAAGTCAACTTCACCTTGAATCCTGCCTCGGTATCCACGTCCGTGGAGGTCTCCGCCAGCCCTGTGGCCGTCGAAACCACCAACCCCTCTTTGGGACAGGTCATCACCTCGGAACAGGTAGCGCAACTGCCTTTAAACGGCCGAGACTTCGTTCAGTTGGCCACCCTTACGCCGGGCGTTACTCAGGAAACCAACCCCAACAGCTTTTTCAACGGTGGCCCCAGCAGCGAAGTCTCCACCCGTGGAACCTATTCACTCTCCGTGGGCGGCTCACGCGCTCAGAGTACAGACTGGCTCCTTGATGGCAACGATAACAATGAACTGACCGCTGGTGGCATCTCGATCCTGCCTTCTATTGACGCAATCAACGAATTCAAAGTTCTCACCTATAACTACTCGGCCGAATACGGTACTCGTTCGGGCCCCACCGTGCTCGTCACGACGAAATCAGGTTCCAACCAGTTGCACGGATCGCTGTTTGAATTCGTACGCAACACCAAGCTGGATGCGCAGAGCTTTTTCGCGGCCAGCAAGGAGAAGTTCAACGAAAACGAATATGGCGGGTCGCTCGGTGGACCCATCCGGAAAGACAAGACTTTCTTCTTTGTCGACTATCAGGGCAGGAGCCAGCGTAGAGGACAGCCGTTCAACGGGTTCGTTCCGACGGCTGAAAACTTGACCGGCAACTTCAACAACGACCACTTCGGGGTCCCTCGCTCCCTAAACCCGGGCGCAACTTCGCCGCTGACAAACCCGTATTCGGGTCAGCCGTTCCAGTGTCAGGCTGATGGTGTTACACCCTTGGGGCTCAATCCGGCGGGCGACGGTTCTCAGCCGGCGGGTACGCCCTGTAACGTGATTCCGGACGCACTCAAAGACCCAGTCGGCAACGTGTTGGCCACCCAGTTTTATCCAGCCGCTACGTTAAGCGGCGCGGATGCTGCTGCGGCCGGTTTCAACTTTGCCAGCGTCCCGGTTCGGAAGTTGGACGAGAAGGAATTCGACGTACGCCTGGATCACAATTTCTCCACCAAAGATTCCGTGTTCGGCCGCTTCAGCTACGACCAAGCCGTCAATTTCGTTCCGGGTGGTTCTCCGGGATTCGCGGAACCAAGCACTTTCGCCAGTAACCAACACATTTCCAACCACGCCCGCAACATTGCAATTTCCGAAACCCACATCTTTTCCGACCACAACATCAACCAATTTAACGCTGGATACAATCGAATCTTTAACGTGATCAAGTCGCAGGGGGACGGCTCGTGCGCCTCGGCGAACGTCGGCCCCGGCATACCGGGGGCAAACATCAATGCCAAGTGCCCGGGCGCACCTGCGGGACTTTCCCAATCGTCCAAGTTTTGCGTAAGCTGCGGCCTATCGGCCGTACAGTTGAATCAGGGGTACTGGGGTCTGGGAGACCGCGGATTCGCTCCCTTCCAGGGCGGAACCAACGTCTTCTCAATTTCCGACTCCTTTGACATGATTCGGGGCAAGCATGACATTCGCGTGGGCATGGGCATCCGTGCCAATCAGATGAACGTCATGACCAACGCATTTCAGGATGGTTCCTTTAGCGTTACTGCCCAGTCCGGCGACGCCATGGCTGATCTGGTGATGGGCCTTTACACCTTTGCCCTTCACGACCAGACGTTTAAGGGCGCCACTACGGGACGACGCTGGAAGATGTTCCGTCCTTACGTCCAGGACGATTGGCGCGTCACTTCCAACCTCACGCTGAATCTCGGCGTCGCCTGGTCCCTGGTCCCCCCAGTCACGGAAGCCCACAATCGCCAGGCGAACTTTCTCTTTAAGAGTACTTGCACGTCTCAGCCAAACTGCAACGAGTTGATCCCGGGCGTGAATTCCGACGGACGGGTTGGCATTAAGTTGGATAAAACCGCTCTAGAGCCCCGTATCGGTCTGGCTTGGAAGGTCTTGGGCAGGCAGGACACCGCCTTGCGTGCCGGGTACGCGATCTTTCACGATTCCTCGTGGAATCAGGGCGGACAGGGCCTCTGGGAAAACCCGCCTTTCTTCGCGGAGTCAGCCCAGGGTCCTTTTTTCTGTACGACGTCCACCGTCGTTCCCAATCCTCCCCCAACCATTTGCACCATCTCAACCGGGTTCCCAATCTTCACTGCACCTCCTACGCCTGTGGTTACAGGATTTGCAGGGACGGTCTGGTCGCAGAACCCCGACTTCAAGCAAGGAATCGTTCAGCAATATAACCTCAACCTGGAACATCAGCTACCCGCGAACGTGGTGCTTACCGTGGGCTACGCGGGTTCTCACAGCACACACATCCTGGTGGACGGCTTGAACCTCAATGTTGGTTCCCCGCTGGCGTGCGGTGACCCTGCGCATCCTGGATACACTCTGGGATGCGGCCCAGGCGGAGCAGCGTTTAGCTCTCCCTACGACATCTTTTACCTGCCCAATATCAGCGATTCGGGTTCGGCGCGTTATGACTCCCTTCAAGTGAAAGCCGAAACTAAGAGTGCGCGCCACGGACTCTACGCGCTGGTCGGGTACACGTGGTCCCGTACGTTCGATTCGGGTTTTCCGGATGGTCTGGGGAGCACCAGCGGAGCAACCTACTGGCCTCTTCCGGGAACAAACAAGGCCGATTGGGCTCTTTCGCAGCTCAACCTGAACAACCAATTTACCGCCAGCGTCATTTATGACCTGCCTTTCGGCAAAGGGAAGGCTGTAGGAGGTAACTGGGGCGCCCCTCTAAATGCGATCCTCGGAGGCTGGCAGGCGACGGTAATTGAGAAAGTTACGTCCGGATTCCCCGTGTTCATCGTAAACAGCGTCAATGAATCGGGCGTAAACTTTCAAGACAATTTTGCCACGAATAACCGCCCCATCCAGACTTGTAACCCGAGTAGTTTCCACCAAACCCATCAGCTGTGGTTCAACCCAAATTGCTTTACCCAGGCGCCGCAGCACGAGTTAGGGACCGCAAACCGTACACCACTCTCCGGTCCTGGCTTCGTCAACAGCGACTTCTCGCTCATCAAGCGTTTCAGCATAACCGAGCGCGTGGGAGCGGACTTCCGCGCAGAGTTCTTTAATCTTTTTAATCATCCCCAGTTCGGTTTGCCCAGTGCTGACCTCGCATCAGCGGTCCAACCTGATTCAACCAAGCCGCCCAATCCCGTGAACGACAGTCTTGGGAAGATCACCTACACGGTCAACAACCCGCGCTTGATCCAGTTAGCTCTGAAAGTGACTTTCTAAACGATCACGACACTGCGCAGCAATTCGGGCAGGCTGAGCTTCTCAGCCTGCCCTTAAATTTTCACCCGGAGTCTTGCTCCGTATCAAGTATGGCTTCAGCTATACCGCACCGAACGCAAAACAAACGGGGCTTCAGCCCCTGAAAGCCTCCGAGAATGTTCCTCCCACGCAACGCCCTCCTAATCCTCCTCCTCACCACCCTCGCCACCGCCCAACCTCGCCGCAAAATCATCATCAATCAGGACTGCTCCGGCCCCGGCGGCAGCAACATGCAGACCCTCCTCATCCTCCTCCAATCCCCCGAGGTCGAAGTCCTCGGCATCACCGTAGTCTCCGGCGACCAATGGCGCGACGAAGAAGTCGCCCGCACCCTCCGCCTCCTCGAAATCATCGGCCGCACTGACATCCCAGTCATCCCCGGAGCCGTCTTCCCCCTCGTCCGCACCCACGCCGAATCCCAAATGTGGCAGCAGCGCTTCGGCAAAGTAGGCTACTCCGGAGCCTGGGACGACCGCTGGTGGCACGAGCCCTTCGTCATCCCCGCACTGGCCGAAGGCGCGCCCACTACAAAAGCATCCACCGAAGACGCCATCCACTTCTTGCTAAGAACCGTCCGCCAATACCCGCACGAGGTCACCATCTACGAAGGTGGTCCCATGACCAACCTAGCCCTAGCCATCTCCATCGACCCCGAGTTCTCCGTTCTGGCCAAGGAACTAGTCTTCATGGGAGGCGGTCTCAGCCCGCAGTCCGACAACCCGGAGTTCACCAACACTCCGCGCCACGAATTCAATTTCTGGTTCGATCCCGAAGCCGCCCACATCGTCCTGCGCGCCCCCTGGAAGAAAATCACCTGCACCCCAGTCGACATCTCCGTCAAAACGAAGCTCACGCCCGAGATGATCGCGCAAATCAAAACCGCAGGCACGCCTCTAGCGCTCTACGTAGCCAAATATTTCCAACCCGGCCCCGGCAGCGACTACATGTGGGACGAGCTAGCCGCCGAAGCCTGGCTCGACCCCACCATCATCACCCAGCGCGAAACGCGTTACATGGATGTAGACGTCGACCACGGCGCAGCCTACGGCAACACCCTAACCTGGTCTGACCGAGATAAGCCCGATATCCAACTCCAACCCGTCGAAATCCAAGTCGATCTCGACAAAGAAAAGCTCTACAAAATGTTCATCGGATTAATGACGAAACCCTGACCTCAAGCTCGTGTAGTCGCGGGCGGCCCCGCCCGCGCGGTCTTGCGGGACGCAAGAAGGTAACGATTCAGTTCGCCTGCAGCGTACCTACTCGTCTCAACCTTCAACGAATTGTTTGAGGTGCTGGACAACTCCAGTCCAGCCGCCGCTGTAGTCTTTGCGGGCCTCCGCTTCCGCAGCCAGACCGCTGTGAGTCACTTTTACGTGGGTGCCGGACTGCGTCGGTGTCAGCTCCCAGCGGACGACGGTGATCCTTTCCGGCTCGACATGCCAGTTGCTCACCCAGGTGTAAACGAGCAAACGCGGCGGATCGAACTGAAGAATCTCGCCCTGACATCGGAACTCGCTCACTCCGTTGACCACGATCTTGCTGTTCTCGCTGGCGTAACTGTAACTGCCTCCAAGCCTGGCATCCATCTTCCAGAATTTCACCGGACAGCTCTCGTTCGTAAACCAATGAGCGAGTTGATCGGTATCCGTGAGCGCCTGAAAGACGCGACCTGCCGGCGCCATGATCTCAATCTCCGAGATGACAGCGTCCTGATCGGGTGTAACGATGGTTCCTGTCATATAGTCTCTCCGTTTCTGGGTATTGCCGATTGAAGTATTATCGCTGGCTTTCCCTCGACTCCTGATACATCATCCGTTCCCTGTTCCAGTTGATAGGCCCCTCGGTAAAGCGCCGTTCCAGGCGCTTCATCAGGTCGCCCCACCCTCGGATGAAATGCACATAAGCCCGGTCCCATTCGGGGCCTTCCTTCCAGCCCAGATGCGTCACTGTAACGTGCGTTCTGCCCGTCCCTTCCGCCCGTATTTGCACCACAACCCAGGTTCCACCATTGCGTACCTCCGGATATTCGGGTGGCGCATTCCACTGGAACGAAATCATCTCCTCGGGGAGAAAACTCAGAATCTTCAGGCCTTTGGTCCCCGACCGCTCGTCCTTGGGGTCAAATTGGATCTCATAGGGTCCGCCGACTGCCAGCCGGATATTCGCCTTCTCCGCAAAGAATTCCTCGGCGCCCCGCGACGTAGTCAAAACTCGCCATACTTCCGAGGCGGGGGCCTGAATCGTCGCCTCAACGCGGACTACCCGTGCCGGACTCTTTTGCTCTTCCGTCATCGCTCCGGCCACACAGCTTCCAGAAGACAGGATCATGATGGCGGCGGCTACAGTTTTGTGGATTTCCATTATCTCCTCCTCAGTCATTTTGCTTTGGGTTTTTCTGGAATTGCACTCGTTTCCCGGCCGTACTCTTGTTCCACAAACGATTTCAGATTGCCCAGATTCGTGCTCCAGAACTGCCGGTATTGTTCGAGCCAGGTATCGACCGCTCGTAAGGGCTCGGCATTCAAACGGTAGACCCGGTGGCGGCCGCTTCGCGATTCCACAACGAGATGCGCCTTCCGCATTTGCCGCAGGTGCTTAGAGATGGCGGGACGGGAGATGGGAAAGGCTTCGGCGATCCGACCGGCGGGCTGTGCGCCGAAACGCAACAGATCCAAAACAGCCCGCCGGGTGGGATCGGCAAGCGCGTGAAAAGTGGCTTCCGGAGAATATGTAACCTTACGGTTCCGCATAATGCGTAACTGTAAGGTTACGCATCCTCCAATGTCAAGAGAAAAATCAGATCAATTCTGACCGCTTGATAATGACGTCATTTGTCGCTATACTAAGCGACATATGGCACACATAAGCGCCGTAGTTCAAGAACTCGGCGGCGAACCCACTTTCGGCCGCGTCCTCGCTAATGACCACGATATGCGTGACGCTATCCGCGAAGGCTTCCCGCCGGCAGTCATCGAACGCCTCATGCAGGCCTCAGGACTCACCCTCAAAGAGCTGGCAGCCTCCCTCGACTTATCTGCCCGGAGCTTGCAGCGGCGGCGCAGCGGCGGTCGCCTGGCTCCCTTTGAATCGGATCGCCTTTACCGTCTGGCCCGCATCGTGGCCCTGGCGCAGGAGTCTCTCGGCAGCCACGAACGCGCCGTCGACTGGCTCAAGCACCCCAACCGCGCCTTGGGCAGCATTGCACCCATTGCTTCGCTGGACACCGAACTCGGCGCCCGGCAGGTGGAAAACGTTCTGGGCCGCATCGCGTTCGGCGGGGTGAGTTGAAACAGATTTACCGGGTTCTCCGTGCCGCCTACGCGCGCAATCCCTTCGACGGCGAAGGAGCTTACCGCTACGGCGGGCGATGGTCCAGCATTGGAACACGCCTCTGTTACGCGTCGGAGCACCAGTCTCTGGCTATGCTCGAGTACTTCGTCCATCTCGACGCGAACAATCCGCCCGAAGACCTGGTCCTCGTCACCGCGGAAGTACCGGACGATGTTTCCCGGCTGTCAATCGAAACGCACGATCTGCCCGGGAACTGGCGCGAGACGCCAGCTCCGCCTGAACTGGCAGCCTTCGGCGATGATTTCGTGAATCGGGCCGCGACGGCTCTCTTAGTTGTTCCGTCAGCACTGGCGCCGCGAGAGAATAACTGGCTCCTCAATCCACAGCACCCGGATTTTCGGAAGATTCTGGTCCAGAACCCTGAGCCGTTGCGGTATGATCCCCGCATGTTCGCAAAGCGGAAAACCCGCCGCTCCAGGAAGCCGGGTCACTAGAATCACATCTTGTACTTGCCCAAATCCTCGTCGTTCAGCCCTTCCAGAAACTTCCTCAATTCGTCGTTGTTGAGCCGTTCCGATTCCGCATTCGTACTCTTCGAAGTCCGAATCACTTCTTCGTCCACATAAATCGGGCAATCCGCCCGCAGCGCCAGAGCCAGCGCGTCCGAAGGCCGCGAGTCCACGCTGATAATCTTCCCATTCCGCTCCAGCCAGATCACCGCATAAAACGTATCCGCTCTCAGCTCGGTCACGACAACGCGATGCACAAACGTATCCAGCCCGCTCAGCACATTGCGAATGAGATCATGCGTCATCGGCCGCGGCGTAGCCACCTTCTCAATTTCGAGCGCAATCGCATTGGCCTCAAACACCCCCACCCAGATCGGCAAGAGCGTTTCGCTCCCCACGTCTTTAAGGATTACAATCGGCAGTTGCGTCACCGGGTCCATCATCAACCCGCGGATTTTCATCTCGATTTCCATGCGACCTCCGCTAAACCACCAACTCCCCCGCCAAACTATTAGGAAACGTAGCCGTAACCCGCGTATTCACATAGCTACCCAGCCCAGGATCAACTCCAGCCGGCGCTGTAAAATTCAACACCATATTCTGCGACGTCCGCCCCGCCCACTGCCCCGACGCCTCATTCTTCCGCTCCACCATCACTTCAAGAATCTTCCCGCCATGCCTCCGGTTGCGAATCACCTGAATCGCCCGCTGCTTCTCCATCAAAATCTGCAGCCGCCGCGACTTCTCCTCTTCCGGAATCGCATCGGCATATTTCAACGCTGGAGTATTCGGCCGCGGCGAATACTTAAAAGCAAACACCGCGTCATACCCAACCTCATCCAGCAGCGAAAGCGTCTGCTCGAAATCTTCTTCGGTCTCGCCCGGGAAGCCAACAATCATATCGGTAGTTAGGCTCAGTTCTCGACGAGCCGCCTTCACCCAACCAATTCGCTCCAGATACTGTTCCCGCGAATACAACCGAGACATTTTTTCCAGCAGTCGCGTCGACCCGCTCTGCACTGGCAGATGCACGTGATCGCACAACCCCGGCGTCTCGTCCATCACCTCAACAATATCCCGCCCAAAGTCCCGTGGATGCGAAGTCGTAAACCGCACCCGGCGAATTCCCGGCACCTGCGCCACGGCTCTCAGCAACTCAGCAAATGTTTTAGTTTCAGAAGGATCGCGGTAAGAATTAACGTTCTGCCCGAGCAGTTGAATATCGCTATACCCAAGCACCGCCATCTGCCGTGCCTCAGCCAGTACTGACTCTGAAGTCCGCGAACGTTCCTTCCCCCGCGTATACGGCACAACGCAAAACGCGCAGAACTTGTCGCACCCTTCAATAATCGTGATGTACCCGCGATGCGGATTCGTCCG
>Ga0137409_10002860_pt1 | contig 18347 bp, 16 predicted proteins | sample CZODoug1_16funga_FD_122059 | JGI IMG/M metagenome (GOLD analysis project Ga0137409, IMG submission 122059) | Vadose zone soil fungal communities from Angelo Coast Range Reserve, California, USA - CZODoug1_16fungal (Hybrid Assembly) | ecosystem: Environmental > Terrestrial > Soil > Vadose zone... | reverse complement strand
TCCACCTCATGCGCCGCAATCTGCCGATCATCTACGTGATCGAAGACAACGGCTGCTACGGCCTGACCAAAGGACAGTTTTCCGCCACGGCCGATTTGGGATCGACCTTGAAGAGCGGAGTGGTGAACGACCTTCCGCCCGTAGACACCTGCATGCTCGCGATTCAGCTCGGAGCCACCATGGTGGGCCGATCGTTCTCCGGCGACAAGAAACAGCTGCACGCCATGTTAAAAGCGGCCCTGGCACACAAGGGCACGGTCATGCTCGATGTGATTTCTCCCTGTGTGACCTTCAACGACCACGAGGGTTCTACCAAGTCGTACAAGTATGTGCTCGAACACGAGGAGCGGCTGCACGAACTGGACTTCGTGCCTTCGTTTGAGAACATCAGCGTGGAGTACGATCCCGGCACAGCGTTTGACGTCACCATGCATGACGGCTCACGCCTGCGCCTGCGCAAGCTGGAAGAAGACTACAACCCGACCGACAAGATTCAGGCTATGACGCGTCTGATGCAAGCCCATGCGAACGGAGAGGTGTTGACTGGAGTGTTCTACATCAACCCGAAAGCCCCGACTTTCCTCGACATGTTGAACCTCACCGATCAGCCGCTGGCGACGCTGCCGGAGTCGGTGGTCCGGCCGAGCAGGGAAGTGCTGGAGCAGTGCATGGAAGAATTGAGGTAGTTTTTTCCAGGGGCGCAAGACTCGCAACGAGACCGCCTCTTAAATTAGAGAGCCAGGTTACATAGCTAGAGTTCCGTAGCTTTGCCCTCGGCGCGCCGCAACTCCTGCCACATTCCCACGACGCGCTCCTTCAAATCGGCCGTCAGCTTGTCATACGCCGCGTCGCTTGCCTCGCTGACGGGTGGCGGGATAATCGGTTTGCCGAACACCATCCGGAGATTCGACAGCTTCGGCCATTTCTGATGGCGAGGCCAGGCATCGTAGAACCCTTCAATCGCAACCGGCACAATCGGCACCTGTTCATGGATGGAGAGAATGGCGGCGCCTTTGCGGAACACGGCAGGTTTGCCCGTGTTCGAGCGCTCGCCCTCCGGATAAAGCACCAGCGCCAGCCCCTGACGCAGTCCATAGGCTCCGGCGCGCATGGCAGGAATGAGGTTGGCGTCGGGATCAAGTACGACGACGCGAATCCAGCGCGCCAGACGCCGCATAAATCCTTTGCCAAAAATGTCGCTCGTGCCGAGAGCGAATGTCGTTCGAAACAGACGCCAGGGCAATAACGAGGCCATCACCACTGGGTCAAAGTAGCTCTGGTGGTTCGAGCACAGCAGATAGGGGCCCTTCTCGGGCAGATTTTCCAGTCCCTTTACTTTCAAGTGGAAGAGAACGAGCGCAACCAGGTGGAGGAACCGCGCCAGCAGAAAGAAAAATATGTCGGAAAGCCACTGGTTGCGCGCCATTCCGAGCACTTCGGCGTCGGTGATAGGTTCCGCGAGAATAGTGGACCACGCGGGCGCCGCTGCTTTGGCTCCGCCCTCGCCACGGCCTGCGCTCTCCAGCACTGCGTCCACCAGGTCGCGAACACTGTAGATCTCGGCCAATTGCGCCTCAGGGACATCGCCTCCGAGTTGTTGCTCGAGAGCGGTCAACAGTTCCACACGCTGCATCGAATCGAGACCCAAGTCCAGTTCCAGATTGTGCGTTGGACGAATCTCTGCAATCTTGTTGCGTGCCGACTCTCGCACGACGTCGAGCGCCCGCTTTACGTCGTCGCGTTCGAGCCACGCCCGCTCGTCGTCCGTCAGAGGCTTTTCTGTCCCAACGTCCGCCTCACCGGGGCCGCCCTTCTTCTGGAGTTCGCGTACTTTCTTTTCGATCTGGAAACGTTTCAGCTTGCGCGTAGTTGTGCGGGGCAGATCGTCCTGCCAGATTTCGTAGGCGCCCAACCGTTTGGTTGAGGCGATCTTGTGCGACAAGCCCTCGATGTCAAAACGAATCGCCTCTTTGGTGTTCACGATCTTGCGCTCACGCAGCACCTCGAAATTCGGCACGATAACCGCATACAGCCGCTCCGACGTCGGGTCGCCCGGCCGCGCTTCCAGCGACATGACGCAGAGCTCTTTGATGAACGGAGACTGCTGGTAGTGAGCCTCGATTTCCTCCGGATACACATTCTTGCCGTTGGCCAAAACAATTACTTCTTTGCCTCTACCAGTGATGAAGAGGTTGCCGTCGGCGTTAAGATAGCCGAGATCGCCGGTGTGGAACCAGCCGTCGCGCAGAACGGCGGCGGTTGCGTCGGGGCGCTTCCAATAGCCCTTCATCACGATCGGCCCGCGCAGCGCGATCTCGCCCGCGGCCATGCCGCCTTCCTCCATCGGCTTCGGGTCGACGATCTTGACTTCCACGGTGGGAAAGGGAGGGCCCACCGAGCCGATAACCACTTTGCCGGGGCGATTGATGAACGCTCCTCCGGTGGTCTCGGTGAGACCGTAGGCGTTAAGCAGGTCAATTCCAAATGCCTGAAAGTCGCACCAGATTCCGGGGTCGAAGCGTGAGCCGCCGGTGATCAGATAGCGCATGTTCTTGCCAAAGGTGGAGTGGATCTTTCCGAAGAATAATTTACCCGCATTGATTCCGACGCGCCGCAGAAGGCGGTTGAGCGCCATCAGCGTGCGTACCAATCGCAGGGTAAATTTCCCGCGCTTGTTCAGTTCCTTGAAAATCTTCTCGTGGATCAGATAGAAGAATTGCGGCACAACGCAAAATGTGGTGATGCCGCGCTCCTGAAGAGCGCGTAACAACTCGGTTGTGTTCAGAGTCTCCAGATAGACGACGCGCGCGCCATTGAACAGGGGCAGAAACAGATTCGCCATCTGCGCAAGCACATGGAACATCGGCAAGATTCCGAGTAGGGCGTCCTCGGGTCCGATGTGGATTACCTGGAAGACCGCATTCGCTTCGCCCACCAGGTTGCCGTGCGTGAGCATGACACCCTTGGGATCGGCGGTCGTGCCCGACGTGTAAAGCAATGCCGCCAAATCGTTTTCCGCTGGGACAACCGGTTTGAATCCGCGCGAGCCCGCAGCGAAGATCGAATCGAGATCCGTTACCGGCGGTGCTTTGGAAGAGACCGCGATTGGTTTGGTCTGCTCGGTAGCAGGCGACGTCATCACTATGCCGACCGGCAAGCCTTCTGCCGCTTCCTGAGCTACCGCCAGATGCTTGTCGTCGCAGAAGAGTATTGCGGCGCCGCTATCCTTGAGCAACTTCGCGACTTGGTCGGCATGGAAGGCGGTGTCGAGTGGAACCGCCACTCGTCCCGCACAGATGACCCCAAGGTATGCAGCGACCCACCTCGGATGATTCGCCGCCAGAATGGCGACGCGGGCATCCCGTTCTACCTTGCCATCCAGCCAACTTCCTACGCTCTCCGCCATCCGCTGGAGTTCTGCAAACGTGAGACTCTCGGTTCGGTGTTGTCGCTGGATTTCGAGGGCGATCTTGTCGGGGAATTGCCGGGCGGATTGCTGGAAGCGCGCGTAAAAGGTGGGCATGGGGACGTAAGGGCGAAATGATACAGGGAACGGTGCATTCCAATCCACCGCTTGATGCAACTTGCAAGTGTACACGAAAATCGTGTACACTACAGTCGTGAAGAAAAACGTGACATTAAGTGCAGACGACTTGGCCATTGAAAGAGGACGCGAAACCGCGCGCAGTGAGAATCGGACTTTGAATGACGCTTTCCGCGAGTGGCTCGATTGGTATGGCTCGAGACGCGTTACCCGCGCCGAGGTGGAAGCGCTGTATAAAAGGCTGAGCTACGTCAACGCTGGGCGCAAGTTTACGCGAGAAGAGATGAATGAGCGATAAATGCTTTCTCGATACGAACATTCTTATCTACTCGGTAGATCAAGCCTCACCTGCCAAGCAAATTCGTGCCCGTCGACTAGTCACCGATAGCGCAACTAGCAAGCGCGGAGTTATCAGCTATCAAGTGGTTCAAGAGTTTGTAAACGTCGCGTTGAGGAAATTCCAGGGAATCGTCCTCCGACCGGACTTGGACTCATTCCTACAGGGTGTTTTGTTTCCGATGATGGCCGTTCCTTCTTCGCCTTGGCTGTTTCTCGACGCGCTCCGTTTCTATGACGCAAGTAGCCTCTCCTGGTACGATGCCATGATTGTCGCGGCGGCGCTCCAAGGGAACTGTAAGGTTCTCTACAGCGAAGATATGCAACACGGCCGCCGCTTCGGCGACCTCGTCGTCGAGAATCCCTTTCTCTAACGTGCAGCGGAGCCTGTCCCCATCCCTCCCGCATCTAATGTGCTAGGCTTAAATTCATAGACTTAGGACGAGTGTCCTCTAAAGGATTTCGGTTTTGATCAATACCCTGTTAGGTAAGGTTTTCGGCACCAGGAATGAGCGCGAAGTGAAGCGCATGCTGCCTCGTGTTGAGGCCATCAATGCGCTTGAACCGGAGATCAAGAGACTCTCCGACGACCAACTGCGCGCTAAGACCGAAGAATTTCGCGCCCGGATTAAGGATCGTCTCAGCTACATCGCCGACGAGCCGGACGCCGACCCCGACCGCCAGAAGCAGATTGATACCGAGCGCAATCAGGCGTTGCAAGAAATCCTCGACGAATTGCTGGTGGAGGCTTTTGCCGTTGTACGTGAGGCTGGACGTCGCGTCCTCAACATGCGTCACTTCGACGTCCAGTTGATTGGCGGCATGGTGTTGCACGAAGGCAAGATCGCCGAAATGAAAACTGGCGAAGGCAAGACGCTGGTTGCGACTCTTCCCGTTTATCTCAACGCGCTCGGCGGACGAGGAGTCCATGTCGTCACCGTCAACGACTACCTCGCCAAACGCGACTCGGAGTGGATGGGTAAGCTTTACAAGTTTCTCGGACTGAGCGTCGGCGTGATCGTCCACGAATTGGACGACGAAGAGCGCCGCGAAGCCTACGCTGCCGACGTCACCTATGGCACTAACAATGAGTTCGGCTTCGACTACCTGCGCGACAACATGAAGTTCGATCTGCGCGACTGTGTGCAGCGCGTGCACAACTTCGCCATCGTCGACGAAGTGGACTCCATCCTTATCGATGAAGCGCGCACTCCGCTTATCATTTCCGGCGCCAGCGAAGAATCGACCGACAAATACTACAAAGTCAACCGCATTATCCCCAAGCTGGAAAAGGGCGAGGAGAAGGACACCGCTCCCGGAGAGCCGAAGATTCTCACCGGTGACTTCGTGGTGGACGAGAAGCATCGCAACATTACAGTCACGGACGAAGGCTGGGAGAAAGTTGAAAAGCTGCTCGGGATCGGGAACATCGCGGATCCGGAGAACTGGGCTCTTAAGCATCACGTCGATACTGCCATCAAAGCCCACGCGCTCTATCGCAAGGACGTGGAATACGTGGTGAAAGACGGCGAAGTCATCATCGTCGACGAATTTACCGGACGCCTCATGCCCGGCCGCCGCTGGTCTGACGGCCTGCATCAGGCGATTGAAGCCAAAGAGAACGTCAAGATTGAGCGCGAGAACCAGACCCTCGCTACCATTACCTTCCAGAATTATTTCCGCATGTACCAGAAACTCGCCGGCATGACCGGCACAGCAGAAACCGAAGCGCCGGAATTCGACAAGATTTACAGGTTGGAAGTGACGGTCATTCCAACCAACCGCGCACTGCTGCGGATTGAGAATCCGGACATTGTGTATCGTACCGAGAAAGAAAAATATTTCGCCGCCGCGGACGAGATTCATCGACTGCACGAGACCGGTCAGCCGGTTCTGGTGGGCACGACTTCCATCGAGAAATCCGAGCGGATTTCTGAACTGCTCAAGAAAAAGGGAATCAAGCACGTTGTCCTGAACGCCAAATATCACGAACGCGAAGCCGAAATCGTCGCCCAGGCCGGACGCAAAGGGATGGTCACCATCGCCACCAACATGGCGGGGCGTGGTACCGACATCCTGCTCGGCGGCAATCCTGAGTTTATGGCGAAGCAGGAATGCGTGAAGAAGGGAATCGCCCAGCCTCTGCGCGCCGCCCAGGGCAAAGTCGGAGCGGATGTGGACGATTCCAACCGCACACTCTGGTACTACGCCGGCAATGAGTATGCGGTGCCCACCGATCAGTGGAGAGAGATTCTTGCTCGCTACGAGGCGGATACCGCTCGCGACCATAAGGAAGTCACCAGTGTCGGCGGCCTGCATATCTTCGGCACTGAACGCCATGAGGCTCGCCGCATTGACCACCAGCTTCGTGGACGCGCCGGCCGCCAAGGCGATCCCGGATCGTCACGCTTTTATCTTTCTCTCGAAGACGATCTGATGCGTATCTTCGCCAAGGAGTGGGTGTCGAACCTGCTTCAGCGACTCGGCATGGAAGAAGGAGTGCCCATCGAATCGCGCATGATCACGCGTCGGATTGAAGCGGCGCAAAAGGCCGTTGAAGGCCAGAACTTTGAATCGCGCAAGCACCTGCTCGAATACGACGACGTCATGAACAAGCAGCGTGTGGCCGTCTATGGCCTACGCCGACGCCTGCTCGAAGGACTCGACCAGAAAGATCTGATCATCGAAGATTACGTTTCCGGTATCCTCGGCGAACTTCTCCAGCAGTACTGTCCAGAGAAGGCCCATGTCGATGACTGGGACCTGAAAGGCCTGAAAGACGCTGTCTTCACAAGGTTCGGGGTTGATATCTACGCCGAAGGCTTGAAGCCCGAAGAAATGAGCCGACAGGAACTGGGCGACGCGATCTTCGACAAACTCAAAGAACGCTACGACGCGAAGGAAAAATTAATCGGCGCGGAAGCCATGCGCTATCACGAGCGCACCATCATGCTCAGCGTCATCGACGCGCAATGGAAAGATCACCTGCTAAGCATGGACCACCTGAAAGAGGGGATTGGGCTGCGCGGTTATGGCCAGCACGATCCGCTGGTCGAATACAAAAAAGAGTCCTTCGACATGTTTGAGGACATGATGCAGCGCTTTCAGGAAGAGACCGTGCGCATCCTCTACATGATGCAGATCCTGGAACGCCCGCCCGACTCCGGCGCCATGCCAGGAGGCCATCCCGAAGGTCCGTCTGGCCAGGGTCCCGACGAAGGTGTGCCGTCACTCATTACTGGCGGCCGCGGCGGTAACGGACGCCCGCCGCGCCAGATTGCAACTTCCGTGGACGAGATCGAGGAAGTCTTCCAGCGCAAGAAAAAGCGCGAACTGGAACAGGCTCGCATGGCTGGCTCCGGCGACATGCAAACGGTACAGCAGATCGTCCGCGCAGGAGAAAAGGTCGGCCGGAACGATCCCTGTCCCTGCGGCAGCGGCAAGAAGTACAAAAAGTGCTGCGGCGCTTGATGATGAGGGGCGGACACTCTTGTTCGCTACGGATTACATAGCTTCATCGGCGTAGTCCATTCAATGTATCGCTAGATCTAGAGCCGACGCCCTCGGGGGGCTGTCACCACGGGCGTCCGGTCCCCGCCGATTGCTTTTCTCCTCGATCTCTGCCAACCTTTGCGTCCTAACTACACTCACTGTGCCGGCGGACTTTCATCTCTTCAGCTCGCTCCATCTCGCAATCCTGACGGCGATCCCGCTCGTGTCTGCCGGGCTGGCATTCGTGAGTCGCCGGCACCCGTCATCAGCGATTCGCATCCGCGTTGGTCTCGCCGCGCTCCTGATCGCGGACGGCCTAGTTTGGTATTCCTATCGATACTACGTCCAGGGCGTCCGCTTTCCTGAAATCGTCCCGCTGGAACTTTGCGACGCATCCTTCTGGCTGACAGCCGCTGCTTTGCTCACCCTCGAAGAGCACACTTTTGACTTGGCCTACTACTGGGGCATCGCTGGGTCCGGCATGGCCGTGCTGACTCCCTACCTTCGCGCGCCCCTCCACACCTACCAGTCGTTTCAATACTTCACCGGACACGGTCTTCTAATTGTCGGAGTTCTCTACCTGATCTGGAGTCGCCAGGCGCGGCCGCGCGTACATTCCTGGTCGTTTGCCTGGTGGGCCTTGAACGTTTATGGTGCGGTGGTTGCGGTGGTGAATTTGCTTTGCGGCACAAACTTCATGTACCTCCGCCAGAAACCGGCGTCTTCCTCGCTGTTTGATGCCTTGGGAGCGTGGCCGTGGTACATCATGGGTGCCGATGTTGTTGCGCTCGGCCTTTTCTGGTTGATGTCAAGGGTGAAGCATCGACCGCATGACTTTCCATCAGCCGTCGCTGGCCAAAGGTGAAGGGTAGGAAATGAAGAACTTTGAAATCTTTACCTGCCGCCCACCGCGTGGAATGTCATTTCAAACGCACGGCTGCCACTCTTGCGTTTCCATTCGAAAAACATCGGAGCATACGTCTGGGTAATGTAGTCTTCTCGTGCAATCCCGAGTGCCTTTGCGGTCCGATCAATCCATCGCGCGGGGCCTTCAATCTCGCCAAAGTTTCCGATGGGAGTCTTGTCTACTACCACGTGGCCTCTGCCATCACTCCATTCTGCCCGATATTTTTCATAGCGGAACGTCGGTGTGAAGCCCAGTACGCGCAGGATTTCATCCATCTGCGTGCCATTTTCCACGGACGTTTCCCGTTCGACTCGGATCTTATGGTGTCCGGCTGTCCCTTTCGCCTTGTGCGTCAGAATCCATTTCCCACCGTACTGACGCAGTCGCAGCAACTCACCCCGCTTGCGCAGCTTCTGGCTAGGCAGGTCGTAGAGCACGTTCATCTCGTGGGTGGACGGCGTGATCTGCTGGAAGCCAGAGCGCTTTAAGGCGCGGCTCAGCGTTCTTACATCAGCGATTCGGAACTTAATCTCGACTTCATTGGCCATGGTGAAAATCTTAAACCGCAGAGGCGCAGAGGTCGCTGAGAAAAGCTGGAAAATGTTTTGCAAGGAGTAACGGAATTCGTGATCAAGCTTTCTCTGCGCTCTCCGCGCCCTCGGCGGTTAAAGGTTTTGACTCCCGTCCGCGGCGCTGGAACCAGCTCATGTGTGGTAGTTCTCGCTCGACATTCCGCCGCTTGGCAATCAATTCCGCCGTGATTGAAACCGCAATTTCTTCCGGAGTAATCGCCCCGATATCCAACCCAACGGGCGCGTGCACTCGGTCGAACAGCTCGGGAGCCAGCCCTTCCTTCTGAAGTTCCTTGAAGATCGTGACCGTCTTCCGTTTCGATCCGATCATTCCGACGTAGCGCGCGGGAGTCTGCACCGCCCACCGGAGCACGCGCATGTCGTCGCGATGCCCCCGCGTCACGATAACTACATACGACGATTCGCTGAGTTGCAGCCGCGCGGTGACTTTCTCGAAGTCTTCCGCGATCACTTCCTGTGCTTCGGGGAAACGCTCTCGGCTGGCGTAGGCTTCCCGATCGTCAATCACTGTAATATCAAAGCCCGCGATACTGGCGACTTTGTAAAGGCTTGCTGCCACGTGGCCTGCTCCAAATATATAAAGTTCTGCTGGAGGTAATACCGGCTCGATGAAAATCTCGAGTGTGCCACCGCACACCAATCCGGTGTCGTACTTGGGATCCTGATTCAGATCGAAGGTAAGAGTGCGTGGTCTCTCGGACTCCATCACTTCTCGCGCGGCCTGCCAGACATCAGCTTCCACACACCCGCCGCCGATCGTTCCGACGATCGAGCCGTCGTCGCGGACCAACATCTTGGCCGTCTTGAACGAGGGGATCGACCCGCGTACGTTGACGATGGTCGCTACCGCCCCGTGCCGTCCGTCCTTCCGCAGCCGGACGATCTCTTCGTAGATATCCACAGCAGCAATTATGGGTTGGTGAACAAGGGTAGGTCAATCAAGGTGCCCGGGATTAAACCTTTGCAGTGGTTATGCTAGTTTGAAGGGTCCAGGAGTCCTCATGAAAGCCGTTCGCATCCATCAATTCGGTGGACCTGAAGTTCTCATATACGAAGATGTCCCCGATCCCAAGCCTCGCAAAGACCAGGTTTTGATCCGTGTTCGCGCCTGTGCGATGAATCATCTGGACCTGTTCGTGAGGAACGGCCTGCCCGGGGTGAATCTGCCGCATATTCTCGGTAGTGACATCGCTGGGGAGATCGTCGAAGTCGGCGAATACGTCACACGCTTCAAGACCGGCCAACGCGTCCTCGTCGCCCCGCTGCATTTCTGCAATCACTGTCCGAAGTGCGTTGCGGGATTACAGAATCAGTGCCGCGAGTTTACCGTGGTTGGCAACGGTGTGGACGGCGGCAACTGCGAACTGATTGCGGTCCCCGCGTTTCGAGTAATCCCCATACCGGACTCGCTGGATTTTAACCAGGCCGCCAGCGTTCCGCTTGTGTTCCTGACCGCATGGCACATGCTCACCGGACGCGCCGCAATCCGTCCGGGCCAAACGGTCCTGATTCTCGGTGCGAACTCCGGCGTCGGCATCGCTGCCATTCAGATCGCGAAAATGTTTCAGGCGCGGGTCATCACGACTGCGGGGGACGAACGGAAAATCGAAGCGGCGCGTGAACTGGGCGCGGACTACGTCATCAACCACTACCAGCAGAAGATTTCGCAGGAGGTTCGCAAGATCACGAATTTTGAAGGCGTGGACATCGTCCTCGAGCACGTCGGCGCCGCTACCTGGGACGAGAGCGTGAAGTCTCTCAAGGCCGCGGGCACTCTTGTCACGTGCGGCGCTACGACCGGTCCGAAAGCCGAAGTCGATTTGCGTTTCCTGTTTTCGCGCCAGCTTTCGCTGCTCGGTTCGTACATGGGGGCGATGAGCGAACTGAACGAAGTCCTCGGGCACATATTTGCCGGACGCCTGAAGCCCGTGATCGACCACATCTTTCCACTGAAAGACATCCGGATCGCCCACGAGTATCTGGAGAAGAGCCAGATGTTCGGCAAGATTGTGCTGAACCCGTAGGAGATTTTCACTGTCGTGCGGGCTGGCGGATAGCGGCAAGAACTGATAGGTCTGTAGGTGCCATGTGTTAAGAACCCTGTTCAGCGGATCGCGTTTCGTTTTTTGGACGCTCGCACCCATTCTTGTATTGTTTGCGCTCTCGTTCCCATTCCTCATCGTGGAGTGGAGCCGTAGGGTGGTCGCTTTGGTGATCGTGCTTGACGCGATTGCTCTACTGCTCGCCATCGGTCTGTACAATCCACAGCGCAACGAGTGGGCGTTGCGCATGATTACGGGATTGGTTTTTACCGCCTATCTGGCGTATTTGGCTGCTGAGGTCCGGGCGGGGAAACCGCTGCTCCTGACAGGGTCGCGGGGCGAGGAATCGCTTCGGAACGCGTTATTGGGACTGCTCCTCATTGGCTGGCCGTGTATCAAGTTCACCTTCACCGGTTTCGATGGCTGGAAGCAGGAAGATGAGGATCGTGAAGTAAATCGCGATTGACGCTTCCGCAGCCAGGTCAAAGTTTGTTTTCTCAGCGCGCCCGGCGCCCTCTCGGTTAAAATAGGTGCATGGCAAGGGAAGTCAGCTACGGCCCCTACGTTGACATCGAAAACGGCAAGAAAGTTGTCAAGGAACTGGTTTTCGGCGACGCCGTTCCTGAAGGCATTGTCCTGACCACACTCGACTCCGCGGTCAACTGGATGCGCAAGAATTCCATCTGGCCGATGACCTTTGGCCTCGCTTGCTGCGCCATCGAGATGATGTCCATGGGCGCATCGCGCTTCGACATTGCACGCTTTGGGGCTGAAGTTTTTCGTCCCTCGCCCCGGCAGTCTGATCTGATGATTATCGCGGGCCGCGTCTCGCATAAAATGGCCCCTGTCATTCGCCAACTCTGGGAGCAGATGCCGGAACCGAAATGGGTGATCTCGATGGGAGCGTGTGCAACGTCAGGTGGGGTGTTTAACAATTACGCGCTTGTGCAAAGCGTCAACCAAGTCATCCCAGTCGATATCTACGTTCCCGGATGCCCGCCGCGCCCCGAGCAGCTGATCTACGCCATCACTCTGCTGCAACAGAAAATCATGATCGAGCGCGGGACCATTAAAAAGGCCTTCAACCTGGTCCCGGCGGGCGAATAGCTCGACCACAGCCGCACCTCCAACTTGTGTGATCGCCGAGCTTCGAGAGACTGTTCTTTCGCCCCTTCGGGGCTCAATCATTGCCCGCTTTGACCCACGGCTTACGCCGTGGGCTGTACTCTTGCGCCGCTTCGCGGCTGTCGGTGAGCCTGAATCTTACTCTTTGAGCTCCTGTTGAGTTGCGACACGGACTCTAGAGGGTTTCTACACGGCTTTTGCCGGACGATTTGAGTCTTTTCTCTGACGTTGTAGAATCCCGACCACCATGTGCGCTGTCGATCCAGCGGGAGAGTGGAGGGAACTGGCCGAGCGCTATCACCAGATGAAGGACGAGGAACTGGTGATGCTCGCCAGGCAGAAATCCGCCTTGACTGAAGTGGCGCAGCAGGCGCTGACGCAGGAGATTGCCTTTCGTAAGCTCGAGGTACCGCCGTTGGTGATGCTGGCTCTGCCGGAACCGGAGCCGGATCCCGACGATCCCTATGCCAAAGAGCGCGAATTGGTGGAGTTGTGCAAAGTGTGGAGCCCGCGTGATGCGTTTCAGGTTCAGACGCTGCTGGATCGCGCTGACATTCCATGTTTCATTGGGCCGGAGAAGGCCACGGACGTCAGGGCGATCACTTCGAATTTCGTCGATGGCATCAGCGTACAGATCATGCGCGTCGGCTTATATTGGGCGCGCCGGGCGATGCGGAACTACACACCGGCAGACGAACCGCCTCCAGAGCCGGCCGCGGAGTGGGAAGAGATTCCAGTGCGGTGTCCGAAGTGCCGTTCGACGGAAGTCGTCATTAGGCGACTGGTTTCGGAGGTGGCCTCGGCGAAGGACGACTCCGCTCCCAAGTTCGAATGGACTTGCGACGCGTGCGGCTACAAGTGGGAAGATGACGGGATTGTAAGACAACAATGAATCCAGCAATTGGCCGTGTTCTCGCCGCAGCAACCTTTCCGCTCTACTGTTTCAATTTGGCTGGGGGCTCTGGTTTCTTGGCTTTTTGTGCATCTTCAGTCCAAGGGGGAACAATGCCGACGGAGCGCGCATAGGCGATGGACTGGCCGAGATGTTCGGCGGCGTGCCGGACAGTGAACAGGAGAATGCCGCGTTGGCTGTTCTTTCCGCCAAACCAATCCAGGCTCTTTTCCAGGTTGGAGTCTGGCATGTCAGTAATGGCCTTGCGGGCGTGCGCGAAGGAGTCTTTCAGGGTGGCGATGACTTTGGCTTTGTCGGTTGTGGATTTTTCAAGGTTCTTCGTGTCCACCGTGGAGGGTGTTGGAGTGCCGACCAGTTTGTAGAGGTTGTAGTTGGCGGCGGAGACGTGGAGGAAGACCTCAGCGATCGAACGGACGTCGGGCGCAGGACGCCAGGCGTATTTGTCGGCAGGAATGGCGTCTGCCAGTCGCGTGAATTTATCTTCCTGAATGATGACTTCCGCGAGCACTTCTGAGCGATACCCAGTTACACCAGGAGTACCTTCTTTGTACGGATTGGCTTGCGCAGCGAGAGTGGTTACGAATGCGGCGAGGGTGAGCAGACCGACACAAAGCGTGCGTCTCATAGGACCTCTGCTTTCGCCCCTTCGGGGCTAAATCAATTGCTACACATCAGATCACAGATTGGGCGCTCCTTGCTTGCTACAATGCCGCCGAGGCCAGATGCAATTCCATTTCTGTCTTTTGTCTTTGACGACATCCACGAGTAAACGTCACAGGACGAATCTATGAGTGCGCTCTACGGAAATGAGCCGGTCCTCGATGCGGAAGAGGCGTTGGAGGGATTTGACCGGCTGATGCCGTTCCGGGTGCGGGACATCCTGTTGGTTTCCAACCTCTATGATTCGTTCATTCTGCGCGAAGATGGGCGGCTCAATGAACTCCTCATTGGCGAATCGCGCGAACTGAATCTGCAGCTGATCCCACGCATTACTCACGTTTCCAATTGTGCGCAGGCGCTTGAGCTGGCGCGCTCCCAGCCCCGCTTCAACTTGATCGTGACAAACCTGGCGGTGGGGGAGATGAATGCGGCGCAGCTGGCGCGCGAGATCCGAAAGTTGGGCCTGGACGTGCCGGTGGTGGTGCTGGCTTACGACTATCGGGAAGTGAAGAATTTTGTGGTGCGCAATCCAGTGACGGAAATTGACCGCATTTTTCTCTGGCAGGGCAACGCCCGCATCCTGATTGCGATTGTGAAATACATCGAAGACAAACGGAACGCTTTCCACGATACGCGGGCCGTGGGTGTGCCGATCCTGTTGGTGGTGGAAGACAACATTCGTTATTACTCTTCGATTCTGCCGGTGATGTATACCGAGTTGATCAGCCAGTCGCGGCGTGTGATCCGAGAAGGGATCAATGTCGCGCATAAGCTGGTGCGACAGAGGGCGCGTCCGAAGATTTTGTTGTGTTCGGACTACGAGGATGCGGAGGAGCAAGTCCGGCAGTATCGCGGGAATCTGCTGGCGGTAGTGTCCGATGTGCAATTTCCGCGGAGCGGAACGATGGCGCCAGAAGCGGGCTTTGAGCTGGCGCACTTGGTTCGGGAGTTGGTACCCGATGTGCCGACCGTTCTCCATTCCAGCCATACGGAGTTCCGGTCGCGAGCGCATGCAGAGGGGTTTACATTTTTGCAGAAACGTTCTCCTACATTCTTACGTGACTTCCGACTGCTGCTGACGCAGCAATGTGCGTTTGGCGATTTTGTGTTTCGCACAGCGGATGGCGCGGAAGTTGCCCGGGCGAGCGATATGAATGCGCTTGAAGCGCAGTTGCACACGGTCCCGGTGGAGAGCATTGCTTACCACAGCCAGAGGAACGATTTTTCGCGTTGGCTCACGGCGCGGACGGAATTTGCAGTGGCACAGAAGCTGCGTCCGCGGAAGGTTTCGGATTTTGCCAGCCTGGAGCATCTCCGGAACGATCTGATTTCATCGATCAACGACTATCGGCGGGAGCAAAGTGAGTTTCTGATCGGAGACTTCGACGCGGCGACCTTCAAGTCAGGCGATGCGTTTTTTCTCCGGATCGGCGCCGGATCGCTAGGCGGCAAAGCGCGCGGACTGGCGTTTGTGCGTCACATTCTGCATAAGCAGCACCTGTCGCGACGATTTGCGGGAGTGAAAGTACGTGTGCCTCCGGCGGTGGTGGTGAGCACGGATCTTTTTGATCGCTTTCTGGCGGAGAACAACCTGCTTGAGTTTGCAATTCACTGTGATGACGACGCGGAGATCCAGCGGCGATTTCTGGCTGCGGCGTTACCGCCTCAACTGCGGGAAGACTTGCTGGCATATCTAACGGAGGTGAAGTATCCAGTGGCGGCGCGGTCGTCGAGTTTGTTGGAGGATTCGCACTATCAGCCGTTCACGGGCGTGTATGAGACATTCATGCTGGGGAATCAGCAGGACGATGTGCTGGTCCGACTGGAGCGGTTGACCGAAGCGATCAAACGTATTTATGCGTCTACGTTCAGCCAGCATGCCAAGGGATATGTCCGCGCGACCCCGTACCGTCTTGAAGAAGAGAAGATGGCGGTGATTCTCCAGCAGGTGGTCGGAACGGTTCATGCGGAGCGGTTCTATCCCGATTTTGCGGGAGTGGTACGGTCGCGGAATTTTTATCCGGTGTCTCCGATAGTGTCCGAGGACGGAATTGCGGCGGTGGCTTTGGGGATGGGCCGGGCAGTCGTCGAAGGCGGGAAGTGCCTGGCGTTTTGTCCGCGGTATCCGCGAAACCTGATTCAATTTTCGGCGGTGAAAGATATTCTGGCGAACTCGCAGTCGGAATTCTGGGCACTGGAATTGAATCATCGGCGGCAGGACGACCCGCTGGCAGATTTGCGGGAGGCAAGTTTCAGCCTGGAAGCGGCAGAAACGGATGGGACATTGCAGGCGGTTGCGTCCACTTACAGCCGCGATAACGACGCCGTGTATGACGGGCTGAGCCGGGCAGGAGCGAGGATCGTGAGTTTTGCGCCAGTACTGAAGCAGGAAGTGTTTCCATTGGCGGCGATCCTGGAGCAACTGTCGCGAGTGGGAGAAGATGCGCTGGGGCAACCGGTGGAGATTGAGTTCGCGGTGCGCTTGCCGCGACAGGCGGGAGAACTGGCAGAGTTTGGATTTCTGCAAATCCGTCCGCTGGTGCTGTCGGGCGAAGGCGAAGAGTTGCGGATGGGCGATGTGAATCCGGCAGAGCTGGTGTGTCGGAGCGCGCAAGTGTTAGGCAATGGCCGGATTCAGAACCTGCACGATGTGGTGGTCGTCGACTTCCATCGGTTCGAACGCGGGCGCAGTCAGGAAGTGGCGGAGGCGGTCGCGCAGTTTAATGCCAAGCTAGGGTTGGAGAACCGTCCGTACATTCTAATCGGAGTGGGACGGTTGGGGTCGAACGATCCGTGGCTGGGGATTCCGGTGGAGTGGGATGAGATCTCGGGAGCGCGGGTGATTGTGGAAGCGGGATTTAAGGACTTTCGAGTGATCCCTTCGCAGGGCAGTCATTTTTTTCAGAATCTTATGGCGTTTCAGGTCGGTTATTTCACTGTGAATCCGGATGCGGGGGAAGGGTCGGTGGACTGGCCGTGGCTGGAAGCGCAGGATGCGATCGAGGAGCGGGGATGCGTGCGGCATCTGCGTTTCTCTGAACCGCTGCTGGTGGTGATGAATGGCAAGGCGCGGGAAGGGATGATTTTTAAGGCGAGGTTCGGGGCGGCGTCGGGACCCAGGTAGATTCCGCAGAGTGGTTCGGGCGCTCCAAAATGGTCGAGTCTTCCGCTATAATCTTGAGAGCATTTTCCGCACTGCGCGCCCTTAGCTCAGCTGGATAGAGCGTCTGGCTACGAACCAGAAGGTCGGGAGTTCGAATCTCTCAGGGCGCACCATTCTTTGGCAAAACGGGGTAGCGAGGTAATCCGCCTTGCTACGTCCGACGACTGCCTAGTTCTACACCGTAACTTTTCCGTTCTGTACACATCTCATCTAGCGTGAGGTGTCGTGGTGAATCGCAGGGCTTTGAAGGGAAACCCATGTTGAGCCGAAGAAGTTTTCTGTTAAGTTCCGCGGCCGCAGTTGCCGGAGGAAGCCTTGCTTGGGTGCTCAAGAGCCCCTTTTCGGGTGTAGCGCAGGCCAGTTCCTCGAACGACAACAGCGTGGTGACCGTCGTCCAATTCAGCGACTCCGGACAAAGGCTCGGGCCGGCGCAGGTCAAGAGAGTAGTCAAGACCGACGCGGAGTGGAAGCGGCAGTTGACGCCGTTGCAATTCGAGGTCACCCGCCGACAGGGTACGGAAAGAGCATTCACGGGCCAGTATTTTGACCTCCATGATAAGGGACTCTACCGCTGCATTTGCTGCGACAATGCTTTGTTCAGTTCCGACACGAAGTTTGACTCCGGCACCGGATGGCCCAGTTTCTGGGCTCCGATTGCGAAGGAGAATGTCCGGACCTCGGTCGACAACAGCCTCGGCGTGAGCCGGGATGAAGTGTCGTGCACCGAATGTGGGGCACACCTGGGCCACGTTTTTGATGATGGTCCGAAGCCTACTTACCTCAGGTATTGCATGAACTCCGCTTCCCTAAAGTTCATCAAGCACGGATGATGGACGGCACCACGCACAACTTCGCGGGTTTCGAGAGAAGTTTGAGGTTCGGCGAAAGAGCGCGTCCAGCGCGGGAAGTGCAAAAGCTGTGGGTTCGGAGCGCGACGGACAAGAAGCGTAAAAGTTTCCAGCGCAGCGCAAAACCTACTCGCCGGATTATGGCAAACGTCCAGTCTGGCAAGGGTTTAGCAATGGCATCCGAGATGCTTCTTGTAAGGGCAGACGAAGTGGCGCGCAACGGGGTACTCGGAACACACTTCGGCCAGAGGTAGATCCGGGTGCCCCTTGCATAACCGTCTCGTTTGATGGACGCACACTCCGTTTCGTTTCCCGACAGCCTTCCCCCGATCATCCTATCCAAGACTGAAGGGTGCGGGCGGAGTGTGGGAAAGCCAGCCTTCAGCTCTTAGCCGTCAGTTTTCCACCCCGCAACCTACACACATTTTCAGAAATTCAGGCTAGGGCGAGTTTGTTCGTCAGGTCGAGGCCGGCCTGCCGGAGGAGGCTAGCGACGGCGTCTTCGTTCAGGCGGGAAGCGTCGAACAGGACGCGGATGACGCGTTCCTTCTCGTTGAACTGGGTGCGCTGGATGCCGTAGACTTCGCGCACGCTGTCGAGCGCGCGCAGTTCTTTTTCTCCGGGCTGGGATTGGTAGTGGAATGCAACTTCCAGATACGTCATCTCTTCTCTCCCCAAATGCATGCTTCGCGGTTTACCCTTTGAGTATCTAATAGGAGTTTGA
>Ga0137409_10002858_pt1 | contig 18358 bp, 21 predicted proteins | sample CZODoug1_16funga_FD_122059 | JGI IMG/M metagenome (GOLD analysis project Ga0137409, IMG submission 122059) | Vadose zone soil fungal communities from Angelo Coast Range Reserve, California, USA - CZODoug1_16fungal (Hybrid Assembly) | ecosystem: Environmental > Terrestrial > Soil > Vadose zone... | reverse complement strand
TATCTCGATACCTTCCTGACCATTGGTTGACCCTCTCTTTGTGAACATGAACTGTCCACAAAACCGGGTCAACTCCACAGGCCGTCCTCTTAATGGACGCGCAAAGTTCCTCTCGACGCGTACGAAATCAAACCAAACACGGAAAGTCGCGAGATCTCCAGAGGCGTCATGACAACACGCCACACTGATTGCCACCGCTCGCTCAGAACACTGTCGCTGGTTTTGATTGCGTTGCCTTGCAGCGCCCAGGCGCAGGAAATCGTTACATGGGGCCCAAACGACCCTGCATGGATTCCGCGTTTGGGATTGACAGAGATCGAACTTGGCTGCAGCGGTGCGCCTGCCCCGTGCATGAGAGTTCTGGCGAGTGCGATGGCAACCCAAAAGGTTTCGCGGTGGGTCCTGTCAATGACTGAGGAGCCGGACAAGGCGCCATCCTATTCCCTGGCGTATGGCGCGGAAAGTCTTAAGGATCCGCGGATTGTTGGCGTGAGCATTGATGATTTCATCCTGAGTTACTCGCGGTGGATGGCCAATAAAGCCGTTAATGCTCCGGCGTTGATTCATAGCGTCATAGACAATTTGCATAGCCAGAATCCGTCACTGGAGTTTGGGATCACCCTTTACGAGGACGAACTGAGCTCCTCGGTAGTCGCAAGCCTCCCTGCTTCCGCACGCGCGGGAGTCGACCGCGTGAGTTTATATGTAAGGGCTCGGCCCAGTGAGCCTGACTATGCGCGCTTTGTCGAGCAGACCCGAACCCTGTTTCCGAACGCTTCAATTTGGGGTGGATCGTATGTTTACGACCGAATTGACTATTGGCCATGCAATAGTGACGGCACTAAGTGCACCGCAGAACAACAGCAGCAGCTCTATAGTCGATCGATCGATATCCAGGCTTCAATGTTAAAACACCGCGCCATTCAGGGCATTGAGTTCTATCCGGGTGGCTTTGGACAGGAGGATGGATGGCACGGATGGAACAATCCGAAAATATGTCGGCCGGAACGCCGACAGGAATGCGTCAAGAATACTAAGGCCCTCCGAGCAATAGCGATTGATGCGTTGAATAGATACGGATTCATTCACGCGCCAGGCCCGACACAGGATTAGTCGATGACTTCGTCCACCCAACGATGACAACGTTTAGCGAATATTGAAGGTCACAGGATCTTCGCATCGATTTTGCGTCATGCCACGTTCAGCGGCGCCCATTGCCGCACCCATAGTCATCCATGGCAGGGTGCCAACGAACACGTCGCGAAAGAAATAGTATGCGATTGAAAAAACCTGGTAGGACAGAAGGCACACAAACGCGGTAACGATGAGTACCTGAGTACCGGAGTCAAGATCAGTTCGTAGACGTTTACAGAAGTATATAAGGAGATACAACACCATTCCGTACTGCAGGAGCCATCCGACAGCGCCGTATAGTACAAGGACCTCGACTGGCTCAATCTCTATCCAGAATCCAGAGATGTTCTGGCGCACTTCTGATGAAATGCCAAACAGGAATGTATAGGGCGAGTCCAGGTACGAAAGGCCTCGGAAAATCTGCTCCAGTCGGTTTCCGCCACCGCGGAGTTGCTCGGATAGCGTCGTCCACCGGTAGACCATCTGGAGCACCACGGCATTGTCGGACTCAAGCTGCCAAGCAAGTAGGCCGGCGAGTACGGCGACCATGGAGACCAGAATGACCGTGTACCGCCACGAATTCTTTGGTCTCAGGTGGCACGCAACTATATAGGTAAGCACAAGACCGAAAGCAATCGTTACGCATCCCATCCTGGATTGGCTCGCGATGACATTGGCAATCGCTAGAAACATCACAACGCTACAAAGGATCCTCCATCTTTGAAGCACGATTGTCGTCAGGAGGGCGAATATGAAGAAGAATGCGGCGAGACCACCATTTGCGGTGGCCATATGCGCAGCTCCAGGGACGCGCCTAAATGCAAATGGCGCATCGCAATTAGAAAGTTGCCAATCGCTGTAGACGTATGCGGAACAGAACCAATGGCTCCACGACGTGGGAAGCCACTGTACGATTCCCAGCACCATTGCTAAGGCTGCAACGCAGAGAATGAGTCTGACGACATTGCCGGGATTGATCCATCCCTGATAAAGCGCAGTAAACCAGGTTGCGAACGTGCCGAAGATCGCAATGTATTGAAGGGGCTCGGATAGCGATGGCATGGCATCGAATGCGAGTGGTCCGAAGACAGACGAAAGCGCTACCTCGCAAACGGCGCATAGAGCAACTGTCGGGAGAATCCAAAGTCTAGAAGGCCAGCTCAGAGATAGAAAGGTGAATGGAAGTAGTGTTGCCAGCAAGATATATGTCGTAGGAAGATCCAAGTGGCCCACGCGAATGCTAGGGAGCGCGATACTGAGCATTAACGCAGGGAGCATCCAAGCGTGCAGACGACCGGTAAGCGACGCACTTGCACTGGCTCGCAGCTTCACATCTTGCATCCAACATGAATACGATCGCTCTTCAGCAAAGCGAGCCGCTTACACAGATCGTCGGGTACATCACAAGGCGTGTAAGTTCGCGTCGAAAAACCATGCCGCTCAAGAAATTGCGGCACGTCCGCCCCGTATTGTCGTTTGTGGTCGGGGTGTCCAAAACGTCGGACCCGCTCTGATGGTATGCCTGGATCAGTCCGGTCGGTGTGTGGCATGCTAGGATCCTCGGGCACGGCTAGCAGTACCAAGCCTCCACGCACCAGTATGCGGTGAATCTCCGCAATCGCACGTTCGTCATCGGGTACGTGCTCCAGCACGTGAATACTGACTACTGCATCGAAGCTCTCGCTCGCGAAGGGCAGCGCACACAGATCTGCACTCTGCGCATAAAGTGCGGACGCTTCGTGGCTTGTCGACACATATTTGTAGCAGTTCAACATCGCTAGTTGTGCGAACGGGCCTTGAGATGTGCCGAGAACACGCTTGCCATCCAGCTCTACCGCGTTGGTTAGCACCCAGAACAGCAGCCGTTCGCGCTCGGCTTCTCCGCATACAGGGCACAGCGCGCGACCCTCGCCGTAGAAGTGCGCCAATGTGCTTGAGCAGACGTTGCATAAGAAGTCGCCGCGTTCCACGCCGCGGATCAATCGCATCACGGCGCAGATTAGGTCAATGCGCCAAGGATGCGGGAGGCAGGCCAGTCCCGCCAAGGCAGCCTTTCGAAATCGCGCCCTCATTCGTGAACCCTGCTACATGCCCGCGAGCGTACTATCTGGTTAGCTTCGGATGACGTTTGTAGTGACCAAGCTGTCCACTTGGAGTACTGCGCTCCACTCGCTCAATCGTACACTTGATCGCATCTCCAGCCGCAATGGCGTCATTGCGCGCGTGCGCGATTGCGCGAAAGAGTCGATCTCGAAACCCAGGTAACTTCGCTAGGAACGTCCTAATGGAGTAAACGAATGAGTCCGGCTCGACGGTGTCGATGTCGCACAGGAACTCCGCTAATCCGAGCCTATTGAAGAGCTCCCTAGTCTTGAACTCATAGGCCACAGGCAGCGCCGGCGTGCCCGCACACAATGCCAGTATGCACGCGTGCATACGCATGCCGATCAGCACGTCGAATCGCGAGAATTCCTCAATCAATTCATGCGGGCCGCGAAAGTTGGAATCTACAACTACGTGCTGCTGCACGTCCCTCGATAACCGATCAAAGACTCTGTGCGCGAACTTGCTGTCGTCGAGATGATATTCAGGGCAACCCTGACAAGTGGAAACGAACGTGATTTGAGCATCGTATTCCCTTACCAAACACGTTACCGCGTGGACAAAGCATTTTGTGTAGCGCTCAGAGCCAGTTCGAGGATCATCGTTCGAGAACCTTTCCCATTGGCGGATCGACACAGCCACTTGCAAGCGCTGCATTTCGACCCTGTTTGCCTCTTTCGCGAAAAGAATTTGGTCTTGTCGTACTAACGCAAATGCGGCGTCGAAGTATGTGCGCACTTTGTCTCGGGCAACTCCGATACTCGTCAATAGTTCTGCCGATGGCTTGTCTCGCACCAGAACTAGGTCGATCGCGGCGAGTACTTTACCAAGCCGCTTTCGCCTTCTCGCGCCGCGGACCGGGCCAATGGATTGCGTCATCAGAATTACCGGTTTGCCGAGTGCTTTTGCGATTTGGAGAAACCAAAATCGGAATTCCCAGCGATAGTTATCGGTGATGTACGTGCCTCCTGCTGAAATCACGACATCGATATTTCGCAATTCCTCAATCGCGGCTCGGTCCCCAGCTATTAACAGTGCGCCTCCTAATAGTCGCCATCCGGCGACCCAAAGTCGCACAGCGAGTATTCGTCGCAACTTGAGCCCGCGTCCCAGAATATTACTTACAAATCTCACGCCACCACGGCGCCTGGGTGGATGAAATGGAGCCTGCCGGACGCACAAATCTGGATAGTATTTGCCCGCTGCTGTCGAGTTGTCATCAAAGATGACAACAGGCTCGAGCAGAACCAGCTTCTGACGGAGAATGGCGATTGTCCCCATTTGAATGGCCGCGTCCCCGCCATTCAGGCAGACAGCGTTTGTGATGGCAACGCGGTAAGGCCGCGGACGGCACAATGACTCAGGGTCGTTGATCACGCAGAAAGGACTCTCTCAGAAGCTCACGTTCCTGCCTTCGCGTCACCGAATAGTTCGCGTTCGAGGCCTTGACGATGATCTGCTCTTCAAATTGCGCCACTGCCTGAATTTCAAAACCACTGTCGCGTACCAGCGCCATTAGGTCCTCAACGGTAAGGTCATTAACCCACCCGTTCCACTTTCGATTCACGTCGCTCAGGTCGACGGCATTATATGAAATGACAATTCCTTGTGAGCTGTCCACCAAAGCTCTCAACACCCAAGCCGGATCGTAGATGTATTCGATGACGCCCATCACGTAACACAGGTCGCAAAGCCTCAAATAGTCAGCCGGAAGCTGCTGCTTGTTGATGTCGCAAAGCAAGGTATCATCGGTCCATCGAATCAAGTCCATTGGAAGATAGACCGCATTGCGCGGCAATTTTGTGCGCATGATCTGTGCGCCGCACCCAAGATCGACGATCCACAATGCATCGCCACGAAGACGTAGTGAGACCTCGAGGCGGGAGGCCCAACTGGCGCGATAGCTCGCGGAGTCCGACCACCGACGATAGTCGGTCAGCCCAGATGCGAGCGCGAGACGGCGTCTTACGATTTCCCTCTGGCCGGCGAGCCACTTTGCGACGCGACGGGACAGCTTGGCGATCACGGGAGGCTTTTAGAGCAGCATTGCACGAAAATGTGCCGAATTCCGAAGCGAAAACAAGACAGATTCTTACAGCGCCCCATTGAGTGAACAGGTTTCTTGAATTTGTCCTCAAGTGATTGCGGATGGCTGCCCGCCCGGCGCTGCTTGGGGACTAGGAGTGATGCACTCAAAAGATTAGTGCCACTGAGCAAAGGAATTCCGACTAACATCCTACCTCGTGGCGCAAGCAGCCAATCGTAATACGGCCATTGGTGGCCTATTTTGGACGGCATTAGGCTCGGGGGCCACCGCCGCGTCACAGTTCGCCCTGTATTTTGTATTGGCGCACTATCTTCGCCCACATGAGATGGGCTTAGCTGCCATTTCCCTGGTGGTCACAAACATTGTCCTGGCCTGGAGCGACGTTGGATTGTCATCCGCCATCATTCGTGAGACGGAACTCACGATCGATCAGCTGTCCACCTTGTATTGGTCGACACTGATTGCTGGTGCGATTCTGTGCGCTGTTCAGTACTGCGCGAGTGGCCCCATTGCCGGGATGCTCGGGGATGCGCGCATGGAACCACTCATCAAGCTTGGGGCTGCCGCATTTCCTATTGCCAGTGTTGGCGCTCCATATCAGGCACTTCTGCAGAAGCAGCTAAGATTTCGCAAGTTGTCTGTTGTCGAATGCTCCGCATCCATCGCAGGTGCGGCAGTCGGAATTTGTGCCGCCGTATTCGGCTACGGAGCCGCGTCTCTCATATACGGGATGTTGTTCGCCTATTTCTCCAAGTCGATAGGTCTGCTAGCTGTCGGACTGAGCTATTGGCATCCGCGTTTGGTGTTGCGCGGCAGTGGACTAGGTCCTCTCGTCCGCTTTGGCGCATTTCAGCTTGGCGATAGGACGCTGCAGAGTGCGAATTTCTACGTGGATCAGATCGTGACCTCCAGTCTCTTAGGCGCGCAGAGCGCTGGTTACTACAGCTTTGGATCAAATCTGGCGACTACGCCTGTGTTTCGGATCAACGCTATTGCGAACCGAGCCGCGTTACCGCTCCTTTGCAAGGCCTGGAAAGATCGACAGCTAGTAAAGCGCGGCTACTTGGAGTTGTTGCGTCTTGTTAGCCTAATCAACTTTCCTCTCCTTCTCGCGCTCGCGGCGCTTGCGCCGACATTTGTACCACTGCTTTTCGGTCAAGCGTGGACGCCGTCGGTCACGATCGTCCAAATTCTCGCGCTAGCGTCCGTCGCGCGTGCAATCAGCAATCCGGTATCAGTTCTGCTGCTGGCGTGGGGACGAGCGGATATCGGATTTATCTGGAATCTCAGTATATCGGCTTACTGTCTCCTTTTGACCTGGGCAGGGGCGACAGTCGCAGGTGTCGTTGGAGTGGCCACCGCGCAGATGGCCGCGAGCTTTACACTCGGAGCGGTCCTCTATTTTACGCTTGTGCGCCGCGTCCTCGGCGCGTGTGGCCGCGAGTACTTCGCGGCCTTCCTGCCTGCGCTAATTGCGGCCGCAATAATGGCTGTAAGTGAAGCGGTCGCACAAAGTGAGATGCCGTCGGATTCGTCAGTCCAGATTCGATTGGCAGTCGCCCTTGCTCTTGGGATTGTTTATCTGATCGCGATTTGGTTCCTCGCACCGAAGTGCCGTCAGGATCTTGTGCACGTCGTCACGTGGTTCCGGAATCGACATCACGATGCGCAAAAGCGTTCATGAATCTAATACGCACGACGGGCTCCCCTGTGGTTGCCATTTACTGCTACAAGTATCTGGCACCTTCTATGACATTCATCTATAGGCAACTTCTAGGCGTGCGCAGTGCAGTTTGCCCCGTTGTGATGACGTCCGAATTTGTGAACCAGGATCAGTTTCCCTACGACAAAATTAATCATTGCCGACGAGGTACACTTCAGAGGATTGCACACAGCGCAGGCATTCGGTCGATCGGCTATATAACGCCATTGTCTCGGGTGCAACGAAATTGCTTTGCGCGAGTAGTGTCGGACGAACGTGTCAGTCTGATTCACGCTCACTTTGGGCCCTCAGGTATCGAAATACTTCCCGTTGCAAAGGCACATGGCATTCCACTTTTGGTGACCTTTCATGGTTTTGATGCATCTCAGCTCTTGCAATGCCGCGCATACAGGCGGCAGCTTGTTCCCTTGCTGAAATACGCCGCCGTCATAACTGTCTCGGCGCGCATGGCTAAGCGACTTACAGATCTGGGTGCGAATCCGGACAGGATGTTTGTCCATCACATAGGCGTTCCGCTTGATTCATTCCAAATCACGTCTAGGCTGCCAATCCCGGACAAAGTCGCGGATCGAAAAGAGATTGTCCTTTTGCAGGTCGCAAGCTTTGTCGAAAAGAAGGGACACAGGTACACCTTACAGGCGTTCAAGACGCTGCTCGAGTCGTATTCAAATTGTCGGCTCGTACTGATTGGTAGCGGCCCTCTCAGAAATGTTTGCGAGGCACAAGCGCATGCACTCGGCATTCGGGCGAAGGTTGACTTCGTAAGCCATGTCCCGTCCAAGGAAGTGGCGTGGCGAATGTCGGCGGCAGATGTATTCGTGCATCATAGCGTCACTGCGCGCGACGGCGACCAAGAGGGTATCCCGACGGCCATCATGGAAGCGATGGCTTGCGGGCTACCGATCGTAAGCACTGACCATGCAGGAATTGAAGAGATCGTTACCGATGGCGTGAATGGCTATCTCGTGGGTGAGCGAGACGTAAATGCGTATGCAGAACGATTGCGCTGGTTGCTTTTGTCGCGTGAGCCAATGGGCAATCGAAGTCGCGAAGTCGCATCTATTAAGTTGGATTTAGTGCGACAGAATGCAACACTTGCGCAGATTTATCTAAAGCTGCAGGCGGGTAGCGATTTCCGGGCGTCCTAAGGACAATTAGTGCTTCGTCACTCCACGCAATTGCGCCAATGTTAGGACAATCAAGCAACCGAGCACTAAGCCCAAGAGCAGACCGCTCGCCATTAATAGCAGGCGTTTGGGCCGGACAAAACGATTTTCCGCCGGCACACGGCCCGGGTCCAGCACGCGAAATGCATAATCCGCGTGCACGTTTGCAACCATCCGGGCATTGGTACTTGCTTCGATCAATTGGAAGATTGCCTGCCGTTCCTCGAGAGTGCTTGCCGACTGGAGCTGGCGTTGCAGAAATTCGAGATTCTTGTTTGCCTCGTCCGCGGCCATTGTCTGTGCCAGCTTGTTAACACGCGCGACTAGCTCGTTTGCCCAGGTCGCAGCTTCAACACGATCACGCCATTCGATGGCGAACGTGACCAGACCGGTCTTCTGGTCCCTATCAATTTTGCGTACGCGACGATCAAAAAGCTCGAGCGCGTCGTCCATCGTGGGAACGTCAGCCGGATCGCTCGACAACCAGCGCTTGTTAGTGACGTCCCACTCGCTCTGAAATAGAACCGGGAGGAGATCTTTGTCGGTAATGAATTGTTCGGCGAGCGCGGCCGACCCTAGGAGCGCGAAATTCTCTTCGACTTCATCAGCGTTAGACTGAAGGGAAGATCCCACTAGGCTGGACAACCCGCTCACCCGTCCAATCAGGGAGGATAATCCAGTAGACCGTTCAGCAAAGTTCGATGGCGCGAGCAGCAGCTCCACGCGATATGCCGGATGCATCAGGTAGGCCACAGCCGTCATGGTAGCGGTAGACAAGAGAAGGCAGCCGAAAACGATCCACCAATTTCGCCGCAATTCTGCCCAGACATCGACGAACCGAACTTCACTCGAGCGGGCGTCAAGATTTCCTACTCCGATGTCCACGATTCTCCTCGCAGTTCCCGATTCGCTGAGGCTTGCCGCGCGTTTCAATTGCAGGTTACTACCCTAGTTCGGCTTTACGTCTGATCTCCGAACGCGTTCGATCGATGTCGGTGCCTGTGATCCTACAGCTTGCGATTGCGGGCGCGCTATAGCCTGCGCATCGCTGTCGTCCGACTGATCTCGTGTGAATGACCGTAATGGTCTCCAAGCCATTTGAGTCGCGCCTGCATGAACGCGAGGGCAAGTGTTAAGTGAAGTATCTTAGGAGGAACTTAGATGGGGCGATATCAGCACTGATCGCGGAGCAGCTGCCGAATTTACTCCTTAGGAAATTGAGCGGGCGAGTATAGGCGGCGCAAGAGATACGGCTTGCGGGTATCGCAAGCGCTACAATATCAGCAGTGGGAAACACGTGCGGTATGCGAACCGCCAGTCCCTTCTGCCTGCTTGATGGCAGCAACCCCGCCCGCGCCAGCGCGTGTCTTGAATTGAGCAGCTCACGGCGTATGGGCTCGCCTTCGCTAACTGTCGGGAACGCCGTAAGCTTCTCGCGCAAGTCTGCGTTCTTGCCGCTGTCGCCTCTGTGCGACTAAATGCCTATTTTCCAGTGGTAGAACAATTCGCTAAGATGACGGTCACTCAGGGTGCAAGCGGGGGCGGGCACTTTGGCACTGCTGGATACAGCAGCCGGTCGAAAATCAGGCGAATCGAGACGATTGCGACCGGTTGATTAATAAGGAGAAAGTCGTGTCCCCCGAAAGAAAAAACGTAAGGAAGCGGATTCTCGTCCCTGTTCTTGCCTCTCTCCCGCGAGCCGTCAAGCGATTCATCATGGTCGCCGCGGATGCGGTGATGATCCCTGTCGCGCTCTGGTCGGCGCTTGTCCTCAAGTTCGATACGTTCTCCACCGGCATTGGTGGCAGTGGCTGGCTGTACGCCGTCGCGGTCGTCGCAGCACTCCCGGTCTTTGCCCGCTTGGGTCTCTACCGGGCAGTCATTCGGTTCGTTGGCCCCGCCGCGATGTTTGCGGTTGCCGTCGGGGTCACCCTGTCCGTCGTTCTACTCGGTGTCTACGACCGGACTATCGGCACTCATGAAGTGCCACTTTCTGCCTTTGCAATCTACTGGGCGCTGGCGCTGCTTTACGTTGGGGGCAGCCGTTTCTGTGCGCGTCATTTTCTTACTGGTCACGATCGCGGCGCCGTGCGGGTTGCCATTTATGGCGCGGGTGAAGCAGGCGCGCAGCTGGCGGCGGCGCTCAAGATGCGCGGCGAGCATCAACCGGTGGCGTACATCGATGACGACCGCAAGCTTCAGGGAAGCTATGTCAACGGGATCGAAGTATTCGACACGACTGAGCTGCCAGCACTGATCAAGCGTGCAAAGATTGATCGCATCCTGCTCGCTCTGCCACGGGCCTCGCGCCATCGCCGGCGCGAGATCCTGCGCAATCTAGAATCGCTGCACGTGCATTTGCAGACGGTGCCTGAGGTCAGCGATATCGTGGCGGGTCGTGCCAAGGTGGACGATATTCGCGATGTGGATGTCGCCGATCTGTTGGGCCGCGACGCGGTGCCACCTAATGCGACGCTGCTAGATGCGTGCATTCGTGGCCGGTCGGTGATGGTGACAGGCGCGGGTGGTTCCATCGGTTCGGAGCTCTGCCGGCAGATTCTGCAACTCGAGCCGGTGCGCCTGGTGTTGCTCGAGATGTCCGAGCTTGCACTGTATTCCGTCGAGCGGGAGCTACGCCAGGTGGTCGATCGGGAACAGCTTGATGTCAAGCTCGTGCCGCTCCTGGGCAATGCGTACCACAAGCATCGGGTGCGGGAGGTCTTGCAGACATACCACGTCCAGACCGTTTACCACGCGGCCGCCTACAAGCACGTACCGATCGTTGAAACGAACATGATCCAGGGCGTACACAACAATGTGTTCAGCACCTTGTACGCCGCCGAAGCTGCGCTCGAAGCGGGAGTTGAAACGTTTGTGCTGATTTCGACGGACAAGGCCGTGAATCCGACCAACGTGCTCGGCGCCACGAAGCGACTGGCAGAACTCGTCCTTCAGGGACTGCACCGCCGCGGCAGTCCGCACACTCGATTTTGCATGGTCCGCTTTGGCAACGTTCTCGAGTCTTCGGGCTCCGTGGTGCCGCTGTTTCGCGAGCAGATCCGAAGTGGCGGGCCCGTCACCGTGACGCACCCGGAAGTCATCCGTTACTTCATGACGATTCCCGAGGCCGCGCAGCTCGTGCTGCAGGCTGGGTCGATGGGCAATGGCGGGGACGTGTTCGTTCTCGACATGGGCAAGCCCATTCGCATCGACCATCTCGCGCGCCACATGGTGCGACTCATGGGCCTCACCGTGCGCGACGAGGACAATCCGGACGGCGACATCGAAATCGAATACACCGGCCTGCGCCCCGCCGAAAAGCTCTACGAGGAACTCCTCATTGGCAACAATGTTGCCGGCACGGAACACCCGATGATCTTGCGGGCAACCGAGCATTCGCTCCCCTGGGAGTCGATGCAACGGATCCTCGATGATTTGCTGACGGCGACACGCTTGTTCGATTGCGATCGGGCACTGGCGATTCTACGCGCGGCCGTCGCGGAATATGCCCCGGCGCCGCAGATCCAGGATCTCGTCTGGGCGAAACGCACGCCGCCGATGGCGACGCCGATTGCGCTGCCGGATGCGACCAAGGTTGCGGATTTCGCCACGCACCGGGCTCGGCAGGGACAGCAGCTGCCGAACTGACCGACCCCCCGTTTCGGCACATATATAAGAGTGGCCGAAACTGAACGCCCGCTAAACGGGGTGGGGGCAGGCCCCACTGCGGTCTCGCCCCATTTCGCCACGGCGCTGCAGCGCGACTTTCTACTCGCACTGGCTCGATATTCACAATTGCCTGGCGGGTCTCTAGCAGTCAGCATCTGCGGCGGCCAGTCGGCTTTGCGTCACTGGCACCTTCCGTGTAGGTTCAAACCAACTCGTTTAGCTATATCGCGGTGACAGAGATGGCCAGAGCAACAAAAGATATCGAGGCGGACATCCGCGCGCTCAGCCTCGAAGACAAGGTCGAGGTACTGCGCGCGCTCATAGCAGAGCTGGATGGGCCATCAGATCCCAACGTCGAAAAGGCCTGGCTCGAGACCGCCCAGCGCCGTTACCGCGAGCTGGTTGAAGGTAAGGTCAAGGGCGTGCCCGGCCCGCTGGTCTTCTCGCGTCTCCGTTCTCGTCTCGGTGGATGAACTACGAGTTTCACCCGGAAGCCGAGCGGGAGTTCCATGAGGCGGCATTGCACTATGAATCTTCGGTACCAGGGCTCGGCCGCTCGTTTCGCGACGAGATAAGTCGCGTCATTGAACTTCTTCTTGAAAATCCAGAGTCGGGTTCAATGCTTGCAGGAGGTCTCCGACATTTTGTTCTCCGACGATTCCCGTTCTCTGTCGTGTATGCCGGGGCGGCGGATCTGATTTTCGTCATCGCCATTGCGCACGGCAGTCGTGAACCGGGCTATTGGCAACCGCGCATTCAGGATCGTTGAAGGCAATTTTCATTCACGCATGCAGGATGCCTGCGCCGTACTGCTGTTTCAGCTGCTCGATGAGCGTACGTTCCGGCGCCGTCAACGCGGCCGGGTCGACGAATCTCCAATTGCGCTCATAGAGACCCCAAGCCTCCCTTGCGAGCACATGGTCGTCCGCGCGATTCCAGGCAATCTGTTTCAGGAACGGATAGTCGCTGATGCGGATCACGGCCTGGCCGAGGAGCCGGTCCAGCATGTCACCGAAGCCGGGCGCGCGCGCGGCCACGGCAAGTTTGCGTGCAACGGCGTCCGGCAGCTTCAACTGGACGAGACGCAGACCTGCGTTTGCGTCACGTTCTCGTTGACCGCGTTTCGCGCGCCGCAGCTGCTCCTTGCGATCGAAGCGGCTTGTCCTCGGTCGGCCCTGGCGTTTCATGACCTCGGGGTGGGATATTTATGATGCCATGTCAACAAAAATGACAAGGCTCTGCTCGTTTCAGCGCGTCCGCCGCTCCATGAACTTCACGCCCGGCAGGCTCTTGAAGTCCGCATCCTGCGTCCAGAGCGTCGCTTCATGCGCGCGCGCCGTAGCGAGAAGGATGCTGTCGGCGAGCGGCAGGCCGTGCTCGATGCTGAGACGCCCGGCCTCGAGTGCAAGCGGCGCGTCGAGGTCGACGACGGTTCCCGACTGCATGACCGCCACGGCTTGCAACGCTTCGCCTTCGCTGCGCTGCTGACGGATGCGCTTGAAGACTTCGAACAGGGTCACCGTGGGGATGAGCAGATCCGCATGCGTCTCAATTGGCGACGCGAAAAAGCCCGCATTGGGACCGTCCGCGAAGTACTCGAGCCACGCGGAGGAGTCGACGACGTTCATACGCGATCGCGGCGCTCGCGCGGCACATCCGTCTCAATGCCTTTGACGAACCCGCGCATCTTGCGCGTGGGCTGCACGGGAATCAGCTCGATGCGATTCTCATGGAGTATGGCGCGCAGCGTCTGCCCTGCCTTCAGATTGAGACGCTCGCGGATCCGCTTCGGAATGACCACCTGGAATTTGGGGGACAACGTAATCGTCTCCATACGGAAACCTCATCGATAGTACATGCGTCGTACGACCATGCTATCGATAGGTTTGCAGGGTGTCCAATATCCCGCGCTGCTGGTGTGAACGCCAGCGCAGAATCGGCGCAAACACCCCGGAATTGCCGCTGGCCTTCACGCTACTGGCTGCCTCAATCTCCCCGGCACTACACTGGCGCGGTCAGCAGGGTTCACATGGGCACATCGATGGAAAGCTGGTTGCCGCGGCACCGGATCACCGTGGACGAGTACCACCGCATGGCGGAGGTCGGCCTGCTGGCCGAAGACGCCCGCGTCGAGTTGATCGAGGGAGAGATCATCGACATGGCGCCGACAGGAAGTCGGCATTCGGCGGTCGTCAGCTGGCTGAATGAGCTGCTAGGTAAAGCCGTGGGCAATCGTGCCATTGTCTGGGTCCAGTGCTCGGTACAGCTGAGTCGCTCGTCGGAGCCGCAACCCGACCTGGCATTGCTTAAGCGGCGTGGCGACTTTTATGCATCCGCCCATCCGCGCGGTGCAGATACGTTGCTGGTCGTTGAAGTGAGCGACACGGCGTGCCGGAAGCGTGGATCGTCGATTTGCCCGTCGCTGCGCTTGGGGAGGTAACCCTCGATTTGAGCAAAATCCCCTGATTCCCCTACACCGGCACCGATTTCCTCGGTAATCTCCCGGCGTGACCAGCGAACTTGACGTCCTGAAGATCGTCTCCCAGCGCCTCGATGCCGCCGGTGTGGCTTACATGCTCACCGGGTCGTTCGCGATGGCCTACTACACGACACCCCGCAAGACGCGCGACCTCGACATCGTCGTGCTCCTGCCGGCGAAGGACGTCACGGCGCTCGCGACCCAGTTTTCCAAGGACTTCAACGCCGACGTGGAAGCCGTGCGTAATGCATCGCGCAGCGAAGGCTTCTTCAACGTCATGCACCTGGCGAGCGCCACCAAGGTCAATTTCATCGTCTGCAAGAGCGCGGAGTACCGCCGTGCGGAGCTCGAGCGGCGTCGGCGCGTGAACCTCGGCGGCGCCGAATGCTGGATCGTGAGCCGCGAGGATCTCATCCTCTCGAAGCTCGTCTGGGCCCGCGAAACGGGCTCGGAACAGCAGCAGCGCGACGTGCGGGCCCTGCTCGATGACACCGTGGATTGGCGCTACCTGCAGCGCTGGGCGCGCGAGCTCGGCGTGGAAGATGGCCTGAAGAGCCTGCCCCAGGGGTCCGACTCCACCGGTGCCTGATCCGGCCCCGTTCCTTTACTTCAGCGGCGGTCATGGATTAGAGTCCGGCGCGGTTTCTCAATAAGAATCAGCGCATTACATGAAGATCACGATCTTCGGCTCAGGCTACGTCGGTCTCGTCACCGGGGCCTGTTTTGCCGACGCCGGCAATCACGTCGTCTGCGTGGATGTCGATGCGGCGAAGATCGCGCGCCTGCAGAAGGGCGACGTTCCCATCCATGAGCCGGGCCTCGAGGCCCTGATCCGCAAGAATTCGGCTGCTGGCCGCATGAAGTTCACGACGGACGCGGCCGAGGGTGTTGCGCACGGCGTCTTCCAGATCATCGCGGTCGGTACGCCGCCGGGCGAGGACGGCGCCGCGGATCTGCGCTACGTGCTCGCCGTGGCCAAGACCATCGGCGAACACATGCAGGACTACCGCGTCGTCATGACGAAGTCGACGGTGCCGGTCGGGACGGCGGACAAGGCGCGGGCCGCGGTGCGGGCGGCGCTTGCGGCGCGCGGCGCGGCCATTGAATTCGATGTCGTCTCGAACCCCGAATTCCTCAAGGAGGGCGCGGCGCTCGACGACTTTATGAAGCCGGACCGGATCATCGTCGGCACCGACAACCCGCGCACCACGGAGCTCCTGCGCGCGCTTTACGACCCGTTCATCCGCAATCACGACCGCCTGATCGTGATGGACATCCGCTCCTCCGAGCTCACCAAGTACGCCGCCAACGCGATGCTCGCGACCAAGATCTCGTTCATGAACGAGATGGCGAATCTCGCCGAGCGCGTCGGCGCCGACATCGAAAAGGTGCGCATCGGCATCGGCTCGGATCCGCGCATCGGCTATTCCTTCATCTACCCGGGCTGCGGTTACGGCGGCTCGTGTTTTCCGAAGGACGTGCAGGCGCTCGTGCGTTCGGCGGACGCGACCGAATTCGATGCGCGCATCCTGCGGGCCGTCGAAGAGGTGAACAAGCGCCAGAAGGAATCGCTCTTCAACAAGGTTTCGCGCCATTTCGAGGACACGCTCGCCGGCAAGACGCTCGCGGTCTGGGGCCTGGCGTTCAAGCCCAACACCGACGACATGCGCGAAGCGCCGAGCCGCAACTTGATCGCGGGTCTGTTGCGGGAGGGCGCCACGGTGCGCGCGTTCGACCCCGTGGCGATGGATGAGGCGCGCAAGATCTATGGCGACCGGCCGGATGTCGTGCTCTGCGCGAACACGGACGAGACGCTCACCGGCGCCGACGCGCTCGTGATCGTCACGGAGTGGAAGGAATTCCGCAGCCCTGACTTCGACAATCTGAAGAAGCAGTTGAAGACGCCGGTGGTCTTCGACGGCCGCAATCTCTACGACCCGGGCCTCATGAAGAAGCTGGGCTTCATGTATTACGCGATTGGGCGTGGCGAGACGGCTAAAGCCTAGTCGCGCTTGGGCCCATAGCGACGAAGGCGGTCTTCATAGAGATCTGCACGTTTTGGCAATGGCTCTCCGGGTTCGCCCAAATGCAGGGGTTTCAACGAAAAGTAGCGTTCCATCGCGTGCAGGTACTCGCGCCGCTGTTGGAGCAACTCTCTCAAGAATCGAGAAGCCGCCACTTTCTGCTCTGCAGCCTCGGATCCGACCCACGCCGCGATCTCAGGATTGAGGGAGATGGTGATTCTCGTCATGGCGCAACCTAACTAGATGCAGTCGCGGTGCGTGCGGGGGTGCGGCGCGGCCGCCCGCGGCCGCGATGGCGCGACAACATCCGCGGTGGCAGCGTATACGCGGCAGATTCCTCGGCAATCCGCAATGTGAAAGGGCTGCGTACGGTGACTCCGCCGTAGTCCGCACCATCCTGGAGGTCTTCACTCAGCAACAGCGCGCAATGCTGGATCTGGGCTGCAGCGACCAAGAGACAATCCCACCAACTTAGGCGATATCGGACTTCGATGTCGTGCGCGCAGGTGACGACTTCGCTATCGATTGGCTGCGGGTCCCAGGAGAGAAAGAACTGCACATCGTCCCAGGCATCCTCACGCGTCACTGTCTTGTGAAGCTTGCGCGTTACAACGTCGTGGTACTCGTTCAAGACCTGCACGCTGGTACGGCCGCGTTCTTCGTTCCACAGCAGGCGCGTCCAATCCGCCGCAATGGATCGCTTCGTTGCGTCCCGCGGGTCGCGCGCATAGACGAGGACATTCGTATCAACGAACACGAGTGCGGTCATAGATTTCCTCGCGCGTAGGGTATTTTTCGGGATCGCCCGTCAAGTCGAAGGGAGGTTTGGACAGATAGCGCCGCATGGCGCGCTGATACTCCCGCCGGTCTTTCATGCGCGTTTGAAGGATTTCGCCTACCAGCCGCGACACGCTCTTGTTCTGTTCGGCCGCGTGAACCCGTACCCAGGCAGCAGTCTCGGGATCGAGCGTGATGGTGATGTTCTTCATGGAGTGAATAATAACACGGAGTCCGTGTATTTATGACCCATTCTATTAATACCGGTACGATGCGGGCTCCATGAAACTAGTCCCCGTGATCCTTTCCGGTGGCGCCGGCACGCGGCTCTGGCCGCTGTCGCGCGAAATGCTGCCCAAGCAGCTTCTGGCCCTCACGGGTGAGCGCACGATGATCCAGGAGACCGCGGCGCGGCTCGCCGGATTCCCCGATGCCACGGGCCCTGTGGTCGTCTGCAACGAAGCGCATCGCTTCCTCGTGGCCGAACAGCTGCGCGAGATGGATCTGCCGCCCAAAGCCATCTTGTTAGAGCCCGTGGGCCGCAACACCGCCCCGGCCATCGCGCTCGCGGCGCACGCGGTGCTTGCGAGCGGCGGGGAAGACGCGCTGATGCTGGTGCTGCCGGCGGACCACGTGCTCGCGGACCTGGGGGCGTTCCAGGCGGCGATCAAGCTTGCAATGCCCGCGGCGGCCGCGGGCAAACTAGTGGCCTTCGGCATAGTCGCGCGCACGCCGGAAACGGGCTATGGATACATTCGCCGCGTCGCGGGGGCAGGGCCGGTCGCGCCGATCGCACAGTTCGTCGAGAAGCCCGATGCGGAGCGAGCGCGCCAATTTCTCGCCTCGGGCGACTACTTCTGGAATTCCGGCATGTTCCTGTTCGGCGCCCGCCGTTTCCTCGACGAGCTCGCGCGTCATGCACCCGACATCGCCGAAACTTGCGCGCGCGCCGGCGCCAGCGCGGTGCGCGACAAGGATTTCACGCGCGTTGATGAGGCAATTTTCGCGGCCTGCCGCAGCGACTCCGTCGACTACGCGGTCATGGAAAAAACCCGCGACGCGGTGATGGTGCCGCTCGATGCCGGCTGGAACGACGTCGGTTCATGGGCCGCGCTGCACGACGTGCTGCCCGCCGACGAGAATGGCAACGTGGTGCGGGGCGACGTGCTGCTCGAGGACACGCACGGCTGCTACGTGCACGCCGACAGTCGCCTGGTCGCGGCACTGGGTTTGCAT
>Ga0137409_10002857_pt1 | contig 18360 bp, 15 predicted proteins | sample CZODoug1_16funga_FD_122059 | JGI IMG/M metagenome (GOLD analysis project Ga0137409, IMG submission 122059) | Vadose zone soil fungal communities from Angelo Coast Range Reserve, California, USA - CZODoug1_16fungal (Hybrid Assembly) | ecosystem: Environmental > Terrestrial > Soil > Vadose zone... | reverse complement strand
GAGCTGGGCCGTGCGCGATCGCACCAGCGGTCGGCGCGGCCGACGCGCCGGCTGCACTCCCGAACAAACCGTTGCCGCATGCCAGGAGAGCTGCCAGTGCTAGGACGAGTAGTCCCTTTCGTTTCAGGAACATAGGCGGAGCCGGAGGTCGCACTCTACAGGTCGGTCAACGCGATCGTCAACACGCTTCGCGTGGTAAAGAAGCCTCGGACGCCCCTTCCTATAATCTGCCGCGGATGGTGGACCCCGACTCAACCGCTCGCCACCGCAGAGTCGGAGTGGTCATTCCGGCCCGAAACGAGGCTGCGCGCATCGGCCAGGTCCTCGCGGGCATCGCCAGCCGGGTGGAAGACCTCCCCGTTCTCTCGCTGGTCGTCGACGACGGTTCATCGGACCGTACCGATGAGGTCGCGCGCGAACACGGCGCGCGCGTGATCACTCACGCCATCAACCTCGGCAAAGGGGCGGCGATGAAGACCGGCTGCACTGCGGCCCTGGCCGCGGGCTGCGACGTGCTGGTCCTGATGGACGCTGACGGCCAGCATCGCGCAAGCGACCTGCCCGCCATCGTGGCTCCCATCCTCTCCGGCAAGGCTGACCTGGTGCTGGGCGTCCGGCGCTTCACCAAGGAGATGCCGGCCACCGCCCGCCTGGGCAACTGGGGGCTCACCCGCCTGTTCCGTCTCATGTTCGGCGCATCTTTCGGCGACACGCAGTGCGGCCTGCGCGCGTTCACCAGCGAGGCGTACGCCCATGTCGACTGGCTCGCGATCGACTATGCCGTGGAAACCGAGATGCTGGTGCGGGCTGCGCGGGCGCACCTGCGCACGGTCGAGGTCGACATCGAAACCATCTACCACGACGCCTACAAAGGCACGACCCCGCTCGACGGTCTGCGCATCCTCGCGCAGATGGTCCGCTGGCGATTGAGCCGCTGATGGCCGGCATACAGCTGATCGCGATCGTCTTCGGGGTCGCGATGGCCTTCTGGACTTACCGGGCTTACCGGAGGCGCGACCTCCTCGGGGTTGAGGCCGCGATCTGGTTTGCCGTCTGGTTGGGCCTGATCCTCGTCTCCGCGTTCCCCGACGCGCTGCGCAACGTCGTGGGCCCGCTCAAGGTCGCGCGGCTGCTCGACCTGGTGATGATCGTCGGCATATTGCTGCTGTCGACCCTGGTGTTCCTTTTGAACAACCGGGTCAGGCGCCTCGAGCGCCGGATGGTCGAGCTGGTCCGGCGGCTTGCGCTGTCAGCCGACGAGCCGCACGGGAGCGGCAAGGATTCGAAAGGCGAGGTTCATCGGGATCCCGGCCAGACGACCAAATAGACCCGGACCCACGACCTGGTCGGCCGGCATGGTCAACGAGAGCAGCCCCACGACCTCGCGGTCACCAACCTTGCGGAGCTCCTGGGTGCGCCGCCGCTTTTCGAGGACCTGGCCCCAGTTGCGGTAGATCCACGCGTGGGCCCGGACCTTCGCGCTGACGTAAGAAGCACCATGCAGGATCGCGTAGGTCCACATCAGCACGCCCGTCAGAAACACCGGGGGCAGCAGCGCGGCGAGAGTACCCAACCGAAAGTTCTTGATGAGCGTCAGCCGCCGATTGCGTTCGATGAAGTAGAACTTCTGCGGCGTCATCCGCAGCGCGTATTTGTGATACACGACGGAGGCGGGCGCAAATGCGATGCGATATCCCGCGAGGTTCGCGCGCAACGACAGGTCGGTGTCCTCGACGTAGGTGAAGTAGTCGTCGTCGAATCCACCGATCAGCTCCAGTACGTCGCGGCGGATCATGAACGCACAGCCAGAGACCGAAGCCACCCACGCGGGCGTGTCGAATTCCCGCGACGGCCGGCCAAGGCCGCGGCAGAACCCAAGGCCGGTCAGGTGGACGTCGTTCCCGCATGCGTTGATGCGATCACGCTGGTCGAAGTGGCAGATGCGCGAGGTGGCCAGGCCCACGCCCTCTTGGTAGACCGCCGCGACAAGCTCGCTCACGAAGTCCGGCTCGACCTCGGTGTCGGGATTGAGCACGACCAGGTACTCCCCATTGGCGACTTGAAAGCCGAGGTTGTTCGCCGGCGCATAACCGACATTTCGATCCATGGCATGGACGCGGACCCATGGATGCTCCGATTCGACGTATTCGCGGCTGCCGTCGGTGGAGCCGTTGTCGACCACGATCACCTCAACGTTCGGGTGTGTCTGCCGGTGCAGCGACTCCAGGCACGCAGGGAGGTCCTGCCTTGCGTTCCAGGAAACGACCACCACGCTGACGAGGGGCGCCGTCACAGGTTCAGCGGATCGCCGGCAACCTTCTCCACCGAAACGGGTCGCGCCATCGCGAGGTGCTGGTAGGCGAGCAGGCCCGGCAGCACCAGCGCGACGGCATGAGCCGCCGCGCTTAGGCGGCCGCCGCGCAGCACGGGGATGGGACAGGTGACGTCGGTCTCGACGACCTCGAATCCGCCGGCCCCGATGGTCTCGAGGAAGGAGCGGCGCGTGAAGTTGCGCAGATGGGTGCGGTCCAACAGCCCGCGGTCCGTGTAGTTCCAGCGCCCCGCCAGGAGCGAGAGGCGCAGGGCCCAGTTGGCGCCGTTGGGCACGCTGGCGACCAGGCGCCCGCCCGGCGCGACAAACGGCCGCAGCCTCCGGAGGGCGGCTGCCGGGTCGGCGAGATGCTCGAGCACGTCGCCGCAGAGCACGGCATCGTACTCACCCGGTTTCCCAGGAGGATCTTCGCGCGAGATGTCCACCACGTGAGCATCCACCCCGTCGCGCCGGGCCGCAGCCACCGCGTCGGCGTCGTTGTCGATCACGACCACCTGCGCCCCGCGCCGGGTCAGCTCACGGCCCAGGTAACCCGAGGACCCGCCGACGTCGAGGACGCACCTGGGCGTGCCCACCAGCCGCAACAAGCGCTGATGTGCGGCGTAGGGGTCGGTGCCCAGCGGAACGTAGCCCATCCGGGCGAGGATACCCGCTCGCCTTTTGACTCCGTGTATCAGCCCGCCTGCACGTCGATCACCAGGCGGGCCGGGTCGGTGAGGATGAAGGCGCGATAGCAGGCGCCGCCTGAGACGCCCATGCCCAGCTGGACAACCCCCTCGAAATCCTCCAGCCCTCGAACCTCGACCAGGGTCGCATAGCCGGTCTTGACGTCTCCAGGGCCGGCATAGCTGGTGTGCATGTCGGCGCCGTGGATGATCACGAGGATGCCGTTCTTGCCGCTGAGGGTCACCTGGTCGCCCCTGGGCGAGTTTGTGAAAGTGGTGCCGCTCTGAGGGCTCACGTCGATGCTCGACCACTGCCCGCCCACGAACTCGATCGTCAGCCGGTCGTATCCAGGATGCGTTCCAGTCCTGACCGCGCTGACGTAGGCCAACGGCGGCGGCGTGCTTGCCGTCTTGGGAACCAACGACGTCGAGGTACCGCACACGAATGCGGGCAGGTTCGAGTCCGGAGTCGGGGCAACGGTGGCGCTTGGGGTTGGGCTCGCTCCGGCTCCCGGCCCGATCGTGTTTCCCGGACGATTCAGCGGGTTCCCCACGAACAGCACGGCAATCAGGACGGCTGCGATGACAGCCGCGGCAACGCCGGCGATCCAGAAAGGACCCCTCTGCTCGGGGGCCTCGGCGAGCGAAGATCGCACCCGGTCGGAGAGCGCGGCGCTCGGTGACCCCGTCATGTCGTCGAAGACGTGACCGAGCTCGCGGCGGAAGTTCTCGTTGCTCACTCTAGAAAACCTCCTCGAGGGTGAGATCGGAGCGCAGCCTTTTGGCCGCGCGGTAAATACGGGACTTGGCGGCGGACGGCGAGACGCGCAGGGCCACAGCCACCTCGTCCAGCGGAAGGTCCAGGTAAAAGTGCAGCACCAGCGGCAGCCGCTCCTCAGAGCTGAGCTTGAGCAGGGCGCGGCGGAGATCGGATCCCCCACCCGCTGGTGCCGACTCGGCCGGTGGGACCTCGGCCATCTTCAGCACCGACCACCAGCGCTGGCGCCTGGCCATCCGGCACTCGTTGGCCACGATCGACAGGAACCAGGGCCGCAAAGAGCTCAGGTCGCCGCGCAGCTGACGCAGCTTGCGCCATGCCTTGATCGACGCCTCCTGAACAGCGTCCTCGGCGGATGATCGGTCCGCGAGCATCACGGCGGCCAGCCGGTAGGCGGGATCGAGCAGCGGTTCGATCAGGGTCGCGAACGAATCGGCATCGCCCGCCGCGGCGCTCTTGATGAGCTGAGGTCGGTGTTCCATCACTGCAGCAAACATGTTCCTGCCTGTTAGATGCAAGAACGGCCTCATTGGTTGCATCGGCGTGTCCCTCCCACGCAGGGGGAGAGCCGGCGAGGGAGGCCGACCCCGTTCTTGTCCCCTCCCCCGCAGGGGGAGGGATGGGGAGGGGGCCGACCCTTGCTACTTACCTACGGCGGAAAGCCGGCGCCTGGCGAGATCGCTCTGATTCGCCGGGGGTAGGTCCCGGCAGCCGGGGTCCACGGCCACCGGGCGGATCTGGCGGTCCCTCACCCCGCGGCCCGTGATGCCACTGGCGCTTGGGAGGGCGGTCATTCCTGTAGTCGCGGGCTCGGTCGGAGGCGATCTCGAAGTTCTCGCAAAACTTCTCATTTCCGGTTTGCTGCCTCAGGGACTGGATGTCCTCGCGAAGCTCGTCCCAGTAGAGGTCGAACGCGAATGCATCGAAGAGAAGCGTCTCTGGGATGAGGTGGTGGAGGGCCAGGACGCTGATCTCTTCAAAGATATGTGCCAGCAGGACGTAGTCGTCAGGCTCGAGCCTTTTCTTCAGAAGGCGCCCGAAAGCGGGAGCGGTCGGCTCGGCGTGAAGGATGGACATGATCCCGAGGAAGGTGGCGGCGTGCTCGGGCGCCACGCGGCCAAAGTCCGGAGAGGACGTCACAGGCATCGGGCCACATTCTGAAACACAGGAACCGCACGATCGCCCGTTAAAGCGATCGTGAGGCACACGCCTGGTCGGTTCGCGGCCGCGTTGCTCCTGGCCGGAGCGATGTGGCTTCCGGCCGCGCCTCCGGTCCAGGCTCAGCCGCTCCCTGGAACCGCCTGCCCCCTCTTCCCCGCCGACAGCGTCTTCAACGCCGACATCTCGACCCTGCCGGTCAATTCCCAGAGCGCCACGTGGAAGGGCAACATGACCCAGTTCACCAACCTGCATCCCGACCTCGGGACGTTTGCCCAGTGGTACGGCGTTCCTATCAATGTGGCCCCGCCGCCTGCTTCCGGCCTCACCCCCACCTTCTTTTACAACTCAGACAGCGATCACCCCGCCGAGGGTTATCCGATCGACCAGAGCACCCTGATCGAGGGCGGGCCTGGGGCTTCGTCCGGCAGTGACCGGCACGCGCTGGTCGTCAACAAGAACCTCTGCAAGCTCTATGAGATCTACAACCTGCAGAACTTCATAAATGGCCAGCAACCCCAGGCGGGGTCGGGAGCGATCTGGGACCTCAACTCCAACGCGATGCGGCCGATCGGGTGGACGTCGGCCGACGCCGCCGGCCTGCCCATCACCCCACTCTTGCTGCGGCCTGACGAGATCCTGGCCGGAAGCATCGCGCATGCCATCCGTTTCACCGCGCACTGCACTCACTTCTACATCTGGCCTGGCTCGCACGACGCCGGGTCGTGCGACGCGACCTTCCCGCCGATGGGCGCTCGGTTCAGGTTACGGGCGGGTTTCAACATCTCCGGCTTCAGCGCCAACACGCAGGTTGTGCTGCGAGCGTTCCAGCGCTATGGCCTGCTCCTGGCGGACAACGGCGCCGACTGGTACTTCCAGGGCACAACAGACGACTGGTGGGGCACCACCGCCGGCGACACCGTCGTCAGCGAGCTGAAGACGATCCCGGCCGCCCAGTTCGACGCCGTCGACGAGTCCGGCCTCCAGGCGGCTCCCACCTCTTACTCAGCGATCAGCTGCACCGCGACGCCCTTGTTCAAGAGCTACTTCAGCTGGTTCGACAAAGCATCCGCAGGCATGTTCAATGACAACATCCACCTCCTCAACACCGGCGGCGCGACGAGCACCGGCTGCGTCACGCTCGGAGCTCAGTCGATCCCGTTCAACCTGGGCGCCGGCAAGGCGACCTACGTCACCTTCCCAACCGGGACGATTGGCGGGCCGGTGGTCGTGAACGTGATGTCAGGGCCCGCGGTGCTGGCCTCGCAGCGCGTGCAGTACTTCCAGAGCTTCAACGAGGTCTGGGCCATGAACCCGTCCCAGGCCGCCACGACGTCGTACTTGAGCTGGTTCGACAAAGCGAGTGCTGGAATGGTGGGCGACAACATCCACGTCCTCAATCCTGGCTCCGTGCTTGCTCACGTCTCCGTCGGACTGGCGGGCGCAACCCCGGTTGCCTTCACCCTCGCAGCCGGGGCCGAGACCTACGCCTCCTTCCCTGTTGGCACCATCGGCGGCCCAGTGACGATCAGCTCAGATCAGCCGGTGCTGGCCTCGCAGCGCGTGCAGTACTACCAGACCTTCAACGAGGTGGTTGCGCGCAGCGCAGCCCAAGCCACCCTGGCCAGCTACTTCAACTGGTACGACAAGGCAAGCCCGGGCATGATCGGAGACAACATCCACCTCTTCAACACGAGCGGCACCACGGCTCAAATCACCGTCGGCTTGCCCGGCGTCACGCCGGTCCAGGTGACCCTGCCCTCGCTGACCGAGACCTACGTGACCTCGACCCCCGGACACATCGGCGGCCCCGTCACCGTCACCTCCGACCAGCCGGTGCTCGCCTCCCAGCGGGTGCAGTACTACCAGAGCTTCAACGAGACGCCTTCGGTGAGCCCCGCCCAGGCCCTGGCCTCGAGCCACATCATGTGGTTCGACAAGGCGACTGCCGGAATGCTCAACGACAACGTCCATGTCCTCAACACCGGCACCCTGGCCGCGCACGTGACGGTCGCTCTGGCCGGCGCCAGCCCGAACGTGTTCACTCTTGCGGCGGGGACGGAAACGTACGCGTCGTTCCCATCGGGCAGCATCGGCGGGCCGGTCACGATCACCTCCGACCAGCCGGTCCTCGCCGCCCAGCGAGTCCAGTACTTCCAGACCTTCAGCGAGGTGCCCGCGGCCTGACCCTTTTTCCTTGACAGCGCTCCTTTCTAGGGGGAAGGTTGCCCTACCTTCGGCAGAGGCATTGAGGAGGGCGCAGCCATGGACGAATCCTTAGATCGGATAAGCGGTCAGCTGGCCGAGATGCAGACCCGCATCTCCAAACTCGAGGCAGACGCCAGGAGCGCACCCATCCCGCCGCTTCGCAGCCGGCGCCAGATGCTGAAGCTGGCCGGCGCCACAGTGGCAGGCGCCGCGGCGGCCGCGGCCGGCATTGTCGGCACGGCGAAGCCCGGGCTTGCGCTGACCGGGGACCCCATCCTCGCGGGACGCAGCCAGAACACCCTCGATGGCAACGTGGCGGACAAGGCGACGCAGCTCGACTACACGGGCACAGCCAACGTCGGCGCTGCTTTCTTCGCCCAGGCGGGTACCGCGTTTAACGCCGGTGTGGCGGCCTTCCCCGCAGCGCTGGCGGGATGGTCGGAGCACGCGGCCATGAAGAACGGGGTTTACGGCTACACCAACGTGGACGCGGGCATTGGAGTGGTCGGCGTCAACGACAGCAATGGCAATGGCGGACCCGGTGTCCTCGGCCAGAGCCGAAAAGGCTACGCGGGCCAATTTGCGATTTTTTCGACCGCCAAGGCCCAGCTCTTCCTAGTGCCAAATTTTGCTTCGATGGGGCCGCCGCCGCCTGGCGGGCACCAGATCGGTGAACTGTACGTGGACGCGGGCGGCGTCCTCTACTACTTCAACAACGGAGCGTTCAGACCCATCGGCGGCAGCGCGGGTGGCATCACGACGATGCTCAGCTCGCCAATCCGCCTGCTGGAGACCCGGACGGCGTACCAGGACAACACGCCTGGCACCGGCCAGACCCACCCGGGCGTGAAGCTCAACAACGGTGAAACGTTCGACCTCCCGATCACCGGGCATGTGATGAACGGCATCTCGGTTCCCGCCGGTGCCAAGGCTGTGATCGGCAACGTGACGGTGACGGGGACCACGGGTGGCGGCTACCTGACCCTGTTCCCGCTTGGAGCCGCACAGCCCAACGCGAGCAGCATCAACTACGGCGCCGGGGCAACAGTCGCCAACGGCGTCATCGTCGGTTTGAGCGCCGCCGGCCACATGGCCATCTACTGCTACGCATCGTCCGACGTCATCTTCGACGCGTCCGGTTACATCATGTAGCCGCAGCGCCGTCCGCGACCGATTTCGTCAAGCGCCGGAACACCGGTACCGTGGCCGTCGACGTCTACGGTCGACCTGGCCGGTGACGATGCCCTGGGCCCAGCGCACGTCACGGCTTTGCTTGACAGCAGTCAGATCAACCATCGAAGGTTGCGCTACTCGACCGCTGGATTAAGGAGACGACTCATGCATGCCACCATCGACGAGCTGCGCAGCGAGCTGGCGGAGATGCGTTCCAGGATCGCGAAACTCGAAGCCGGCGCGACCAACGCGCCGGACCGTCCGCTCCGCAGCCGGCGCCAGGTGCTGAAGCTGGCCGGCGCCGCCGTGGCCGGCGCTGCGGCGGCAGCGGCCGGCATTGCGGGCACAGCAGTCGCCGGCATCGCCGCGAGTGGTGGCAACTTGATCCTGGGACACAGCCGGGACACCCTTGACGGGAACGTCGCCGACCTGGCGACGGAGCTCGACTACACGGGCACCGCCAACGTTGGCGCCACGTTCCTCGCCCAGGCAGGCACCCCATCCAGTCCCGCAGCGGCGACGTTCCCTGCGGCGCTGGCGGGCTGGACGGACCTCGCGGTGATGCCGAATGGCGTGTACGGCTTCTCCAACGTAGCCCGCGGCGGCGGGGTCGTCGCCTTCAACGGCAGCAACGCAGTTGGCGGGGGCCCCGGCCTGTACGCCGAAAGCCGCAGAGGCTACGCCGGCCAATTCGTGGTGCCTCCCGGCGGATGTTCACACCTGTACCTCGAGCCTACGGGTACCGCTGGGGCGCCGGCGCCCGGGGGCCATGAGTCCGGAGAGCTGTACGTCGATTCGAACGGCGTCCTCTACTACTTCAACAATGGCGCGTTCAGAGCCATCGGCGGCAGCCCTGGAGGAATCACGACGATGCTCAGCGCGCCAATCCGCCTGCTGGAGACCCGGGTTGCGTACGAGGACCCGAGCGCCGGCCAGACCAAGCCTCATCGGAAGCTCAACAACAATGAGACGTTCGACCTACCGATCACTGGGCAGGCGATCGGCGGCATCTCGGTTCCGGCTGGCGCCAAAGCTGTGATCGGCAACGTGACGGTGACGGGAGCGGCCAGTGCCGGCTACCTGACCCTGTATCCCTCTGGCGTCACCCGGCCCAACACGAGCAGCGTCAGCTACGGCGTCGCGACCACTGCCGCCAACGGCGTCACCGTCGGCTTGAGCGCGGTCGGCCGAATGGCCATCTACTGCTACGCCCAGTCCGATGTCATCTTCGACGTCGCCGGCTACGTCATGTAGCCGGGCGGCCTCATTGACACCACCCCGGTCTTAGGCGAAAGTTGCCCTACTTTTCGGCTGGGTGCATTCAAGGAGGGCGCTGCCATGGACGAGTCCTTAGATCAGCTGCGCGGTGAGCTGGCCGAGATGCGGGCCAGAATCGCGAAACTCGAATCGGAAGGTCCCACTAAGCCGGAGCGTCCGCTCCGCAGCCGGCGCCAGATGCTGAAGCTGGCGGGCGCTTCATTAGCAGGCGCGGCGGCGGCGGCGGCGGGTCTCGCAACCCGGGCCGTGCCGGGGCTCGCGGCCAGCGGAGGCAACACGATCCTCGGTGGCAGCTCCAACTTTGGCAGCGCGAATGCAGTCAACACAGCAGACGCGGCGACCGAGATCGAGTACATCAATACAACAACACCGGGCGTCGGCTTTCTATCGCAAATCGGAACCACTTGGTCGCCTGTGAGTGCGTCGTATCCGTCCGCCCTGGCCGGGTGGACGACCGTAGGCCACACGCCAAACGGCGTCTACGGATACACAGAGATTGTGAACGGCAAGGCTCTCGTCGGCTTCACCGCCACTTCTGCAACCGGCGGGGTGGGGGTTCTTGGCCGCAGCAATGCGGGTTACGGGGGCCAGTTCCAGCTCGGCAGTTCCGGCAAGGCACACCTCCTGCTGACACCCGGATCAACGGCCGGCGCGCCGGCGCCCGCCGGGCACGTGGCCGGCGAGCTGTTCGTAGATTCGGCCGGTGTCCTTTACTACTTCAACGCGGGGGCGTTCAGACCCCTTGCCGGCGGCGGGGGTGGCATCACGACGATGCTCAGCGCGCCCATCCGCCTGCTCGAGACTCGGGTTGCTTACGAGGATCCGAGCGCCGGTCAGACCAAGCCTCACCGGAAGCTCAACAGCGGTGAAACGTTCGACCTCCCGATTACCGGGCAGGTGATGGGGGGCATCTCGGTTCCGGCTGGAGCCAAGGCTGTGATCGGCAACGTGACGGTGACCGGGACCACCGGTGGCGGCTACCTGACCCTGTTCCCGCTTGGAGCCACCCAGCCCAATGCGAGCAGCATCAACTACGGCGCCGGGGCCACAGTCGCCAACGGCGTCATCGTCGGTTTGAGCGGCGCCGGCCACATGGCCATCTACTGCTACGCGTCGACCGACGTCATCTTCGACGCGTCCGGTTACGTTATGTAGCTGCTTCGATTCGTCAATCACCAAGGGAGGGGGCCTGCATGGCTCGTTCGGACCACGACGGGCTCCGGCTCAATCGCAGAAGCGCGCTGAAGGCGCTGACGCTGTCGGCCGCCGCCCTGGCCGCCGGCGCCGGCGTGACCGACGTCATCGCCGCGGCGGCGCCTGCGCAGGCCCCCCTCCCCAAACTCGGCCTTGCTCCAAGGGCCACGCTGATTGGGGGCGGCCCCACGCCGCCGCTGCCGGGCATCACCTACCAGATGTTCGCGGGCACCGACTTCCACGCCGAAGCGGGCACTCCGTACACGTACAACAGCACCACCGGGGTCGCGTTTGCGTCGACGACCGGTGACTATTTCGTGACGCCGATCAATTTGCCGAAGGGCTCTCAAATCACCGAGTGCGAGTGCTATTTCGTCAACGAAGACACAGGCACGACGTTCATCTTCGAGCTGCACAACACCGACCCCGCCAACAACGCGGTGTACATCACGGATCACGCACAGTCCAGCGCGATCGGCCCGAGCCTGCAGGTGCTCAGGATTGCACCGATCATAGGGGCCGGCAACAATCCAGCCGACCCCTCGCAGACCGGGTTTCAGCTGCTCGCGGGCAACGGCGGCAAGGCAGTTCTGCTCGGCGCTCGAATCGGCTACATGGCCGCCGCGGCCGCCCCTGAGGTGAACATGCTCAGCCTGCCCATCCGCCTGCTGGAGACCAGGCCGGCCTACCAGGACAACACGCCTGGCACCGGCCAGACCCATCCGGGACGGAAGCTCAGCAACAACGAGACGTTCGACCTACCCATCACCGGGCGGGTGATCAACGGCATCTCGGTTCCCGCGGGAGCCAGGGCTGTGATCGGCAACGTGACGGTGACCGGGCCCGTCGGCGGCGGCTTCCTGACCCTCTTCCCGCAAGGAGGCGCCAAGCCCAGCACCAGCAGCATCAACTACGGCCCCGGGACCACTCTCGCCAACGGAGTCGTCGTCGGCCTGAGCCCGGCCGGCCACATCTCCATCTACTGCTACGCGCAGTGCGACGTCATCTTCGACGCGGCCGGGTACGTCCTGTAACCGCTAGGCCGACCAGATCTCGTTGAACGACCGGTAGTACTGCACCCGCTGCGAGGCCATGACCGGCTGTGTCGAGGTCACGTGGACGGGGCCGCCGATCGTGCTCGCCGGGAAGGTCACATAGTCTTCGGTGAAGGCGGCGATCGTCTTGACCTGATCAGTGGCACCAGGTATATGCACAGTCACGATCGCGGGCAGGGCGGACGTGTTGAACAGGTGGATGTTGTCGTTGAGCATGCCCGGTGAGGCCTTGTCATACCAGTTGAAAAAGCTGTCGGTCTGCCCTGCCTGGATCGCGCTCTGGGCCCAGACCTCGTTGAACGACGAGTAGTACTGCACCCGCTGCGAAGCCAGCACACTCTGGGTCCCGCTGATGCTCACCTCGCCCCCGATGGTGCCCGCCGGGAAGGTCACATAGCTCTCCTCGCCCGTCGCAAGAACCTTGATTACCGGAGGAAAGCCATGGACGGTCACCGTCACAGTGTTGGAACCGCTGTTTGGGTTGAGCAGGTGAATCTTGTCGCCCAGCATGCCATTCGACGCAATGTCGTACCAGTTGAGGTACAGGTTCGTTGCGGCTTGAGAAGCGTCCCTGCCCCAGACCTCGTTGAACGAGGAGTAGTACTGCACGCGCTGCGAAGCCATCACCGGCTGCGTGCCCTTCACGACCACCGGACCGCCAATGGTCCCGGCCGGGAAGTGGAGGTAGGCTTGAGCTCCTCCGGGGACGGTCACCATCGTTGATGGCGGGCCGGTCGGGCCGAGGGTCATGGTCACGTCCGAGCTCATGGTCCCGGGATTCACGATGTGGATGTTGTTGGCGGCCATGCCCGCTGACGCGTTGTCATACCAGCTGAACAGGGTCGTGAGCTGCGCCAGGCCCGCCGCCTGCCCCCAGACCTCGTTGAAGGTCTGGTAGTACTGCACGCGCTTCGCGGTCAGGATCTGGCGGTCAGAGCTGACCACCACCGGACCGCCTATGTGTCCAGCCCCGAAGCTGACATACGTCTCAGCGCCAGACGCCAGGGTGACGGGGATTGTTGTGGCCCCAGGCATTGACACGGTGATGTCGGTGGCTCCGGCGCTCGTGTTGAGCAGGTGGATGTTGTCGGCAAGCATGCCCGGCGAGGCCGAGTCATACCAGGTGAAGTACCACTTGAGCGGCGCGTACGTGAACTGATCGCTCGCCGTAATCGGGCTCGTCGAGAACGTATTGGACACCGTGACGTCAACTACACCTCGGACGTGGAATGGGCTGTCGGCGGTGAGCTGGCTGTCGTTGACGACCACGACGTTGGTGGCCGCGGTGAGACCGAATTTGACCGAGTTGACGCCGTTCAAGAATCCGGTTCCTGTGACAAGCACGTTGGTCCCGCCAACGGTCGGGCCTGTGGCCGGATTCAGTCCTGTAACGCTCAGGGGGTTCCCTGCCGCGGCCGGGAGCGCCGTTAGCCCCAGCAGGACCAGCGACACCACCAGCGCCGGCACCAGACGCGCCCGTTGGGCTCTCTTAACCATGCCTTCCGCCTTCGAGAGTTGGCGCTCTCACTGGTAATGAGTGTGTGAGCCCGATCTGTCGAGGCCCGAATCGGGCCTAGTCTAACTTGCCCAGATCTCGTTGAACGACGAGTAATACTGAACCCGCTGCGAAGCCAGCACGGGCTGGGTGGAGGTCACTGTGATCGGGCCTCCGATGCTGCCCGGGAACCTGACGTAGGTTTCGGCCGCCGCCGCAACAGTCACAGTCACTGGGGTCGCGCCAGGCAAGGTCACCGTCACGGTGGCGCTCAAGGCACCCGGATTGAGCAGGTGGATGTTGTCGTTCACCATGCCGGGTGAGGCCATGTCGTACCAGTTGACGTGCGTTGTGGTCGACGCCTGTGAGGCGCTCTCGGCCCAGACCTCATTGAAAGTGGAGTAGTACTGCACCCGCTGCGAGGCCAGCACGGGCTGGGTGGACATCACCTTCACCGGGCCTCCGATGGTGCCCGCCGGAAACGCGACATAGGCCTCCAACCCCGGCCCTACTGTCACCATCTGCGATGGCGTCCCCGGCACAGTCACGGTCACGCTTGCGCTGATCAGTCCTGGGTTGAGGAGGTGGATGTTGTCGTTGAGCATCCCGCCTGATGCCTTGTCGTACCAGTTGACGTAGCTGGTGGTGGCAGCCTGAGCCGCACTCCCCGCCCAGACCTCGTTGAAGGACGAGAAGAACTGCACCCTCTGCGACGCCAGCACCGGCTGGGTCGAGCTCACCTTCACCGGACCTCCGATGGTGCCCGCCGGAAAGGTTGCATATGACTCGGCTCCCGCACCAACTGTCAGGACCTGCGAAGTCGCGCCGGGCAAGCTGACGGTTACCGTCGCGCTGGTGGTTCCGGGGTTGAGCACGTGGATGTTGTCGTTGTACATGCCGCCAGAGGCCTTGTCGAACCAGTTGATGTAGCTGACGGTCGCCGCCTGGGCCGCGCTCGAAGCCCAGACCTCGTTGAACGTCGAATAGAACTGCACCCGCTGCGAGGCCAGGATCTGCTGGTCTGAGTTGATCACCACCGGGCCTCCAATGTGCCCGGCGCCGAACGTCACGTGGGTCTGGGTGCCGGCTGCGAGCGAGACGTTGATCGCGCTCGCACCAGGCATCGTCAGGCTGATGTTGGCCGCGGTGCCACTCGTGTTGAGCAGGTGGATGTTGTCGTTGTACATGCCGGCCGAGGCCAAGTCGAACCACTGGAAATAGGAAGTCAACCCGGTGAACGTGAACTGGTCCAGCGGCGTGGTGGAGCTCGCGCCGTTGATGGTCGTCACGGTGACGTCAACCGTGTTGACGACGTGGGCTGGGCTGACCGCAGTGATGGTCGTGTCGTTCACGACGGTGACGCCGGTGGCTGCGGTAGCCCCAAATTTCACGCTGGTCGGGCTTGCGCTGAATCCCGTCCCCCTGATCGTGACGGTGGTCCCACCAGCCGTCGGGCCTGCGTTGGGCGAAACGCTGACCACGGTTGGTCGCATCGAGGCGGCCAATGCTCCGACGGTAAACGACCACGCGTAGGGCACCGAGTTGACGATGAGCGTCACGACATACGTCACGCCGTTCTGCAGCGGCTGCTGCGGGAACACGATCACGCCGCCTCGCCATCTCAGGTTGTTGGTGAACGTGGGGTTGGTCGAGTCGATGGTGCACGCGGTGAGAGGCGCTCCGTTGCCGCTAAAGGTGAGTGCGCCCGCGGTGGTGGAGGTGTTGGCGCCCACTTCGATGAAGAGAGGCAGCCCGGTGTATCCGGGACAAGCCAGCTGCGGGTTGGGGGTTTCGTTGCCGCTGAACGAGGTCAGCGGCTCGGTCGACCCGTTGCCGGGGAAGAAGACGGGATACGACCCGGGTGCGGTAAGGCCGTGGTTCACGTCCAACGCGGCGGCCATCTGCCAGGACGAGTACCCAGTCGCCCGGTACGACCCGAAGCCGGTCTGCGTGAGCCGGGGATCCATCATCGCCATCGCGTGAAAAGGCGCCCCCATCCACCAATCGATGGCCTGCACGTCGGAGGTGGCGGTGGTCGAGCTGACAAATATGTTGCTGTTCTGAGCCGCGACATCCCCCGCCGCCGTGTACTGGGGATAGGCAGTGCTCTCGCTATGAGTGACCTGCCCCGTCTGGACCATGTAGAGGGCGTGGGCCTGGTCGCCGGCGCTCCAGGTCGTGTTTTCGGTCAGGGTCGACGTCGCGGTGCTCGCGCGCCAGGCATTGAACCGGTCGAGCCAGGGCAGGCTGGCGACCGGAGTCAACGCGAGATGGGCATGAGAGGGCGCAGCTGCCGGCAGGATCGGCAAGACTCCAAGGACCAGAGCGCCCAAGAGCGAGACCTGTACACGGCGAATTGCTGGTGATCTCAAGGCGGCCCCGCCAAGCGCGGCGAAGGCGTGCTTGACCGTTATCGGCACCTGTGGCACAACGAACATGGGCCTTGCGATCTTGCAGTAGGGCCCCTGTTTTAGTGCTCGCCTTGACGGTTATTTACTCGATCCTTAAGCTGACCGAACTCCCAAATGCCATGCTTTCGCCGATGAACCGACGGCCAATGGATCGCCGATCAGCCACGAGGTCTACGAAGATGTTCCCGACGACGCCACCAAAGTGGTCACGGCCGCGACCTGTCGTGCGTGCGTTTGCCGGCACAATCCATTACGGACCTGCATTTCTTGCTCAGGTCGCATTCTTCTATTTGGCGCTCGTGGTTGGCGAAATCGTTGCCCTTGGCCATGCGGGAGGTCGACTCCAACTCGCCATCGGATTCGTCGTCGTGGTGGTGGCGATGGGAGTGGCAGAGGCGACATTCCGACTGTATAAGCGTGTCTGGGCGGTCGCCGGACTGTCAGACGCCGTTGCTCTGGCCTTGGCCGTGATCGAGGCATGTGCCCTGGTGACCCTGGCCGAAGCGCTGATACCTTCAATCTGGCGGCCATTCCCGATCGCCATTCCGGTGCTCGTTGCACCGATTGTGCTGTCAGGCCTTGGAGCGTTTCGTTTGCTTCCACGTCTGTTGCTTCGGCGCTCAATCGCCGAAAACCGCCTACTCGTCGTCGTCCCAGATAGCTCTGCGTACGGGATGGTCAAATCTCTCGTGCAGAACGCGAGCGCGCTGTGGTCTCCGATTGCAATCGTCACCGCTCAGCCCCTGGACGCGCGGAGAACAGTAATGGGCATCCCAGTGGTCGGCGATACCGATCAACTCGCGCACTGGATACAGGTGACTCACGCGGATGGCGTCGCATTCGTTCCCGGGGATATGGATCCCGTCGACTTCAGAGGCCTCCTGGCTGTTTGCCTGAAGATGGAGAAACCAATCTTCGTCATCCCCGCGGCCGAAGAGTGGCTGCGGTCAGCCGGTTCGAACAGAATCAGAATGCTGACTGCTGACGATGTGGTCGGAGGCTCCAACCAGGAGCTCGACCTGAACGGAGCTGCTGAGCGCATCGCGGGTCGCACCGTGCTGGTTACTGGCGCGGCGGGCTCGATCGGCTCCGAGCTCTGCAGGATCCTGGTCACCCTCAAGCCACGGCGGCTGGTGCTTGTCGACAACAACGAGAGTGGTTTGTTTGACGTGGCAGCCCAGCTGAGAGGTATCTCGAACGTGGACTTACGAGAAGCGCTCGTCTCGGTCACTGATCGGGAATTGCTGCTTACGGTGTTCGGAGATGAGCGGCCTGACTTCGTCTTTCACGCCGCCGCCTACAAGCACGTGCCGATGCTCGAGGCGCATCCAGAGCAAGCGGTCTTGGTGAACTTGATTGGGACTTGCAACGTGCTTGCTTGCGCACAGGCCGCCTCAGCGGGTCAGTTTGTTCTCATCTCGACAGACAAAGCCGCCTCCACTCAGTCGGTTATGGGCTGCACCAAGCGTCTTTGCGAGCTCGTGGTGCTCAGCCATCAAGGAGTCATGCAATGCCGCGCGGTGCGCTTCGGAAATGTGGTTGGCAGTCGAGGAAGCGTGACGCCGATATTCGAGCGCCAGATACAACAGGGCGGGCCCATCACGATCACCGACCCAGAGATGACGCGCTACATGATGACCTCGCGTCAGGCGGCGTCGCTGGTGATCAGCACCGTAAACCTCGTGGCAGGTCACCTTTACATGCTGGACATGGGCGAGCCTATCAAGATCCTCGACCTAGCCAATGCGCTCATTCGCTCTCGCGGCTTGAGGCCTGGCAAGGACATAGAAATTGTGTTTACCGGGGTAAGGCAAGGTGAGCGGTTGGCTGAGGACCTGCTCGGACCCGGTGAGGGTTGGAGATCCACGGCAAATGCCTCGATTCGCGAGGTTGTGACTCCCATCGCAACGAATGCGACGGACCTCGAATGGACGATCAACCGCCTGTGGGAGCTGGCCAAGGAGCAACGCTCTAGCGAGCTCATCCGCGCACTGAAGCAGTCGGTGTGGACTCGCGACATGCCGGAGGCGAGCGAGCGCGGGGCGTCTGAACCCACCAAGACCAGGGAGCACCAAGCCCCCTCCTCGTAGCTACTCGGGTGGATTCACTACCAGTGGGTCATCGGCCGGGTGACCGGAGATGCCGCGGCCGGACAGAACAATGAAGGGCGTCGAGACCAGCAGCTTCAGATCGAGCCATGGGGACTGCCGATTGACGTAGTCAATGTCCCATTCGATCCGTTCTGCCCACGCGATGGTGTTCCGCCCGTTCAGCTGCGCCAGCCCGGTAAGACCAGGACGCACCGTCGAGCGCTCGCGCTGGCGCTCGTCAAGCCGTTCCACTTGATATTCAAGCGCAGGTCTAGGCCCGACCAGGCTCATGTCTCCTCGCAGCACGTTTAGCAGCTGAGGCAGCTCATCCAATGAGAACCGGCGAAGGACGTGACCAACCCGAGTGACCCGGCTCTGATCAGGAATGACGGGATTGCCTTTGGGGTCGTCGATCATGGACCGGAACTTGAAGACCTCGAAGCTCCTGCCCGAGCGACCGACCCGTCTCTGCCGGTAAAGGACTGGCCCAGGTGAGTCGATGCGGATGAGCATTGCGGATACG
>Ga0137409_10002856_pt1 | contig 18361 bp, 15 predicted proteins | sample CZODoug1_16funga_FD_122059 | JGI IMG/M metagenome (GOLD analysis project Ga0137409, IMG submission 122059) | Vadose zone soil fungal communities from Angelo Coast Range Reserve, California, USA - CZODoug1_16fungal (Hybrid Assembly) | ecosystem: Environmental > Terrestrial > Soil > Vadose zone... | reverse complement strand
CGGAGTCCGGACTCGACGCGGTGAGGAATGTAGGAATCAGCGGAGGCCAAATTCGAGCGATTTCGAGTGAGGCGTTGAAAGGCAAGCAGACGATCGATGCGAAGGGGCTGGTGGTGGCTCCCGGATTTATCGACATGCATGAACACGGGCAGGAGCCGCGCAACCATCAGTTTCAGGCGCGTGATGGCGTCACCACATCGCTGGAGCTGGAAGCCGGCACTGCCGATGTGGAAGGTTGGTATGCGGCAAGGGAAGGGAATTCCTTGATCAACTACGGAGTGAGCATCGGACACATCCCGGTGCGCACGAAGATTCTCACAAAGATAAGTTCGAATAGCGGGCTAGGAGGAAAGCTGAGCCCAGCGGACATGGCTGCCCAAGATGCGGCGGCGCATCGCCAAGCGACTCCGGAAGAACTTGTTCAAATGAAAGAAGCGATGGAGCAGGGATTCCGCAGCGGGGCGCTTGCCGAAGGCATGGGCATCAATTACACACCCGGAGCTTCACACTGGGAAATTGTGGAAGCGTTTCGTGTGGCGGCAAAATATGGCGCCTCGGTGCATGTCCATCTTCGCTATGCCGGAGGGAAAGAGCCGGAGACGGGTTTGAGTGCCTTGGAAGAGGTGATTGCCGCGGCGGCCGCAACCGGCGCCCCACTCCACGTTGTCCATATCACCAGCATGGGATTGAAATACACGCCGCAACTCATCGCGATGGTCGAAGGTGCGAAGAAACGCGGCCTCGATGTGACGACAGAATGCTATCCCTACACGGCGGGCAGCACCTACCTGCAATCCGCTGTTTTCGATCCCGGCTGGCAGGAAAAACTGGAAATCAGCTTTAACGACTTGCAGTGGGCGGACACGGGCGAGCGTTTGACCGCGGAGACATTTGAAAAATACCGTAAGAAAGGCGGGATCGTCGTAATCCATTCCATTCCTGAGGAAGCAGCGCGTACCGCGGTAGCAAATCCCATGATCATGATTGCCAGCGATGGCATGCCCATCACCGGAGCCAAAGTTCATCCACGCGGACAGGGGACCTATTCGCGGGTGCTGGGACATTATGTGCGCGAAGAAAAAGCGCTGGATCTGATGACGGCGTTACGGAAAATGACGTTGATGCCGGCGCAGCGTCTGGAGAAGCGCGGGCCGATGTTCAAGAACAAAGGCCGAATTCGCGAGGGTGCGGATGCGGATATCACCGTGTTCGATCCGAATCGCATCATTGATAAGGCCACGTATGAGGAGCCGCTGCAGTATTCCGAAGGAATTCAGTTTGTGCTGGTCAATGGAGTTGCGGTCGTGAAAGATGGGCAGCTCGTCGCCGGAGTTTTTCCGGGCAGAGCGGCACGGGCGCCGGTATTGAAGTGACCCATTTGCATTCGCTGCAAGATTCCGCTGAAGCCGCGACGGAAAGCGAAAAGACTATGCAGTCAAAAAAGCGGCGTGCTATATAGTACTGCGCACTCCCTTCTGGACGGGAAAGGAACCCCTTTGACGCTCTCCGCTGCGGATTGGGCTGCCATCATCGGTTATCTGCTCATCACGCTTGTTCTCGGCCTCTACTTCCGGGGCCGCTCAGGGAAAAGCACGGAAGACTATTTCGTGTCCGGCCGCGCCGTTTCCTGGTGGCTGGCGGGAACGTCGATGGTGGCGACAACGTTTGCGGCGGATACGCCGCTGGCGGTGACCGGGCTCGTGTACGTGAACGGAGTGGCGGGGAATTGGCTGTGGTGGAGCTTTCTTCCTTCGGGAATGATGACGGTGTTCTTGTTCGCGAGAATGTGGCGGCGCTCCGGGCTGATTACCGACGTGCAGTTTGCAGAATTTCGCTACTCGGGCAAGCCCGCGGCGTTCCTCCGTGGCTTCCGCGCTGTGTATCTCGGGCTGCTGATGAATTGCCTGATCCTTGGCTGGGTGACGAAGGCCATGGTGAACATCATCAGCACGTCGCTGGGAGTGAGCGACGCCAAGGCGTTGGCGATCTGCGTTTTCTTTCTGATGCCGTTTACGGGGATTTACGTTTCGCTCGGCGGGTTGTGGGGCGTTCTGTGGACGGATCTGTTTCAATTCGTGCTGAAGATGGCGATTGTGATCGGCGTTGCGTGGTACGGCGTGCACGCGGCGGGAGGAATGCAACAAATGCTGGCCACGCTCGCGGCAAAACGCGCGGCAATGGGACCAGGAGCCAGTGATATTACGGCGATGCTTCCTGATTTTTCGCGCGGCTGGACGGGAGAGGCGCTGTGGACGATTCCGGTCATTACGTTTGTCGTGCATTTGGCCGTGCAATGGTGGGCGTTTTGGTATCCCGGAGCAGAACCCGGGGGCGGAGGCTACATCGCGCAGCGGATTTTCAGCGCAAAGGATGAGAGAAACGGATTGCTGTCGGTGCTGTGGTTCAACCTGGCGCATTATGCGCTGCGGCCGTGGCCGTGGATTTTGACGGCGCTGGCGGCCGTCGTCCTCTATCCCGGATTGGCGCAACCCGAGCGCGGCTACATGCTCGTCGCGACGCGAAACACGCCTCATGCGATTCTCGGAATTCTCCTCGCAGGATTCATGGCTGCGTTCATGTCCACGATTGCAACGCAGCTGAATTGGGGCAGCTCCTATCTGGTGGAGGATTTCTACCGGCGGTTCCTGAAGAAAGACGGAAGCGAAGCACACTACGTGAATGCATCGCGGCTTGCGACCGCGTTTCTGTGTGTGGCTGCCGCCGTGGTTGCGTGGAATCTCACATCCGTTTCTGAGGGATGGAAGATCGTGCTCGAGTTGGGAGCGGGTACCGGCGGCGTGTATTTGCTGCGCTGGTATTGGTGGCGAGTGAATGCGTGGAGCGAGATCTCCGCGATGGTGGCGGCACTGGTGACGACGCTGGCGCTCCATTCGAGTTCGCTGTGGATGGCGATCGCTGGGAGAAAGCAGCCTTTCAGCGGTTCGGATCCGGTCATTTTTGCGAAAACCACGCTGTGCACAACGGGGGTGACTACGCTGGTGTGGATCGCCGTCACGTTGCTGACCGCCCCCGAGCATGGCGAGACGCTCGTGAGGTTTTACAAGAAAGTCCGGCCGCAAATTACCGGTTGGAAGCCGGTGGCCAAAATCGCCGGCGACGAAACGGTTACGCGGGACCTCGGACGCAATTTGATTAGCTGGCTGCTGGGCTGCGTGATGGTTTACACCATGCTGGCCTGCATCGGAGCTTTGTGCTTCGGGCGATATTCCTATGCCGGAATCTTTGGTGCTGTAGCGGTGGTCTCGGCGATGGCCATATCTCGATCCATGCCCAAGCCGAACGAATGGCGCGTGGACTAAAGTGGAAGCAGGTGCAGCGCCCATCTCCCCACGCGGCGGCAAGGGACAAATTCACGCGGTCCTTGCGGGGTTTCTTGGATGGACGCTCGACGCGTTCGATTTCTTCATCGTTGTTTTCCTTTTCGATAGGCTTGCCGCGCAATTCGGCGTCACCAAGAAAGACATCGTTCTAACCACCACCGTGACTCTGGCCATGCGTCCGGTCGGAGCGTTGCTGTTCGGGCTGTTGGCAGACCGCTATGGGCGTCGCATTCCGCTGATGGCCAACGTCGTCTATTTTTCGATCATTGAGCTTTTGTGCGGCTTCGCGCCGAGTTTCAAAGTGTTCCTGATTCTTCGCGCACTTTTTGGAATCGGTATGGGCGGGGAGTGGGGCGTTGGCGCTTCGCTGGCGATGGAGGCAGCGCCGGTTCGGTGGCGTGGAATTCTCAGCGGAATTCTCCAAAGCGGTTATTCGATCGGGTTTCTTCTTGCCTCAGTAGCGGCTAGATTCCTCTTGCCCGCTTGGGGATGGCGTCCGATGTTTTGGATTGGCGCTCTGCCCGCGCTCCTCGCGCTTTACATTCGAACGAAAGTGCCGGAGTCGGAAGCGTGGAAGCAGCATCGCGCGGCGAGCACCACACAGGTTTTGAGAGTTGTGGCGCGTGAGTGGAAGCGCTTCGCTTACCTTGTAGTGCTCATGTTTTTCATGATGTTCCTCTCGCACGGCACGCAGGATCTCTATCCCGATTTCCTCAAGGAGGTGCACAAGATTTCAGACGCGATGCGGGCAAACATTTTGATCATCGCGAATATCGGCGCCGTCGTCGGCGCAATCATCTTTGGCCACCTCTCGCAAGTTGCCGGGCGACGGAAGGGAATGATCGCAGCTTTGAGCTTGTCACTCTTGCTGATTCCGTTTTGGGCCTTTGGCGAGGGTCTCGCGGCAATCATCGTGGCTTCGTTTTTGATGCAGGCGGGCGTGCAGGGGGCGTGGGGCGTGATACCCGTGCACTTGAATGAAATGTCCGCCGATGCCGCGCGCGGGCTGATGCCGGGGCTGGCGTATCAGTTGGGGATTCTGCTGGCGTCGCCGACGAACACCATCGAATTTGCCCTCAGTCACCGGTTCGGTTATCAACGTGCGATTGCTGGTTTTGAAGTTGTGACGATATTGACGCTCGCCTTGTTGCTTTTGATTGGCTCGGAGGCCCACAGCAAGAGTTTTGTCCGAAGAGAGGAACCAGCCGGCGGCGAAAACGTCGCTTGAGCGGGGCCTGTTCCATGCGGGCCGGGCGCCAGATCGCGTCTTGTCGAGGCCATGTTTGAATTTGTTCTCTGTGGCCGCGGCTGGATGCGCAGCGCGGGGCTGTGATAATATTTGTTCACTGCGCGCCCGTAGCTCAGTTGGATAGAGCGTCTGGCTACGAACCAGAAGGTCGGGAGTTCGAGTCCCCCCGGGCGCGCCATTCTTGCCTAGTTACTTTGTCTACGGTCTCCGAAAACAGACAACGGTTGTGATTAACATAGGCAGAAAGGTGTTTGCGGCGCAGCCGTTTCTGATAAAGAATGTTGGAATGATGAACGGATTTGGTGGATTGCAGGTTCTGGCGCTGGAAAGCCGGCGCGCTGCCGAACTGTCCAAATTGATTGCCACTTATGGCGGCCAGCCCATCGTCGCGCCTGCGATGCGGGAGGTGCCGCTGGAATCCAACCGTGAAGCGCTCGCGTTTGCGGCGAGGCTCTTCGCAGGCGAATTCGACGTAGTCATTTTCTTGACTGGCGTGGGCGCCCGCACTCTTCTCGGAGCTGTCGAGACCAGCTACAAACGCGAGGACTACGTTGCGGCGCTCCAACGGATAAAAGTCGTGGCCCGCGGGCCGAAGCCGGTCGCGGCACTTCGCGAGATCGGCGTCACTCCTGCTCTCACCGTTCCCGAACCAAATACATGGCGCGAACTTCTTCAGGCGCTGGATGACGCAGCCCATTCACCGGTAGGAATTGGGCTGAGCGGCGCTCAAGTCGCTGTCCAGGAATACGGAGTCTCCAATCCCGAATTGTTGGATGGTCTGAACGAGCGTGGCGCGCAGGTCACTCGCGTCCCGGTCTACCAGTGGGCGCTGCCCGATGATCTGGCGCCTCTTCGCGCGGCCGTTCAGTCTCTCGCGGAAGGGAAGATTGACGTCGTCCTTTTCACCACCAGCGTTCAGGCCGTGCATCTTTTTCAGGTTGCGGCAGAGATGAATCTGGAAAAGGAAATGCGATTGGGCTTACATCGCGGGATGGTGGCATCCATTGGTCCAACAACCTCAGAAGAGCTATCGCGCCTAAAAATCCGCGTGGACCTCGAGCCTTCGCATCCCAAAATGGGCTTTCTAGTGAAGGAAGCGGCGGAGCGGGCCGCGGAGTTTGTTCGCCGGAAGCGGGAAGAAAGGGCCTCCGCTTGAAGTGGGCCGGTTCAGCGAGTGGCGTTTTTTCCTGCCGAAGCAGCCAGGGCCGTCTTGGCCCCTGCCATGACTTCGAAGTCCACGTTCGCTTGGGTGAGGGCTTCGATCTCTTCGGCGACGTGCTCAGGCAATAGCGCGTCCTCGCTCTTCAGCCGCACCACTTGCCTGCCATCGTGGGCAGCGGAGATCAGTAAAGACAGGACTTTGTCCCGCGAGATTGCTTCGTTCTCGATAAGTTTGTCCACGTTACGCACTTGCGCGGAGGCGGATACCAGTTCGAGCACTTCGGGCGAAACCGCGTCATCATGCAACACGACCTCGGCGGCGCGAAGCAGGTTCACCGCTTCCACGGTCAGCAGGTCGGGGTCGCCGGAACCTGCCCCCATTAGATAGATTTTGCCTCTCATTATAGGTGCGTGCATTTGCGTCACCTCACAGCCGACAAGTTGTGGCAGTCATCCGAGCCTTGGGAGCCGGGGATAGCTCCGCTCGCGGTACTTCTCAGGAGCAGGCTAGCACCATCCCTCGAAGCTTTATGTGCGGAAGATTGCATTTTCTGAATCGAAATTATTGATACAGGTGGATTGTCATACGACTGATTGCACACCGAATTGCCGAATTCAGCCAGACGATGTCGTTCGCTTGCGTTCCCGGCAAAACGCTTCAAAACCCTCTTTGCTCGCCAGCGCATGGAGCAAGCGCTTGCGCTCCTCAGGATCCAGTTCTTGGGACTGCAGCTTGTCTCGGGCCGCGCCCAGGTACTCCAGCCACACTTCGTATTCCGGGCCAAACTGTTCTTCAAGCTCGATTCTCAAACGTTGAGCAAGTGCCGGACTTTGTCCTGAAGTAGAAACCGCAATTTGCAGTGCTCCGCGCTGCACCACCGCCGGGTAGTAAAAATCGCAAAGCTCAGGAACGTCCACAATATTGCACAAAACGCCCCGCCGCGTTGCTTCCTGGAAGATATGCGCGTGCAGTTTCGCGGAGGACGTCGCGGCCACAACTAGAAACTTACCGTCGAGATCCTCAGGTTGAAAACCGCGCTGCTGCCATTCAACCCGTTTCGATTCAGCCCACAAACGTACTTCCGGAGTCGCCTCGGGAGCCACTACGCGCACCTGGGCATCGGCTTCGACGAGGCTGGCAATTTTAGACTCGCCAACGGTACCAGCGCCGACTACCAGACACGGCCGGCCCGCCAGCTTAAGGAAAATCGGAAAGAGTCTCGCGGAGTTCATCGGTGTCATTCAGGGTGAGTCATGCCTGGAATTTCCCGGCGCGACCTGCTTCGAATCTGACGGTATTGAAGCTCGCGGTCAAGCCCCCTGCAAGGCGAAACTCGCTCTAGGACAGCCGGTCGGGAGTAAGAAGCGCCGTCATCTCCAAAACTCGCCGGTAGTATTCCCGTTGCGTGAGTTGCGAAGCTGCTTGCTCGTCGACGATAAACGTAACTTCGGGATGCAATTGCAAGGCAGAAGCGGAAACCGCGGATGCGATTGGACCTTCAATGGATTTTGAAACCGCGGCCGCCTTGGCCGCACCCGCCGCGAGCAGAATAATTTTTCGGGCTTCCAGAATTGTTCCGATGCCCATGGTGATCGCGCAACGCGGGCTTTCCTCGCCCGGGGCAAAGGATTTGGCGTTGTCGTCAATCGTTTCCTGGCTAAGGACCTTCAGCCGTGTGCGCGACGCCAGGCTGGAAGTCGGCTCGTTGAAACCGATGTGCCCGTTACGCCCGATCCCAAGAATTTGCAGGTCGATTCCTCCGGCCTTACGGATGGCTTTCTCATAGGAAGCACAGTATTGGTCGTAATTGCCCTGAATGGTGCCATCAGGGATATGAATATTGCTTGGATCCACATTGACGTGAGAAAAGAAATGTTTCTGCATGAAGTGATGGAAGCTCTGCGAATGTGTCGCCGGAAGTCCCAGATACTCATCCAGATTGAAAGTCACGACGCGCGAAAGATCGAGAGATCCTTCCTTGTGAAGCTGCACGAGATGGTTATAGACGCCCACCATTGTGCTGCCCGTTGCCAACCCGAGCACTAATGCCGGTTTCTTGTGTACCGCGCTGGCGACAAGCTGTGCCGCCTGCCCGCTGATCTCTTCGCTGTTGCGCTTCAGGATGACCAGCATGCTGCGCCCTCTTTGAACCTGGCTTTCTTGCTAGCTGAAACAGGGATGCCGCGGAAACCGAGAATCATTGATTCTACCGGAACCGGCGAATGACGAGGTTATGCCGGTCCGAGCGATAAAACCCCAGCACGTACATGATCGCTTTGCCCTTCGTCGAATAGATAACCTGGCGAATGCGCAGCAGCGGATCGCGGCGCGGCACGCCCAGAAGCTCGGCAATCCGTGGATCCGCGGCCGTGGCGTCCACCTCTTCATCCGCATAGCCAAGTTCGACTTTATAATTCCGCTCAAGAATCCCGAACAAAGAATCGCGTCCGAGGGGAGTATCCAGAAGCCCGGGAAATTCGGCGGCGCTGAGGTGGCATGTTTCCAGTGCGAACGGCTCGCCCGCGGCGTGGCGCAATCGCTCCAGTTTGATCACGCTGCTCATCGGCGGAAGGGAAAGTCGCGCCGCAACCTCGGGCTCGTTGTCCATGATCTTTGCGAAGAGAACCTTTGAGGCGGCGGTCAGGCTGCGGCTGGCCATTTGTTCCGTATAGCTCATGAGCTTATTGAAATGAATTTTTGGAGCCGCCACGAACGTCCCAATCCCGCGGCGGCGCTCCACAACACCTTCGCGTTCGAGCGAGGCGAGCGCGTGGCGAGCGGTCATCAGGCTGACTTGATGAATCTTTGCGAGGTCGCGTTCGGACGCGACGGCGTCGCCAGGTTGTAGCTGGCCGGAATCAATCCGCTTGCGAATTGCGCTTTGGATCCTTTGATAGGCCGGCACGCCGTTGCGGTTCTTCGCCGGCGCTCTTCCCGAGGAATCGGAACGCATCTTCTTTGTGGACGTCTGCGTGGAGCCAGATCTCATAGCAAGAACGATATTCTATTCTAATTTCTATTCAAGACCGGAGAATGCCTGGTGTTCCCGCGGTCACCTCGGGTGTTATAGAGCTGCAGGATAACAGTGCTATAGCGTGCTTTCAACAGTGCTGTTGAAAAGGCGTATTTAATTCTTGACAGCCCTTGGATGGTGCTATATAGCTATCCTTAATCGGGCCCTATAGCTGAGTGCGGCGGTGCACGTCTCGCAACTCCCGGGTGTGGTTTGCTTGGAGGAAGGGTCGAGCTTCTTCCAAGACTTGTTACCTGAAGGAGAAATCCTGCGATGAGAAATACCAGCAAAGCGCTCAGCCCTGGGATCAAGAATAAGTGGCCGCGGACGGCGCAGTCTTTGAGTTATCAAAGCATAGCTGGCGGGCTGGCTTCCGAGATGGTGGGCTTCCTCCATTCCACGGAGACCCGCGAGTCTTCTCCGCCGTTTCGACTGGTCATCATCGGCAATCACGGCGGTGTCGTGTTCGAATGTGAGGTAGGCGAGGACTGGGAAGTTCGCAACCTCGGACCCGCCGAGCGGCTTCGGCGTTCGCATTTTCCTGCGACAGCTTTGCTCACGGACGGTTCGTTGCTGACCCGCACTTTCCTCATCGAGCGGGCACAGCTTGCTAACAGGAGCAACTGACTGGCTCCAACGTACTTTTCCTAGGAGCTCAAAAATGCCTCGAGCTCTCCCGTAAATCGAGCTCCGGCTTCCATGTTGGAAAGATGCGCAGCATCGAGCTCCGCATACTTGGCGCCACGAATGTGGGCCGCAACGAATCGTCCGCCTGCAGCCGGCGTCGCCGGATCATGAGCTCCGGTGATTACCAAAGTTTGAGCGCCGATTCTCTCTAGCTGGTCGCGGCAATCGTAGTCACGAATGGCCGCGCAGCACGATACGTAACCGTCCGGATTGGTTTCTTCGAGTATCTTCTGGATACGCGCGACCGTAGTTGGCTCCTTCGCGCGGAAGGCCGGCGTGAACCACCGTTCCATCACTCCTGCTGCAATCGCCTTCATTCCGCCTTTTTGTACGGCTTCGATCCGTGACTTCCAACTTTCTTCAGTTCCAATCTTCGCTCCCGTGTTGCAGAGCACCAGTTTATTCAGACGGTCTGGAGCGTGGATTCCAAGCCACATCCCGATCATTCCGCCCATCGAAAGCCCGCAGAAATGCACGCGGCCAAGGTGCAACTCATCCAGCAAGCCGGGCACGTCCTTCCCCAACTGCTCCATCGCATACGGTCCCGGCGTAACCGAAGACAGCCCGTGCCCGCGCGTGTCATACCGCAGAATCCGGAATTTCTTCCGCAATTCCTGCGCTTGCAAATCCCACATGGAATAATTTGCGCCGAGCGAATTGGAAAATGCCAACACCGGCGCGTTATCCCAACCCTCGATTACGTAATGGATTGGTGCACCGCCGACCTCAACGAAGGGCACTAGCCACACCCCATGCAGGAAAATTTCCGCAAACGCCGGACTCTATAACTCCGGGCTTTCTTACACGCGTTCCAGAATGAGAGCGATCCCTTGTCCCACGCCGATGCACATCGTGCAGAGCGCATACTTTCCATCTGTCCTCAGCAATTGATAGAGCGCCGTCGTCACCAGCCGCGCGCCGCTCGCGCCCAGGGGATGTCCCAGCGCAATCGCGCCTCCATTTGGATTAACGTGCGCCGCGTCATCCGGAATTCCCAGTTCGCGCAGCACGGCCAGTGCCTGAGAGGCGAAAGCTTCGTTCAATTCGATTGCGTCCATTTGCGCAAGCCTCAACCCGGACTTGGCCAGGGCTTTGCGCGTAGCTGGTACCGGCCCCATGCCCATGATCCGCGGCGCCACGCCCGCGGCCGCCGCTGCCACGACACGCGCTTTTGGCGTCAGCCCGTGGCGTTTCGCTGCGCTCTCGGAGGCCAGCAAAAGCGCACACGCTCCATCGTTTATCCCGGATGCGTTTCCCGCGGTGATCGTCCCGTCAGGTTTGACCACCGGTTTCAACTTCGAGAGCGCCTCCATTGTTGTTGCCGGACGCGGATGCTCATCCTCGGAGAAAAAAAGCGCGTCCCCCTTTTTTTGCGGAATCGGCACCGGAATAATTTCCTGCTTCAGTCGCCCCGCGCGAATTGCCTCCGCTGCGCGCTGCTGGCTCCTCAAGGCGAACGCATCCTGGTCCTTGCGAGTGATATGAAACTCTTCGGCTACGATTTCGCCCGTCTCCGGCATGGTATCGACGCCATACATTGCTTTCATCAGTGGATTGATGAATCGCCAGCCCATCGTCGTGTCTTCCATCTTCATCGAGCGAGAATACGCACCATCCGCTTTACCCATGACAAAAGGAGCGCGCGACATGCTTTCAACGCCGCCTGCAATCACCAATTCGACTTCGCCGCACTTGATCGCCCGCGCGGCCGTTGCCACGGCATCCATGCTCGAGCCACACAGACGGTTTACGGTTGTACCGGGAACTTCCTTCGGCAAGCCAGCTAGCAGAAGAGCCATGCGCGCAACGTTGCGGTTGTCTTCTCCCGCCTGGTTCGCACAGCCGTAGACCACGTCATCGACGGCGCTCCAATCCACGCTTGTATTTCGCTTCATCAAGGCGCTAATCGGAATCGCCGCCAGGTCATCGGCGCGAATCGCCGCAAGCGTTCCGCCGTATCGTCCGATCGGCGTTCGAATGGCGTCGCAGATGTATGGAGTTTCCATGTGTCCTTCGAATCCCTTCTGCACATTATCTTATACGGAACGCTCGTCGCTTGCTAAATCGCCGGTCAGAAAACCTGCCGAAAGACGTGCGGTTACTCGTAGCGAAGGGCTTCAACGGGATTGAGGCGAGCCGCGCGCGCTGCCGGATAGAGTCCCGCGATCAGGCTTACAACAATCGCAAATCCAATCGCGCCGAGCGCCAGCCACCATGGAACATACGAGATTTTTACGCCCGGCAAATCTTGCCGGTGAAGGTAGATCGTCGTTCCCCAAGTCAGCGCTTTTCCGATCAACCAACCCAGCGCCACTCCGAACATTCCGCCGAAAAGTCCCATGGCGCCAGCTTCCGCGAAGAAAAGGCTGCGGACGTCACGGTCGGTTGCGCCCAGCGCTTTTAGAACGCCGATCTCGCGGCGCCGTTCGAGGATGGCCATCACCAGCGTGTTGATGATGCCCAGAGAAGCCACCGTCAACGCTAAGCTTCCAAATAATCCGAGAAACAAGTCGAACACCGTAAACACGAGCCGGAGGCTCTTGGTCGCGTCCAGCAGGGAAAAAGTCGAAAACCCCAACTGCTTGATGGCCGCCTCCACTTGCGGGACGTCCTTCGGCGAACGGACGCGAACCGTCAGCGCCATGTACGAAGGTTTTGCTGGATCGCCGCTTAGAAAAGCCTGCAAGTCATCGGGCTGCGCGACATGCAGATGCTCCGCCGTCTCGAGCGGCAGAAATACTCGCGCGCCCCCGAACCCGCCAATGCCGGCCGATGGATCCGACTCGATGACACCCACGATACGCAAAGTTTTCTCACGCGGGACGATCGAGATTCCACCCGGCATGGACGCACCCATCATGCCTTCTAGAAACGACCCGTTCCCGCCACTCTCTTTCGAAAGCGCGGCACGCTCCGCGTAACGCAGGACCAGTTCTTTTCCGATGAGCGTCGCAGGTTGATCCGTCAATTCCTTTGCGAACTCGATTTGCAAAATCGCCTCATCCGCTATCTGGGAAGAAAAATAGGAACCCGTCATGCCTTCGAAGGCCCCGCTGCCTTTGGAAGAGTCGGGTAGCCCGAGAACAGAAGTTGTCGGCGACTTGCCGCCGTAGCGCACTTCGGTGATGAAGCGAACCTGCGGATAAACTTCTGTAACATTCGCGAGCTTCGCCAATTGCTGCCGCGCATCTTCATCCAAAACGCGGGCTTCTTTCTTGGGCGCGGAAGTTTCACTGCCGGGCCGCCGTGCTCCCCGAAAATCGCGCTGTGAGGTAACAAATACGGCATCAAATAACCCGGAGCGAGTGAGCCGCTGTGAAGCGAGCGCCTGCAAACCAACACCAAGCGAAAGCATCGCCACCAAGGAAGCCACCCCAACCGCGACGCCCAGCGTCGTCAAAGAATTGCGAAGCACCGCCTCGCGCAGATTGCGCACCGCCAGTTCCGTCAGGTCGCGCGCCTTCATTTCGTCTCCCCCTCGCTGACGAGCCGGCCATCGGAAAGCACCGCGATGCGATTGGCAAACCTCTCGGCCAGGGGCTTTTCGTGGGTCACCATGATAATGGTCATCCCGAGAAAATTTTGGACTTCCCGCAGGAGCAGAAGAATCTGTTCGCCGTTGACACTATCCAGATTTCCCGTCGGCTCATCCGCGAACAAGATCGTTGGGCGATTCACCAGCGCGCGTGCCAGCGCACCGCGCTGCTGCTCGCCACCTGAAAGTTCGCTCGGCCGGTGTTGCCTCCGTGGACCCAGCCCCACTCGTTCGAGCGCTTCACCCACGCGCGACTCGCGTTCATTGCGATCCACTTCCGCAAGCCGCAAAGGCAACTCGACATTTTCCTCGAGCGTCATGCGCGGCAGCAGATTAAACGACTGAAAGACCATGCCGACTGTTTCTCGGCGATATCGCGCGAGTTCTTCCGCATCCAACTCAGACAGGTTGCGATCCTGCACGCGAATCGCTCCCGACGTGGGGCGATCCAGGCCAGCCAGCAAATTCAATAGAGTCGACTTACCGGACCCTGAGCTTCCCAACAGGGCAAGGAACTCGCCCCGTCGAACCGTGAGGGATACTCCGTTGACGGCACAAATGACCGCTTCGCCCAGCCGGTATTCCCGGGAGACGGTTTCGGCTTGGATCAAGATTGGGGCAATGGACATGGTCTGGGCCGCGCAATTGTATTACGGACGGCCGAAGCTTTAGTTACGCGGCTTACTTGCTGCGATGGGGGCGAATCGAAGCTCAACGCGGAGATTAGCTTTACTCTTGTCCGTGCAATCGATGGCCTCAAGAAAAAGGCCCTGCGGAATTCGTGCGAATCCCCCAGGGCCCTTGAGTAAGACTAGCGATTATCTTTGCTTGATGTTTACTGGCTCCAGCAGCTTGAAATGCAGCGCCGTCTCGGCGGGAAGCGTAATGTCGCGATTGCCTGTCAATCCCGCACCGCCGGTGCCCGCCGCGGCGCCTATCAAACCTCCAATGACTGCACCCTTCCCGCCGCCGGCCAGTCCGCCGATCAACGCTCCACCGCCTGCGCCACCGCCAACCATGGCGGCCGTGCGCTTGCCTTTGCCTTTGCTGGCGATCGTCGGCGCGGAAGTTTGAACCTCGTAGTCCTTCCCATTGACGGTGACGCTCGTCAGCGTCAAAGACAGCACCGCCCCACCCTTAAAGCGCCCGGCAGCTTTTGCTTCCTTCACGATTCCCTCTGCGCGCGCGCCTTTCGGGATGGCCACCTTGCCTTCGACTTCGACCGGCGCTTCTACAGTCGCCGAAAATCGTTCCCCCGAATGAGTGGTCTTCGAACTGATCGTTTGATCCAGAACAACCGTCAAGACGGTATCCGCGGGAACCACCAATGGTTTTGGCTCGAGAGCCTTTTTGACGGCGGATTTCGCCGACTCCGCCACCGATGGAGACGAGTTTGCATCCGGGCCGGATGGCTGGTCGGTCGATTTACTGCAACTGGCTGCGAACAGTCCTGTACACAGCAAACACACTGCGATTGAAGCGAAACGACGATTCATCGACATCCTCCGTGGGCTGGCATTCCCCCTATTTAAGCACATCTCGACGGGCATGGCGGTGTCCTTTCCGCTATCGCTTCCACCCATTGTCTTGACACGCAGTCATCCTCCCGCCAAACTGTGCTTACCCCTTCTAAAATCTATGCAGTTTGTGGAAATCGATGCGCATACTTGTCGCCGAAGATGACGCGCCGCTCGCGGATTTTCTCTGTCAAGAGCTGCAGAAGGAGCACTTCACCGTGCAGGTCGTCGCCGATGGCATCGAAGCGCAGCAGCTGGCTTCGAATCAGCACTACGATCTTGTCATCCTCGACCTCGGTCTCCCAGGCGCCGCGGGTCTGGAAGTCCTGCGCGGGATTCGCTCCAAAAAGCCGGACCTTCCCGTGCTTATCATAACTGGCGCCGCGAAGGTGGAAGAGCGCGTCCGTGGGCTGGATGCAGGCGCCGACGATTATGTCGCAAAACCCTTCGTCTTCGCCGAGCTTTCCGCGCGTATTCGCGCGGTCCTGCGCCGAGGCAGCCGGTCCGTGCGCGCGGTTCTTCAGATCGCGGATCTCGAGCTCGAACGCGTCACCCACGCTGTCCAACGCGGTGGTCACGAAATCGCTCTCAGTCCCAAGGAATACGCCCTGCTTGAATTTCTCATGCGCAACGCGGGACAGCCCGTTTCCCGCGCCGCGATTATCGAGCAAGTCTGGAAGTTTGATTTGGGCGCCATGACCAACGTCGTCGACGTCTACATCAACTATCTTCGGCGCAAAGTGGATTTCGGCTACGATCGCGCCCTCATTCGCACGATCCGCGGGGTCGGCTATCAGATGGGCGAAAACGCCAAACCCAGCTAGTCCGCGACTGCCTGTCCCTAAGTACAGAGTTCCCGTAAGTTGTTTATACTAAACGGCTTAAGCCATTCGCAATGTGGCTCAGTTAGATTGTTGCCCTCCTGAGGGCAACTTCCTTCCCACAGTGGTGTTCTATGTCAATAGGAACTATAAGTGCATAGCTCCGGTCGGCCGGGACGCGTATGTTGGCAGCCGCAAGGCGGAGAGCATCCGGGCCGAAGACAGGGGATTCGTCATGAACACGACCACATTGACCGGCAGGAGAAGGTTCGACTGGACTGCGATCTCGCGTAGCGCAACGCTCCTGGTCTGCATGACGGGTCTTACCTTCCTGGTAGCGCCGAATGCGCGAGCAGACCAAGGTGATCCGCCAACGCGTGTTGCGCGCCTCAGCTACATTGACGGTTCAGTTTCCATGCAGCCCGGCGGAGACGGCGAATGGGGCAGCGCGGCCAAGAACCGCCCCGTGACCATCGGCGACAAGATTTGGGTGGACAAGGATTCGCGCGCTGAACTGCAAGCTGGCCAGGCTGGCATTCATTTGGGCAGCATGACAGCGCTCTCCTTCCTGAACTTGGATGCAAACATCATTCAGATGCGACTCGCCGAGGGCAGCATTAATTTTCGCGTGAGGGAACTGCGCGAAGGAGATTTGTACGAAGTTGACGCGCCCAACCTGGCTTTCACCGTGAAGCAGGCTGGCGCATTTCGCGTTGACGTCGATGAAAGTGGCCAATCGGCCCGCGTCACCGTGATTCGCGGCGAAGGCGAAGTCACTGCGGATGGTAAGACTTACGAAGTTCACTCCGGCGAGCGCGCCGAATTCAACGGCATGGACAACATCGAATACAACATCGATCGCGCCCCCGGCCCCGACGGCCTCGACCGCTGGGCGCAGGATCGCGACCTCAAGGAAGACGACTCTGTAGCCGCGCGTTACGTTTCTCGCGACATGGTCGGCTATGACGACCTCGACGATTACGGCTCTTGGCGCGATGAGCCTGAGTATGGCCACGTTTGGTACCCGCGAGAAGTTGCCGTGGGCTGGGCTCCTTACAGTTATGGCTACTGGAATTGGGTCGGCCCGTGGGGCTGGACTTGGGTGGACTATTCACCCTGGGGCTTTGCTCCCTACCACTACGGCCGCTGGGCCTACATCGGCAGCAGGTGGGGCTGGTGCCCTGGGCCGATCTACGGAGCTCCGATCTACGGGCCTGCTTTCGTGGGCTTTTTCGGTGGCGGATTCAGTGCTGGAGTCGGCTGGTTCCCACTCGGCTACGGCGAACCGTACTTCCCATGGTTCCGTTGCGGCCGCGGTTTCCAAGAGAGGATCAACGTTCACAACACGTTCATTCGCGACCGGAATGTCTTCAACACGAACATTCGCAACATCAATTACGTGAACGCCCGCAACGTGAATGCCGTGACCGTTGCCAACCACAATACCTTTGTTCGCGGCCAGAGGATCAATCGCGGCGAATTCCGAGTGACGCAAGCCTCGTTGCGAGGCGCGAGCGTGACGAACTCTGTCGGTTTGAGGCCGACGCAGCACAGCGCGCTCGGTGAATCGAATATCAGGTCGCACGCCCCCAGGCCGTCCGCAGCCGTGCAAAATCGCGCGGTAATCGCGCGTACCGCGCCTGCGGTTGGCGCTTCGAATATGCGTGTTCGCACCATTGACGGCGGCAGACTGACGCAAGGCCGCGCTGGCAACCCATCCGGAAACAGCTCATTCAATCGTCCGGCAAATGGGGGCGCGATGAGCGATCGCCGCGGCGTTCCCGGTGCTCAGGGCCGCGACGCATCGGCAAACAGCGGCCGCCCAAGTTCTTTTCCCGGTGCAACCGGAACCTCTCCGCGGCAGCGCGATCTCTCGCAAAACCGGCCGCCCTCCGCGGTAGGGAACTCCCAGCGCATGCCGAACTCGACGATAGGTAACAATGCGCCTCAGCGCGGATTCTCGCAAAACCGGCCGCCCTCCGCGATTGGAAACTCGCAGCGCATGCCTAACTCGACGATGGGTAACAACAATGCGCCTCAGCGTTCCGGAAATAGTCCGCGCACCTGGGAAGCGCAGCGCGACAGAACGGACCGTGGCCGCGCGCCGACAGGATTCGGTGGATCGAATCGCCCGGCGAACCAGCCCGCGCAATCCGACCGTATGTCCCGTGGGGATCGTCCACAGGGGACTGGCCGTTCCGATTCCGGTGTGAATAGCGCCGGCCCGCGCAATGCACCGCCGAACAACAATAGCACTCGTCCGAGCTATTCGAACGGCGGCCGTTCCTACGAGCCTCCGCAGCGCACGAATCGCGATATGCCGTCGTACCGTGACAACAATGGCGGTTCTTCGCAGCCGCGTTCCTATAATCCGCCGCCGGCTCGCTCGTACAGTCCGCCGGCTTCGCGCTCGTATTCAGAACCGAGGACGTACTCCGCGCCCCGGACGTACTCTCCGCCAACACGGAGCTACCCGGCGCCGTCACGTTCGTATTCCGCACCGAGCCAAAGTTACGGTGGTGGTGGCGGCAGCCGTGGTGGCGGCGGTGGTGGTGGTGGCAGCCGAGGTGGCGGCGGCAGCGGAAGCCCACGCGGCGGGGGTTCCAGCTCACACACACGTCATTAGATTCACTTCGCAACACAAAGCTCGACCGCATCTTCCGGTCGGGCTTTTCTCGTTTCGAATGTGATATTTGAAAATCCTTCCTCAGCCCAAATTCAGTAGGTAAGAATCTCTCGCACCCTTTCTTTCCGTCCCCTCCTGGTCCCCCCTGTGGGCCGCTTGCCCGAGCGCAAGCCTCCGCCACCGCACCGCAAGCAACTCTTTAGACCAATGGGTGTTAGATGAAGTAGACCATCTCATTCCGGGCATTTCCTGTTTGGACATACAGAAATGGCCTGGTAGCTGCACCGCCGTACTGGAATGTTACTGTGCAGTATGGGACATATGCCGCGTACAAGCGAATGATAGTATGCGGCGCAAAGTAACCCACGCCGCTTTTGGTTCAGGAGAGATTCGAATATGAGAAAAAAGGT
>Ga0137409_10002855_pt1 | contig 18371 bp, 12 predicted proteins | sample CZODoug1_16funga_FD_122059 | JGI IMG/M metagenome (GOLD analysis project Ga0137409, IMG submission 122059) | Vadose zone soil fungal communities from Angelo Coast Range Reserve, California, USA - CZODoug1_16fungal (Hybrid Assembly) | ecosystem: Environmental > Terrestrial > Soil > Vadose zone... | reverse complement strand
AAATGGTCGGGACGACTGGATTTGAACCAGCGACCTCACGCACCCCAAGCGTGCGCGCTACCAGGCTGCGCTACGTCCCGACTGTGTAGCCCGCGTCTTTAGACGCGGGGATTGCGCCAATTGGGAGAAAACCCTCACCTCTAAAGAGGTGAGCTACAGCGCCTTCAGCGTATCACTCGTGTTCGAGGAGCGTCAAGAATGAGCGAAGCGAGTCACGCAGATCGAGCAACGTCTTGCGGTTGAGCGCCAGGGAAGGTCGCTCGGCGCGCCCTTTTTCTGGCGGGGTCCAATTAGAGCTCGCGCCCGACGCCGTGGTCTCGCCGTTCGTGCCGTTCGATTCCACAGCTTGGTCGCGCAAATGGCGCCGTGCGCCGGCGATCGTGAAGCCTTCGTCGTAGAGCAGACGCTTGATCACGAAGACAGTGTCGATGTCCTGACGGCGATACAGCCGGTGCCCCTTCGGGCTTTTCACCGGCTGCAGCATCGGGAACTCCGACTCCCAATACCGCAGGACAAACTGCTTGGTGGCAGTCAGGCGGCTGACCTCGCCGATCCGGAACAGATCCTTGGCCGGAAGGGTCGATTCGTTTTGGCCGTTACCTTCCATTAGTTACATATCCTAGACCGATTCTCGCGCGTGTCAACGTCCACGCTCAGGCGGCAGACGGCAAAAAAATGTGCCCGGTCCGGTGTGGCTAGACCGGCCGCTACAAAACCATCCTGCGCGGAGGAATTGCCTTTGTAGCGGACGCCCGGTTCTTGGGCGGGCAGCTGTTCGTCTCACACGGAACTCCCTACCGCTCGCGCTTTTCCTTCATGCGCTGGAGGAAGCGAATCGGCGCGCCGAGGAAATCAAAACTCTTGCGCAGCTGGTTCTCAAGGAACCGCTCATAGCTGAAGTGCAAGCGTTTCGATTGATTTGTGAACAAAATGAACGTCGGCGGCGAGGTGGCTGCCTGGGTGACGTAGTAAATTTTCACCTTGCGGGCTGCCGGGGATGTGCCGCGGTCCAGATCGACTTCGGAAAGCCAGCGGTTCAGTTCGCCGGTGGTGACGCGCCTGCGTCGCGCGTCGGCGACACGGTCGATCAAATCGAAAAGTTTTTCAGAGCGGTCGCCCGTCAGCGCGGAGACAAATACGATTGGCGCGTAATCGAGAAACTTGAATCGCGTCCGCACGATTTTTTCGTAATCGATCAGCAACTGCGCGGGATTGACTTTTCCCGTCGCCGCTTTCTTGCGCGCTACCGAAGTGTGCTTCCGTTTGCGGGACAAGGCCACATGCGCGGTGCGCGAGTTCTCGTTTTTCATTTCGCGCTCGGCTTTTTCCGCGGCAGCCTCCAGCGCCAGATCCCATTTATTCATTACGATGATGACAGACCTGCCGGACTGCTCCGCGTAGCCTGCGATATTGGCATCGCCGGCCGTCACGCCCAGGCTCGCGTCCACGATCAGCAATGCAACGTCAGCTTGTTCGAGGTGACGCCGCGCCATCACCACGCTCAATTTTTCCGCGACAAGTTTCGTCTTCCCTTTGCGGCGAATTCCGGCCGTATCGACGAATCGGTACGTGCGCTCCCCGTGCCGCACCATCGTGTCCACGGCATCGCGCGTCGTTCCCGGCATGTCGGAGACAATCGAGCGCTCCGCGCCCGCTAGCCGGTTGAGCATTGTCGATTTCCCGACGTTGGGCCGCCCGATGATCGCGACATTGATCAGGCCGGCCGCTCCCGGCTCTTCTTGCGATTCGCGCACCTCTTCGAGTTGCACTCGCGAGGGCTCAATTTGAAGCCCGTCGGAAGGCGTGAGGGCATCCAGCAACTCGTCAAAGCCATAGCCGTGCTCCGCTGAAATTGGAAAGACGTCGTTCGAAAGCTCGTAAAACGGGGCCGCGAGCGATTCCTGCATCTGCGTATCGACCTTGTTGGCCAGAATTGCCAGGGGTTTGCCCGTGCGGCGCAGCAAGTTCGCCAGCTCGGAGTCGAGAGGCGTCAGGCCCGCGCGGACATCGACGATCAGCAGAAGGTGCGACGCGCCTTCGATGGCCACCTGCGCCTGGCGAAGAATTTCGCGCGGGATGGCAGCCTTGTCGTCCGGCACGATTCCGCCCGTGTCGACGACTTCGAACGTGCGGCCCTGCCAAGTCGCGGTGCCATAGATTCGGTCGCGCGTGATTCCAGGCTCGTCAGTAACGATCGAGCGCCGCGTGCCCGTCAGCCGGTTGAAAATTGTCGACTTCCCGACATTCGGGCGCCCGACGATCACTACAGATGGTAGCTTTTCAGTCATAGGGAGACACAACGAACCACAAGTGAGAGGCTCGGGAGCTTCCACTGTATCCTACTGCCAGTTGAAACAGAACCTCCGAGACCTCCATTTTCGGCATTATGGTAAACTTAACGCAAATGAGGCCTTGAAAAGTGACTGCGCGACACACCATTTCGCCCAGAGAACTAGAGCATCTTACCGCTCGAATTGCGAAAGTCGTGCAAGATGTTGAAAGCGGTCGTAGCGATGAAGCGATAGGAAAACTCCTTGAACCTCCCCTGGGGGCGTGTCCAAAATATCTTCTAGTTCAAGAAGTGAATTATTGTGGCCGCAAGCTCTTCGAAGGGTCGGATTACTGTTATTGGCATACGCAGAGCAAAGTTAAATACCTGCCCGAGTCAATCGGAAAGTATTTTGGCGAGAGCCTTACGCTCGGCCAGGCCTTGGCGAAAGAGATTGCCGAGGGCCGATCTTTGGAGAGTGCCTATTTGGTGGGCGCGCCACTTGGTGGCAGATGGTCCGTCCCAGGATGCGATCTTAAGGGTGGGAAGTTCCACAGAGCCAATTTTTCCGGAGCGCACCTTAGCTACTCTGATCTCGAAGGCGCAAATTTTTCATACGCCAATCTTGAGGGCGCTCGTCTAAGCGAGTGCGAGATCGCTGGCGTGCGATTCGTCGGCGCTAGGCTCTTTGGAACCAAGTTTCGGGACAACAACTTCGTCGGTGTGATCGGCCTGACAATGGAAAACTTCAGAGGTCTGAAATGGGGCTGGCTTCCGACATACCGGATGCTCGAGGAATACCCTACCCAGTGTGAAAGCATGTATCGAAAGTTGGCCACGTATTTCTCATCCGAGGGCCTTCTCGATGACGCAAGTTGGGCGGCTTACCGTGCCTGTCTAATGAGGCATCGGCTACTCTCAAAGCGGGTATGCCCCAGCAATCTTTGGGCCACGGAACTGTTAGATAGCGCGATCTATGAAAAACCTGAGAAGCTCAGGATTTTCCCGTTCCGTAAGTACGGTATGCCTTGGATGGTCGGCGTGTCGGCTTGGTGTCGCTCACTATTATTGGGGATAGTCATGGGTTATGGAGAAAAGCCGCTGAGAGTCGTGGCGAATGCTGTTTGCGCTGTTTTGGCTTATGCCGCTATCTACTATTTCCTGGGGGCAATCACTGACAAGACATTTCTCGGATCGCTATATTTCAGCATGATCACTTTCACGACCTTGGGTTATGGAGACATTGTTCCTCACGGATCCATGAGGCTTGTCGCGGCATCAGAGGCACTTGTTGGAATTCTTCTGTCTGGATTGTTTATTTTCTGCCTCGGTCGGCGGTCCGTTGGACGAACCTGAATTTTTGACGTGGAATCGTACCGAATTCCCACGTTCTGCCGTTTTCCTGTGGGCGGACTAGGTCAGTTGGAGTTCTCGGGTGTAGACTTCAACCGCGCGTAAAGCCAAATGGAAATCGACACTGTGCGCCTATGCTGACCGAGCCGGCCCCCGAGACACGCACGGGATACGAAAAGTATCTTATTCTTTCGGGAGTGGCGCTTCTTTTGGCGGGACTTTACGTCGGCTGGGTTTTCCTCTCTCGCCGGCTAGCAAATCAAGCCCTGGAAGAAAAGGCTGCAAACGAGCGGCGCGCTGGTGACCGGAAAACCTTCGAGATGATGGGCGGAAACCGTTTCGACATTCTTGGTTTCTATGCGGACCCCGTAAGCATTCGCGCGGGGGAAACCGCCGAACTCTGCTATAGCGTTTCAAATGCAAAATCGGTGACACTCGAACCCCCATCGGAGCCCGTCTGGCCGGCATTCAGCCGTTGCGTCCATGTCTCGCCCCATAAGACTACCGCGTACACGCTCACAGCCGAGGATGCGGCGGGGCACACCAAGACCGCCACGATCAATGTCGAAGTCCGTTAATCGAATCGCTATCGATTCCCGCGTCAGCTTTGCTCATCGCTTTGATTCCTACTACTGAGCGTCCACAAGGCACCATTTCTGCCTCACAAAAATGAACGCAGTGATCGGGCCAAAAAATCGTGCGGCACAAAAGCGGCGGACCCGGTCTCTAAAGCAGCGCAAATAATTTCAGCATGGACATTCCCGCGGCATGCGCGTGCCGGAGAGATGCGGCCCGAAGGTGGCGGATGTGAACCTAAGGAAGTTGAGGAGGATCGCCAATCTGGGAAATCCGGATCGTGCGCGACTGTTTCGTTCGGGGCGCCCCAAACATGCGTGCAAACCGTTTGCGCGTATGCCGGATCCCCGACCTCACGTTCATTCTCCCCGCCCATTGAAACCCTTGGAAGCATCCGTGCTTGACCAACTGGTCTTGCACACGTTGCCGCGTGCGCGATCCGTGAAAATCGAAAAGTTTCAACTCCGAGAGAAACGAAAAAAGTTGCAAGTCCTCGGAGCCCGGCGTTCCGATCGCGGCGCCCCGGAAGATCGGGTCGTTGCGATAGATCAGGCGGGTGGCTTCAAACAGGAAGGCATTGTGATTCGTATTGGGCGCGCCGGTGTAATCGAAGTACGGACCGTCCTGCACGCGCTTGCCAGGGATCAAGCGGCCTTCAATCACGAGTTCCGCGTCGGCTGGCGCCTCCAGATCCACGGTGGCGCACCGGATGAGCTTGACGGGCTCACGCTGCAGCCCGCCTGCCAGATCATATTCGTCGCGGCCAACGGGGTACGCAGCGGCCGCCGCCATCATCAACGTTTCGCTCACTCCGATGGCAACCGCCATCTCCAGTGGACGGCCCTGGCCTTCTGCGGCGGCGAAGTGCCGGGCCAGGTGGCTTCGGGGCGAGGCGCTGAGAGTCGCGTGTCTCGGCCCGAGAACCTGCATCCGGTAGATGCCGAGATTACGGGAACAGGTCTCCGGATCCCGCGTGATATTCACGTGCCAAGTTCCGAGATAACGGCCGACTTCGTGGTGGCTCCATTGAGGAACAGGCAAGCTGAGGAAGTCGATCTTCGCTCCCTCGACAACATTTTCCAGTACGGGGGATGCGTCCACCAACACCGGTTGGATGGGATTGGCAACCCTCCTGGCCGCTTCGCGGAGCACCTCTGGCCGGGGCATTCCGGGATCGAGGCCGAGCGCAAGACTTATGGCCGATATGTTGCTCAATCCGTTGGTGAAGACGCGCCCCGTGGGATAGCTTTTGATATTTTCGAAAAGCAATGGCGCAGCTGAGTCCCGGGTGATTTGGCCGAGTTCGTATTGCCAGTCCACCGGCTGGCGGACACGCTCCAACAGACCGTGCCGGGAAAGCTGGCTGATGAATGTCCGAAGGTCCATTGAATTTTTCGTCCCGTCAGGAACTTACTTGCGTTCAAGCTGTTTGTGGATTAACCCCTGCGAGTTCCCGCAGGCCTTCCGGGGTGCGGGTGCTCCACCGCAACTCCGGCAGGCATCGGAGAAACTCCCGGGATCCATTCGTTGAATGATTCAGGATGCGTTCCAACCGGCCGGCCAAGTAAAGGCGTTCCTGCGGGGACAGAAACGCGAGTGATTCTACATGGGAATGCAGGCACGCGAGGCGTTCCGCGGCCGGTTTTCCGTCCATTTCGGCAAGCGCGGCACAGATGGTGACGCCCACACGCCAGCGCATGAATTTCTCGATCTGCTCTTCGATGATGGATTCCACTCTGGGAATTTCGCCTTCGCGCGCTTTCTTGTTCTGCTGCACGATGTCGGTAAGCTGGTCTATGTTGTAAAGAAATACGTTGTGGAGATCGGCGACGGCGGGCGCGACGTTGCGGGGCATCCCCAGATCGATGAGCAAGAGCGGACGATTCCCGCGCCGCAGCATCGCGCCTTCCGCCATTTCCCGCGTGAGCACCGGTTCTTTACTCAGGACAGATGCAACAACGAGGTCGGACCACTCGATCGCTTCGGACAACTGTTCCCAGGGCGCTACTTCGCCATTATAACGGCACGCCAGTTCCCAGGCGTGATCCTCCGTACGGTTAATGATGCGCAGATGCTGGAGGCCGCGGTCGCGGAGATGACGGACCACCTTTTCGCTTGTGGCGCCCGCTCCAACGATCAGCGCCCGATGAGCGTCGAGGCGGCCGAATATTTGCTCCGCGAGTTTTACACCGGCGAACGCTACAGACATGGGCAGCGCGCCAATCCCCGTTTCCGATCGAACACGTTTGCCGATTTCGAGGGCGCCTTGAAACAGGCGATTGAGAACCTGCCCGCTCGTGCCCCCTTCAAGGGCATTGCGGTAGGCGGTACGCACCTGGCCCAGAATTTCCGCTTCTCCGAGCAGCAAGGAATCAAGGCCCGAGCTCACACGATAGAGGTGACGGATCACATCCTGATCGCGATAGCGATAGAGTGACCCCTCCACGCACTGCAAGGGCAAGCCGTGAAAGGACGCAAGAAATTCCTCCAGGCCGCGGTCGTTGTCTTCGGATGGGGAGCGAACGCCATAGATTTCGCTGCGATTGCACGTGGAAAGGACTAGCGCTTCGGTCAGGATGCCCCGCTCGCACAATCGGCCCGCGGCCTCCCGGGCCTCCAACGGGCTGAAAGCCACGCGCTCGCGGAGCTTGACCGAAGCCGTCTGGTGATTCAGTCCTACGAGCACAATGCGCATTGCGAAGCTCTCCTTGTACTACTAATCCTCAACTGTCGCGCCGCGTGTAGAATTGCCGGATCTACTCGGAGGGCCGGGCTTCAGCCCGGCCGAAGCGAAGTTTCTTTCAGTCGGCTTCAGCCGCTGAAGTTGAGTTTGGTTGCTGCTCCGACGCGCTGTGGTACTGCAATCGGATTTCTGGGTCAGCGCAAACATCTGGCGGCTTGTTTAGCCGCGTAGGTGATCAAAATATCCGAGCCCGCGCGCTTCAAACTGGCCAGGGCCTCAAAAAGGATCGCGTTCTTGTCCAGGCGCCCGAGTCTTGCGGCGGCATCGATCATGGCGTATTCGCCGCTCACGTTGTAAGCGGCGATGGGCATTTGAAATTGCTGTTTTGCGCGGTAAATAATGTCCAGGCAGAACAGACCCGGCTTGACGATGATGATGTCCGCGCCCTCTTCGATATCCAAAGCGATCTCGCGCATGGCTTCGTTCGAGTTGGAAATCGGCATCTGATGGGTACGCTTGTCCCCGTGCGCCAAAGCCGACTGCGTTCCTTCACGGAAAAACGGGTCGTAGAGCTTGGAGGCGTACTTCGCGGAATAGGCCATGATGGGCAGGTTTTCGAACCCGCCGGCATCGAGAGCGCGGCGCAACGTTCCGATCTGCCCGTCGAGCATCGCTGCTGGAGCTACCATGTCGCTGCCTGCTTCGGCGTGGGAAACCGCGGTCTTCGCCAGCAATTCCAGCGACAGATCGTTCATCAGGTATCCGTCCTTCAGAATGCCGCAGTGACTGTGGGGCGTGTACTCGCACAAACAAACGTCGGTAATGACCATCAGGTCGGGCACCGCGTCCTTCACCGCGCGAACGGCCCGCTGGACAATTCCATTCGGACAGTAGGCCCCGGTGGCTTGGTCATCCTTGACGTCGTTCTCCGGAACGCCAAACAAAAGTATGGCGGAGACGCCAAGATCACTGATTTCTTTGGCCTCTTCGACCAAACAATCAATCGACAAATGGTAGTTCTCCGGAAGCGAGCTCATTTCCTTCTTGATTCCATGCCCGGGAACCACGAACAGAGGCAGGATCAAATCATCCGTGGATATGGATGTTTCGCGGACAAGCCTGCGAAAACCGGTGTTCTGCCGAAGCCTTCTCAACCGTTGTGCCGGATATGACATAGGACGACCTTTCTTTCTACGCTATGCGCGTGAACCTGCCGGAATCGCCAGCTTGAGTAAATGAAATGGAAGGATCTTTCCGCTCGCCGTGGGAACCGGGTAATCGCGAACAATCCGCACCATGCTGCATTGCTCCCACATTGCCGTGCCTGCTTGGCCCCAGCCGCGGTCTTCCGCTTTTTTGAGCTGCCGTAAAAACGTGCTGACGACATCGGACTCGTTGATTTCACCGACGCGAGGGCTGACCACCAATTTCAATTGAGGCAATCCGTTGTGATTTTCTTCTTCGATGACCTGATAGTCCGTGCTTTGCCCGCCAAACGCTTCCGGGAGGTGCCGCTCGACAATCCACACGAAATCCGTACCGACGAAGGTCACTCCTTCGCCAGTAAGTTTTTCGTAGCTTCTGAGATTGCTGATGTGCACGTCGAAGCCGGCCTCTCCAAAGCCGCACCGGCACGCCTTTGAATAGATGTTGCCGCAGTCACCCATCCCGACGTTCAGGAGCAGCTTCGGGGATTCGTACAGAATGCTGGTAAACAGAAAGGATTCCACTTCCGCGTCCGAATGGGGAACGCGAAGATTGTGGGTGATGATCGCAGTGGTGTCCTTATAAAGATGACAGTGGTCGCTATCTTCGTGCGGCGTGTTGCATCCGGCGGCGATCACTCCGGCTTCGGAAATACCGTACACGGGTACGGCAGCCGCGCCCGTGGCTTCAATTTCCTGTCTCTTTTGTGGTGTCAGCGGTTCGCCCGTTACCAGGAATTTCACTCCTGCGAGGTTGATGTTGGCTTCCGCCGCGGCGATGCAAACCCGCACGGCTGACGCGGCGAACGTGTAGATGACGCACCGGCCCTGCTCACCCAGAACTTCTGAAGCCCAGGCGGCGACTTTGTGCGCATCATTCAGGCCGACATATTCCGCTTCCGCTAGCGGGCATCCGTACAACTTGCTCAATGCGTGAATCGCCCGCAGCGCGAACTTGCGGCCCCAACCAACTTGAAGTTTCTTCTCATCCACTTGCGAGAACCAGCGTCGCGCGGGGTTGCCGATGTGGGCAAACCTCAGACTGGAATTGATTCCCGGCGCGCCTGGAAACACGGGAAACCAATTTGCGACCGGCGCGGTCAGGCAGCCGTGAATGTCCAGCAACATTGCGTCATACATGGATCGCTGGTGCAGGTAGTCAAAGTCGATGCGGACTCGAGTTCCCGCGCTGCGCGTTGCGCCGCTGCGGACTTCGTACACAAAGGAAAGGAAAGGATTGTCGAACATGCTGGGGTTGCATTGCAGGCGGAACCCGTCGCGGACAACGGGATCTCGGCCTTTGAATTCGTCAACCGTGAAGTAGACGCCCTCTTGCTCCAGCATCCGAAGACCCGCTTCGATGCCGTCCCTGGAAACCCACAGTTTGAGGTCATCGAACTGAATCTGCCGGTGCTCGAGGAGCTTGCGGTAAGGGCTGTCGGAATATTGAAAAATCCCCTTCTCCGCAAGATTCAGGAAATTTTCTTCGCGCGCTTGCACTCGCTTCTTGATGAAGGTCCGGGCCAGAGTAGCGGCCTCCTCGGGCTCCATGCGCGTTTTCGTGAATCTGCGGAAACCATCGATGAATCGGAGGTACTTCCTCATCTTTACGACACCTCAGTGTTAACGCGTGCAAGAGATAGAGAAGTTCGAACGTAAGGATCACATTCGCCGGCGGGAGCGTCCATAGAGCGGTATTCCCAAAAATGATTAGACAATGGTCCTGGTACTTTTTGACCGGGAGCACGCGGGCAAATACGTCTAAGCGACTGTAGGCTAATGATTTATTGTTACCTCCCTGCGTGTATGGCGGATGGGATTCGTGGCGGTGCGGAATGTTTTTCTGGGACTTTCTCTTAGCAACTCACTATCGCAATTCGCGGCACGGGCCGTTCCGTTTTCTTGCGCTGTGATGGTTATTCTTTCAGGCGATCTAGCTGCGTTACAGGGGGCGAGTCTTTGATAGGCCACTGACTGGGGCTTGGCCCTGACGGCGCGGAAGGCTAGTATTGCTTGTAAGGAAGAACCCGAGAAAGGTCAGGCGATGGCAACCGTCACTGGGCAGAAAATGAAAGGGCCGCTGGCCGGCCTGAAGGTGATCGATCTATCGCACGTTATGGCGGGCCCGGCCTGCTCGATGCTGCTCGCCGACATGGGCGCCGACGTCATCAAAGTGGAGAAATTACCAGGCGGCGACGACGCACGCCGCATGGTCCCGCCGACAATTTCCGGTGAATCCGCCGCGTTCCTCATCATGAATCGGAATAAACGCGGTATTGCCTTGGACCTGAAAACCGAAGCAGGGCGAACCGTCCTTTCGCGTCTGCTGCGGGACGCGGACGTATTGATCGAGAACTATCGCCGCGGCACGATGGAACGGATGGGCTTTGGCTATGACGCGCTGCATGCATTGAATCCCAGACTGATCTATTGTTCGATCACTGGGTTTGGGCGGACCGGGCCGTATGCCGATCGCGGCGGATTCGACTTGGTCACACAAGGGATGAGCGGGTTGATGAGTATCACGGGAGAAGGGCCGGGCTGCCCGCCGGTGAAGCTGGGAGCGCCAGTTACCGACATCACCGCGGGCGTTCTCGCTTGCGTGGGCGTGCTGGCCGCGCTGCATTCACGCGCGTCCACCGGGGAGGGGCAGATGGTGGATACCTCGCTGTTTGAGGCGGGGATTATCCATACCTACTGGCAATCGGCCATTTGCTTTGCTACTGGCATCGCGCCGGGGCCGATGGGGTCGGCGCATCCGTTGAATGCGCCTTATCAGGCGTTTCCGGTCGCTGATGGTTGGATCACGGTCGGAGCAGCGAATCAGGGTAATTGGCTGCGGCTGCTCGGGGCGCTCGGAGCCCCTGAATTGGGCAATGATCCACGATTTGCCAACAATGCTGACCGAATGCGCAATCTGCCGGCTCTGCAAGCGGCGCTGGCCCCATTGTTCAAAGGCCGAACCTCGGCCGAGTGGCTGCATCGCCTGGACGAAGCCGGAGTTCCGGCAGGGCCGGTGCTCGATGTCGGCCAAATGCATGCTGATCCGCAGGCGTTGGCGAGGGAGATGATCGTGGAGACGAAGCACCTAACGGCCGGACAGGTTGCGTCCATTGGGCTGCCCATCAAATTTTCAGAAACGCCGGGCTCCGTGCGCCGGGCGGCGCCAGTGCTTGGCCAGCACACGCGTGAAGTGCTGCGCGAGTACGGCTTTTCAGACGCCGAGGTCGACGAAATGGCTGCCCTAGGCGCTATCCAGATGCCGGATTCGATTAAGGCGGTAAAGCCGTGAGCGGAGACATCTTGTATGAAATCCAGGATGGCATCGGCCGCATCACCTTCAATCGCCCGCAAGCTCGCAACGCGTTTACCTTCCAAATGTACGAGCAACTTGGAGAGATCTGCCAACAAGCCGAGAAGGATCTGTCCGTTAAAGTCCTCCTGCTGACCGGCGTGGGAGAAAAGGCATTTGCAGCGGGGACTGACATTTCTGAATTCAAAGTCTTTTCCACACCTCAGGACGCGCTGGACTACGAATCACGGATCGAGCGCGTGCTCGGCACTTTGGAAAATTCCCGCCTTCCGACCATCGCCGCGATTGCCGGAGTGTGCACCGGTGGCGGTTTCACGATTGCCGGTTGCTGCGATCTTCGCATAGGCACTGCAAACGCACGCTTCGGCGTGCCGATCGGCCGCACTCTCGGCAATTGCCTGTCGATGTCCAACTACGTCAGGCTGGTGGCCATGCTGGGACCGGCGCGTGTGAAGGACATCATTTTCACCTCCCGGCTGATCGATGCCGAAGAGGCTTGCAAGATCGGGCTGCTGGGCGAAGTCGTGCCCGATCACGATAGTTTGCAGGCCCGCGCGAACGAGCTCGCGCAAACCGTGGCGTCGCAGGCGCCACTAACCCTGCGCGCCACGAAAGAAGCCTTACGCCGCATCAAGGAGAAAATGAATCCGGAAGAGGATCACGATCTGATTCTGATGTGTTACATGAGCCGCGATTTTCGTGAAGGCATGGACGCGTTCCTAAACAAGCGGCCGCCGAAATGGACCGGAACATAGCCCTCTGCACCGGAGTTTCTCAATTGGGAACGCGTCGCGTGATTCTGGTTTGTAGGAGGTCGGAGCTTCAGCGCCGCGAAGACCTCTGCGGCGTTGCGGCATTTTCCGCCGTGCTGTAGTATCGCCGCCAGCGGAGGGACCTTTCATCGCCACCGCGGAAACGATTGCGGCGCCTGTTGCGAACGTGCTGGCGGCTGCGGATGCAGCACGAGCCGGGCGGACGGTTTCGCTCGATGTCTTTCGCGGCCTCACCATCGCCGCGATGATACTGGTGAACGATCCCGGCTCTTGGAGCCACATCTATGCCCCGCTCGAGCACGCGGAATGGAACGGCTGGACTCCGACCGACCTGATTTTCCCATTTTTCTTGTTCATCGCGGGCGTTTCCATGACGCTGTCGTTCGCGTCCCGCGCCGCGCGTGGCGTAACGCGCGGGTTCCTGGCGATCCACGTGGCGCGGCGCAGCGCTCTGATCTTCGCGATTGGGCTTTTCCTGAATGGTTTTCCTTTCTTTGATTTCCCGACGATCCGGATCATGGGAGTGCTGCAACGCATTGCGCTGTGTTATCTCGCGGCCGGATTGTTGTATCTGGCAACGTGCCGGCGGGAGGCTACCGCCAACGGCAAGGTGCGCGTGCGCGCCAACATTGGCGCGATCGCAGGCGTTGCTCTGGGCTTGCTGGCGGGCTACTGGGCGCTCATGACCTTCGTGCCCGTGCCGGGCTACGGCGCGGGGCACTTGGGCAAGGGCGACAATCTCGGCGCGTACATTGACCGCGCGCTAATGGGCGGCCACTTGTGGTCAGAATCGAAGACGTGGGACCCCGAAGGTCTTCTTTCCACGCTCCCGGCCATCGCGACTGCGCTCATCGGGATTCTCTCCGGAGAATGGCTGCAATCTGAACGCCGGGGCGCCCGGAAAGTTTTGGGATTAGTAATCGTAGGGGCCGTATCAATGCTCGCGGGGCGGTTGCTCCATCCCTATTTCCCGATCAACAAAAATTTGTGGACCAGCACGTTTGTTCTTTTCACAGGCGGCTTCGCCATGCTGCTACTTGCCGTGTGCTATTGGGTTGTGGACTTGCGCGGCTGGAAGAAATGGGCGGCGCCGTTCCTGATCTTCGGCATGAACGCGATCCTGGCCTACGCAATCGCAGCAATCGTCTCGGAAACCAGCATCGACTTTGAATTCGCCGGCTCCGGCGGCCGCGCGCAAACGCTGCACGGCTGGCTGTACAACAATTTTTTCACTCCCTATGCGAATCCAAAAAATGCGTCGCTCGCCTTCGCCTTGTTTTTTGTCGTGCTGATCCTTGCGCTCCTCTGGCCGCTCTACCGCAGAAAGATTTTTGTACGTATCTGAATTAGATTTCACAAGATCAACTGCCAAATACTCCGAAATTGGGCTTGACAACTGCTCTTCCTAGGTGTATGCCTCAATTCAAGTGAGGAAGTCCCGGGTGGGGTACTCGAGTGGACTTACAGCCCCGCCAAACTCATGTCATCGCCAACATTGCGATCGGCCTGCAGTGGTTGAGGTGCATGTGAACCTCCTAGTTAATTAAATCGTTAGTTGTCATAATTTATAAAATCGGCACCAGGCCTAGACGGGCCTGGCCCGAGATCGCTTCCATTGCTTGATCGGGAATTATCCCGGAGATACGGGGGTTCACTTCCGTAAGGCGGAAGCTTGTTTTTACAGCTTTCTCGATCTCGGAGTATTTGAGGACCTAACCGCAGGTGAGGTTCGGGGCCAGATTCCTAACTGACGATCTTGGACAGGAGGTCCACGATGATTTCCTTACTGTCAACAAGCAAGAGATCTTGGAGCGTTGGATTGCGGAAAGTTATTCAATTGCTGGGTGGCGTGATGGGGGTGCTTCTGCTCTGTCTGCCGCTGTTTTCACAGGGCAGTTCCGGCCGCATCCTCGGAACTGTCACGGACCAAAGCGGCGGCGTCATCTCCGGCGCCACGGTAACCGTCACCGACACGGAAAGAGGCGTATCAAAAACCTTGGTGACGAATGAACCCGGAGAGTATAACGCTCCCACGCTCATTCCCAGCACGTATAAGGTTCGCGTCGAGGCGAAAGGGTTCAAGACCGTCGAGCGACAGAACATCGTGTTGGAGGTAGGCAAGGAAATTCGTGTGGACTTGACACTGCAGCCTGGCGATCAGGTTCAGACGATCACCATCACCGAATCGATTCCGCTGGTGGAGACCACCAACGCCACCCTGGGCGGCACACTCAACAATGCGGACATCAACGACCTGCCCCTGAATGGCCGCAACTACCAGTACTTGTTGTCTCTGCGCCCGGGCGTGATGGTCCAGCCGGGCGGCGGACCCTGGACCCAGAGCACCAACAACATTCGACCCGATGAATCCGGCTGGATGGTGGACGGGGTTGTCAACGCCAATTTCTATGACGCCCGGCCCGTGACCGGTGCGTCGAGTTTCATCACCGATGCGGCCACGATCCTGCCCATCGACGCCATTCAGGAATTCAACCTCGAGGAAAATCCCAAGGCAGAGTACGGCTGGAAGCCCGGCGCCGTGGTGAACGTAGGAATCCGATCGGGGACCAACACTCTTCACGGCTCGGCGTACGCTTTCGGCCGCAAGGACTCCTGGGACGCGCGCAACATCTTCAACCCCGCGCCGACCAATGGAATCTGCGTGCCTAACGCAAGCCTCCCCGCTGTATGTGATAAGTCGCCAACGCGGTTGGAGCAGTTCGGCGGCGTGGCGGGCGGGCCGATCAAAAAAGACAAACTCTTCTTCTTCGCCGGCTATGAGGGCCTGCGTTCCTTCATCGGCAACGCGATTAGCACTCACGTTCCTGAAACGGCTTCGACGGGAAGTGCAACGAAGAGCATGGTGGATGCCATCATAGCGCTCCAAGCAGCTAGCGTGCCGGTGAGTCCGGTCAGCTTGGCCTTGCTGGGATGTCCCTCGGGCGTGTTAACGACCGCGTCCAAGTGCACGGGCAACCTCATCAAGAACGCCCCTGCGAACACGACCGGCTACCTCAGCTCTTTCCCCAATACGAATACCAGCGACAACGGGGTGGCGAAAATCGACTACCGTATCAACAGCAAGCACATGCTCAATGGCATGCTGTGGGTCGGCCACTACTACGGCGTTGGGGAAGATCACGCCATGGTGAATCCAGCCTTCTCGGACTCAGCCGCGATACCCAACTGGACCCTCGTCGGCAACTGGATTTGGACCCCCAGTTCCCGCGTGGTGAACGAATTCCGGTTTGGTTACACCCGCTCTGGGCAGCACTTCCTCGTAGTCGACGGTAACGTCTTAGCTGATGGCAAGGGCTACGCCCTCAACACAGGCGTCACGAGCACGGGTGGGTTCCCAAATCTCTATATCAAGGGTTTTTTTGATGGTGGCAGCCTGGGCAGTTGGCGTGGCCGTCCCCAGGAAAATGGCCCCAACCCCTATTACGATGTTCAGGACAGCGTCTCGTATCTGTTAGGCAAGCACACCGTTAAGTTCGGCGGCGAGTTCGCGCGCATCGAGACCGATTCCAATGTCCACGACACGCGGGGCCGCTTCGATTTCCGGGGCGGCGCCACCCCGGGGCTTACTGACTGTCCCGGACCCAATAATACAAAGATATCCTGCCCCCTCGAAGACTTCTTCGCCGGAGCGCTTCCCGCCAAAGGCTCGTTTGCACCAAATCGACTCCTCGGCAGCGCGGTCCGCGTGCTGACGTGGAGGTCGATCGCGGGGTTCGTTCAGGATGACTGGCGCCTCACCCCGAAATTGATGGTCAATCTGGGCCTGCGCTACTCCTACGTATCGCCGATGAAAGAGGCCAACAACCTCCTAGGGAACTTCGATCCGGCGCTCGGATTGGTTCAGCAGGGACAATCATCGGTTGGCGATACCGTCATTAAGCCGGACCACAAGAACTTCTCGCCACGCGTGGGTTTTGCCTGGGATGTCACGGGCAAGGGGACCACGGTGGTCCGGGCCGGGGCCAGTGTCATTTACTCGACGTTCGTCGCGGCCAGTTTCCTGCAGCAAGCCGGGCAGCAGAACTTCAGGGGTGGCAGCATCGGCGCCGTCCCGACAGCCGCCACCTGCACAGCGGGCAACACCGGTTGTACGGGGGGGACCTTGGGCGGCAACATCGCGCTCGGCACTGTCTTTTACAACAACTTGACTCCTGCCGCCTGGAATAGTCCCGCTGGCGGCCCTGGTGTTTTTCCGGCCGGCGCGGTCTCTTGTACCGCCGCCAGCGCGTGCGCCATCACGGCGGTGGACCCGAATCTCCGCACCCCCTACATTACGAATTGGAACCTCAGTGTCACGCGCGCTTTCAACAGCAACCTCTCGTTGGAGGTCGGCTATGTCGGCAACCACGGATCCAGACTGACTGGTTTTCGCGACCTCAACCAGATCCCTGCCGGGGGGACCGCCCGTCCGTACGCCGCCAGCTTCCCTTACTTGAGCTTTGTCAACCAGATGTCGAACGATGCCCGTTCCAACTACAACAGCCTGCAGGCCACCCTGACCAAGCGGACTTCTCACGGCCTGTCTTTCACCGCCGGTTACACTTACGGGCATGGCCTCGACAACAATTCCCTGAATCGTTTCGGTGCGCTCCCGCAGGACAGCACGCATCCGGAGAGGGAATACGCCAGCAGCGACTTTGATATCCGTCACCGCCTCACTCTCACGGCCGGTTACAACCTTCCCGGGATCAAAGGCTATGGCCAATTACTGGAAGGCTGGAAGATCAATTCCATCGTGACCCTTCAGAGCCCCCAGCCGTGGAACATTTTCGACGCCAACAACAATTTCACCGGGAGCGGGGATAAGGCTGATCGTTGGGATTTCTTCGGGAACCCCGCCGACTTCAAGTCCGGCTCGAGTTCCATTCCCTTCTGCTTGGTCGATCCCAAAACTGGTCTTAGTTGCTCGCAACAATCCGGGATATCCCAGCAGGTTACCCAACTTTCTACGTCGCTTTACGCTAAGTGTACGGCGGTCACCCCCGACCCCGCTACGCTTTTGGCGGGTGGCTGCTTCGTGGTCGGCAACTCGGTTATGGTTCCTCCCAAGGCTGGAACATTTGGCACGATGGGCCGGAACATCTTCCGCGACTCGGGTTTCAAGAACGTGGATTTCTCTGTATTCAAGACCTTCACGTTCAAGGAACGCTACAGCGCCCAGTTCCGGGTCGAGTTCTTCAACTTGTTCAATCACCCCATCATCGCAAATCCCAACGGCGCATCGAATGGCGGTAATTCAGGCGACGACGCCTCGAGCGGCTCGGGGTTTGGCTGCGGGTGCAGCACACCCGATGTCGTAGCCGGCAATCCGATCATCGGTTCGGGAAGCGCCCGCGCGATGCAACTCGGGTTGAAGCTACAGTTCTAGTTGGCGCGGCCGGTGCAAGGGAGAATCTGCCCTCGCACCGGCCAACCAGCATGAAGAACCAATTCTGGTCCGCAAATCTTAAGCACGAACGGAGGTGAGAGAAAACCCGCGAGGAGTGCATGCTTTCCACCTTCTCGCCGCAGCAGAAGATTCCGCCAAGAATGATTTCGACCGCGAGCGGAAAGCCTTGACAGTGGGATTTACTTTCGGCGCGGCACACGCACTCTGCGAACGCGGGACGGAGTTTGCCCCGCCGCCCCTAGAAATAATCATAATTAAGTTGACAACCTTCCTGGAAAGGTGTATCCCTCACTACAAGTGAGGGTGTTCCGGGTGGGGTGTTCGAGTGGAATTACATCCCTGCCATACTCATGTTATCGCCAACAACGCGATCGGCCCTGCACTGGTCGGGGTGCATGTGCACCCTTTAGGTAGTTATTATAAATATTATTAATCGGTAATAGGCTTGAGAAGTTTGGCCTTATATAGCTGCTGTTGCTTGGTTGGGGAGCATCCCGGCACGATGCGGAATCTACCTTCGCGGCAGCGGGGCTCGCTTTTACGGATTTTCGGTGTTGGGGCAGTTGGGGAACTAGCACGGGGTGAAGTTCGGGGCCAAATTCTAGACTAACCATTTTGGACAGGAGGTCCACAAATGAGTTTTTCAAATTCAACGAGCAAGAAATCTTGGGGTGTCCAATTGCGGAAAGCCGCGCAATTGCTGGGTGGCGTGATGGGGGTGCTTCTGCTCTGTCTGCCGCTGTTTTCACAAGGTGTTTTCGGCCGGATCATGGGAACGGTCACGGACCA
>Ga0137409_10002853_pt1 | contig 18373 bp, 16 predicted proteins | sample CZODoug1_16funga_FD_122059 | JGI IMG/M metagenome (GOLD analysis project Ga0137409, IMG submission 122059) | Vadose zone soil fungal communities from Angelo Coast Range Reserve, California, USA - CZODoug1_16fungal (Hybrid Assembly) | ecosystem: Environmental > Terrestrial > Soil > Vadose zone... | reverse complement strand
TCTCCTCGTTCATTTCGACGCCCTTCGGCTCGATCAACGTTTGCCTGAGTGCGAAGCAGCAGGGCGACTGATTGATTCGTGTCTCAACACCTTGGCGAGGCTGGCTGCGAAGTCCCGCCTGGAAACCGGCTTCTGCAGGACCTCGTCCGCCTCACCTGGTGCCTCGCCCAGATAGCCACTCATCAGCACGACGGGCAGGGAGCCGCGCACCTCACGCACCTTACGAATCAGCGCGGAACCGGACATCTCCGGCATGCGCTCATCGGTGATCAGCACATCAAAGCGCTGCGGATCGGCACGAAACTCGGCGAGTGCGGCGCTGCTCGAGGTGAATCCCACCGGCTTGTATCCGAGATCCTCGAGAAAGCGTGTGGCGATCTGCACCAGCGGCTCTTCGTCATCGACGATGAGCACGCGCTGGCCGACGCCGCGCGGCGGAGCTGAATCCATTTCGTCGATGGGTTCGGCGACATCCTCGCAGCGCGGCAGGTAGACAGTGAACGTGCTGCCGGCGCCGAGGCGGCTCGCGACGTCGATGGCGCCGCCGAGCTGGCTGACAATGCCGTGCACCAGCGAAAGTCCGAGACCAGTACCGGTGCCGACTTCCTTGGTGGTGAAGAAGGGGTCGAATATCCGATCGACCAACTCGGGCGCGATGCCGGTGCCAGTGTCCGCGACCGTCAGCACGACATACTCTCCAGCCTCGCGACCGCCGATCGTCGCTGTGCTCGGCCCCTCGGCGCGCTCTACGGTGAGCCCGACGCGCAGCGTCCCGCCGTCCGGCATCGCCTGGATGGCATTATTCGTCAGGTTGGCCACCACCTGGTGCACCTGTGTCGCGTCGCCGCGCACCGCGGCACGGTCGGCGTGCATCTTGGCGTGCACGGTCACATTGGGCGGCAACTTCGCCAGGACCTGGTCGAGCACCTCGCGCACCACCCCCTCGACGTGGACCGGCACACGTTCGCCCACCGCACTACGGCTGAAGGCGAGTACGCGGTCGACGAGCGCACGCCCGCGCTCGCCGGCGGTCATGATGCTGTCGAGGTCGCGCGCGAGGCGGCTTCCCTTCGACGCGTCGCGCTTGGCCATCTCGCCGTATCCGAGGACTGCGCCGAGAATGTTGTTGAAGTCGTGCGCGATGCCGCCCGCGAGAGTTCCCATCGCCTCGAGGCGCTGCGCCTGGCGCAGCTTGCGCTCCATTGTCTGCAGCTCTTCCTCCGCCTTCTTGCGGTTCGTAATATCGATTGTCGAGCCGACCCACCGAATGACCTTGCCGCTGGCGTCGCGCCTGCAGATGGCCTGGAGGCTGTGCCAGCGAATCTCTCCGCGGACGATGTAGCGGACTTCCATCGCAAGCCTCTCACCCGTGCCGGCAAATAGCGCCTCCCGCGCAGCCTCCCATCGCGCGAAATCCTCGGGGTGCATGTTGATGCGCGCTCGATAGTCTTCCCTGTTGACCCACACTTCGTCCTCGAGCCCGCTCAGCTCAAACGCTCTCGGCGAGACGAAGTACCGGTCGGTGGAGACGTGCCAGTCCCAGTGTCCGGACTCGCTCGCGGCCATGGCAAGTTCGTGACGCTCCTGGGATTCGCGCAGCGCCTCTTCGGCGCGCCTGCGGGCAGTCACATCGCGGATTGCGCCGCTCCAGCGATCGACTTGTTCCTCAACGAACGTCGCACGGCCGGTAGCCTGGATCCATCGGTCCTCGCCGCGCACTGAAGCACGAAATTCGATCTCCATCCGCTCGGTTTTCCCGGCGAAGTGCTCGCTGGCCGCATGCTCCAGTGCCTCGCGGTCCGCCGTCGAGATCGGCATGCGCGTGATAAATGCAGCGCGCCCCTGAAACTTGGTATCCGGCGGGAAGTCGAACATTTCGAGGAAACGGGGCGATAGATAGAGCTCATCAACGGCGGCATTCCAATCCCAGAACGCTTCGTCGCTCACGCTCACCACGCGCGCGTAGCGCTGCTCGGATTCGCGTTGTGCCGCTTCGGCGCGCTTGCGCTCCGTGACGTCGGTTGTCGAGCCGGTCCAGCGAATGACTTTGCCCGTGTCGTCGCGCCTGCAGATGGCCTTGAGGCCATGCCAGCGGATCTCACCGCGGACGATGTAGCGCACTTCCATGGCAAGGCGCTCACCCGTGCCGGTGAACAATGTCTGCCGCGCCGCCTCCCATCGCGCGAAATCCTCCGGGTGCATCTTGTTGCGCTTCCGGAATTCGTCCCTGGTGGTAAAGCTGTCGGGATCGTACCCCCCCATCTCGAGCGCCCTTCGCGAGGAGACAAACCGGTCGCTTGGGATGTGCCAATCCCAATATCCCGATTCGCTCGCGGCCATGGCGAGCTCGTATTGTTCCTCGGATAGGCGCAGCGCTTCTTCGGATCGCTTGCGCTCTGTGATGTCTCGCACCGTGCCGGTCCAGTGCACTACCGCGCCGGAAGTATTGCGCGCGGCCACGCCGCCAAGTTGCACCCAACGCGTCTCCCCGTCGCGGATGAAGCGGGCCTCGACGTCGCAGCGTGCCGTCTTGCCGGCAAAGTGTTCGGCGAAGACCCGGGTCACCAATGCATGGTCTTCGGGCTGGAATGGCAACCGTGCAAAGAGGTCATCGCGACCGATGAAACTCGTACCAGGCGCGAAGCCATAGATTTCCAGCAGCTTTGGCGAGGTGTAGATGGTGTCGCTGGCGACAATCCATTCCCAGAAACCATCATCGCTGACGTCCATGGCGCGCGCATAGCGTGCCTGTTCGCGCAACGCGCTGGCTCGTCGAGAGACCGCCCAACCCACCGCAAGGCCTGCGATGATGAACATGAGGAAGTGAGGCAGGTCGAGAAGGCCGCCTAACAACGGATAGTTGGGCGCATCGAGCTGGGGCAGCGTGAGCGTGGCCAGTGCCGCAGCCACAAGTCCCGGGCCCGCGCCGCCGAACCACGCCGCGGCGAGCACCGCAAACACGAGCAGTTCCGCAAGACCGAGCATCCGGCCGGCAGGCGAGAGATACACAGCTGCCGCGAGCAAAACGCAGCCGGGCGCCAGGGCATACCGCAGCGCAACTAACAGCGTCACTCGCTTTTCGAGCGATTCATCCACAGACGACCACGGCTCCGTGCCGGCAAACGTCGAGGAAAGGATACGCCGACTGCGGCAGTTTCTGCATCCACATTGCACCTGTCACAGAGACCTGACGCGCTGACTCAAATGCATCCTTGATGTCACCAACGTCAATCTGAAACGCGGTCTTGAAAACGGCCTGCGACCTGACTGGCGTTCAATGCCAACCCAAGAGGCAAAGCGGCAGGAGATCACCCGGATGCTAGTCGAACAACAAGAATTGGTCCGAATGTTCCACAACGACCACGCGGTATCGGCGCGGCCACGCTACGACGACTGCTCTGCGGCTCCTCCCCTGGACCGCTCGCCTGGACGCAGCATCTTCTTTGGACCGTACAGGCTGTACCCGGGCGCACGTGAGATCAGGAGAGACGGCATTCGACTCGCCCTGGGTAGCCGAGCTCTCGACATCCTGATCGCGCTTGCCGAACGCGCGGGCGAAGTCGTGAGCCACAAGGAACTGACCCGGCTGGTCTGGCGCGGCCTGGTGGTGTCCCCGGGCAGCCTGCGAGTTCATATCGCCGGCCTTCGCAAGGCTCTCGGCACGGGCCGGAAAGAATGTCGATACATCGCGAACATTCCGGGTCAAGGCTATTGCTTCGTGGCGCCGATCAGGCGACTCGACGCGGTCGCTGAAGGAAGCAGCAAGACGGGGCTCGCGATGCAGGCGATTGCAGAAATCCTGCGCAACTTCGCGGATGGATGTCGGCTGGTCGAGCTTTCCCCGTTAGGCAACGCGACTCAGTCCATCGCCGGTCACCCGACATACAGGTGTCTGCTCCTGGTATTGGAGGACAACTGATGAAACTGGAAGTGGCAAGTTGGTTGACGTGGTACCCGCGACTCTCATTGACGGGCGTCGTTCCCACTGTCTGCGACGCGGAGGCCGGTGAAACCGGAAATCACAGTCTTCTTCAAACTACCGCTGACCTGATCAATAGAACACCGTCGGCACGCATTCAGAATCCCCTCACCATCCTCGAGCAAACAGGAGCCTGCACATGAAGATCGTCGTCATTGGTGGAACCGGACTCATCGGTTCGAAGCTCGTCAAACTACTTCGCGATCGCGGCCAGGAAGTGCTGGCGGCCTCGCCGGACTCGGGCGTCAACACGCTGACCGGCGCGGGACTGCCGGAAGCGCTGGCTGGCGCACAGGTGGTGGTTGACGTGTCGAATTCGCCTTCGTTCGAAGACGCAGCGGTACTGAAGTTCTTCCAGACATCGACCGGCAATCTGCTGGCCGCTGAAGCCAAGGCGGGAGTGCGCCACCACGTCGCACTGTCCATCGTCGGCGCCGACCGCCTGCCGCAGAGCGGCTACCTGCGCGCCAAGATTGCGCAGGAGAACCTGATCAAGACGTCCGGCATTTCGTACTCGATCCTGCGCTCCACCCAGTTCTTCGAATTCATGGGGCGCATCGCGGACTCGGCCACGGAGGGAAACGTCGTGCGGCTGCCCACCGCCTTCGTGCAGCCGATTGTCTCGGACGACGTGGTGGCGGCACTCACTGACGTCGTGATGGGTGCGCCGATCAACGGCACGGTCGAAGTTGCCGGTCCGGAGAAATTCCGTCTCGATGAGCTGGTGCGCCGCGTGCTCCGTACAAAGAGCGATTCACGCCAGGTCACCGGCGACATCCATGCCCAGTATTTCGGCACCGAGCTCAGCGACGAGTCCCTGGTGCCGCTCGCGCCCCCGCCGCGTCTCGGCAAGACCCGGTTCGAATCCTGGTTCGGCGCCGCGCTTAAGTAACGCCAAGACGAGACCACCCAATGAACGCCATGACCGCATCCAGCCCGCCACCGGCGCAGTTCGCGCCTCCCCACGCATCGCGCCCGCTGGCCGGCGTCTGGGTACCGGATTCGCCCGTGATCTCACTTGCCGTCGAGTACGCGCGCGCACATTCCGAACCCTACCTGTTCAATCATGTGATGCGGTCATGGTTGTTCGCAGAAAGTCTCGCGCAGCTGAATCGCGTCGAACACGATTGCGAGGTGCTGGCAGTAGCCACGCTGCTGCATGACCTGGGTCTCTCGCCCGAATTCGATGGCCCGCTGCGGTTTGAAGTGGAGACGGCCAATCTCGCGCGCAAATTCGCGCAGCGCGCGGGATTCGACGACCGGCGCACCCAGCTCATCTGGGACGGGGTCGCGCTCAACTCGACGCCCTCCATCGCTCTCTACAAGGAGACAGAGGTGCGTCTGTGCACGCAGGGCATTGCCCTCGACTGGGGCGGCTGGGGATACGAATCGCTGACCAGCCAGCAGGTCGACGCGATAGTCGACGCATTTCCCCGGCTGCAGTTCAAGCAGCAGTTCACGCGCGCCGTATGCCGCATCTGCGAAACGCGCGCCGACACGACCACCGACAACTTCGCGCGTGATTTTGGCGAACGATTCGTCCCGGGCTACCTCGCGCCCGCGTCGGTCGACCTGATGTTTGCCGCACCGTTCAGGGAATAGATAGTCATGAAACTCACGCTCGATCCCGCGCTGAACGCGCCACGCCACATCTCTGCCGAATCGGAGGCGCTCGCGGCATGGTACGACTCGCGTCCCACGGTGCGCCGTCTATGGGCCATTCGGGACGCACAAGCGTTGAACATCATTCTCACGCTCGAGCCGACCGTCGACAACGGCGATAACTATCCCGCCTGGTTCGCCTGCAGCCAGGGCTGGGCGCACGAGATCCGCTCGATCACGGGTAGCGTCGTGAAGCTGGAACTGCTCGATGAGCCCGCGGTGGAGGAGTTCGAAATCGACCTCGAGGGTGAAATTGTCGCCGCCCTCAATTGGCGCGATCCCACTTCTTTCTGGACTGCTGACTAGGTGCCCCATGAAGTCATTGCTCACAATTTCACTCGTTCTCGTCGCCGTGCTGTCTCGAATGGCGCATGCCGCCGATCCGGTGGTGACACCCCTCATGCTCAAGGAGCTGGGCGACATCCCCGGCAAGGAAGTCCTGGCCATCACCGTTGATTTTCCGCCGGGCGCCGTCGATCCCATCCACCGGCACGATGCACACGCTTTTGTCTATGTGCTGGAGGGCTCGATCGTGATGCAGCTGAAGGGCGCCCCGGAAGTGACCTTGACGCCGGGCCAGATGTTTTATGAAGGGCCGAACGACCTGCACATCGTCGGGCGCAATGCGAGCCAGACCAAGCCGGCGAAATTCGTCGTGGTGCTGGTCAAGAACCGGGGAGTGGACGCCGTGCTGCCACCCTGACTAGTTAGTGTGCCCTCCGCCCGTCGCAACGAAGATGACGGGTGTCAGTTTGTCGAGGAGGCTGTGAATGAGGCGCGCACTTTCCATCCGTTCGTGCGCGGGACGGCTCACGCCGGCGCGGTGTCCCCGCCAATGCCGGCCAGCTACACGACGAGGCGACGGGCGGAGGCAATTAAGTCATTCACCAAGGAGAATCTCGATGAGACTCTACTACTCACCCGGCGCCTGCAGCCTGGCTACTCATATCGCGCTCCTCGAAGCGGGCTTCGATTTCGAACTGGAACGCGTCGACATCAAACGGAAGATTACGGCCGGCGGCGTGGATTTCACATCCATCAATTCGAAGGGCTACGTCCCGGCCTTGGTTCTCGACAGCGGCGAGGTGATCACGGAGAACCTCGCAGTGCTCGATTGGATCACCACGAAGTTCCCGGCACTGGGTATCGAGGGAGAGTTGGGTCGCACGCGAATGCTGGAGGCGCTTGGCTACCTGGCCACCGAGATCCACAAGGGATTCAAGCCGCTATGGCACGCCGCGAGCGCAGAGGAAAAGGCGGATGCCGAAATCCAGTTGATCAGGCGGCTGGGGTGGCTCGCTGAACGCGTGCAGGGCCGCTATCTGTTCGGGGATCAGCCGACGGTCGCGGACTACTACCTTTTCGTCATGCTGCGCTGGGCCGTGAATTTCGGAGTTGCCGTGCCTGAGGCACTGCAGGCGCTGCAGGCCCGCGTCGGCGCGTGGCCCAACGTGCGCGCTGCGATCGAGTTCGAGGAGTTGCCCGTGAAACAGGTCGCGAGGCTGTGATGGACGCCGAATCCGCCAGCAACGGCAAGCGCGGCACCTGGTACGACTGGCTGGACCGTCGCTTCCCAATCCGCGCCCTGATCGAAAGCCAGCTCACGGGGTACTACACGCCCAAAAATCTGAACGCCTGGTACTACTACGGCGTCATGGCGCTGGTGGTGCTCGTGATGCAGCTCCTCACGGGCATCTTTCTTGCCATGCACTACAAGCCCGGCATTGAAACGGCATTCGACTCCATCGAGCGTTTCACGCGAGAGGTGAAATGGGGGTGGCTGATCCGCTACGCGCATTCCACAGGAGCGTCGCTCTTCTTCGTCGTCATCTATCTACACATGTTCCGGTCGATGCTGTACGGCTCCTACAAGACGCCTCGCGAGCTGGTCTGGATCATCGGCATGCTGATTCTCCTCGGGCTCATGGCCGAGGCCTTCATGGGCTACGTGCTGCCGTGGGGAAACATGTCTTACTGGGGAGCGCAGGTCATCATCAACCTGTTCGGCACCGTCCCGTTCGTCGGGGACGATCTCGTGCAGTGGATCCGCGGCGACTATGGCATTGGCGACGCCACTCTGAGCCGGTTCTTCTCGCTGCACGTGATTGCGGTGCCGCTGGCACTGCTGTTGCTCGTCACGCTGCACATCACAGCGCTGCACACCACGGGCTCGAATAATCCCGACGGCATCGATGTCCGAAACGAGGATGCCGTGCCTTTCCATCCTTACTACACAGTCAAGGATGTGGTCAGCGTGGGGGTGTTCCTGCTCGTGTTCGTGCTCGTGCTGTTTTTCGCGCCGACCTTCGGAGGATTGTTCCTGGAGACGGCGAATTTCGAGCCCGCGAATCCGCTGTCGACACCCGAGCACATTGCGCCCGCTTGGTACTTCGCACCTTACTACGCGATCCTGCGAGCGGTGCCCGACCAGGGGCTCGGCGCTCTGTTGATGCTGCTCGCCGTAGCCTCATTTCTTTTCCTTCCGTGGCTGGATCGTTCGCCGGTGCGCTCAATTCGATACAAGGGCAGGTGGTCGCGTATTGCTCTCGCGCTGTTCGCCCTCTCGTTCGTCGCATTGGGCGTCATCGGACTCAGACCGGCGACACCCGTCTACGTGCTTCTGGCGCGTCTGTTCACGGTGCTGTACTTCGCCTACTTCTGGCTGATGCCCGCGTACTCGAAGTGGGAACGGGCCAAGCCGGTACCGACTCGCGTGCGCTACTGAGGATGGTTTCGTGAGGACGTCGACGCGCATCATCGGCATCTCGGCGGGAATCGTCGCCGCTTTGATGTGGATCGTCGAATGTGCGTCGCTTCCCAGGTTGGAGGCGGTGCCTGCGGCCCAGACTGAAATGGCTGAGGTGCCCGGTATCCCGCTCGCGCGTCAGTGGACGGACCGCGATATCCAACCCTTCATCGACCGCGTCGTTCGGGATGCGCAACGCGAAGCCGACGCGCTGCGCCGAGAGGGCAAGGCCGCCGATCCGTTGCCGCCCGCATACGTCCTGGCGATTTCGGGGGGTGGCGATTCGGGCGCGTTCTCCGCGGGACTGCTTGCAGGCTGGTCGGCACGCGGTGACCGGCCCCAATTCAAGGCGGTCACCGGCATCAGTGCCGGCGCATTGATCGCTCCATTTGCGTTTCTCGGGCCTGAATACGACGACGTCATACGTATCATCGCGACTACTTCGCGTCCGAGTGACATCGCGCGCCGGCGAAATATCTTGATCGGGCTGACCAGCGATGGCATGGCCAGCAACGAACCGCTGGCGCATCTGATCGCCCGGTACGTGACACCGGAGGTGCTCGAAGCGATCGCGCGAGAGCATGCGCGAGGCCGCGTTCTCGTTATCGGGACAACCGATCTGGATGCGGCCCGACAAGTCACCTGGAACATGGGCGAGATCGCCTCGAGCCAATCACCCCGTGCGCTCGAACTGTTTCGCAAAGTGATTCTCGCGTCTACGAGTGTCCCCGGCATGGTGTCGCCGGTCCTGTTCGACGTCGAAGCCAGCGGCTGGCGCTACCAGGAAATGCACGTCGACGGTGCCGTCATCAGCCAGGTGTTCTTGTATCCGGCATCCTTCCTCGTGGAATTCCAAAGGACGACCGGCCAACCATTGTCGAGAGAGATTCACAGCTTCGTCATCCGCAATGGGCGACTGGACCCAGACTGGAGCAGTACTGAGCGCCGCACCCTGACGATTGGCGCTCGCGCAATTCTCACCGTTGGCCAGACCCAGGGCATAAACGACGTGCGCCGTCTCTACGAGATCGCGCGACGGGACAAGGTGGATTTCAACCTCGCGTATATCGGCGCCGATTTCGACGCGGCACACGCGGAAGATTTCGACACGACCTACATGAAGAAGTTGTTCGACTATGGCTACGGCATGTCGGTTTCCGGACAGCAGTGGCACAAGACGCCACCGAATGAGTGAGGCGCCGATGAAAAGACTTTTCGCCATTTTCGTAGCGTTGCTCGTCACGACACTCCGGCCGGTCCTCGCGGGTGCAGAGAACGGCAGCTTCTACGGGCTCCTGCGAATGCGCGATCTCACGCCCTTTGGCTTCCTGCGTCTTGACATGCGTCCCGCGCATGCCGTGACGATCGAGAAGGGAACGTGGGCGACAGAATTCGAGATTGGATACCAGAACACGTGGGCGCTCAGCGCGCCCGTCGAGACGTATCTCACGTCGATCGAGGCGCGGGGCAGACACGCACTGAGCTCGGCGGACGTGCAGGCGATTCGCGACCTGCCCGGAGAAAACTATCTGGTCGATATGGAAGTCGCGAGTCTGGACGCAATTGTTCACTACAAGTTTTCCGATTCCTGGGCAGGCTATCTCATCGTCAGTGGAGTCTCCTATCAAGGTGGATTTCTCGACAGCACGATCGAAGGGTTTCATCGCAGTTTTGGATTCAGCACGTTCGGTCGCCCCGCCTTGGAGAAGAACCAGGTCAATCTCGTCTATGACCTCAAGTCTTCCCAATTGGTGAGCCTCGGTTCGCCGGTCGATGGGGGCATTCTCGATCCCGCGCTCGGCGCCCGTTTCACGGGCTTCCAACTACCAGGACCATGGGCGCTATCTGTCGAGGCGGCGGTCAAGGTCCCGATCGGCGGAGCCCGCAACCTGTTGTCGACGGGCCATTTCGACTACGGTTTGCAGGCGTCGCTTCAGCGCCGCGGCGCGCGCCATGCGCTCTATTTCAACGCCGAGGCGGTCTACTACGGCGGTGCTGACTTCCCTGTGCCACAGAATTCACAGCTGCTCCCCACATTGATCGTGGGTTACGAGTATCACTGGACCGACCGCACTAACTTGAATGCCCAGTTGTACGCGAGCTCCAGCGTGTACTCGCACGACTCGACTGATCTCGACGAGCTCACTTCCACGAAGTACCAATACAGTCTTGGGTTGCGCCATCGGATCGGTCAGGGAGTGATCACCTTTGGCATCACGGAAAACGTTCAGAACGTCAACAACACGCCCGATATCGGATTTCAGTTGGGCTATGCCTATGTGCCGCATCCAAGATGAAAGCGGTGATTTCGCCGATGCATCCATGATCCTCACCCAGATCTGCGCTCTACTCGCGGGCGCTCTAGTAGCCCCCGATTGCTTGTCGTGCTACATGATTCAGGTATCGGCGCGGCCAAACTGACGTTTTCGTGCGCGGTATTTCCTGAGGTATGGGTATTCGGATAAATCCGAAAGTCGCCTATAAACAAGCTCTTCGGGGGCCGGTATGAATCTCTCTCTCCCGCCAAAAGTCCCCTTGAAAAGCAATCAATTACAAGAGTGTTAGGCAGAAATCACGGCACTTCGTGGGATTCGAATCGTTATCTTTGCAGGCGGTGTTCGAGACGCGTCGTGACATTCGTCTGACGCTTGATTTAGATACCTTTCGCTTTGTCAGTCATGACAGTAAAGCGGGCTAACTACATTGGTGGCAGTGCAAAGCGCCGGTTCAAATCGGCATCGCACAGACAGTCCTGGTGCCTGGAGGCCTCGAGGTTGGCGATTTGCCCGTTATCCCGCACCGACGTCGTCAATATCCTGGCGATAGCCTTAGCCCGTCAATTCAGCGCAGTGCAGCCCCGGTCCGCCCGCGCTGCAATCCTAGTTGCGCCGCCATCGTCACCAAGTGTGGAAGGGACTCGGCCTTCATCTTGCGCATCACGTTCCCTCGGTGGGCTTTCACTGTGATTTCGCTGATGCCGAGCTCGTAACCAACTTGCTTGTTCAACAGGCCGGAGACGACCAGGGTCATGACTTCGAGCTGCCGTCGTGTGAGCGACGAGGAGCAGTTCTTCAGCATCCGCCTTTCCGACTCCAGGCGCAGTGCGGTGCGACAACGCTCGATAGCCGCGGAGATCGCCTGCAACAACTGGTCGTCCTTGAAAGGTTTCGTGAGGAATTCCACCGCACCTGCCTTCATCGCCTGCACGGCCATTGTCACGTCCCTGTGACTACTGATGAAGATGACAGGCATCTCTGTCCTTTCGGCGATCCGCCTCTGCAGTTCGAGACCGCTCATCCCCGGCAGCGCCACTTCGAGCACGAGGCAGCACGGAGTCGAGCTCTGAGGATGCGACAGGAACGCCTCCGCGGATGCAAACATCTCGGACTGACAGCCCGCGGAGCTGACGAGCTTGTCCAACGATTCGTGCTCCGAGAAGTCATCTATCACGAAGACCGTGGGCCTGACATCGAAAGCATTGTCGATGACGTTCTGTGCGCCATTGGATTGCATACAACCTCCTTGGGGACACGTATTAGTTAGTCTAAAAGTGATCGGAGTCTTGTCTGGTGGAAGTCTGAAGTGTTTCCGGTGTGCGTCGCGACCGCAATTGGTCGGCATCCGGGGTCAACATTTCGGGGGATTTCGCGAAGCTCATAGCTTCGAAGCTTCGATGTGGCGCCTGCCGAAGAGTCGGGCATCGATTGACCAGGCGCCTGGCCCAATAATCGCCAGAGTGCCACCGAGGACAGCCAGTGTGACTGTGACGACCGGGTTGCCCGAGTACGACCACAGAATCCAACCGGACGCAATCGCGACCAAGGCTCCAGCCACGGGCGTCCACAATCCGACCAGCAGGAACGCCCCCGCGACTGCTCCGACTGCTCGCGGAACGATAACCGGACAGGCGGATGCGCCGAGCAAGCAGACGATTGCCTGCTGGAGCAGAACGCTGCCAATGAGCAACCGCTGGATCAGTAACCCGGCCCCGGGCCATCCGTTGGCGAAAGTTGAGAATAAGCGCTGCAAAGACCACCTCTTTCCCAAGTTAAGACGAGTTGCGAGCTCGTCGCCCCGGGTAGAAGTCGGATGGCGCCGTCCCCCGAAAGTCGGAGGAAAAGACCAGTGACTTAGTGCGTGCGCAAATCGATGATGCCGCGCTGCAGGCCGATGGTGACGGCGTGAGTCCTATCGTTCGCGCCAAGCTTGGAGAGAATGTTCGTTACATGCGTCTTAACGGTCGCTTCGCTAATCGAGAGCTGGTCAGCAATGTTCTTGTTGGCATTGCCCACGGCGATCAGCCGCAATACATCGATTTCACGCGCAGTGAGGGAATCATCCGTCGCATGTTCCGCCAACTCGGCTGCGATCTCGGGTGGTATCCGTTTCTGCCCGGCATGCACAGCCCGAATCGTCTCCAGGAGCTCCCGGTGCACGTGACCTTTCAGGAGGTATGCGCGCGCGCCGGCTTTGAGGGCGCGTAGCACCTGGACGTCACCGGTGTAAGTGGTCAGCACGATGATTCGCGGGTTGGAAAATTCGGATTGAATGCGTTCGATGGCTTCAACACCGTTGAAGTCCGGCATCTGCAGATCCATGAGCGTCACGTCTGGCCGGTGCAGCCGAAACTGTTCGATTGCCTCCTTGCCATTTGAAGCCTCGGCGACGAGCTTCATGTCCGGCTCCGCGTTGATGAGCGTGGCGATTCCCTCACGCAGAAGAGGGTGATCATCGACGGCTAGAATTCGGATCAAACTCGGATAAGTGCTCATGAGTCCTCGCTCTTCGCGACTTCGTATGCGGTGGCAGCTGGCACCTCGAGCTGAATCTCCGTGCCCGCTCCCGACTCGCTCCAGAAATCCAATTGTGCCCCGATCCGGCGGGCACGCTCGCGAACCCCGTGTAGACCCCAGTGCCCCGCGCGGCCACCGTCGCGCAGGATCGCCGGGTCTATTCCCGCGCCATCGTCCCGAATGCGCAGCAGGAACTTTGACTCTTCGTACCGGATTTCCACCTCGATCCGGCGCGCTCGCGCATGCCTGAACGCGTTTCGTAACAGCTCGCGCGCGATTCGGCAGATTTCGTCGTGAAGAATCGGTGGAAGGCGACGAACTTCGCCCTCGACGGTGACTCGAAACGTGGGCGCATCCTGACTCGCCTCCGAACCGGTGAGTTCCTTGCCGAGAGTCGCCAGCGCTTGTCCGAGATTTTCCTGATCAGCCGCCGACCGCAAGTCCTGGATGGCATCCCGGCTTTCTGCAATAGCCTGTTCGGTCCTCTGGATCGCGCCATCGAGCGTTTTAATCGCTTCGTCTGTTCGTCCGGGGAGCATGTTGCGAACAGCCTGAAACCGGAACATCAGCCCATGCAAGCTCTGGAGCAGCGTGTCGTGTAGTTCACGCGCAATGCGCGTGCGCTCGTTGACGCGTTCTTGTACGCGCGCATCGAATTGTCTTGCCACCTGATGCAGATGGCGGCGATACAGCAGCCAGAGCAACGCGAGTGAGGCCATCACGGTTGCCACGCGAAAGATTGTAGTTTGATAGTAGGCGGGCAGGATCAGGAAATCGAGCGCGGCTCCGGTCTCGTTCCACACACCGTCGTTGTTGGATGCCGTCACATGGAATCGGTACCGCCCGGGAGACAAGTCGCTGTACAAGGCGCTACGCCGCGTCCCCGCATTCCGCCACTCGGGATCTCGCCCTTCCAGTTTGTAGCGGAAGCGGACCTTTTGTGGGATCGAAAAGCTGAGGCCGGTGTAGCCGATTTCAATGTCACGAGTGCGCGCGGGTAGCTGAACAAGGCCGCCCACGGCATAGTCCTTCCGGTCAGCGCGCAGGTCCTCGACATGGACCGGTGGCGCAGCGCGATTCTTCCGCAACGTGCGCGGGTCGATCACTTGCAACACGGATTCGTTTGCGAACCACAAGCGCCCATCAGGAGCCTTTGAGACGGCCGGCTGCAATCTTTTCGGCCCCTGTGGGAGCACCGCGCCGTCGAGCACGTCGAGGGTTTGGAATTGGACCATGCGATCCGGTTGCCGCCACCACTTTTCAAGTTCTGAATCGGCGATCGCAATGAATCCACACCGGGTGTACAGCCACAGCACTGCCTGATCGTCTCTGATGGAACTGACGATCGCATCGCACGGAAGCCCATTCTTCGACGTGAGCGTTTTCCTCTCATGATTCTTCCATCGCACGAGGCCGCTCCATGTCGAGGCCCACGCCGACCCGTCGGAATCGACCATCAGTCCGGGAAAGCGAATCTCGGATTTCACAGCAGGCGTGTTGGCAGAAATCGGCAAGGGCGAGATTTCCAGCTTCCCGTTCTGAAAATGCCCAAGATTGCCATCTTCGAAACCGAGCCAGATCCCGCCAGTTGGGTCGGCGGCGATGCGTCTGACCATGGGCACGCGATCAGCAGCGAATTCATCCTGGACGCGAAGGTCATGAATTCGAAACAGCTTGCGATCCGAGGAGGAGGTGATACCGACGCTGACCCAGATGTCGAGTTCCCGATCCTCCGTGATGGCGATCGGCGTTCCCAAAGGACTTCCGTTGAGTCGCTTGATTTCCTGGAACCGACCGCTCTCGTAGACGGTGAGCATGTTTTCGAGGCCAACCCAGAGTCGCTTTGCATGGTCCTGCCAGAGCGCATTCACCGAGCGCCCACCCGGGACTTGAATGGGCGTCACCGCGTTCCCACGCAGCGCATACAGATTCTGCTCGTGCCCGAACCAGACTGTGCCGTCGTCGGCCGCCAGGATGGCGCCGAGGCGGCCGCGCGGGATCTCCTCAGTCGTCGAGAAAGTCGCAACACTGCTCTCGCTCAAGCAGTCCAGGCCTTTCGACGTCATCACCCACAGGTTGCCTTCAAGATCTTCGAAAAATCCGCGCACCTCATTGCTCGAAAGACCGTGTTCGCTGCGGAATCGATCCACCCGCTCGCCATGATGCCGGTAGATCCCGTCGTCGGATGTTCCCATCCACAGAGACCCATCCCGATCCATGAACAGCGATGCGACGCGCGTCGTGTCGATTCCCGCAAACTCGGCCCTGATCGGCTTGCGGTTCACGATTCGGAACACACCAAAGCCTTTCCGGGGAATGGCTGCCCAGGCTGTATCGGTTCCCGCGGCAATGCTGGTGATTGAGGAAACGGTGGAACCTTCGAGTTCGTTCAAATACGTCTCGAAGTCGCCGTCACGCCATCGCAACAACTGGTTGGATCCTCCCACCCAGAGATTGCCCTCCACATCTTCAGACAACGCGGTGGCAGTCAGCAGCGGCATCCGCGCGGCGCCACGAATGCAATCGGAGTGGTCGCCCACGACCTGGCAAAGACCTCCAGTCGGCTCCGCCAGTGACCTCACTACCCAGATGCGTTTCTGGTGATCTTCGGCGATGGCGGCTATCCGACCGGAGACGCGCTCTTGCAGCTGGTCATCTTTAAAGCTCAGAAGCCCGGTGGGCGTTCCTATCCAGAGCGTTCCGTCAGAGGCATTGAGCAATGAAAGGATGGCGGTGCCGGATAGATCCTTGTTAGAAGGGCTCCAGGGCTGAAAGCGCACGCCATCGAATCTCACCAAACCGGAATTGGTCCCGATCAGGATGTACCCGTTCGAAGTTTGAGTTATTGCGTTGGGAGCGGATTCGAAGGCCCCTTCCTGTGCCCGCCAGGCCGTGTGTCGATATTGGGTGATGAGCATCGACGACTCGAGCGCCGCTGCAGGCATTCCCGCGAGGGCTGACACGGCCGCTGTCGCGGCTGCCAATGCTCGAATGCTCACGATTGCCTCGGCAGTAGCCTGTAAAACGAAGATGTTTGGTAGCCCGACGCTACACGAATAGGGGCGTGGCTGCGACGCCACACCTACCGCCACGAATTTCAGCTATCGCGCAACGGATACCAAAAGGCTTTCGACCTTGCAGTCGAGATCTCTCGATGAGCGGGTTTCCCACCAGAAGTCGAAAGATCTTTGGGCCGTTCCCGCCGTTTTCCGCGCGCTGGGCCGCACCATCAGATATATCAACGTACCTCCACCTATCTGGGAAGCAAACCTGCGGGAGGCTCAGTTGCCGCCGCATTTGATCGCCCACCTGTTAGCCATGGGCCAGTTGAATCGCGTCAATCGCTTCGACCGCATGACGGACGCGTTCCAGCGGCTGGTCGGCCGCGCGCCGATTTCCGCAGCCGAATTCGCACGCCGGCATGCGGCCGTGTTTACGCCTGGCTGAATCTCCCGAAACTCGCGCGCGATCACGGGCGGGTTGTGCGCGCGACTTGCGATCCGGCGGTGGCCAACGCCGCCTCGGAAATCATCTTCGCCACCTCATTCGGATGCGAGACCATCACTACGTGTGATGCGCCCTTCACGACCTCGGTCCGGCGCGACCGGGCGCGGTCGGCCATGAAGTCTTGCACCGCGGGCGGAATCGCCATGTCGGCACTGCCGTAGATAGACCAGGAAGGAATCGTCTTCCATGCGGGCTCGCCCGAGCCTTCGTTGCCCGCCGCTTCCGTCAGCGGCCGCTGCGTGGCAGCCAGAAGCTGCACCGTCTTCTCCGGGAGATCGGCGGCAAAGGGTGCGCGGAACTCCGACTGCTTTACGTAAATGTCATTGCCCCCGCCCGGAAGTGGGGTTGCAGCGGTCGAGTTTCCCAAGATGCTTCCCGGAAGTTTGGCGCACAGGCCAAAGGCACTTTCTCCCACATCGGGAGCCAGACCCGCGACGAAAACCAGCGCCTTGACGTTGTCACTTCCCAGGGCCGCATTGCTGATCACCGAGCCGCCGTAGGAATGCCCGACGAGAATCACGGGACCTGGAATGCTCTTCACGACGCTCGCGACATACGCCGAATCGCTGGCGAGGCCGCGCAGCGGATTCGCTACGGCGATGACCTGGTAGCCATCGGACAACAGTTTCGGAATGACGCCATTCCAGCTCGAGGCATCGGCGAATGCGCCATGTACGAGGATGATGGTCGGCGTGCGAGGCCGGTTATTGGCATCTTCGGCGTGCGCCGCGGCCAAGACGAGTGTGGCCATAACGACGGCCATCAGTGTTTTGATCTGCATGGGAGGACTCCTCGTAGATTGGACGGGTGGCCATCAAAACAGACCCGCTCGAGCGTCGCGATTGCACGAAGGTTTACATGCCGTTCGACACCTTCGTGCAATCGAAAGATTGCGATACCCGTGGTGTGCTGGCACGGCAGAGTCCGACAGGGGGAAACACCATGAAACGCATCAGTCTCGTTTACATCGCATTGGCAAGCGCGCTCGCGTTTTCGCTTCCCGCGTCTGCCGACCCTGAGAGCGGTATGTTCTATGGACTGCTGCGCTCGCGCGACCTGTCACCTTTCGGATTTCTCCGGCTGGACATGCGGCCGGCTCACGCCGTGAGTATCGAGCCCGGAACCTGGGCCTTCGAAACAGAGATCGACTACCAGAACACCTGGGCGTTGAGTCCCGAGGTGGAGGACTATCTAACCAGCCTCGAGCCCACCGGTCGGCGGAGGATCGGGCCGGCCGAAGTGCAGGCGATCCGGGATCTCCCGGGCGAGAACTATCTACTGGATATCGAGGCGGCCACGCTGGCATTCACGGCGCACTACAAGCTCTCGCCGGACTGGACCCTCTATGGCACGCTGAGCGCGATTTCGTACACGGACGGATTTTTCGATAACACCATCGAGCAATTTCACAAGGCCCTTGGCTTCAGCACCTTTGGTCGACCGGCCGTGGAGCGCAACCGCATGACGTTGGTCTACGATTTGAAGAGCGCACAGGTGGTCATGCTCGACAGGCCGACGGATGGCGGATTCCTGGATCCAGTCATCGGCGTTCGGTATTCCGGAGTGCAATTTTCGGAGGCCTGGCGCTTGTCTCTCGAAGCCGCCGTCAAGGTTCCATGGCAAGGGAAAAAGTTGCTGCTGTCCAGCGGCCGTGCCGACTACGGCTTGCAGGCGTCGGTACAGCGC